>Ga0306923_10001527_pt1 | contig 20686 bp, 17 predicted proteins | sample sta12Can44000108_FD_203841 | JGI IMG/M metagenome (GOLD analysis project Ga0306923, IMG submission 203841) | Lab enrichment of tropical soil microbial communities from Luquillo Experimental Forest, Puerto Rico - statanox.12C.anox.44.000.108 (v2)... | ecosystem: Environmental > Terrestrial >... | reverse complement strand
AACGGGCCTCGCGCTCTTTGACCTGCCGGATGCCCAGACTTTTGAACTCACGGCGCCAAGCGCGCCACTCTCGCCAAGTTGCCATTTGGCCCGTCACTGCGTCTGCTCGGCTTGCCAGTGCCGCAAAAGCTCTTTAGCGGTCAAAGGCGACGGGTGGGGAGGTTTGCCAGCGCCAGCTCGCGCAATCATTGAGCAAGGACTGTTCGCGACGTTCTGACCTTCCACAGAGCCCGCTTCGTTCAGCCCCTTCCTGAACGCCGTCAAGTAGGGCCCGAAGTTGTCTAGCGAACCGAAACCGAGAATCCGATCACCGGCATCGCCGCCCGCTGCGCTCGCGCCGCGATCGGCCACGCGACCGCCGTGACGGCCAAACGGCTGATGAAATCTCGACGATTGAGTGAGCCGCGCGGCATGTGTTTTCCTCACGTTGCCGATCGCGCATCGTCATTAGCCTACCACGTCGGCGCGCTTGCGGAGGCGTGCAAACAGCGTCCCGAAGCTCTTAGCAGCGCGACGTAACCGCTCAATTGGTAGTGGGCGACTCCAAGAATACAATCACCCTGGCGCGATCCTCGGCCGATGTGAGCCCGCCATAGGGCTTCATGTTGTTGCCGGGCACAATCTCATCGGGTTTCGCGATGAAGCGATCGAGCTTCTCCTTGTCCCATACAAAATCCGCGCCCTTCATTGCGCTGGAATAGCCGTAGTTCGGAAGCGAACCGGCTTTCCTTCCGATGATATTGTGGAGGTTCGGGCCCAAGCGATTGTCGCCTTCCTTGGTCGTATGGCAGGTCCGGCATGCGTTGTTGAATGTCAGTTGCCCCGACTCGGTGTCGGCGCCCTTGCGCGCCGGCTCCTGGGGCACAGCCGAGAACTCCAGAAGCATCAGGAATGTGATGCACACCAGTCCAGAGATTACGGTGCGGGGCATAAGGCCTCCTGGCGATTGAAACGCCCGGTCGCGACGATTCGTTCCAGTGATCCCGGCGAGATGCCTTTGCGGGTTGGAATACGCACCTCGTTGAAGCGCACAAGAATCGAACGAAGAGCGTCCGTGTCTGCACGCCGTGCTGAGTGTTGCAATCGACGAATTTTGTGAAGAAAGTGGGGTTTGATTGGACGTGGGCTCTTCAGGCGGAATTATACAGACACAGTTGAGGTAAGGGCCTCAATTGAAACATCAGAATTCTGATAAACGCGCGCTGTCTTACTTGGCGGAAAAAGACGCATTGAGTTATGAGGTCGCCCGGTGCGTGCCGAGCAGCATGTGATTCGCCAAACGAGAACCCCGTCCGAGCACGGAGGGCGGGGCCTCGTGAACGCTTCAGCGATAGCTTCAGTCGCAGCGTCTGATTCTGCGAAACCTCACGTCATCTCGCTCGATGGTGACGGTCCTGCAGCCCCCGCGGATCCTCTCCCGCGAATATACCGGGCTTCGAGGTTGGTGTCGTTTGTAGCCCAGCATAATCCGCAATTGCTCGGCGGTGATGGTCCTGAGGAACCGAGGGGAACCGACGATATTGCTGGATGAAGAACAGCCGGGCGCATGTGGCCAATGTCTCGTTGCATTTCGATTTTGGGAACTGTGCCTCGCTGCGGTGGTGGCGCCGCAGAAACTCGGAGACGTTCTCTCTTTAGGGCAAGGAGTTCACCGAATGTCTCACCTCCGAGTGTGAGAACGCCGGAGTAAGATACAGAAGAAACGATCGCATCGTGGTAAGGAACTCCGTTTCTGGAACCTTCGCCTGCAATCATATCGCCGTGCTGGTAATTTGAGCAATTTCCGGAACCACGGTTGAGAGCATCCGTTATCACTCAGAGGCCGCGTGTAGCGCGCGATCAAGGTGCGCCGCTCCGTGAGCACGGAACCGGCCTCCCAAATCAAAGAAACACCCAAACATCACTTCCCAAACATCCTTCAAGGAGGCGAAGTATGACCAAAGTTAAGATGGATTTCGCGCAGCAAAATACCGAACGAGCTATGCAGGCCACCAACTGGATGCGTGCAATAGCAGAGCAGAACCTCAACCAGAGCAAGGCCTCGTTTGATGGATTTCTGACGGTCGCCAGCAACGCTGTTCGTGGCGTTGATCAGCAAGCGGCTGCTATCTGCGAGAACTCCTTCTCGGTCGCGGAAGAAACGCTCTCAAATACGTTCGACTTTGCTAACCGGCTCGTTCGTATGAAAGAGCCCCAGGAATTCGCTCAGATCCAGAGCGAGTTCATCAGTAGGCAAGCTCGGCTACTGGGAGATCAAATCGAGGAACTCAATCAGAGCATCATGCAAGATGCCAGGGAGGTAACACAGAGCACTCTCTACAGAACCGCAGAGACACTTCGTAAGCGATCTGAAGCGGCATGACCGAGGCTTCGTTGCGGAACGCATGAAGATGGAGACCGATAATGGCGACCACCACTCAAGCGAAGCCGCTCACTAAGCGCGAGACCTCAAATCTCATCGGCAGCGACAAGGTTGAGGGGACACCCGTGTATGGGACAAACGGCGATCGCGTCGGACACATCGAGCGGGTTATGATCGACAAATTCAGCGGCAAGGTTGCCTATGCCGTGATGAGCTTCGGCGGGTTCTTAGGCATAGGCGAAGACTACTATCCACTGCCGTGGTCCGTCCTCACCTACAATCCTACCCTTGGGGGTTATGAGGTGAACGTGACAGAGCAACAGCTAAGGATGCGCCGAAATACTCGGAGCACGAGGGGCTGGGATTGGGCTGACCCTATGCGAAGAGAAAAGGTTAGCCACTACTGCGGACTTTGATCGCAACGCTCCAGTAAGGGAGAGGCGGAACAGAAAAGGAGAATCATCAGGAGAACGTTGAGCACACTGATGATCGCCGCCGGCATGATCGGCACGGCTGTGGGGCCCGGCGCGACGACTGCCCTGGCGCAAGGAGTCTACCTGCAGGGACCAGGTTTCGGAGTCGAGATCGGCCGACCTGCGTACCGAGAGCGCCACTACTACAGGGACTACTCCGACTATGACAGCCCGCGCTTCTATTCCGAGAGGCGCTACCATCGGTGGCCATACGCGTACGAGCGTCACTCGTATCGCTGGCGTGACCGCGACTGGGATTAGCGGAACCTAACCAAGTTTCTCCGTCGCCGTCCCGGCCAAGCTAGCGATAAAGATCGGCGAGGTTGATCGCGGCCGGCCCGTATTGTGGGCTGAGCCGCACCGCCGCCTTGTATTCGACCTCGGCATCCGAAAGGAGGCCGCGCCGCGCCGGGAAATTTCCCAACATGGACCGCGCCTCGGGCCGATCGGCGTTGAGGCGTTGGGCGGCGACGAACTCGGCCGCCGCGTGCTCGAACGGTTCGCGATCAGCGGGAGGCTGGCTTACGGTCGGAACCGCGGCAAGCAGCGCCACGGCGCGTGCTCCCGCCGCGATTGGAATCGGCGAGCAGCGGCGATACCAGCGGCCAGATTTGCGCGGCGGAGACGTTTGCGAGCATGTCGAGCGCGCCGATCCGTACCATCGGATCGGGGTCTAGCAAGCGCGCTCCGCGCCAGATTGATATTCGCGGGCGAGACATACGGCGCTAGCTCGGTCGGCGCGCTCGCCCGCGCAAAGGCCGGGGCGTTCGGATCAGCCGCGACCCCCCAAGCAGGGCCGCTGCATCGGCTTGGCCGGTCCAAGCCGAATGGAAGGCTTCGGCGTATTTCTGCCAGCCTTTGCGGTCCGCTCCGTGCCCGGTCTCGACCGCGGACGCCGCCCATTGCGCCGATTTGTCCGCATGGCAGTCGTGCAGGCATTCGGCGTGCCGAGCCTTGCCGACAGGTCGGGACGCGGGACGCGGAAGCTGTGATCGTGCCGCCGGTCGACCACGATATCGGTGCGCTCCGGCATGTGGCAGGACGCGCAGGCGAGCGGCCGTGCGATCGCCGCGTGCATCGAGCCGCTTGGCGCGCGCCATGACCGCATCGAACGTCGCTTGCGCCGCTTCTCAGCTCGCCTCACCGAGGCGGGCGTCGGCTGGCGATCAAGCTGCGCACTCATTGGCTTCCGGCTTCGCCCTCGAGGCCGGGGATCGCGATCTTCACAGTCCTGACCGGAGTGGGCCATAGGGCAAACGGCACTTGCCCGGCGAGGAGATCGGTGAGCGCCGTGACACTCTCGCTATCGCTAAGCAGACTGATGTCTGAAAGGCCCGTCGTTTTACGGCAGAGCAGCCGAGTACGCAGCATGCTTTAAAAGACACCCAGGCGATTGGCGCCCTGCAGCGCAAAAACTTCCTGGCACGAGACTGGCCGAATGCCGAGTCGGCATTGATCCTCTGCGGATAGTTCGACCGTCTGGCTGTCTTGCAGCGGCAAATATTCGAGGGCAAATTTCGTCAATAGCTCGGGAGTTCGGAAATAGAGCCAGCTACTCGCGACTCCGGCGGGGGAGACGGCGACGATGCGATCCGGGTTGGTCAGGAAGCCCACGCTCTTCCATTCCGAGATCGGCGTCTGGAAAATCGCAATGGGTTCGGATGAATTGGCGCTGTCATATAGCATCAGGCTGGCGAGCTTCGGGTCCCCGTTCCGACGCGCCACGAGCACGTGCGTTCCATCCGCCGACACTGCAGCAAGCGCTTGTGGCGGCACATTGAACTTGATGTATTTCCGGCGAGCCTCGTTGTAGACTTGCAGAGGCTCATTCGCGACTTGCACGGAACCACTCACATGGTCCACGTCGTTTTGACCGAGTGGCATCGGTTGTAACGCCGCCCGCATGCGCCAAACGCGCGTCGAATCGCTCGATGCAGAGACAAGAGAATTCTCATCCATTCGCCGGAAGTCGACCATCCACGTCGATCGGCGGTGTCCGCGCAACGTGACCACCTCGTGCGTCTCGAGGTTCCAAACCAGCGGACCGTCTTCCGACGTGATCGCAATCAAATTTCCCGCCTGGTTGAACGTAGCAGTCGTAAATCCCGGCGACTTGATCCCGAGGCGACACACAGCCTGTTCCTTAACAAAGTTCCAGACCCGCACATTGCCGTCATTGGTCGTCGCCACCAGCACATCGGGATCGGTCGGGTGGAACGATATTGAAGACACCGGCACCTCCAATTGGGGAGGCGAACTGCCAGTCAAGCAAGTCGCGCCGACGGATTGGGCTTTTTTGATGGTCAGCACATGTAACGCCACGGCAGGATTCTCACTATCGTGGACGCGGACCGACCCGTCGATCGCGCCGATGGCCGTTAAATTCTTGTGAGGATGAAACGCGATGGCGAACCCTGCCGGCCCGTCCTGAAGCTTGACCGGTTCAAGATTCGGGCGCCGCAGATCCCACAGCTTCGGCGGCGCACCGAAGCCGCCGCTCAGCAAGAAATTTCCGTCGCGACTGAGCGTGCTCGGCCACGAAGGCTCTTGGTTGCCGATCACGCGTGTGATGTCGTCGGTCTTGCCCTGGCACGACACGAAGAGCGGTCGTAACGCCGCCTGCTTGCACGGCGCGAACAACAGTGTTCTTCCGTCTCCGCTGCCGGCGATGACCCACTCGCCGTCATCGCTCCATCTAGGTCGAATAAAACCGGGAAAGCCGGGAATGCTTGTCTCAGCAATCAGCCGATCTTTCTTCATATCCCAGAATTTCATTTGCCGCTTGTCCATCAGCAGCAGCGTTTCGCCATTGGGTGAAAAACTACTTGATGCGAACTGACTCCCAATCGAGAAGATCCGCTGCTCGCGCAAGTCCTGAAGCGATCTGTAGGCAAGTCTTTCCAGCTCCGGCACATAGGTCGTCGCGCCCTTCAGACCGGCCACCGCGATCAGAAGCGCTCTTGTGGCCCCGTCGCGTTCCAACGCTTCCTCCCCGCGTGCGGCCAAGGTGCGTGCTTTCGCCTCCGCCAATTGATGTACGGTTTTCTTGTTTTCATAATCGATCAGGAACGCGCTACCCGCCCAAATCAAAAGAGCCCCAGCCACCACCGTGCCGATTTTGGCGGCACGTTTTCTGGCAACGCTGTTGTGATTTCGCCGCAGATATTCCTCGGTCAACCCGAACAGCTCGGTCACCGACTTCCCCTCGACCTGCTGCAGCCGGTACCGCTCGATCCAAGCCATGGTGGGATTCTTCTGCTTCCGCCAGTTCTCCCAGTACCGAAGCTCGTCCCTCGCCTTGAAGAAGTCCTTGGACCGGTCGTGGCTGTCCCATCGCGCTGCCGACTTGGCCAGATCGCGAAAGCTGCGGACCTTTTCAGCCTCGTCGTCTGCCCACTTCCGCAATCGCTCCCACTGGCGGATCAGGCTTTCATGGCTGATGTCGAGAAGCTCATCATCCTTGTCAGCGAGCGGACGACGGTCGATGAATGCAACGTCCGGATCAGCAAACATCGAAACAACCGACTCGAGTTCAGGCTTGGAGCAGCATGCAAGCGCGCGAATCGCGCTGGCAGGGGCTGGCGAGCGGCGATACCGGTTCTCTGCGTCGCGTTCCGAGAGCCGCCGAAACATGACCTCGGCGATTTGTTTGCTCCGTTCATCCAATCGTCCGAAAAGCTCTTCGGCATGGTGGTTTAGAATTCCCTTGAGTCCATCGAATTTTCGATAGTTCTTGCATGTCAGGCGAAGCGGCTGCGCTGGCGAAGGCTGATCGGGACGCGGGTGCTCTTGTGCACCGGTTTCGGCAATCGCCTTTTTCCAAAGCCAAAGCAAGACATGTTGCATCAACGGCAGATGATCGGGATTGTATTGAGCGTTGGCCGTCATCTCCTCGATGATCGCCTTTGTCAATTTCGCGTCGACTTCGCCGTGGTAGTCTTCCGGCGGTAGCGCGATGACTTTATCCAATTCCGATCGACGCAGCACCGGCGTGACGAACAGGGTGGCATTGATGGCATCTGCCAACTTCGGCAAATTCGCGCACTGTCCGAGAAAGTCTGTGCGCATCGTCACGATGCAATAGAGATTGGGATGTGGCTTTTCGAAGAACCTGATGAGGCACTGCAAGAATCGCGTGACCTCTTCGTGCGACGCGATCTGCGGCCCGAACACCTCTTCGAACTGATCGATCAGCAGCAGCGCGGGGCTGGTCGGACCGGCTCTTGGAAATAGAGTTTCGGCCACCAGCCACAGCCCGTTCTCATCGCCAAGCAGCACCCGGTAGACTTCATTGACAAAGGGCTCGTCGGCCCCGTCGGAATGAAAGCGTGCAAACGCGCCGGCGAGATGTCGCAGCGGTCGCTCGCCGGGCCGCATCTCGGCGGTCCGCCATACGTGTCCGGCCTGCGTGAGCAGACCGGCCTCAAGAGCGGGAATGACGCCGGCCTTGATAAGGGAGGACTTCCCGCATCCGGAGGGGCCGACGACGAAAACAAGATGGTTCGAGTTCAGCCGCTGAAGTATCTGATCTTTGTCAGGGCTGCGACCGTAGAAGATCAGCGATTCGTCGGCATCCTTACTGACGTGAAACGGGCGCAGCCCCGGAAACGGATTTTGCGGCCAGGGCGACGCAGCAGTCGCGACCGTGGCGGGCGTTTCCAGAGCTCTGTCGAGCATGGTACCTCTCCCCGGTCAGTGGCGTTGCAACGCTCTGATGATCTGATCCCGGATGGCCTGTTCGCGAATGACGTTGTCGGGCCCGACGGCCGCTACGGTCGTGAACTTAAACGGCCCATAATACTCCCCTTTGTTCTTATGCTCAGGTCCGGTGACGACCAGCTTGATCTTGTCGCGGCAAGTACAGACCAGCTGTTTGAGCTGCAGAATAATTTTGTTTGCCCACTCCCAGTCTTGATCGAAGCAAACGACCACCAGACTATCGGCGCGAGCAATGTCTTTTTCCAATGCTGTCAGTCGAATCTGCCCTGACTCCTCGCGATCGGCTACGATTGCCCCACGCTCGGTCTCACGGATGCTGGAGATGACGAGCTTGTTGAACTCGTCGTACAGGGGGTGCCTGGTCTTGAGGTTCGAGCAAACGACGGCAAACTGCTCAGCCCCCGGCTCGCGCTTCTCTGCATCGTCGAGTTTGGAGCGGATATGTTTGACGAATTCTCCGATGCTTTGCCACGCGATCGAGACGCACGGCTCTCGGCTTGTCTTCGCCTTGAAGTCGGTCAAGAAAGCGCGATAAGAAGCGTTCTTGACCACGGCTAGATCGGCCGCCTGCAGCCAGAAGTACACCGGTAGCTTGTGGTCCTGCGCCATCTGGAGCTGCAGGTTGACGGCTCCGCCGACCTGCCCCCTGGGCCAAAGCTCACAATTCTCGTTGGCCACGAGGACGACGGCAGAAGCCTGCGGGGAGTATTGGGCGAAGCTTGACCGCAGACTCGCTTCATCGACTGGGTCGTCTTGCTCTGGCGGCACGACTTGCAGACCCATCTCGTTGAGCCGCGTGCGCAGTTCGGTGCGCACATCTTGCAGCGAGTCATGCGTGTATCCGAGGAACACCGACTGACCGACGCTGACGGGAACGGAAACGGGAACGCCGTCCGCCGAAAGGGCCCGATCGGAAACGTTCTCGTCAATGAATTCGAGCACCTTCAGCTGCGCAGCGACTTCATGCGCGAGCCGCTTCAGTTCGTTCCAGTAGCGTTGATCCCCGAGATCCGGCTGCGGCCAACCGAGCGGGAAACTATCAGGATCGTCGCCACTCTGGAATGGATAGCCAGGCAATGGATTGCCGTCGGGTCGCAGCATTTCCGGCCATTGCGCCTCGTCGGTATTGAAGGCACGCACCACGAAGAGCCGGCCCTGGTGATTGCGCCATTTCTCGGCGAACCACTTCAGCTCGTCTCCGCACCACCTGGACTGAAGGTAGAACGGCGACATGACCACGACCAGCAAGGCAGAGCTCTGAATCTTGGTCCTCAGGCTGTCCGAGAGGGGCTAGTTGCCATCAAGAGCGGGATCCATCCAAATTTTGACGCGGCGCTCCGGATCCTTGGTTCCAAGCAAGACGTCGAGATGACTACCAAGGGTATCGACAAAGGCCTTCGTCCAGCTGCTGACGAAGTCGTCGCGCCCGCCGCCGTACCCATTGAGTGCCTTGGGACCGTGTGCATAGCTCACAAAGGCATCGTGTTGGAAATTTCTGAGATATGGCATCTGGCCACCGCTCTACAGATCGAAGCAGATGGGCAGGCACAGGAGATCAAGGTGTCGTTTGAGCGCTTGCCCTCTGTACGGGTAGCAGTATAGCAACCCGTTTGCCATCCATAGGTGTGAGCCATCTCACACTCGCTAGAAAATTGTGAGTCGCGCGCAAGTGCGAATGAGAACATGATTGGCCCCCACTGAGTGGTCCAGGTGGAATGTTAGTTTAAGGCTGGCCGTTGCGCTAGCGCAGCCGGCCACGCGGCGAAGGCAGGACAAATACCTCCGGTGCTGGCGGCCTGTATCCGAGGGATGGGTGCGGCCTGATCGTGTTGTGCAATAAGGCTTGAGAACGCCCACAGTACCGAGTTTCGGGAGCTGCTGTATCCGTGGCATCCATGGTCCGGCCTGCGGATCGGCATTCAAGAGGCAATTGAGAGGCCGGGCGGTGTTGTCTTTAGCTGCGACCTAACTGCATCCGACGTGATCCGTGAGATTCCAGCCTGCATGTTTGATCGGTTGGCCTGCGCCAAGGTTCGTCTGGCGGTCGAGCCCCACACCGACTTGTCGGCGCTCGTAATGCTCGGGGCGCTCTTGCGGGACGTACGGAACAAACGTTCTACAGCATCGGATGCCGCCGATTCGAGCGTATCACCTCTCCCCGGCGACCAGAATCGGGGAGAGACCCATGCTACGCCAGAGCAGACCGAGGTCGGCACGCCGCCGCGTGCCGCGGCAAATCGACCTGTTCGCAGAGAACGCGCCGAGCCTCGGCGGAATGCCGGCCTGGTTCGGACTACCGATGGAGACGCAGGCGGCGCTAACCACCCGTATTCGATCATCCCCTCTCTAGTAGAGAGAGAATTCCTTTACCCCCTGGGTGTGTCGTGGCCGTCCCTGCGTACCGCTATATCAACGCCTGCCGCAAGCACATGGCTCATTCCGCGACGACGCGGCGCGAGCACCGGTTCGAGGACCGCTTTGCAACAACATTAAGGCTCTTGGAAATCCAAAAATTGCCCGAGATGGCTGTGCTGTCGCGATGGGTGGATCAGTTCGGAGGATTGATTGCACAAGACGCGGAAATGGTGGACGGGGCAATTGGCCCGTCATGTGCGGCTTGTCATCGTCTCGAACTATCCGCACGCATCGGTTGTCTTAAACGTCTGGGGTTGCGCCGTCACTTTTGCGCGGTTGTCGTCTCGAGCGATCTGGGTTGGCTCAAGCCACATCCGAAGCTCTATCGCACGGCGCTCACTCGCATCCGCAGTTCAGCCGCTCACTCTTAATCGGCGGGAGGTTTCTTAGGCCCAATAACGTGGTTATCAGAGACTAAGGGTTCCGCAATGTTCAGGGCCGTGTCACTCGGCGGCAAGCCCCACCGGCAACACGTAGTCCTTGGAACGGTCGCGCAACACGATCTTGTGGATCTTACCGGTTGCCGTAAGCGGGATATCGTCGACAAAGGCGACATCGTCCGGTAGCCACCACCTGGCGATCTTGCCTTCCATGAAGCCTAAAATGTCGGGCTGGCCGCCTTTGCGAATGACGACCAGCAGCGGACGCTCATCCCATTGGGGACTGGATGCCGATCACCGCGGCTTCCGCGACCGCGGGATTACTGACCGCCAGGTTTTCGAGGTCGATCGACGAGATCCACTCGCCGCCGGACTTGATGATGTCCTTCGAACGGTCGGTGATCTGCATGTAGCCATGGGCGTCGATGGTAGAGACGTCGCCAGTATCGAAATATCCCTCCGCGTCGAGAAGCTGGCCTCCCTCGCCATTGAAGTACGCTTTAGCCACCGCAGGACCGCGCACCTTGAGGCGGCCAGATGTGGTGCCATCCCAGGCCAGCCGCCGTCCCGCATCGTCGGTGATCTTTAGCTCGACCCCGAATGGCGCGTGACCCTGCTTGCTCTGAGCATCGAGGCGCGCCTCACCGGTGAGATCCGCATAGCCGAGCAAATGGTGCCGATCGGCGACATTTCGGTCATTCCCCAGCCATGCATCACTTCGACGCCATAGACGTCCTGGAACGCCTTCATCATCGCCCGCGGGCATGCCCACATGAATACAAAAAGTGCACTACAGTCACGCAACTACCTAGCGAAACGTATCAAGGAGGTTCTCCTGTCGAAAACTCGCTCGATGCCCTTACCGCGAGAGCCCAATATGGTAATGTTTTGAGGGCTTGCGCTGGGCCGAGTATTTGGCAGGCCAACATGCGACGAGGCGATTTCACAAAGTGATTGCTGACTCGGTCGCGCCTCGAGGCTGAGGCAGCGTTCTTCGTCGGCTCCTATTTGCTAGTTTCGCGGAGAATCGGAAGAGGTCATCTCTCGGAGGTCGGAAATGCAGGAAGGCAGGGGGCCTGTCGCCGATCGATCAACTAGACGCGCGCCAGCCCCGTGGGGGCGCTCGGCTGTGGCATTGGACGACGACCGTCCGAGCCATCCTCCGGACGGGCTCACGTGGCATGGTTACCTCATTCAGCTCCTGCACATCGCTTCGGAGATCGAGCACGCACTGATGGTGCAATACCTTTATGCGGCTTACTCGCTCAATGACGAGCGTCGGAATCTGAGTCCAGCCGAGCGGGACAAGATCGCTCAGTGGCGCAAACTGATTTTGAGCGTCGCCAAGGAGGAGATGGGGCATCTGCTCACGGTGCAAAACGTGCTGTGCCTCCTCGGCGGGCAGATGGAGCTGGTGCGCGAGAATTATCCTTTCGACAGCGCCTTCTACCCGTTCCCGTTCCGCCTCGAACGGCTGAGTCTCGGTTCGCTCGCCTGTTACGTTTATGCGGAGATGGGGGAGATGCTGCCGCATGATCTCGCCTTCGTGGACCGTGTCTGCAAGCTTGTGCAAAGCCATCTTAGCGGGCGCGAGAAAGGGAGATCGCGGAAGCTGAAAGATTTGCGCGGGTCCAACGCGCACCAAGTGGCCAAGCTCTATCAGAAAATTAGTGACATTCTCGAAGATCCTGAACGCATTCCGGATAAGCTTCTCGTATACGACAGCGTTCCATGTCAGGCGTCCGCAGATGAATGGAGCCGCGGTTATGGAATCGAGCCGCTCCCGAGTCCGTCGAATGCGGAACCCAAATCAGGTCGTCGCAGATCTAGGGACCTCCGGCGCAGCTCAGAAATGCTCGCGAAAAGGATCGCTACCGGTGCAGTGCATGCGCACATCATGATCGAGACGGCAGCGACACGCCAGCAGGCGCTCGACGCGCTTAAGCGCATCGCTGTGCAGGGCGAAGGGCGAGGTTTTGAACCGGATTCCCATTTTATGCGCTTCCGCTCGATCATGCTGGACTTTCTCAAGCGTCGAGATCGTAACCCTCATTGGAGGCCGCCGACGTACGCGGTGGCGGAAGACCCACTGATACCCTGGCCGGATGTGGATGACCGTGCGCCAGGCAATCGGATCACCCATCCCCTTTCCGAAAAATGGGGAAAGATGTTCAACCTGCGATACCGCATGTTGCTGACTTATCTCAGCCACTCGTTTCAGCTCGCTCGCGACGGGACCGAGGCGCGGCTGCGCGGTGGCGTCATCCACCGAGTGTTTGCGGAGATGTACAACATAAAGGCGATTGCGGGCATTCTCGTTCGACTGCCGCTCACCGATGACGAGCGAGACAAGACGCGCGCCGGGCCGCCGTTCCAGATGCCGTACACGCTGGCCATTTCGATGGACCCGATGGATCGCTGGCGCCTGCATCTCGATCTGCTCACAGGAGCCCTCAATCTCAACGCCGAGATCAACCACTGTCTGAACGAGTTCGACGGCCGTACTTCCTGGAATCTGCAGTTTCTTCGGGCGATGCTGGAACTGGACCGAAAGTCCGCGGACTGGATCGAAAAGGTGATCGCCGGAATGGCCCGCGCGGAGGCTCCGCCACCATGAGGATCAAGGCGCTCAGGCTTCTGCCGCCTCTAGCGTTCGCACGCTTCGGCTCGGCATCTGAGCCGCAGCCCAATTTTGAGCTCAACATCAATGAGAACAATCCACTTGGTTTTCGGGAGATCCATCCGACTGAAACCCTGAAGGTCGAGCAGGACGGCAGCGTCACGATTCCGCCTGTGGCTGATTTGCCGCTTGCTGATGATCCGAAATCAAGACGCGCCGAGCTCAAGATCATGTTCCGCGACGATGACGATCTTCGGCGCATTCGTCCGGTTGCGCCATTTTTCGAGCTGTTCGCGATCGTGGACAGTGACCCCGACAGGTTGGAGTCCGTCACGCCCGGCCTACTAAAAAGCTGTGGGCTCGATCCCTCCTCTGTCGAGTGGAAGGTGTCTGTCGAAAACCGCAAAGTCTTTCGCCGCACGGGGGACAAGAATGACATCGTAACTGCGGACACCGACTGGTTTTCCAATCATGATCGACAGGAGCTGCGCGGCAAGTGCGCGCATTTCATTAAGGGCAAAGCGATCGATTTCGGCTATGTACAATTCGCAAAGCCCAGCACGACCGATGACGTCTGCTCGCGCTTGCGCCTGCGCTTCACGCCCGCGGCGGGCAAGATTTACGGGCCGGTCCGGCGTCGCCGCGATGTGCCGGACGATCCGGTTTATGTCGAGCCAATCTACAAGAAGGGGACTTGGCCGGGGTTCGACAACAAAAAGCCTGACACGAAGAAGCCAGGCAGCAAGCAGAGCTGGCCGCACGAAACTTTGCCGCCTTCTCTCTATGCGAACAAGAATCGGCCGCCCGCGGCGCCGTGGCTCAATCACGACCGCGCGGTGAGCCGCGGTTATCTCGATGACGCTTGCGACGGTTTTATCTGTGTGAGGATCAGGGGCCGGGACGAGTTGCAGGCCAAGGCGCGAATCTGCGTCGCGCCTCCCGCCTTCATTCCGGACTCTCAATTCGTCCGCACTTTGGCCGACGATCTCGATCAGATCGTGAATGGACCCAACGCCGACGACCTCAAGGTTGAGAATGCGCGCGAGCGTGCGCTCGACATCGTGCGGCGGGCGTACGAGACAGTCCGCTTCATGAACGTCGCGCTGATGAACGGTAACCCGGTCGACGGCCGGCCGGCGGAGGCGTTCGATACCATGCCGGCCGAAGAAGCGTTCGCCACGCAGCGGCCGGTGCGCCCCGTGATGGCCCCCGCAAGTGCCGACACCACGGCCGTTCTCGCCCTGCACCAGCAAGTCTTTGCCGCACTGAGCAGCGGCGCGGCCCCGTGGTTCGTGTCGTTGCTGCGGACGCCCGAGGAAGTCGGCGATCTCACCGACAAGGGCCGACGCAAGATGCCGGCGCTTATGAGCGGGGCCGATAGCTACTACCTGGCGCTTACGCGCCGGCAGATCAAGATAATCGAGAAGGCTGCCCAAGCGCTCCGATCCGCGCCGTCAGCCTCTACATCCTTGCCGGTATCCTCGCCGCCGCCCCTTTCGCCGCGCAATCTGACGGCTCAGCTCCAACACCGGGTAAAGGGCAATCCACCGACCTCGCGGCCCGAAATGGCGATCGCCAATTGCTGCCCCGGGCTCGAGGTCGATTTCCGGGCGGTCTGGCGGCGCCTATTCGTCGGCATCGAGCTCAGCGAGTGGGAGAACTATGTAGTCAAAGGCAAAGGGAGGGCGCGCGGCGAGAACGGGAAATGGATCAACCTGAAAGGCCTGGAGGGCCACCGCCTGCTGCGCGTTAATGACATTCGCGTGACGGTAAACCTGACCGGGCCATCACCCGCAGATCTGGTAGCGAGTGGTGAGGGCCCGTCACCGTCAGAGTCCCGGCGCGAGCCAGGCCCCGATGAGAGGCCGATCGTGCGATCAGATCGCAACCCGCACGGCGTCTGGACGATGGAATGGTCGAACTGTCTTGCCCATGTCCTCGAGGCGTTGTGCGTGAGCGGGAAGAGGAAAGTCAAATGCGATTTCACCGCTAGGCCGGCCAAGGATCCACAGCCTCAGGACGCAAAAGCCGTGACGGTCACGCTGACGGTGCGGGATTTCTTCGAGCCCGGCACCGCCGTTATCTCCAAAGCTTTGGCAGAGCCTGGAGAGTTAACCCAGGGACTGTGCTCTCCTTGGCAGAACGATCTGCGCGAATGCTCCTGCTTCTACTGGGCGTCCAGCCGGCCAGACTTCATCAATACCTACGTCGGGAATGACGGGCTCACCCACGGCGATTACTGGTTCGCGCGCGAGCGCACCGGAAAGTATGTGCCTGACGATTATGCCGATAACCGTCTCATGACTTATGACGACCTCTTCAAGGAATGGGAGAAACTGCTCCAGGTTCAGATCGGCGGCAAGGACAGCGCGCCCGAGTTGTTTGATCTGCCCGACAACAGTCGCAACCCGCGGCGCCGTAAGCCATGAGCGAGCGCCTCGCCGCTGGGATACAGGAGCGCGCAGTCGCCGCTGCACAAGTTTTCATGGCCGCCGCTGCCCCACGCTCTGCCGACATCCATCTCTTCGAGAGCGACAACATCTCTCATTTGTTCGTGACCAATGGAAGCAGACTTTTCGATATCCATCCCGACCTCTTCGCGCGCTTTGACGCCGCCATCTTGGCCGGTCGGGTTGGCGAACTTCTCGGCCGCGTGGGCGCGGACGGACCACCGGTGATCGACGACACGCCGCTTGAACCGCCGCCGATCCATGCGCTGTCGCTTGCGGTCGCCCAGAAATGCAATCTGGGCTGCACTTACTGCTATGCGCAGCAAGGCGCGTTCGGCGGTCCCGCGAAGAACATGCCGCTCGAGGTCGCGAACCGGGCGGTCGACCTGCTGCTATCGGAGGCCGGCGAGGGCGGCAAGGCCACGCTTGCCTTTCTCGGCGGCGAGCCGCTGGTCAATCGCCCGGTGCTCCAAGCAGTGACGCAGCGCGCCGCCGAGCTTGCCCGCCAGCGCCGCGTTGCGCTGGGCTTCTCGATCACAACCAACGGCACGCTAGTCAACGAAGCGGACGCGGCCTTCTTCGAAACCTATGGCTTTGCCGTTACCGTCAGCCTCGACGGTCCGCGCGAGACGCATGATCGCTTGCGGCCGTACAAGAGTGGTGCCGGCAGCTTCGACCGCATCATGCGCAATCTGCGGCCGCTGCTGGCGCGTCAGCGCCGCATGCAGGTATCGGCGCGAGTCACGGTGACCCCCGATAATCTCGATCTGCGCCGCACTCTCGACGATTTCATTGTTGCGGGATTTCGCAGCGTCGGCTTCTCGCCGGTGCTGAGTGCCCCCCGCGGCTGCGGCGAACTGCGGAGCGAAGATCTCGTCCCCATGCTGGACGGGATGATCGAGTGCGGCCGCGCGTTCGAGCGGCGGCTCATCTCGGGCGAGCGCTATCCATTCGAGAACATGGTCAATGCGATGCGCGAGATCCATCGGGGTAGCTATCGGCCTTACCCCTGCGGCGCCGGCGCCGGCTATCTCGGTGTCTCCGCCAATGGCGAGCTGGCGGCGTGCCATCGCTTCGTCGGTGACCCCGAAGGCGCGATGGGAACCCTCGGTGCCCTCGATCGTGACCGGCAGTCGCGCTGGCTGGCCGAACGCCACGTCCATCGCCAGGCACCGTGCACGGAGTGTTGGGCGCGCTATTTGTGCGGAGGCGGCTGCCATCACGAGGCGATCCGCCGCGGCCGGCCGGCGTGCGATTATATTCGCGGCTGGTTGCACTATTGCCTGACCGCCTATCTTCGGCTTTCGCGGCAGCGTCCCGATTGGTTCGCGGGGGCCGCGGCGACGGTACACGGCTCATGACGATCGAGGCGAGGCCAGTCCAGCACGTCGACGTCTGCATCATAGGTGCCGGCCCGGCCGGCACCGCGCTGGCGATTCGCCTGGCGCAGCTCGGCCATGATGTTTGTGTGGTCGAGCGGTCGATGTTTCCACGGTCTCATATCGGCGAATCGCTGAGCCCCGGCATCTGGCCGCAACTCGATCTGCTCGGCGTGGCACGTACCGTCGCCGCGGCCCGCTTCTGGCCGTGCCGGACGTCGCTGGTCCAATGGGAGGGCGACGTCGCCGTCCGCCGCGATTTTGGCGCGATTGGCGGGCTCCTGGTCGATCGTGGGCGCTTCGACGCTTTGCTGCTCGATTGCGCGCGCGCCCATGGTGTACGTGTGATGCAGCCCGCCGTGGTACGCACGCGCACGCGCGATGATCAAGGCTGGCATCTCGATGTCCAATCCGCGGACCGAACCTGCGCTCTCGATGCTGATTTCCTCGCGGACGCCTGCGGACGATCGGCAGTCTTGCGCGGTCGTAAACAGCGCGCCGGTCCTCGCACGCTCGCGCTCTATGGCTACTGGCACGGCGGTAGCCTGCCCCATGAGCCACGGATCGAGGCCGGTCGTGATGCATGGTATTGGGGCGTACCGTTGCCGGATGGCACGTTCAACGCAATGGTGTTTCTTGACGCTGCCGAGTTTCGTGCCCGACGCACCCGTTCTCTTAGTGCGACGTATCATGCGCTGATCGGTCGTTCTGCCCTGATGGCTGGCTGGCGTGACGTCCGCTTGGCCGGGCCGGTACGCGCGGCCGACGCCACGCCCTATCTCGACGGCGACAGCATCGGCCCGCGCAGCATCAAAATCGGCGATGCCGCCTTGGCTCTCGATCCGCTGTCTTCGAGCGGTGTGCAGAAGGCAATTAACACTGCACTCACCGGCGCAGTCGTCGTCAACACAATGCTGCGACATCCAGAAGACGCCGATGTGGCCAGCCGTTTTTACACGGGCAATCTCGCCGAAGCGTCGGACCGGCATCGCCGCTGGGCTGCGCAGCACTACGCCGCCGCGGCGGCGACTCATCCCGGACGGTTCTGGCAACCCCGCGCCACGGATGCTGATCCCGAACCGATGCGGATCACAGCGTCAACCGGCTTCGGGCACGGTTTGCCAGGTGATCTCGCCATTACCTTGTCGCCGGAGGCGATGCTCGTGCCCGAACCATGTATCGTTGGCGACTTCATCGCAATAAAGCCTGCGTTGCACCATCCCGATCTGGCTCGGCCGGTCGCCTTTCTCGGCGGTTGCGAGGTGGCTCCGTTGCTGCGGCCGCTACGCCCGGGCATGCCGCTCGGCGCTTTGATGGACGCCTGGGAGATTCCGATCGGGTCCAAGGCAGCGATTGCCAGCTGGCTGCTCAAGCATCGCGTGCTGAAGCGGCTTCACCCATGCAAGCAAAACCAGGAGGGGTACTGTGGCGAAGGATGAGAGTCACGAACGATTCGATATCGACAGCTACGATCGGATTCATCAGGTTGTCGACCTTGCGATGCAGGGCGCCGCCGAGGGCGATCTAACAAAGCTGCGTCGTGCATTCCACGACGAGGCTCGGATGTTCGGCGAGGTATTCGGCAAGCGCTATGACGAACCAATCCGCGCTTTCTTCGATCTCTGCAAAGCGCACCCGCTCGGTCAAAGCGGACGCTACAGGTCGCGCATTGTCTCGATCACGCGGGTCGGCGACGCCGCCATGGCGATGGTTGCTGAAGATGGATGCTGGAGGACCGCATCTTTCGTCGATTTTTTCACCGTAACCCGAATCGGCGGCGCGTGGAAAATCACCAACAAGACTTTCGTGTATACGGGAGGCGAGATCCCGCAAGAGGTGCTGAGGGACTGAGGTCGGCAGCGCGTGGAGGAAAGGACGGAGCGTTTGTGGTGAATCGAACCACCCCCCGTGTCCGGCTAACACCCGGGGCGGCGGCCACTCGGGTATCGCCTCAGCGGGCCCCGCTGCCACCACTGCTGGTGTATTTTCGGAACGATGGGCGCTCTTGCCAAGCCTGAGAGTATCCCGACTCGCGTCACCGGGTGATCCGGCCCTCCAATAGAGTTTTTGCATCGCTGAGATCCGCCGTACCGCATCCCGCCTCGAAGGCTCCGCAGACTGTCAATAGACGCTCATGCGCCTCTGAGTGCCTGCCCTGGTCGGACATAAGGCGGGCCAGACTCGTTGTCGCCCGCAGTTCGAACGATCGCGATCCCTGCTTGCGGGCGAGGGCGATTGATCTCTCGTATCTCGCCGTCGCTGAGGCCGATGATCCGCAGCGGACCAAGAGGTCCCCGAACAGGCGATGGATTTCAGGCTCAGCCCAGCGCTCGCTGGTTTCGGCCGCTATCCGAAGCGCTTCCTCGAAGGTCTGATGGGCGAGGTCCGGCTTGTCGTCGGCGGCGTAGGCCTCGCCGAGCAGTGCCAGGCAAATGGGGCGAAATATCCGGGAGCCTGTTTGCACCCAGAGCCGCAGGCCGTCTTGAAGCAGTCCGACCGCGTCAGCCGGTCGGCCCGTGCGCGTGAGACACCAGCCACGCAAAAAATTTCCGAGCGCTTGCCAATACGGCAGATCGCGATCGTTAGCGAGCTCGGTTAGTTTGCTTCCGATCTCTGTTACCTTGTCGATATGTCGCAGCAGCAGGGAGGCCATCCCGGCATGCCATAAGGCATAGAACCGCGACTGATCGTCGTGTTCCAACGCGTGACTTCGTTCCAAGGCAGCTTCCGCGGCTTTCTGCGCACCTTCAGGCTGGCCGGATAGCCACAGCGCCCACGATCGATAAGAGTAAATCGTTATGCCCACATCCTGGCCGAAGCGAGCACGCAGCGTCTGGCCGACTCCTGAGGAGGCGCCATGCACGTCGGGATCGTAGAGCCCGAGCGCTTGATCGAGTGCATTGCTCGCGTCCGCAATATGTCCATTGATCAGGCGCGAGGTCCCGACCAAGCGATGCCCGACCGCGATCGGGCCAGTTTCGTTTTGGCGTTCGGCAAAAGCCAGGAACTCATTGGCCTGCTCCAGCATTGTGACGGGTTTACCGCCGACGTAGTGATGGGCCCACAACCCGTAGAGCACTGCGAGATGCATGGCCGGGTCGCCCACGCGTTTTGAGAGGTCGCGAGCCTTGGTGTAGGCCTCGCCTACCTGCTGGTCCGCATAGCCCTTCTGCTCGAGGAGCGTTCGGGCAAGTGAGATCTGCAGCCTCAACTCATCGCGTCTTCGACTGTCATCCTCCGGTAATACGGAAACCAGCTGCAATGCCTGCGTGATCTGCTCGTGCGCCTCCTTAAGCGCGGAGCGCGACAGCGCGCGGTCGCCGGCAATAGACAAATAACGAACGGCTTTCGCCACGTTATCCGCCTCCCGGTAGTGACGCGCAATGAGCTCCGGCTGCGCCTCAACTATTTCCGAAAAGTCCTCCTCCAAAACTCGCGCGATCACGTCATGAAGTTCCCTTCTGCGGGAACGTAACAACATCTCCTCGGCGACATCGCGGACCAGCGCGTGCTTGAATACGTAGGTTGTAAGCGCGGCTGTGCCGCGGCGGTAGACCAGCTCCGACGCCAACAGGCGGTTTAACGCCGCGCGCAACATCGAATCTGGCATCACGGCAACTGCGCGCAAAAGCTCATAGGAGAACTCCCGCCCGATTACGGCGCCGATCTGCGCCACTTCTCTCCCCGGACCGAGACGATCGAGACGGGCGAGTAGCGATCCATGCAGCGTGCTCGGAATTGCGTGAAAATGCGCACCATCAAGCTCATAGCTTTCTACGTCTTCGCGCAGCACGCCGGCTTCGAGTACGGTCTTGGTCAGTTCCTCAATGAACAGAGGCACGCCATCGGTGCGAGCGAGAATCTCATCCATCACTTCCTTCGGCAATG
>Ga0306923_10001518_pt1 | contig 20732 bp, 12 predicted proteins | sample sta12Can44000108_FD_203841 | JGI IMG/M metagenome (GOLD analysis project Ga0306923, IMG submission 203841) | Lab enrichment of tropical soil microbial communities from Luquillo Experimental Forest, Puerto Rico - statanox.12C.anox.44.000.108 (v2)... | ecosystem: Environmental > Terrestrial >... | reverse complement strand
CCGGTAACCTCACAAAGATCGCCGAGCACGGCAAGCGCGCCGACGGCATCGTGACAAGCATGCTGGAGCATTCGCGCGGCAGCAGCAGCGATCGTCGCAGTGTCGATCTCAACGGCTTGGTCGAGGAAGCGCTGAACCTCGCCTATCACGGCGGGCGCGCGCAAGATCAGAGCTTCAACGTCACGCTGGAGCGCGATTACGCCGCTGCGGTCGCTCCGGTCGAGCTGGTCCCTCAGGACATCACCCGCGTCTGTCTCAACCTGATTGGTAATGGCTTCTACGCCACCATCAAACGCCAGAGGGAGGGCAGCGAGGGGAACTTCAAACCGACCCTCAAGGTATCCACGCGAGATCTCGGCGATGCCGTTGAAGTCCGCATCCGCGACAACGGCACTGGCATCGCGCCCGAACTGCGCGACAAGCTGTTCCAGCCGTTCTTCACGACCAAGCCCACCGGCGAAGGCGCCGGGCTGGGTCTCTCGATCAGCTACGACATCGTCACCCAGCAACATGGCGGCACGATCGCAGTCAACAGCGCGCCCGGCGAGTTCACTGAATTCACGATCCGCCTGCCGCGCACACATCTGGGCAACCGCTGAGGCGGCATCGCATCCTGGCAGGCGGCAGAGTATGATGCGGCAGCGTTTCTCCGGTCGACTTTGAGCGCCTGAAGGCAAAGCTAGAGCAATTGCCGAGCGCCCCGGATTGAGGAAACTCACCGCCCGATCGAATGACTGCTTACCGCCTCCTCCGAGAGATCCCCGCGGCTCGGGCAGAGGTCGCCTTCGGGGCATGAAGACGCGTTCCCGCCGCACCGGCCGAACGCCGGCTATGTGATCGGAAAGGAGACCGTCGCCTGGGCGTGCAGGAGTGGGCGAGATGCGCCAATTGCGGCGGTTCGCAGTGCCGCGCTGGAACCGAGATGTTAAACGCTCAAAGGACGTTTGTGGCCGAGCGCAGGATCGTCCAGTTGCCGACAAAGCAGCCATCCGCACCAGACCGTGGATGTGCCAACGGCCGGCTCACGTCAACTCGTCGAGCAGCTGCTTCGCTTCTTTCAGGTCGGCGGTGTCAAAGCCCTCGGTGAACCAGCCGTAGAGGGGCGCGAGCAGGTCGCGCGCCTCGCCCCGCCGGCCCTGCTCGCGCCAGAGCCGGGCGAGGCCGGTGGCGGCGCGCAATTCGTAGCCGCGCGTGCCCTGCTCGCGGGCGATCGCGAGGGCGGTGCGGAACGAGTCCTCGGCCTTGGCTGGATCGGGATACGCCAATCGACCGGTGAGCTCGCCGTACAATCGATGAATTTCTGCGTCCCAGCCCCTCACGCCGGAGACGGCCGCTTTCGCCAATGCGTCATCGAGGGCGGCAAGGCCTTCCTCTATCTTCCCGGCAAGCGCCAGCGCCTCGGCCAGCAGGGCGAGGAGTAACGGTGTGAGTAAGCGGGTGCCGGCCGGCTCGCGTGCGGCAATACCGACGCGGATGCTGGCAATTCCCGTCGTCGCTTCACCCCTTTGGGCGTCGGCCCAGCCTTGGAGGATCCGGCCATAGGCCGCCCAGTGGGGGAATCCGTGTTCATTCGCAAGCGCCCCGCAATCGTTGCCGCGGGCGCAGGCCGTGGCGGCATCTCGGGCGAAGACCGCGGCCAGGCCAGCGAACCAAAAGGCGTGGGAAAGGGTGTGGGCATGTCCCAGTTGCCGGCTGTACGCGAGCGCACGATCGGCAGCTCGGGCGGACTGATCAGGATAGCCGCGATGCCAGAGCGCCCAGGACAAGATGACAAAGGCGCGGACCCCGATGTCCTGCCCGTAATGAAAGGCGGAATCGCGATGCTCGTCGGGCCGATACAACGACGCGGCCGTTTCGGCATGCGCGAGGGATGCGCGGTGATCGCCGCTACAGATCAAAGACACAGCGAGGGCGCAATGGGCGATCAGTAGCGGGCCGGACGAGGGTTGCGATTGGGCGACCGACAGGAAGTTGGCGGCGTGCTCGAGTGCGGCCGCAATCGCCCCAGCGCTTTCGTTAGAGACCCAAAGCCCGTAAAGCACGGAGAAATGGATCGGGGTTCCGACTGCGCCGGTCTCGGTCACGAGCCAATTCGCTCGCTCCAGCGCGGCGGCTACCTCGGGGTCGGCGTAGCCTCTGCCGGCCATCAGCGCGTGGGTCAAGGTGACGTGGATGTCGAGCTCCAGCTGGTTGCGCTCGCGAGTTTCGGGTAACCCCTCCAACAGACTGAGGCCTCGGCGCAATTGCGCGATCGCCTCATGCACGGCCGATTTGGCCGCCGACAATTTGCCCGCGAGGTGCCAATAGGCGATCGCCTTGTCGGCGATGGCGGCTTCTCCGTAGTGATGGGCGACGGTCTCCGGCCGCGTTTCGACGAAGTCCGGAAACCGCTGTTCCAATGCCTCGGCGATGCGTCGATGCAGGGCCTGGCGCGGACCGCGCAGCAGGGTGCTGTAGGCAGTGTCCTGGACCAGCGCGTGCTTGAACAAATATTCAGCCGCCGGCGGCGCGCCGCGCTGGAAGACGAGGCCGGCTTCGACCAGGCGGCGGAGGGCCCCTTGCAGTTCGGGCTCGGCGAACTGCGCGGCCGCCGCCAGCAGCTCATGGGAAAAGTCGCGCCCGATGGCGGCGCCGACCTGGGCCACATTCTTGGCCGCCGGGCCGAGCCGGTCGAGGCGCCCCAGCAGCGAGGCGTGCAAGGTGGCGGGCACTGTGAGCGACGACAGTGGCACGGCGGCTATCGACGCATAGCCGCGATCGGCGCCGGCCTCGACCACCGCCTTGGTCAATTCCTCGACAAACAGCGGCACCCCGTCGGTGCGCTCGACGATCTCGTCGACAACATACGGCGGCAGCGCCCCGAGATTGCCCGCGAGCCGATGCACGAGCGTCGCCCCTTCGCTGCGGCCGAGCCGGTTCAGCGCGATCACCGTCACCTGCGACCCTCCGACCCAGGGCGGCTGGAACTCGGGCCGGTAGGTTGCGACGAGCAGCACCGGCAGCTCCGTGATCTTCTCGACCCTAAGGTCGAGCGCCTCGCGCGAGGTCGGATCAATCCAATGCAAATCCTCGAAGATCATCAATACCGGCTGCCGCCGCGCCAGCGCCTGGAGTTGCCGCAGCAGCGCCGCCAATGTCCGCTCCTTCTTGCGCTGCGCGCTGAGGTCGAGCGGCGGGAAGCGCTCACCTCCGGAAAGAGACAGCATCTCGGCGATCAACGAGATGTCTCCCGGTTCCGCCCCGTCTCCGAGCAGTGCCTCCAGCTTGTCGAGCCTTGTTGCGTTCGTATCGTCGCGGGTAAACCCCGCGGCGCGTTCCAGCTGGCCGATAAAGGGGTAGAGCGCGCTGTCCTGATAGTGCGGCGAGCAGAAATAGCGCAGGCGGGTGTGCGGCTCGGTCTCGATGCGTTGCGACAGTGCCGCGGTCAGGCGCGATTTGCCGATCCCTGGTTCGCCGGAGATCAGCACCACACGCCCTGCGCCGGACTTCGCCTGCTGCCAGCGCCGCAACAACAGGTCGAGCTCCTCGTCGCGGCCGACCAGCGGTGTAGTCCCCGAACGCAATGCCTCAAAGCGGCTGACGACCCCGCTCTCGCCGACCACACGCCAGGCACGCTGTAGCTCGGCAAAACCGGCGAGGGGCTGAGGGCCGAGATCCTCGATCTCGAACAGCGTCCCGATCTGTCGCCGAGTGCTGTCGGCAACGACCAAGGTGCCCGGCCGGGCCAGCGCCTGCAGGCGGGCGGCGAGGTTTGGCGTCTCGCCGACCACGCCCCGCTCCTGCGCAGCGCCGGCGCCGATCAGATCGCCAACGACGACGAGGCCAGTGGCGACGCCGATCCGCACGTTCAGCGGCTCTTGTGTGGCGAGCCGGCCGACCGCGTCGATGACCGCCAGCCCGGCGCGAGCCGCGCGCTCGGCGTCGTCCTCATGCGCCTCGGGATAGCCGAAATAAATCAGCACGCCGTCACCCATATACCTGGCGACGAAACCGCCAAAGTGGCCGACGGTGTCGGTGACGCAGCGGTGGTAGGCGCCGACGATCTCGCGCAGATCCTCGGGATCGAAGCGGATGGACAACGACGTCGAACCAACCAGGTCGCAGAACATCACGGTCAACTGGCGCCGCTCGGCCTCGGCCGCCGCCTGTCGAGTGGGCGGGGCAAGCGCCGCATCCGCAGCGGCACCTGCACCTCCGGCCGGCAACGCGGCGATGGCGTCGATAAGGAGGCGCCGGTGGCCGATTGCGGCGACGCCGAGCTCTTTCAGATCCTCGGTGGTCAGCTTCGGCAATACCCGCAGGTCGATCTCGTTCTCGCGAAACGCCTGTTCGTATCGCTCGAGCCCGAGCTCGCGCAGCCAGCCCCCAATGTCCATCGTGTTCGTTCCGGCGCTCGTCTTCGGCGCATAGTACGCACGAAAAGATAACGCGTGGGAGCCTACGATGCGACCGAAGTAGGCGTCGAACCAATGTCGCAAAGGTGCTTCACAGGCCGTCGCCGCTGATCGCAACGAGTGACCGCAAAGGGGCACTTTGAGCCGTTCCCGCCGCCTAGGCTGAACGGCCGGTGTCCGTTCGGTTAGCCGACCTCGGCCGGAGCGAGCGGGAACGAGGAGGATGCGCCGAATCCAGACCTTCCGCCTTCGCGACTGAGCGGGCGGGTTCGACGCTTAAGAGCCATTCCTGGCTCACGTCCGTGGACGGTTGATAGGGACATTCGCGCCGGATCTCGGCGACCGCTCACGCCAGTTCGTCGAGCAGCGCCTTTGCCTCTTTGAGATCGGGGGTGCCGAAGCCTTCGGTGAACCAGCCGTAGACCGGGGCGAGAAGGTCATGCGCCTCGACGCGCTGGCCCTGGTCACGGCGGAGGCGCGCGAGGCTCACCGCGGCGCGCAATTCCCAGAGCTTGGCCTCTTGCTCCGCGGCGATGCCCAGGGCACTACGATACAGTTGCTCGGCGACCTCGGTCTGCCCCTGGCGCAGGAGCAACTGGCCCTTGCGTCGGTTCAGCTCCGCCGCGAGCCAACGCTCTCCTGTCTCCTCCACGATCCGGGTGGCCTCATCAAGCAACGGCACACCCTCTTCATTTTGCCCAGCGATCTCACAGGCCTCAACTAGGAGAGCAAGATGATAAGGCATGTTTCCCTGCGCCCCAGTAGAGCGGTAAGCAGTCGAACCGCTGCGCAAAAGACACAATCCCTCCACCACATCGCCGTGTCTGAGCTTGACCCACCCGTGATAGATCGTTCCTTGTGCACCCCAATGGGCGAAACCTTGTGCTGTGGTTACCGCTGTGAGCTGGTCCACCCACTCTGCAAGGACGGCGTTGTCTCCAAGGAGCGAAAGCACCCTGGCGCCAATCGCCAAGCTAACGGCCAAAGACGGCGGATGAACCAATCTCTGGGCTTCCGCGACAGCTGCGCCACTCTGTACCAGCGCGCGGTCAGGATAACCGAGACAAAAGAGGACATTCCCCAAGACCGCTTGCGACACCACCTGAGGGTGCAAACTGGATTGTCGGACCAGCGGCCCATGGGAGATCGGATCGTAAAGGGCGGGAACTTCTTCCAGGTGAGATCGGGATTGCGCAAATCGGCCCGCAAAAAACAGCGTTCGCCCTGAGGATAGGTGACCCAGAACGAGCCCTCCGGAATCCTCGCGCCGACGGCTCAGGCGCAACAGATCCTCGTCCAGACGGAGCGACAGATCCAATTCGCCGCGGTTCATGTGAAATACTGATTGCCCATAAGGAATCCGAAGGAATTCCGAGGGGGAGCCTAATTTCTCCCATAGCTCTCGCGCCCGAGCGTAGGCATGACCTGCTTCTGCTGCGGCGGATCCCTTGAGAGCTTGCAATACCGCACCTAAGGCGCTCCAAAACTCGAGTTCCTGACGCCAGCGATCGGAGGTGTTTGGCAACAGTGCCAGCTGGTCCAGGCCTTTTTGAAATTGTGCGACGGCTTCCGACATTGTCGAGCGGGCGGCCGACCGCCGGCCGGCCTTGCCCCAATACGTGACAGATTTTTCGACGAGCCCGGCCTCAGTATAGTGCTGCGCAAAGACTTCAGGCTGATTATCCATCAACTCCGGAGACTGTGTTTCGAGCGCCTCGGCGATATGCGCGTGCAATTGGCGCCGGACATTGCGCAGCAGGCTGCCATGCGCTGCGTCCTGCACCAGTGCGTGCTTGAAACTGTAAACCGCGTCGGGCGGTATGCCGCGCTGAAAGATTAACTCGGCGGCGACGAGACGTGCCAGCGCGGTTTGCAGCGAATCTTCGGAAAAGCGGGAGACGGCACGCAGCAGTCCATACGAGAATTCGCGCCCGATCGCCGCGCCGATTTGCGCCACCTGCCTGACTGCCCCCATGCGATCCAGCCGCGCCATTAGAGAATCGTGCAAGGTTGTCGGGATACCAAGAGGCGACACGCCGCTTTCCAAGACGCTCTTGGTCAGTTCCTCGACAAACAGCGGCACACCATCGGTGCGATCGATGATTTGGACGACGACCTCATCGGGCAATGCCTCGCCGCCGGCGATCTGCGCCACCAGAGCGGTTCGATCGCGCCGATCCAGACGATTCAAGGTCAGCATGCTGACCTGAGGCTGACCAGCCCAAGGCGGCTGAAACTCGGTGCGGAACGTCACGATCAGCAGCATAGGCAGGCTGCCGACCCGCTCGACGGCGAGGTCGAGCAATTCGCGCGAGGTCGGATCGATCCAATGCGCGTCCTCGAAGACCATCAGCACCGGCTGCTGGCGCGCGAGACCTTCGAGCCGGCGGAGCAGCGCCTCCAGTGTCCGTTCTTTCTTGCGCTGCGGGCTAAGGTTGGGCAGCGGGTGGCGCGCCGAAACGGGTAATGACATAAGATCGGCGAGGAGTGGCACATCCTCGTCCGGCTGTGCTGGTGCGCGGAACAGCACGGCTTCTAGCTTTTCTAACTTGGTCGTAGGCGGGTCGTCGCGTGCAAACTCAGCTGTATGCCAGAGATGGTCGATAAACGGATAGAGCGCGCTGTCACGACAATAGGGCGAGCAGAAATAGCGCAGATTGAGATGCGGCTCAGCGCGAAGGCGCTCCTCTAATTCCGCGGTGATACGCGACTTGCCGATGCCGGGCTCGCCCGAGATCAGAACGATCTGGCCGTCACCAGCCTTAGCGCGCGCCCAGCGGCGCAATAACAGATCGACCTCTTCGTCGCGGCCGATCAGCCGGCTCAAGGCCGCTCCGCGTAGGGCCTCGAAGCGACTCGCCACGCTGCTCGGGCCCAGCACCTGCCAAGCCGGCACCGGCGCGGCGATACCCTTGACCTCGATCGCGCCGAGATCGCGGTATTCGAACAGATCGCCAACCAGCCGGCGCGTGCTCGCGGCGATGACGACCGCACCCGGTTCGGCGAGTGCTTGTAGCCGGGCGGCGAGATTGGGTGTTTCACCGACGACCGACTGCTCCTGCGCCGATCCCTCGCCAATCAGATCGCCGACGACCACCAGCCCGGTCGCGATGCCGATGCGCGCTTGTAACTCGACGGCTTTGACATCGAGACGTCCGACCGCCTCGACGATCTCGACCCCAGCCCGCACCGCCCGCTCGGAATCTTCCTCGTGCGCCTGCGGATAGCCGAAATAGGCCAGCACCCCATCGCCCATGTATTTGGCGACAAACCCGTCGAAGGTTCGGACGACGTCGGCCACGGCGCGGTGATAAGCGGCGATGACCTCACGCAAATCTTCGGGGTCCAGCCGCGACGACAGCTCTGTGGAGCCGACCAGATCGCAGAACATGACCGTCAGCTGGCGCCTTTCGGCCTCGATTGTCGCAGGGGAGGAGGGAGCAGATGAAGCGCTCGCCGCCGGCTGAGCCACGGTTGGGGGCTGCATCCCCAGGGCGGCGATTGCGGCCAGCAGCTTGCGCCGGTGGCCGACCGAGGTTACGCCGATGCTGATCAGGTCGTCGGCTGTCAGCTCCGGCAGCACTTCACCATCGACATCGTTGTCGCGGAATGCAGGCGCGTATTGTTCGAGCCCCAGCCCGCGTAGCCACGCCGCTACGTCCATGCGGTGATCCTCGGCTCCGAGGAGCGGCAGCCCCTTATGAACGAGGATATTCCTCTACTCTTCGGCTTGCCAGCGGCAGCGCTGAAATAAGCGCGGTGTCGGGTGTCGCGGCTTCAGGCTGTGAATGACTGCTTTCGAAGCCTGGGCATCACAGGCCGGGCAAATCGGGAATGGCGCATTTCCAACCAGCTGAGCCATTCGGCTGGCGTCGGCAAATGACCCAAATGGGGCATGAAGAGCGGTTCCCGCGGCCAAGGCTGAGCGGCCGTTGGGGGTTTCGAAAGCGGTCCCTTGCTGTTGATGATTAAGCCACGTAGGCTTTTGGGTCAGGTTCTAAGGGTCGTCAAGCAACTCGACGGCCTCGCCAGGGCGCTCGGCTGGCGCTACGGGGCCGGATTTTTGGGACAACAACCGACCGGCGCGTCGCCGATTTCGCCAGCGCCGTTGATGCCATGCAATGTGCTGTCGAGGTCCAAGACGCCATAGCCAAAGAGAATGCGGATCGACCCGTCGCCGAGCAGATGTGGTTTCGGATCGGCATCCACGTCGGCGACATTATTGTTCAACGCGACAACCTGTTTGGCGATTCTGTCAATATTGCGGCCCGGCTAGAGGCTCTTGCGGAGCCGGGTGGCATTTGCGTCTCGGGTGCTGTTCGAGACCACATCGGGACGAAGCTGCCCTTGTCCTTTACCGATCTGGGCGCGCAGCAAGCGAAGAACATCGCCCAGCCGATCAGGGCATACCGGATCGGTGCCGATACCTCGCCGACCTCCACCCCGGTTGAAGGCACTTGGCTTCCTCTTCCCGACAAGCCGTCTATCGCGGTGCTGCCGTTTGCCAATATGAGTGGCGACGCGGAGCAAGAATATTTTGCAGATGGAATGGTCGAGGAGATCATCACTGCACTGAGCCGCATCCGATGGCTGTTCGTCATCGCCCATAGTTCGACGTTCACTTACAAGGGTCAGTCAGTTAACGCGAAGCAGGTTGGCCGTGAACTTGGCGTCCGATATGTGCTGGAGGGCTCAGTCCGTAAGGCGGGCCAGCGGGTGCGGATCGCGGGCCAACTGATCGATGCGGCAACTGGTACGCATCTCTGGGCCGACCGGTTTGATGGTTTCCTAGAGGATGTTTTCGAGCTTCAGGACAAGGTGGCATCGAGCGTGGCCGGGGTGATTGAGCCCGCACTTCAAACCGCCGAGACCGCGCGTTCAGTGGCCCGCCCCACGAACGATCTCACCGCCTACGACCTTTACTTACGCGCCTACGCTATGTTGTGGTCGTCTGCGAGGAATATCCCAGCGGCGCTCAGACTCGCAGAACAGGCGATCGAGCGCGATCCGCATTTCGGCCCTGCCCTCGCCTGGGCTGCCTACTGTTATGTTGCACTGCTTCATGGCCACCAGAGCGAAAACCCTGAGGCTAATCGTCGAAGAGGCATCGATTTTGCCCGGCGAGCGTTACAAGTGGCGGTTGATGACCCCGGTGTCCTGGCGAATGCCGCGTATGCACTGGCCTATTTCGGCGAGGACATCGAAGCCATGATGGCATTGGTTGACCGTGCATTGACGCTCAACCCAAGCTTCGCTCGCGGTTGGTTCATTAATGGCGTCCTCAAGTTATGGGCGGGTCAACCCGATGTCGCCGTCAATGATGGCGACGCTGCGCTGCGCCTCAGTCCCCGTGCCGCAATAGGCCCGGTGCTCGGGGTAATAGGCGGCGCTCATTTTTTTGCTCGGCGGTTCAAAGACGCCGTGCCGAAGCTGCTCCTTGCGATCCAGGAGGATTCAAGCTACGTCCAGCCTTACCATTATCTTGCCGCCTGCTACGCGCATATGGGGCGGCTCGATGAAGCACGGGAGATCGTCGCCCGGCTTCGGGCGATCACCCCTGTCGTAGTAGCCGACGCCAACTACCTGCGAATGGACGAGCACCGCGAGTTATTGCTGTCGGGCCTACGCTTGGCAGTTGAAGAGGCAACATGAGCCAGACACGCCGTCTCGCCGCGATTCTTGCCGCTGACGTTGCGGGCTACTCGCGGCTGATGGGTGAGGACGAGGAAGGGACTCTTGCTGCACTAAAGGCGATAAGACGCGAAGTTGCTGATCCCAAGATCAAGGAACACCAAGGTCGCATCGTCAAAACCACGGGCGACGGCCTGCTCCTCGAATTTGCCAGCGTTGTGGATGCGGTGCGTTGCGCGGTCGAGGTCCAGCGCGAAATGGCGGAGCGAAACGTCGATGTGCCGTCAGACCGCCGCATCGAACTCCGCATGGGAATCAATCTCGAGGACATCATCAAGGACGGACGCGACATCTACGGCGATGGTGTCAATGTCGCGGCCCGTCTAGAAGCACTCGCCGAGCCGGGCGGGATCTGCGTCAGTCGGGTGGTACGGGACCAAGTGCGCGACAAGCTCGCCTTCTCGTTTGAAGATATGGGCGAGCAGCAGGTCAAGAACATCACGCGGCCAATACGAGTCCACCGCATCGTAATTGGCGAAAAATCCAATCGATCCGAGACGGCACCGGGCGGGCCGCAGCAAAACCCGCCGCTGGCGCTGCCCGACAAGCCGTCAATCGCAGTGCTGCCGTTCCAGAATATGAGTGGCGACCCTGAGCAGGAATATTTCGCCGATGGCATGGTGGAAGAGATCATCACGGCGCTGTCCCGCATCCGCTGGCTTTTCGTGATCGCCCGAAACAGCAGCTTCATCTATAAGGGCCAAGCGGTTGACGTGAAGCAGGTGGGCCGCGAATTGGGCGTGCGCTATGTGCTCGAAGGCTCGGTGCGGAAGGGTGGAAACCGAGTGCGTATCACCGCCCAGCTAATCGATGCCGTAACCGGCGCACATATCTGGGCAGATCGATTCGACGGCTCGTTGGAAGACATATTCGAGCTTCAGGACAAAGTAGCAAGCAGTGTAGCGGGTGTCATCGAGCCTGCGTTGCAAACCGCTGAGATCCGTCGATCGGTAGATCGACCGACAAGCGATCTCACCGCCCACGACCTCTATCTCCAATCCATGGCGCAATTTCCTTCGGAGCGGGGATCGTCGCTGCATTGGACTTGCTCAGGCGTGCCATCGAACGCGATCCGAATTACGCCTCCGCTCTCGCGGGGGCAGCGTTTTGCCATATGCGACTCCACCTAAGTGGCTGGAGCAAAGACCCCGACGAAGACCAGCGCGAAGGGGTCAATCTGGCGCGTCGAGCACTTCAGGTCGCAGGCGACGATCCAGGTGTCCTCGCTTGGTCTGCTTATGTACTCGCTTACTTTGGCGAGGACATCGATGCCGCAATCCAATTAATTGAGCGAGCGTTGGCGCTAAACCCTAGCTTCGCTTATGGGTGGCTTTGGAACGGGTGGCTCAGGCTGTGGGCGGGACAACCCCAACTTGCGATTAGCCATTTTGAAACCTCCTTGCGACTCAGCCCGCACACTCGAACGGCCAGTACTCTGATGGGAATCGGAGTGGGCTACTTCTTCGCGCAGCGATTTGAAGACGCCGTGGCAATGCTCCTGCGTTCATTGCAGGAGCAACCTGATTGGGCACCTACTTATCGGATGTTAGCGGCTTGTTATGTGCATATGGGGCGACTGGACGATGCAACGAATATCGTCGAGCGCTTACGAGCCATTACGCCCCTGATCGTACCGAATGCAATGCATTGGCGTAAGCCCGAGCATCGCGAGCTTTTCCTGTCGGGCTTGCGGCTGGCTGCTGGCGAACGCGCATGAGACAGACCGCCGTCTCGCCGCGATCCTCGCCGCCGATGTCGCGGGTTATTCGCGGCTGAATGAAGCTGACGAGGAAGGCACCCTTAACCAGCTAAGGTCGATCCGGGCGGACGTTCTCCGCCCACAGATCGCTGGAAATCGAGGCTGCATTGTCAAAACGACCGGTCATGGTTTGCTGGTCGAATTTTCAAGTGTAGACGGATTAGATTAGATCGTGGCAGCACGGAATGAATGAGCGAAAAAATCCAACGCCTGTTCGGCCAAGGCATCAAAATGCATGACTTATTGGCCCTGGCGGGTCTCCCGGCGAAGACCTCTGTCCAAAAAACAGGTCGGCGACATCGGGCTCGTCGTGCCCGACCAGGATACTGACACTCATGATGCCGCCTCTGCCATTGTCGCCCGGTGAACGCGCGGCAGCCGAACGGTGAATTCGGTGAACTCTCCGACCCGACTATCGACCTCGATCGTACCGCCATGCTCCTGGGTCACAATGTCGTAGCTGATCGACAGGCCGAGACCGGTTCCCTCGCCGGTCGGCTTCGTGGTGAAGAACGGCTGAATAGCTTGTCTTTGATCTCCGCTGGAATACCAACGCCGTTGTCGCGGATGTTGATTTGAACCGTATCGCCCAGATCGCGTGTCAACACTTTCAGGGTCGGCTTGAAGTTCGGGTCGCCTCCCTCCCTCTGGCGTTTGGTAGCGGCATAGAAGCCATTGCCGATTAGATTCAGACAGACGCGGGTGATGTCCTGAGGGACAAGTTCGATCGGGGCGATCGTGTTGGCAAAATCTCGCTCCAGCGTGACGTTGAGGCCCGCATCCTGGGCGCGGGCACCGTGATAGGCGAGGTTTAGGGCCTCCTCGATCAACCCGTTGAGATCGACACTGCGACGTTCACCGCTGCTGCCGCGTGAATGCTCCAACATGCTCTTGACGATGCCATCGGCGCGGCGTCCGTGCTCGGCAATCTTTTCGAGATTGCCAGTCAGCATCGTTATCGTGTCAATCTCGGCACGCTTTTCGCCGCCGAGTGCGTTGATCGCTGGAGCGGCGGTTTCCTTCAATTCGTCCAGCAACTCGACTGATAGCCCGGCGAAATTGTTGACAAAGTTGAGTGGGTTCTTGATCTCGTGGGCGATGCCAGCCGTCAACTGGCCCAAAGAAGCCATCTTCTCGGCCTGGATCAGACTGGCCTGGGCGGCTTTCAGATCACGGTAGGCGGCTTCGGCGGCGTCCCTCGCGGCGTGGATCTCGGCTTCTGACCGCTTGCGTTCGGTAATGTCGCTGTAAATCAGCACAACGCCGCCATCCGGCATCGGGTTGTTCCGTACTTCAATGACCGTGCCATCCGGGCGCGTTCGCTCGAATTGATAATGTTCATGGAGGCGTCCCCTCAGGCGATTGATTTCGGTCTCGGGGTCGGTCTCGCCGAACTCGCCGCGCCTGGTGAGATACCGGACGTACTCGTCGAAGCCATGACGCTCGGCGAGAAAATCGTCAGGTAGATCAAGCAATTCCTGGAAATTACGATTCCACGCTGCGAGCCGAAGCTCTGCGTCGAACATGGCCACACCGTCGACCATGTTGTCGAAGGTGACCCGCAATTCCGCCTGACGCTGGCGGATTTCGTCGAGCAGCCGCGCATTCTCCATCGCGACGACCGCCTGAGCGGCGAAATTTTGTAAGAGAGCGATCTGCTTGTCAGTGAAGGGCCGCACTTCAGTGCGATACACCTGGATCGCCCCAAGTAGCTGATCGTCTCTTTTGAGCGGGACAACAAGATATGTGCGGGCCCCACCGAGATCGACTATTGCCCGCCGTTGCGGGTCCTCCCCGCTGCGGTAGCGATCGTCATCTTTCACATCGAGCACATGGACAAAAGGTTCGCCAGCACGGATTCGCGCCGCCATCCCACCTTGCCCAGCCGGTACGGGGTTACACCTCCTAAACTCAGCGAAGGCTTTCGGAACACCTCTGAAGGCAACGAAGCGGGCCTCGCTGCCGTCCGCGACGCTCATCGTACCAAACGCGGCCTCGCACAGTCGCATTGCCTTTTCGAGAATCGCGTCAAACACCGGCGCGAGGTCGCTGGGCGAGGAATTGATAACCTGCAATACTTCGGCGGTCGCAGTCTGCTGCTCCAATGCCTCTCGCGTCTCCGTCAGCAGGCGCGCGTTTTCCATTGCGATGACCGCCTGCGAGGCGAAGTTTTGCAGCAATGCAATTTGTTTATCGCTGAACGGGCGTACCTCCAGGCGATAAGCCGTGATGTAGCCGAGAAGCACACTGTCCTTCCGCAGCGGTGTGAACAGCGCGGTACGAACATCGTCAAATTGGACGAGGGCACGAGGTATTGGCAAATCTAATGTTCGGAAATCAGGGATGTGGATTAAGCCTTCCCCGCGCAACATGCGGTCAGGAGGCGAGCCCGGAGGGTTATTTTGAGGCGCGCTCAGCAACTCTGTAGATGGCTCGGACAGGCCCCGTGTGGCTATCGCCTGGAAATGCTCGCCATGATAGGTCACCAATGCGCCTTTTGCTGCACCGCACAGACTGTGCGCCTTATCCAGAATCGCGTCGAAGACCGGGGCGAGATCTCCGGGCGATGAATTGATGACCTGCAATACCTCAGAGGTCGCGGTTTGCCGCTCCAATGCCTCACGAGTCTCGGCTATTAAGCGAGCATTCTCGATTGCTATTACCGCCTGATCGGCAAAGGTGCGAACAAGCTCGATCTGTCCTTCGGTGAACGGCCTGACGGTGTGCCGGGCGAGCACGATGACCCCAACAGGCTCGCCTTCCCGCAACAACGGCACCCCGAGATGCGTGCGACCTTTGCCCATCGTCACCGCTTCGGAAAGGGTGTACTCGGGGTCAGAAGCTACATCAGGGATCTGAACTGCTCGCCGCTCTAATACGACTCGACCGGTAATTGTGCCTCGGCTCGGGGTAGTCGGATGAGCTTCTTGAAAAGACAGGTACTCCCGCGAGTATCCGAATCCGCCGCCACCCGGTACACCTCGCCGTCGCGGCGCATCAGGCCCGCCATTTCTGCTTCGCAGAGCCGTGCGGCGGTCTCCGTCAGTGTCTCCAATACTGGTTTCAGATCGAATGCCGAGCGGCTGATGACCTTGAGCACGTCACTAGTCGCAGTCTGGTATTCGAGTGCCTCCTGGAGATCATCCGTTCGGTGGCGCAATTCGCCGAACAGCCGCGCATTCTCCATTGCAATGACCGCCTGCGCAGCGAAATTTTGCAGCAGTCCAATCTGCTTATCGCTGAACGGTTTTACCTTCTGGTGATAGATCACGATACTGCCAAGAAGCACGCCCTCCTTACGCAACGCTACCGTCAGAAAGGTACGGCCCCGCGCGGTCTCAACCAATCCGCGGCGGGCCGGGGTGAGGCTCTGGACAGTGCCCTCCTCTTCGAGGATATCTCCGATGTGGACGAACGACTCCCCGTCAATGAGCCGCTGAGCCGGGGCACCTTGCGGTGGTCGATAAGGTGTTCGCAGAATTTCGGCAAATCCAGGCGGCAGGCCGCGCCCGGCTATCGTGTGAAACTGCTCGCCGTCGTAGCTGGCTATGAACCCGAAGGCTGCCTCGCACACTCGCAAAGCCTTCTCCAAGATCGCGTCAAATACCGGCGTGAGGTCGCCGGGCGACGAATTGATGATCTGTAGTACCTCGGTGGTCGCGGTCTCCCGCTGCAAGAACTCATCGCGCTCGGCAGCGGCCTCATTGAGCCGCCGCTGCAACTCGGCGTTGGCACGCCTAAGGTCGACTACTTCGTCATCGAGAGTCGCTGTCATCTCCCTGCTCCGTCGCGCCTGGTCTCGACCGGATGATACCTCGATCGACCTCCGCTCCCGCCGAGAAGGACAGCGACTCGATCACCTTCTCGACAAGAGCGTCAAGTCGGCTTCCGAGTTCTTGGGTTTCTCGATGCGGTGAAGAACGCAGCCCTCCGAGCCTGTCCATCTCAATCGGTGACGCCACACCTGCTACACGCCCCTGCTACACCAACCGGAAGCAAAAACTCAAAGATTCCGCGGCTGCCACACCTGCCACACATACCACACCTTATTTGGGAAGGTGGAGGGCGGAGGGCGCAGGGACACCAGCGATGGCCTGCGGGTCCACTTATTTGCATGCTGGTTGCTCTAGCTCGCTTGTAAGTCAAAACGACTCATAGAAAAAGCTCACTGCCAGTGTGGCTGTGGCATGCCGTGCAGGAATTGGCAAAAATTGGTGTGGCAGGTGTGGCAGCCTTGGAATCCTTGGCTTTTTTGGTGTGGCAGATGCGACACCGCTTTGCGGAGGTGTGGCAGTCACGGCGGATCGCGCATAAATCTGTCGACCCATGACTCTTCCGCTGCATCTCCTGATGACCCTGGTTTAGCCACGTCGCCACTGATAATGCCGGGAGCCAGCCGGTAGACTCGCACGCTTCCGTGCCGACCGAGATGGACCGACGCGGATGTTTTGCCACTCTGCGGGATGATCATGCCACGCCTCACCATCTCCCTGGCGAGGGCCGTAGGATTGTATACCTTTGCCAGTTCGTTTTTCCACTGCTCGGGAAGAACAAAATAGCTCCAACTCTGCGTCGACTGATCAAACCGGCGAAAGCCCACCCGATGGGAAACCGTGTATTCCGCGTCGCTGAAAACTTCCTCGAACCGAGACGCACCGTACTGTTCGATATAAGAGATTACCTGCCTGATACCGGCTTCGAGATCGTGGTCCCCGATTGTGCCGCGTTGGTCGAGCCATGCGTTGAAGCAAGTGACCGCCGCTCGGGTCGACTCGCCATCCGGCCAGCCGGTCAGCCCAAGCACCGTCGCGAATTCGCCAGCCGCCGCGACAAGACCGAAGCGTCCGCACACCGACCGCACTTGGCCCGATGCCCCGTCTGGCAAATAGCTCGCAATAAAGCTGTCGCGGAGTTCCCGAAACGCTGCTGTTGTGCCAGTCGGGTCATCCGCAAAGCCACGAGCGACGAAATCGAGATAAGCTCGGATCGGCGTGCCGTAACACTCGAATGTCGCTCTTTTGAGTTGATCAGCGAACTCGCCTGGTGACTTAGCGTCATGCAGATTCTCGAAGATCCCGTACCCAGCACCCGCCTCAGCCGGGATATCGACAAGGCGCACTTCTTGCCCAGCACGTGGTTTCCGACCGATCTCCGTCAGCTTGTCGGCCAGCGATATCTCGCCAGTAGAAAGAAATATTATCCGCCATTGTTTTGCCCGCCTCGCCGAGCCGTCTCGTGATGCCCGTTGTTTGCCGCCTTGATTGGCGATCATGTACACGATTTCGCCGGCCTCCCTAGCATCGACCTGACCCATTTCATCGAGGCAGAGCAATGCGTCGCAATGCTCCTCACAGACACCTTCGAGGCCATTGGAGGTAGTCCGATAAGATTTGAGATAGCCGTTGACGCCATCGCCGTCACCCCAAACACTGCCGGATAGTCGTTGTGCCGTGGTTTTGCCAGCCCGGCTATCACCTTTGTAATGAAAGCCGCCACTCTCTTCTCCGACGATGTGCAACGGCGGAGGCGCAAATGCAACTGAGACAGCAAAAGCGAGCCGAGAGTTCCCGATACAAGGTCGTCCAACTCGGTCCCGCCATTCCTCAAGCGAGCCTTTGACCCGATATGGACTGCTCGTGACGTTACCGGTGTAGATAATTTCCGAGCCCCGCTTTTCGCCATATACGACATCCGGCAGGACGAAAGCAGCGATATCCTGGTCTGTGTACAGCCAGTTCGCGAGACGACATTCGCCCGGCTTCTTGGATTTGCATGGGTCAAATACGCGAGCAGCAAGTTGCGGGCTCCAGTAGCCGACGAAATCTCTAGCCCCCGTTCGTAGAGCGCCTGCCATAGCTCATCGCGATGTCCGCCCAAAAGCCGAGCCGGCATAACCCACTTGATTTCCGCTCCGTTATGATCTTTCCAGCACAATAGTTTGCCCCAATTACCATTTGCGTCTTGGGTGCGGGCCAGAACCTCGAACTGCGGAGACAGCCAAATCGGCCTGATTTCCTCGTCACCGCCCTCGGCCTGTTTTTTCGCCTCCGGGTAATAGAATAGGCCAGTGCGTTTCATCTCATAGCGGCGAAGCGGTGTGTCGCAGCTAACGGGTCCACCTTTATCGTCGTTCGGTTCGTGAGCCGATCCGGAAAAACCTGCCCGAGCGCGCCAATCATCGTCGTACGCTTCGTTGCGAGATCCCTCATCAGGCAGATCGCCGAACGAATCGATATGATATTCCCGATACTGGCGCTTGATTTCCGAGTTTATATCACACGACTTTGACGCCTCACCGCTATTGACAGAATAATCTTGCCCATTCTGCATGGTCGAACTAAATACAGTGTTATCCAACATAACAAATTGACCTCCAAATTAAGCTCGCCGAAACCACCAAATCGGCGAGCTTTTCTTCAATTACTTCCGGGTTGCTAACCAAGTGGCGAGACCATCTTCCGGGTACAGCCGTATTCGGCCCAATTTCACAAGCGGCGGCAATATGCCGTTTTTTTGCCATCGCCAAATCGTTGTCCCGCTAACCCCAATCGATCGGCGAGTTCTTCTGTACTGATGTACATCCGACCCCCGATCTCGATCCGCCTTGGTTCGACACGCATCTGTTTCCCTCCAAACATTTTCGAATATGTGCAGTGAATTTCATACACTCACACTATATATACCGGAGATGACGAAAGTCACGACAAGCCACGTCAAGCCGTATCCCGTACGTACGCCGTAAAACTGCTATGAGCGACAAAGAAGGTATGCCGGGATTGTTTGACAATAGAGTTATGACCAAATTATGTACATGAATAGGCTGACATAATGAGCGATATCGTAGATGCAATGCTTGGGGCGCTCCCGATAAGCCGGCGCACGAGCGGGCGAGGCTGGATAACCTTCGACTGCCCGGCATGCGGTGATCGGCGTCACCGCGGCGGTTTTCTCGAAACCGCTACTGGCGGGTGGCGCTACCGGTGTTTTAATGGGGGGTGCGAGTACGAGCGACGTACCGGCTGGGAGCCGGGCAACCGATTTTCGGGTCGGCCCCGAAGGCTGTTTGAACTTCTGGGCGGCGACATCGGCGATATTCCGAAGCAGTTCCTCGAACACGGATCGTCGCGGACCGCCGTTCTTAGTGCCCCAGAAATCGTCGCCGAATTTCCGGAGATCCAACTTCCTCAAGGCTCAACATTGCTTTGGAGAGGCACAAGCCCGGACGCTTTAGATTGCCAACGCTACGTACTGGATCGAGGCTGGTTTCACAGCCAGCACCCGTTCGTCTGGTGTCCGAAACATCCGCGGCACGTGATCTACCCCTGCCAGCATAAAGGAAAGATCGTCGCCTGGATTGCCCGCAAGATCGATTCCGGCAAGGAGTTTGCCCATATCAAGTGCAAAGACTTTCCGCCAGATTACATGTTCAATCAGGATCAGATCTATCGCTATTGCACAGTCCTCGTCACCGAAGGAGTATTCGACGCGATTGCGGTGCTAGGACTTTGTACATTTGGGAACATTTTGACGCCGAAACAGATTGATCTGCTCAACGCCTGTTGCAGAACAGGGCGGCGGGTTGCTCTTCTGCCTGATTACCAGAAAAATGAGTGGGAGGCGTATTGGCAGACCGCAAAAGAAAATCGCTGGTATCTCAGTTGCCGGGAATGGGTCCGATATGAGGGGGAGCCGCCCATAAGGATGCCTCCGACTCCGTGCAGCTAAACGGTCAGCTTTTGACGATCAAGTGTGCGATGGACGGGATCACCAACGATTATGATTTGGCGCGAGATTTCCTGATCGAGCAATCTTGTGGTGCATGATCAAGGGTCAAAGTGGCGCGCACCAGTCCCAATGCTGGCGACCGTGATATTTGGCAAGGTCTGTCTCGGAAGGGCTCCGCTTATGAGGAAGGCCCTGCCTCGCCGGTCTGATCCAGTCGGTTAGTGAAAAGCGTTTGGGGGTTCTGCCGGTGAACCGGCGAGAAATGGCTGAATTCCCCCATCAAAAGGCAGCGACGATGGCCGGTTCAAGTGTGAAATGGCACGATATACCCGCATACCCGCACCACCGCAGGTGCAGCTTCGCCCATTTATTCAATTCAAAAACGCATAACGGGAACGGTTCCAGTCTACGCCGCGGCCACCCGCGATCAGCGACAGTAAGCGATGCACTCGGTACCGCCGAGGGTGTCTCGGCTTTTGAGCACTGATGCAATGCTGATGGTTTCTCGATGGCGGCTCCCGCGTGGAGTGTCTGATGAACCCCGCCGCGAGCCGACCCGGCGAGATTCTGATGCATCAGAATCTCCATCGCAGTCTCGCCCCCTGAAGAACTAACTTTTACTGATAAACAATACGCTTAATAATTCCAGCGTATGATCTTATCAATTATCGTTAGCCTCAAATACCTACTGCCGATCGTCCATTTTTTGGATAGACAACGCCAAACTGATCGTCTATATGATCTCTACGAGAGATCAGAGAAATGGCAGCGGACGGCGCATCACGGATCACGTGGCACGGCAAAGACTTGGCCGTGACAAGTGAGATCGTCAAGCTCGGCGAGATCGAGATTGCCGTTCAAGTTCCGGCCTTACCCGATCCTTGGGCGCGCCAGTTTATCGCCGGGGTGGCTGCGTATGAGCGGGTTGAACGGGCCGCTAGCCATCTTGCTCCAGTACACGTGTTAGAAATGGCCGGGTGCCGCTTTCTGGAGCAAGGGGGCACAGTCGAAAACTGGCTCAAATACGAAATTGAATTGGGTGTGCCGAAGTCTCGGACCCGAAAGCCGCGGAGTCTAATTCAGCCGTTTCTGCGGTGGTCGCGTGGAGGCCAGCCCGACCATGATGGCCGTGTAACTCGGTTGTCTAGGGCGTTCGACGCTTG
>Ga0306923_10001502_pt1 | contig 20818 bp, 17 predicted proteins | sample sta12Can44000108_FD_203841 | JGI IMG/M metagenome (GOLD analysis project Ga0306923, IMG submission 203841) | Lab enrichment of tropical soil microbial communities from Luquillo Experimental Forest, Puerto Rico - statanox.12C.anox.44.000.108 (v2)... | ecosystem: Environmental > Terrestrial >... | reverse complement strand
CTGCCGCAGCTGGCGCAACGCCAGGCCCAGGTTCAGGCTGTCCTCGACCTTGCGCTGGATGGAGAAGACCACGAAGCTGTAACGCGACCGCACCAGCGACGACAGCACGTCCTCGAACTTGTAATAGCCGAACAATCCCGTCATCAGCATGGTGGACAACAGGATGGCGAACAACGCCGTCGACACCTTGCGTGCCAGCGACCACGACATGACTCACCCGCCCCCCGGCAGCAGGGCGCCGCCGACGCACGTATCCCCAGGCGAGATGGCTGCGAGCTTCACATGACCCCCAACATTCTGTGCGGCACCCCATTCCAAAAGGGGGGTTGCCTCTATCCCTGCGACTATCAAGTGGCTTTGAAAACCTGTGGAAAATGGAATTCCATCTCCGGTGAATACCGTAGAAAACCCCGCAGAGACACTTCCCATCGGTGTTTTTGACTCCGGCATCGGCGGCCTGACTGTGGCGGCGGCGCTGCGTCGTCGACTGCCGTCGGAGGCACTGCTTTACCTGGGCGACATTGCCCGCCTGCCCTATGGCACCAAGTCGCCGGCCACGGTGATTCGCTATGCTCTGAAGGCCGGCGAGTTCCTGGCCGGGCGTGGCATCAAGATGCTGGTGGTGGCGTGCAACACCGCTTCGGCCCACGCGCTGGAGGCCTTGCAGGCGACCCATCCCGGCCTGCCGGTGCTGGGCGTGGTCGAGGCCGGAGCCCAGGCGGCGGCGCGTTCGTCGGTCTCGGGGCGCATCGTCGTCGCCGCCACCGAGGGCACTTGCCGCTCGGGCGCCTTCGCCCACGCCATTGTGGCCCACCGGCCCGACGCCCAGGTCATCCAGGTGCCCTGCCCCATGTTCGTCGCCCTGGCGGAAGAGGGCCTGACCGAGGGGCCCATCGCCGAGGACATGGTGCGCCACTACTTGGGCGAGCACTTCCTTGGCCCGCAAGCTGCCGACTGCCTGGTTCTAGGCTGCACCCACTTCCCCCTGCTGGCCAACGCGCTGCACAAGGTCCTGGGCCCTGCGCCGGTGCTGGTGGACTGCGCCGAGGCCGTGGCCGCACAGGCCGAAGAGGAGCTGGCCGGGCGCCGCATGGCGGCCTCGGCGGGGGCGGGCGGGCTGTCCCTGGTGGCCACCGACGCCCCCGACCGCTTCGCCCGCATCGCCGGTCGGCTGTTCCCCGGATTGGGCGGCATTCCGCAGGTGGAATTGGCGAACCTTTAGCGTCGGCCGATTTCACCGACCTTTCACTTGCCGCGCCGCTTTCCCGGCCCTAGGCCTACGGGCACCCGTGAGAGGAGCCCGTCATGCGCATTGCAATCGTCACCGACGCCTGGCATCCCCAGCGCAATGGGGTGGTGCGCGTGCTGGACACCCTGGCGCGGACGGTGCGCCAGATGGGCCACCGGGTCGAAGTGATCGAGCCCGGCGGTTTCATTACCGTTCCATGCCCCAGCTATCCCGAAATCCCGCTGTCCCTATGGCCGGGCCGACGGCTGGCGCTGGCGCTGGACGAGTTCGCCCCCGACGCGGTGCACATCGCCACCGAGGGGCCGCTGGGCTGGGCCGCGCGGCGGTGGTGCGTCAAGCGCGGCCACCCCTTCACCACCGCCTACCACACCAAGTTCCCCCATTACGTCCGCGCCCGCACCGGTGTGCCGCTGTCCTGGCCCTATGCGGTGATCCGGCGCTTCCACGCGCCCTCGGCGGCTGTTTTGTGCCCGTCGCCTTCGGTGCATACCGAACTGGGCGAATGGGGCTTCACCAACGCGCGGGAATGGTCGCACGGGGTCGACACCGCCACCTTCCATCCCCAGTCCAAGGACTTCCTCGACCTGCCCAGGCCATTGTTCATGTATGTGGGCCGGGTGGCGGTGGAGAAGAATCTGCCTGCCTTCCTGTCGTTGGACCTGCCCGGCAGCAAAATGGTGGTGGGCGACGGCCCGGCACGGGGACCGCTGATGAAGCGTTTCCCCCAGGTGCACTGGCGCATCGCCAACGGCGACGCCGAGCTGTCGCGCCATTTCGCCGCCGCCGACTGTTTCGTCTTCCCTTCGCTGACCGACACCTTCGGCCTGGTGATGTTGGAGGCGCTGGCCTCGGGCGTGCCGGTGGCGGCCTTCCCCGTGCCCGGCCCGCTGGACGTGGTGGGCGATGCCCCCGTGGGGGCTCTGAGACAGGATTTGCGTCAGGCGGCGCTGGACGCCCTGTCCATCCCGCCCCAGCCCTGCCGCGACTACGCCATCCGCTTTTCGTGGGAGCGGGTGGCAAGCCAGTTCCTCGCCGCGTTGCAGCCTTTGGAGAAGGCCAACTCGACGGCTGCCTAATGTCTGAATCGCCCTCCAATTTGGATTCAGCTCACAGGCCGAATCGCGAGGCGGTTCGACCTGTGAGCATCCGGCTCTAGGTTCTTTGTCTCCGAAGAGGTTTCCGTACCTCGAATGCCCGGATTGAGGCGGCCGCCCGAGGCACTGACAATCCGCGTGTCGGCGCCCCACCTTTGCGCAACGGGCCGTCGGAGAGCAAAGAGGACGTTCCCAGCATGAGGATCGCGATCATCGGCACGCTGGCAGGGCACGGCCCCGGGCGTGACGGCGTCGACAAGGCCTTAAGCGAGATCTGTCCTCGACTGGCGGAGCGCGGGTACCGCATCGACGTCTTCTGCGAACGGCGCCAACTCCTGGCCTGCGCCTCCATCGAGGGGGCCCGCCTGATCCGGGTGCCGCATCTGCCGTTGGGCCTGGGCCGCGCCTCGCCCCATGCTTTGCTATCCTCGCTGCTGGCGGCCGTGCGCGGCTACGACGTGGTCAACTTCTTCGCCGCCCATCCCCCCGGCCTGTACAGCATGGCCGCCCATCTGGGCGGCGCCCGCACGGTGACCAGCATCCATGGACTGGAGCGGGCCGATAGCCTGGCCCCCGGCCCGGTGGCCACCGCCGCGCGCTTGGCCGATGCGGTGATCGTGTCGTCGCGCCGGCTGGAACGGCTGTTCCGCGACAGCTTCGGCCGCGACGCGGTCTATATTCCCAACGGCGTCGATCCGCCGGGTCGCCCAGCGGATTCGTCGCTGCTGGAGCCGCTGGGGCTTGAGCCCGATTCCTATGTTCTGTTCGCCGACCGGCTGGAAGCCGAGACGGGCGCCCACGTGGCCGTCGCCGCCGCTAATGCCTTACCGCCCCACCGCAAGCTGGTCATCGCCCAGGTGGGCGAGGGCGATGACGAATACGCCCGTCAGCTCCGCTCCACCGCCGATCCCGAGCGGGTGGTGTTCGCCGGCAAGGTCGAGGCGGCGCTTCTGGACGCGTTGATGGGCCATGCCTATCTGTACCTTCTGCCGTCCCAGGCCGACGAGGCGCCCGAGACGTTGCTGGCCTCGCTGACCCACGGCCGCGCCGTGCTGGCCAGCGACGTGCCCGAGCACCTGGACGTCATGGCCGGGGACGGCTTCACCTTTACCGCCGGGGACGTGGGCGATCTGCGCCGGGTGCTGTCCTGGTTGTCGGCCGACCCCGAGGTGGTCGGCCGTATGCGTTTGAGGGCCTCGGAATCAGCGGCGGGCCGCTTCGGCTGGGACCGCATCGCCGACGCCTACGAGCAGGTCTATCGGGCCATCGTCTAGGAGCCAGTTTGGATGAGCGCCATCGCCGGTATCCTCTGTCTCGACCATTCCGGCACCGAGGCCGAGCCGGCCGAACGCATGGCCGCAGCCCTGGCCCGTGCCGGCCATCCAGGCGTCGAAGAGGGCTCGTATCGCTCGCCCGAAGGCCGCGCCACCCTGGCCGCCCTGGGAGCTTCGCACCCCCTGGCCAACGAGACCCACGACATCTGGCTGGCGCTGGACGGCGAGATCCTGAACCACCGCGCCCTGCGCCACACGCTTGCTCTGATGGGCCACCGCTTCCGCACCCGGTGCGATGCCGAGGTGGCACTGCATGCCTATGAGCAATGGGAACTGGACTTCCCCGCCCACCTGCAGGGGGCATTCGCCCTGGCATTGTGGGACGACCGCCGCGACCGCCTGGTACTGGCGCGCGACCGGCTGGGGCACAAGCCCCTGTTCGTGGCCGAACACCGCGGCCGCCTGGCCTTTGCCTCAGGGATCCGCCCGCTGCTGGAGCAGATGGAGCTGCCGCGCCGGCTGAACCCCACCGCCCTTTCCCATTACCTGAGTTTCGGCGCCGTGCCCGCCCCCGCCACCCTGGTGTCCGGCGTCGCCAAGCTGGGTGCCGGCGAGTTGCTGGTGGCCGACCGCCATGCACCGCCGCGCCGCCAACGCTGGCACGGCTCCACGCCGGAACCCCGGCGCGCTCAGGCAGTGCGCTCCCTGCCGCTCGATCGCCACGCCGGAAGCCTGCGCACCCTGCTGGAGTGCTCGGTAGCCGACCGGCTGCCAGCCCGCGCTGGGGTTTGGCTGATGCCGTCGCCCGCCTCGGCCGCCATCGCTGCCATCGCCGCCCGCCTGACGGGTTCCCCGCTGCCCGCGGTGATACTGGGCGAGGACGTGCCAGCCTGGGCGCGCGGCCGCGGCATGGAACCGCGCCCGGTCGCGGTGGGCGCAGACGACGTGGCCCGCGTCTTGCCCACCATGGTGGCACGCATGGCCGAGCCCGTGTCCAGCCCCGACACCGCCGCCGGCTGGTTCGCCGCCGCCGCATTGGCGGAAAATCGAGTCACCGCCCTGCTTGCCGATACGGGGGCCGCCGAACTGCTGCTGACCCATGGCGCCTACGCGCCATTGCGCACCCGCCCGTGGAGCGAACGCCTGCGCTACCTGCTGGGCCGCAAGCCCCCGCGCCCGCAAATTTCGGCGCTGGGCCTGCGCGCCATGCTGGCGGTGGCGCTGCCCCAGGTGGCACCGCCCCAACTGCCGGCGCCCCCATGGGCCGAAGGCGACAGGCTGGCCCTACGAGGCCAGGACGACCTCCATCTCATGATCGCCGAGTGCTCCGCCCCCGGCCTGGACGGCGCCGCCCAGGCCCACGGACTGGAAACGCGCCTGCCCTATCTCGATGATTCCCTGGCCACATACGCGCTGGCCATCCCCGGCCGCCTCCGCCCCCAGGCAGCGATGCGAGGCATGTTCTCCGAGCTGGCTCGGGGAATTCCCTCGGCCGGCGAGACCCTGCCGTGGTCGCAATGGCTTGCCGGCCCCCTGGCCGGCAAGCTGCTTGATGCCGCCCAAGCCTGGCCGCTGCTGGACGCCCGCTCGCTTGCCCGCCTGCTGGAGGCCCACCGGTCCCGGCCTATCCACGCCGAACGCCTGTGGGCGCTGCTGATATTGGCGCAATGGTGTGCCGATCTGGGGCTCACCGAGGTGGCCGAAGTGGAAGGCCGGGTGGAAGTGGAGGCGTGAGGGGCAACCCCTCACAACCTCCTATCCAGGGCCTTCGGCACGTAATTCCGCCGCTTGTTGAGGACCACGCCAAGGATATTGGCACCGCCGCCCTGCAAAGCCTGCTTGGCTTCCAGGGCGTGGGCGGTGCAGGTGCGGTCGGCCTCGACAACCAAAATGACACCATCCACGGTGGGAGCCAGCGCCTGTGACAGAGGCGAGGACAATACCGGCGGGGTGTCGAGGATGATCAGCTCGGCCTTATCCGCCAAAGCCTGCCAATAGGCGCCCAGCAGCCGGGAATTAAGGGCGCGGGGGTCGCCGGCCCGGCCGGGCAGCGGCCCCAGCGCCACCTCGCCGCCATCGTCCATGCGGGTCTCGCTTTCCACTTGGTTGAGCAGCAGCACACCGCCGCCCAAGGAGCGCCCGGCCAGTCGGGCCAGCCGAACCGCCACCGCCGGATCGTGCTCGTCCTCGCCGCAGGGCACGATCTGGATGACCCGGGACGCCTTGCCGGCCAGCCGCACCTCCACCGCCTGCCACAGGCGCAGCAGCGGCAGGTCCGAAGCAGCCACCCCGCCGGGCAGACGGGGCGGCTCGGCAATGGCCCGGCCATCGGCGGGGATCAGGGCGCGGGCGTTCTCCAGGGCATCGTGGATACGGCTCATTGATAGCCCCCTTGGACATCGGCCTGGGGGAACTCGATCACCTGGCCGACCTGAATGCGGTCGATGTTGACGATGTCGGGATTATGGGTCTTCACCACGTCCAGCAGCGGCCGGTCGACCCGGCCATAGACCTGGAAGGTCAATCCCGCCAGGGTGTCACCGGGGGCGACGATGCGCAGGGTGCGCTTCTTGTCCTCGGACTTGGCGGGGGTGGTGCCGGGCAACGGCGCCACGCCGTCGGTCATCCCCGGCGGCAGCTCCACCGCGATGGGAGGCGGCAGCGGCGGCAGGGCGGCAGCCAGTTGGGACAGGGGATCCGGTTTAGGCACCACCGGCACCGGCATCGCCACCGTCGCCGGGACCGGCGCTTCGAGCTTGGCCTCGGGTTTGGGTGGGACCGGCGGCAGTGGTGCCGAGGCCACCGCCGGCGCCGAGGCCGGCTCGTGCAGATGCAGGTGCAGGCCGTCGCGCAGGGCCATGGCGCCGGTCAGCACCAGGGCGCCGGCAGCCACCGCCCCCAGCCCCATGCCGATGCCCCGCCACGGCACCCCGACCGAGAGCCAGCGCCGCCGCTTGGGCTTGCCCACCGCGTCCTTCACGTTGAGGTCGCGCACCACCTCGCGGACGATGCGCGGCGGCACCGGTTTCACCTTGTGTCCGAAGGCGGTGAGCAGGGAATTGTCCGCCACCACGTTGATGCGGCGCGGGATGCCGCCACACGAGCGCACGATCTCGGTGATGGCGGCGTCGGTAAAGGCGGCCTTGTCATCCAACGCCACGCATTTCAGGCGGTGGCGGATGTAGGCCGTGGAATCGGCCTTGTTGAGCGGCCCCAGCCGGGTGCGCACGGCGATGCGCGATTCCAGCTGGCGCAGCTGGCGCTCGGCCAGCAGCGTCTCCAATTCGGGCTGACCCACCAGCACGATCTGCACCAGCTTCTCGGTGGCGGTCTCCAGGTTGGAGAGCATGCGCAGGCTCTCCAGCGTGCCGATGGGCATGTTCTGCGCCTCGTCCACCAGCAAGACCAGGGTCTTGCGCTTGTCATGGTGGGCGACCAGCCACTCGCGCAACGCATCAACCATGCCGGCGATGTCGTCGCCGGGATAGTCGAGCCCGATCTCCTTGAAGATGTGGCGCAGCAGGGTTTGGAACGACACCGCCGGATTGTAGATGTAGACGAAGGTGAGGCCGGGTTCGTCCACGCTGTCCAGGTACGAGCGCAGGATGGTGGTCTTGCCCACCCCCACCTCGCCGGTGATGCAGACGAACCCCTTGCGCTTGGCGATGCCGTAGATGATGGCGGCCAGGGCCTCCTTGTGCTGATCGGTGAGGTACAGGAACCCGGGATCCGGCGTGACGCGGAAGGGCTCGGCCGAGAAGTTGAAGAACTCCTTGTACATGGCTGTCAGCTCTCGCGTGGGATGGTGGTGAGGACGGGCAGTCCAAGCCGGCGTTCCACATCGGCCGGGGAGGAAAGGCGGGACGACAGGGCGTGGGTCAGGCCGGCCACCAGCAGCGCCAGCAGCGCGCCGATTGCGGCGGCCATGCCCATCAACATGGGCGGGGTGGGACCCACCGGCCGTGAGCCGGGGGTGGCCTGCTGCACCACGCCGATGCCGTCGATGGCGGCACCGATGGCCTTGGCCGGTCCAAGCCGGGCCTCGGCCACGGCGACGGCGCGCTCCAGATCGGCGAGCTGGCGTTCCGAGCCCGACAGGGTATCCAGCTTGCGGTTCAGTTCGGCCATCTGCTTGGTGGCGGCCTTGGCGCGGGCCTGGGCGGCCGACAGCGCGGCCTCGGCGCGGAAGGCTTCCTTTTCCAGCTCCTGGTGCACCGGATTGGCACCATTGACCACCTTGTTCTGGGTGGCGGTGTCCAGCTTGCCCAGCATCTCCTCCACCTTGCGCTTCTCGGCGCGCAGGTTCTGGACGAAGACGCTGCCCTCCTGGTACTTGGCCAGCAGCTCGGCCTCCTTGGCCTGGAGCTCGAACAGCTTGGAGCGGGCCTCCTCCGCCACCTTGGAGCGCTCGCTTTCGGCGCTGATCTCGATGGTGGCGGGTACCGCCGCCAAGCGGGCCTTCAACGCGGCCAGCCGGTCGGACAGCGCCCCCGCCTCGGCTTCGGCGGCATTGACCTCGGCATCCAGTTCGGTGCGGCGCCGGGTCAGCGTACTGCGGTCCAGGCTGCCCTCGCCCAGGCCGGAGCGCTTGCGGAAGGCGGCCAGCGCCTCGCGCGCCTCGGCGGCCTGGCGGGTGGCCTGGGAATCGGGTTGAACGGCGAAAACCGTGCGGTTCTTTTCCGCCAGGCGATCGAGCAGAACCGACAGCGCCTTGGCCGCCACCGCGCCGTCGGGCCCGTCCAGCGACAGGCGCACCAGTCCGGCGCCATCGGTGGGGATGACCTTCAGGTCATGGGCGAAGGCATCGGCACGGGCCTGGGCAGGGACCCGCGGATACAGCGTGTCGCCATAGGCCGCCAGTACCTGGGCGTGCAGGTCGCGGCTTTCCAGCATGGCGGCCAGCGCGCGGGCGCCATCGGGGCGACCAGCCTCCACCAGCAAGGTGGCCTCGGCGCGCCAGGCCGGCGGCACCAGCCAGAGGATGCCGCCTCCCACCGCCAGCGACAGGGCGAAAACGACCAACATCTTACGCTGGTGGCGGAACAATACCTGGGCGAGGGCACTCATGGTCCAAGGCTCCTAATAGGCATTGGTGGCTTTCAGGCAGGCGCGCGGCGTGCGGGCGAGGACGGCCAGGTCCAGCCAGATGTTCCAATGGTCGATGTACCAGAGGTCGTGGACCACCCGCTTGCGCATCAGCTCGACGGTGGCGGTCTCGCCGCGATAGCCGTTGATCTGGGCCCAGCCGGTGATGCCGGGCTTCATGCGGTGGCGGCAGCGGTAATCGTCCACCACCTTGGCGTAGTGGTGATGGTGCGACACCGCGTGCGGGCGCGGCCCCACCAGGGACATGGTCCCGTTCACCACGTTGATCAGTTGGGGCAACTCGTCCAGCGAGGTGCGGCGCAGGAAGCGGCCCACCCGGGTGACGCGCGGGTCGTCGCGGGTGGCCTGGCGCACCTGCAACTCCTCGGGTCGGTTGATCATGCTGCGGAACTTTAAGCAGATGAACGGCAGGTTGTCGTAGCCGTAGCGGCTCTGGCGGAAGAACACCGGGCCGGGGCTGTCCAGCTTGATGGCGATGGCCACCAGGGCGAACAGCGGCGCCAGCAGCAGCAGCAGGATCGAGCCGATGATGCGGTCCTCCGCCGCCTTGAGGAAGGCGCGCCAGCCCGACAGCGGCCGGGTGGCGATGCGCGCCATGGGCACGCCGCCCAGCACGGACAGGCCGTTGCCGTCGATGAAGGGCTCGGGGGCCTCGGGGAACAGGTGGACGTCGACGGTAAGCGGCTTCAGCACGGACAGGCACTGGCCCAGCCGCTCGGTGTCGGTCCATGGCACCGCGACGATGACGTCGTCCACCTCCTCGTCACGCACCAGCCGTTCAGCCTCGTCCAGGCCGGCGATGAAGCCGCCGAACTGCGCCTTTGAGGGCGCGTTGCGATCCAGGCAGATGCCGACGGGGAAGGCCCAGCGCCGCTCGTCGCCGGCAATCAGCGACAGCGCCTCGACGGCGCGGGCGCGGTCGCCGATGACCAGCACCCGGCGCGCCGTCTGGCCCCAGCGGGCCAGCCGGGCCAGCGCCATGGCGAAGGCTGGCCGGGCCGCCGCGACCCCCAGGGCGGCCAGCAGCGCCCAGGCGGTCAGCGGCGGCACCGGCGCGCCGCCCAGCCAGGAGGCCAGCAGGGCGGCGGGCGGGACGACCAGCAGGGTAAGCAGGCCCGAGGCCAGCACCGCCCGGCGGCGGCCGTATCCGGCTTCGGAATCGTACAGCCCGGCGGAGGCCAGAACGTGGGCTGCGGTCAGTGCCACAGCCACCACGACCAAGACGTCCGGAACCTCCCCGCCGGCCACGAGCGGGGCGGACAGGCCGGCCGCGACAACCATCAGGGCCTCGAACAATCGGCCCGCGCCCAGCAGGACGGCGCGGGCCGCGTGGGCCACCGGGCGAGGCCGGGCGGCATGCCCCTCCCCCCTTCTGGGATTGAGAAGGTCGGGCCAGGTACGGACATTAGGCTGACGGTCGATGTCAAAGAGCCGCATCGGCCTGCACCCCCGGAGTTAGTGACTACGAGAGACGACGAACGTCAGAGGCAACGCTTGAGAGGAGATATGCCCCTTACCGGCGGTCACGTGCAGTCTCTCAAGGGGATGTGCGCCACCGGAGGAGCCCCTGACGAAAATGGATAGGCCCGGAAAGCCCTACCCTTGACACACCGTCGAGGTTGCTATTTGGCCCCCGGATGTCCCAAACTGCGCGCCGATCTTCCCCTTTCGATGCGAGAGGCCTCCCTTGAACCGCATTTCCTGCGCCGCGATCGTTGCCCTGCTCACCGCTTCGGCCGCCCTGCCCGCCTTCGCCAGCGGCTGCGTCAGCCCGGCCGAAGCCCGGGCCATGCAGGTCCGCCAGCTTCACATCCAGTTGCAGGTCGCCTCGCTCAACTGCCGGGCCGACGACCCCAGCCTGCCCGGCAAGTATGCCTCCTACATCCAGCGTTTCGGCGGCGCGCTCAACGACAACGCCAAGCTGCTGCGCGGGCACTTCGCCCGCTCGGGCGGCAATTTGGACCGCTACATGACCACCCTGGCCAACGACGAATCCCAGCGCGCGCACCAGGTGGACGGCTATTGCGAGAGCCACGCCCCGCTGTTCGACAAGCTGTCCAGCCTGAAGCCCCACGATCTGGAGCACTTCGCCGCCGCCACCATGGACAATCCGGGCGTCAGCGTATGCGGCGGCGCGATCAAGCAGGCCTCGGCCGAGATCAAGCCGAAGGTGTCGGCCAAGACCAAGTAAGGCAGCCCCCAACGGGCAATCGCCAAGGCTTAAACGAAAAGGCCCCGAGGAAACTCCCCGGGGCCTTTTTCTTTGGGACGCGGTCCCGCTAGTTCGCCCGCAGGTCCTGCGCCACCTGGCGAGCACGGGCCAGCTGGCGCTGGTTCATGGTCTTGGCCAGGCGGTCGCGGGCCTCTTCGGCCGGTTTGAAGCCTTGGGCGGCGGCCAAATCGTAACTGACCCAGGCGCGGATGGGGTCCTTGGCGCCGAAGCCCTGGCCCTTGGCAGCCAGATCGGCCAGCACCATCAGGGCGTCGCCATTGCCGTTCCACGCCGCCGCCGACAGCCAGTGGACGGCTTCCGACAGGTCGAAGGGCAGGTCCATGCCGCCCAGGAAGGCCATGCCCAGGGTATATTGGGCCTCGGCGTGGCCGTGTTGGGCGGCTTGGCGCAGCCAGAACTCGCCGTCCACCATGCCGGGCCGCACCGGATCGGGATCGCGGTCGTCGCCGGCGGCACCCTGTGCGGCGGCTCGGGAACTATAGAGCTTGTCGCGCTCCTTGTTCTTGGCTTCGCGCTCGGGGTCCTTGTAGACCAGGCGCCAGGCGCCGGGCTCGGACAGCAACATGCGGCCCAGGCGGAACTGGGCTTCGGTATCACCCGAGAAGGCGGCATCCTCGTACCAGTGCCTGGCCTTGGCCAAGTCGACGGGAACCCCCTCGCCCTTCTCGTAGGCGGCGCCCAGCGCCAGGATGGCATCGATGCGCCCCTGGGCCGCCAACGCCTCGAGCCAGGAGGCGCCGATGGGGCCGCCCAGGTTCTCGGTCTCGCCGGACAGGAACAGCTGGAGGAAGCGCGCCTTGGCGGCCTCGTCGCCCAGCACGCCGGCACGCTGCCACCAAAGGGCGGCGGCATTCGTGTCGCGCTTGACCCCGGCGCCCTGCTCGTAGGCCTTGGCGACCTCGACGGCAGCCGTTTTCTCGCCATTGCCGGCGGCGATGGCGAACCACGACACCGCTTCGGCCGGGCTCTTCTTCATCCCCTTGCCGTCGCGGAAGGCCAGCGCCAGTTGGTACTGCGCCTCCGGATCGCCTTGCATGGCCTGCTGGAGCAGCGAGGGCTTGGCCGGCGCTTGCGGGGCCGTATGGGCGGCGGGCGGCTTGGGGTGGGGCTTGGGGCGGGAAGTCTGCGCCAGGGCCGGCCCTGCAATCACGGTGGCGAGCAGGGCGGCGGCGAACGCGGTCCTCATGGGTGGGCGGCTTTCACAGTCAGGCTGAAACTTACGAAAGTCATGATTCCATACGGCCCGCCGACTGTAAATGGCCGCCTGGGGGCCTCAGCCCTTCCCCACCGGCGTAGGTCCCATTCCTTGATAGGCATCGTCGATCAGATGGGCCAGCCGGATGTCGCGCTCGGTCACGCCGCCGGAATCATGACTGGTCAGCGTCACCTCGACCCGGTCGTAGGCGTTGCTCCAATCCGGGTGGTGATTGAGCTTCTCGGCCTTCAACGCCACCTGGGTCATGAAGGCGAAGGCTTGCGAGAAGTCGTGGAAGCGGAACGAACGGCAAATTGCGTCCTTGCCTATGCACTCCTGCCATCCGGGCAACCCCAACAGGGCCGTCGAGCGGGTACTGCCGGTAAGAGTCTGGGCCATGGCGGGCTCCTTTTCAGCTATGATGGAGTCTATGGGCGCTCTTGGCGCCCCCATCAAGGCAAGCTATGGTGCGCCCCATGTCGCGTGTCATCCCGCCCCACACCACCCCGCCCACCCTGGCCGACCTGGAGACCATCGCCAGCGCGGCCTATGCCGAGATTCCCGACGAGTTGCGGCGTTACGCCGCCGACGTGATCATCCGCGTCGAGGACTTCCCCGACGAGGACGTCGAGCAGGAAATGGGGCTGGAATCGCCCTTCGACCTTCTGGGCCTGTACCGAGGGGTGTCGCTGGCCCATCAGACATTCGGCGATTCGGCGCCGCGTTCCGACGTGGACATGATCTTCCTCTACCGTCGTCCCCTCCTCGATTATTGGTGCGAGACCGGCGAAGACTTGACGAGTCTGGTAAAACACGTCCTCATTCACGAGATCGGCCACCACTTCGGCCTCAGCGACGACGACATGGAGCGCATCGAGGACGAGGCCTGACGGCGGCCGGCTGCCATAGTTGCCGGAGGTGACGTGACCCTCGCCGTTCCCGCCCCCCAAATTCCCGTCCCCTTGGCGCCCGACCAACTCTACCGCGTCTGCGATCCCGACCGCCTGCCATTCGCCACCACCGCCGAGCTGCCCGACAGCGAGGAACCGGTCGGCCAGGACCGCGCGGTGGAATCCATCCGCTTCGCCATCGGCATGCGCCACCGCGGCTTCAACCTGTTCGCGCTCGGGCCCGAGGGCACCGGGCGGCGCTCGCTGGTGATGCAGTACCTGACCCAGGCGGCCGCCCGCCAGCCGGTGCCCGACGATTGGGTCTACGTCCACGATTTCGGCGATGGCCACCGCCCGCGCGCCGTGCGCCTTCCCGCCGGCCGCGCCGCCGGCCTGAAGAAGGACATGGAATGGCTGGTGGAGGAACTGGCGGTGGCCCTGCCCGCCGCCTTCGAGGCCGAGGAATACCGCAACAAGAAGCAGGTGCTGGAAGAGGCGTTCAAGGAGCGCCAGGAAAAGGCCTTGGGCCGGGTGGGCAAGGAGGCCAAAGAGAAAGGGGTGGCCCTCATACGCACCCCCGTCGGCTTGGCGCTGGCGCCCATGCGCGACGGCGAGGTGTTGTCGCCCGACGAATTCAAGCAACTGCCCGAGGAAGAGCAGGCCCACTTCAAGGAAGAAATGGAGGCCCTGCAGGAAAAGCTGGAAGCCACTATCAAGCAGGTGCCCCAGTGGGAGCGCGAGACCCGCGCCAAATTGCGTGAGTTGGAGCAGGAGGTGGTGTCCTTCGCCATCAGCCATCTGATGGACGAACTGACGGACCGCTATTCCGACCTGCCCGAGGTGCTGGACTACCTGGCTGCCGTGGCCGGCGACATTGCCGCCAACGTGGGCGATTTCGTAAATGGCGACGGCGGCGAGGACGAGTCCAAGCCGCGCGGCAAGCCCACCGGCGAGGGCGGCATCCGCCGCTACCGGGTCAACGTTCTGGTCAACAACGCCTCGGTCACCGGCGCCCCGGTGGTCTATGAGGACCATCCCACCCAGCCCAACCTGATCGGCCGGACCGAGCATTTCGCCCATTACGGCGCCCTGATCACCGATTTCAACCTGATCAAGCCGGGCAGCCTGCACAAGGCCAATGGCGGCTATCTGGTGCTGGACGCGCTCAAGCTGCTGATGAACCCGTTCGCCTGGGAGGATTTGAAGCGGGCCCTGAAGGCGCGCGAGGTGCGTATCGAAAGCCCGGGCCAGAGCACGGGCCTGATGAGCACGGTGACGCTGGAGCCAGAAGCGATCCCGCTGGACATCAAGGTGGTGATGATCGGCGACCCCATGCTGTACTACCTGCTGTCCCACAACGACCCGGAATTCGCCGAACTGTTCAAGGTGGCGGCCGATTTCGACTGGCGCATGGACCGAACCGATACCGCTGTGCTCGGCCTCGCCCGCTCGCTGGCGACGCTGACCCGCAAGGAAGGCCTGCGCCCGCTGGATCGGAGTGCGGTGGCGCGGGCGGTGGAACAGGCATCCCGCGACGTAGAGGATTCCACCAAGCTGTCCACCCACATGGCCAGCCTGGCCGATTTGGTGCGCGAGGCCGATTACTGGGCCGGCCGCGACAATGCCGAAATCATCGCCGCATGCCATGTCCAGCAGGCGGTGGACGCCTCCACCTATCGCCAGGACCGAGTGCGCGAGCACGTGCAGGAGGAAATCCGGCGCGGCATCGTCCACATCGACACCGAAGGCGCGGCCATCGGCCAGATCAACGGCCTGGCGGTGCTCGAGTTGGGCCGCTTCTCCTTCGGCCGGCCATCGCGCATCACCGCGCGGGTGGCGCTGGGCAGGGGCGACGTGGTGGATATCGAGCGCGAGGTGGATTTGGGCGGGCCGCTGCATGGCAAGGGCGTGCTGATCCTGACCTCGTTCCTGTCCGGCCGCTTCGGCGTGGACGGCCCGCTGTCGCTGGAGGCGCGGTTGGTGTTCGAGCAGTCGTATGGTGGGGTAGACGGGGATTCCGCCTCCTCCACGGAACTTTACTGCCTGCTCTCGGCTCTGTCGGAGCTGCCGATCAAGCAGGGCTTCGCCGTCACCGGCTCGGTGGACCAGAACGGCAATGTCCAGGCCATCGGCGGCGTCAACGAGAAGATCGAAGGCTTCTTCGACCTGTGCAGCGCCCGTGGCCTGACCGGCGAGCAGGGCGTGCTGATTCCCGCCACCAACGTGCCCCACCTGATGCTGCGTCGCGACGTGGTCGAGGCCTGCCGCCAGGGAAAATTCGCCATCTACCCGATCCGGACCATCGACGAGGGCATCACCCTGCTGACCGGGGTGCCGGCGGGCGAGCGCGACGCCAGGAACGACTATCCGCCCGGCTCGGTGAACCGCCGGGTCATGGCACGGCTGGCCCGCTTCTACCGCCGCATCGAGGAACTGCACGCCGGCATCGGCGGCAGCCGCGAGAACGGACGCAACGGGCGATGAGCACGCCCATCCGCCGCATCCTGGTGGCGGTGGACGCCAGCCCGCTGTCGCTGGCGGCGGCCGAGGCCGCCTGCTCGCTGGCCGGCCGGCTGGGCGCGCAGGTGGAAGCGCTGTTCGTCGAGGACATCAACGTGGTGCGTCTGGTGGCGCACCCCTATGTCCACACCATCTCGTTCGCCGCCGCACGGCGGCAATCGGCCGACGACACCTTGATCGGCAAGGCGCTGGAGTTGCAGATGGTGGCCGCCCGCCGAGCCCTCGACGCGGCGCTGGAGGCCAGCGGCGCCCACGGCGCGTTCGCCGTGCGCCGGGGCAAGGTGGAGGCCGAGCTGTTGGCCGCCGACCACGCCTGCGACCTGCTTTGCCTGGGCTGGAGCGGCCGCGCTGACCCAGGCTCACGCCCACGCCTGGGCTCGGTCGCCCGCGCCGTCGCCGGGGCGGCGGCCGGCTCGGTGCTGCTGATGCAGAAGTCGGCCGCCGGACCGGTCTGCCTATGGTGGGACGGCAACCCACGGGCGCTGGCTATGGCCACCAGCCTGGCCGCCCGTGACGGCGGCGCGGTGCAAGTTCTGGTGCCGGCCACCAACCGCGACGCGGGCACCCGCCTGGGCCAATCGGCCCTTGACGCCCTCGCCCAGACCGGCCTGCCAGCCCGCATCCTCGCCGTGGGCCGGCCCTCCACCCTGCTGGCCGCCCTTCCAGCCGAGGCGGTCCTGATGCTGCCCGCCGCCTGCGGCCTGGCCCTGGACGAGATACCGTGCTCAACCGTTGTGGTGCGGTAGTGTTGCAGACCTACCACACTGTGATTCTTTTGAATCAGTCCAAGGGATTATGACCTTCCCCTAAGGGCAGATTCCCCTATATGAGTCTGGCGAGATATTGCTTTTCGCCTGGACGAAGACTCTTGAAGCGCACCCTGCTCACCCTGCTCTGCCTTGCCGCCGCCGCGCCCGCCTGGGCCGACGATGTGCGCCCGCGCCTGGTCGCGGGGGGCATGAGCATGGCCGAGCCTGAGGTGCGCACCGAGCTGTTCACCAAGGGCGCCTTCTCGGCCGGCACAGTGGCGGATACCGCCGTCACCGAACCCGGCCGCATGGCGTTGGGCGGCTATGCCGCCTATGCCTTCCAGGATTTCAAGCTGTCGTCCTCGCTGAAGGGCACCGCCGACACCTCCTCGGCCGATTTCTCCGCCGCCTACACCGGCTTCGCCAATGGCGTCACCGCGTTCCGGGTGGGCTACGAATGGGGCCATAGCCAGGCGTTCAGCATCAACCCGGCCCAGGCCGGCATGTCGGTCTATTCCGGCGCGCTCGACAGCATGCGGCCTTATGGCGATCTGTCAGTCAGCCTGTCCTTCAGCCGCGACATCACCCCATCCCTCAGCCTGGGCGGCTTCGCCGCCGCCAGCCGCAAGGACGGCGATTTGCAGCAGGAAAACAGCCTGCACTTCGGCGCGGGGATTGGATACAAGTTTTAGGCGCACATCGGACGGCACGCCTGGACCGATGGCGGTCAGCGGAGGTCCGATGGTTACCTACCTCATCCTTGGCAAAATTCTCAACCCAGCCCTGTTCGCCGAGTACATGCGCGGGCACCTGCCCACGATCACCCAGTACGGCGGCCGGGTAGGCTTCCGCTCCATCCAAAACACCACCGTGCATGGCGATGGCGATTGGGACGTGGTGGCGCAGCAGGAATGGCCCGATGCCGCCACGTTCGAGCGCTGGTGGGCATCGGACGAATACCGACCCTGGGCAAAAATCCGGGACGAAGCGGTCCGGTTGAGTATCGTACGCTGCGACGGCGTCTAAATAAAAACCCCCGCCGGGATACCGGCGGGGGTTTTGTCTTGGAAGCGGCGGGCGCCTAGGCGCCCATCTTCTTCTGCAGGTTCTCGTCCAGCTTGTCGAGGAACTGCTGGGTGGTCAGCCAGGACTGGCCGGGGCCGATGAGGATGGCCAGGTCCTTGGTCATGTGGCCGGATTCCACCGTCTCGACGCAGACCTCTTCCAGGGCCAAGGCGAACTTCTCGACTTCCGGGGTGCCGTCGAACTGGGCGCGGTAGTACAGCGCGCGGGTCCAGGCGAAGATCGAGGCGATCGGATTGGTCGAGGTCTCCTTGCCCTTCTGGTGCTCGCGGTAGTGGCGGGTCACCGTGCCGTGGGCGGCCTCGGCCTCGACCACCTTGCCGTCGGGGCTCATCAGCACCGAGGTCATCAGGCCCAGCGAACCGAAGCCCTGGGCCACGGTGTCGGACTGCACGTCGCCGTCGTAGTTCTTGCAGGCCCAGACGAAGCCGCCCGACCACTTGAGCGCCGAGGCGACCATGTCGTCGATCAGGCGGTGCTCGTAGGTCATGCCGTGCTTGTCGAACTCGGCCTTGAACTCCTTCTCATAGACTTCCTGGAAGATGTCCTTGAAGCGGCCGTCATAGGCCTTGAGGATGGTGTTCTTGGTCGACAGGTAGACCGGCCACTTCTTCAGCAGGCCGTAATTCATGCACGCGCGGGCGAAGCCACGGATGGATTCGTCGAGATTGTACATGCCCATGGCGACGCCGGCGCCGGGGAAGTCGAACACTTCGTGCTCGATGGTCTCGCCGTCGGTGCCGACGAACTTGATGGTCAGCTTGCCCGGACCCGGCACCTTGAAGTCGGTGGCCTTGTACTGGTCGCCGAAGGCGTGACGGCCGATGACGATCGGCTGGGTCCAGCCCGGCACCAGGCGCGGCACGTTCTTGCAGATGATCGGCTCGCGGAAGACGGTACCGTCAAGAATGTTGCGGATGGTGCCGTTGGGCGACTTCCACATCTTCTTGAGGTTGAACTCCTTAACGCGGGCCTCGTCCGGGGTGATGGTGGCGCACTTGACGCCCACGCCGTACTTCTTGATGGCCTCGGCCGAGTCGACGGTGACCTTGTCCTCGGTGGCGTCGCGGTTCTCGACGCTGAGGTCGTAGTACTTCAGGTCGATGTCGAGATACGGAAGGATCAGCTTGTCCTTGATGAACTTCCAGATGATCCGCGTCATCTCGTCGCCGTCGAGTTCGACGACCGGGTTGGCGACCTTGATCTTCTTCATGGTGACGTCCTTGTGCGAAACGGGCGCGGAAGCTACTCAGATGGTGGCCAGGATTTGGTTCAGGGTGGCGCTGGGACGCATGGCCTTCGAGGTCTTATCGAAATTCGGCTCGTAATAGCCCCCCATGTCCACCGGCTTACCCTGGGCCGCGATCAGCTCGGCGTTGATCTTGGCCTCGTTCTCGGCCAGCGCCTTGGCGACCGGGGTGAAGCGGGCCTTGAGCTCGCCGTCCTTGTCCTGGGCGGCCAGCGCCTGGGCCCAGTAGAGTCCCAGGTAGAAGTGGCTGCCGCGGTTGTCCAGTTCGCCCACCTTGCGGGCCGGCGAGCGGTTGTTTTCCAGAATCTTGCTGTTGGCTTGGTCCAGGGTATCGGCGAGAACCTGGGCCTTGGCGTTCTTGAAGGTCTGGGCCAGGTGCTCGAGCGAGACGCCGAGCGCCAGGAATTCACCCAGGGAATCCCAACGCAGGTAGCCTTCCTCCTGGAACTGCTGCACGTGCTTGGGGGCCGAGCCGCCTGCACCGGTCTCGAACAGGCCGCCGCCCGCCATCAGCGGGACGATGGACAGCATCTTGGCCGAGGTGCCCAGTTCGAGGATGGGGAACAGGTCGGTCAGGTAGTCGCGCAGCACGTTGCCGGTCACCGAGATGGTGTCCTGGCCCTTGCGGATGCGCTCCAGCGAGAAGCGGCAGGCGTCCTCGGGCGACAGGATGCGGATGTCCAGGCCCTTGGTGTCATGATCCTTCAGGTACTTCTCGACCTTGGCGATGATCTGGGCGTCGTGGCCGCGCTTGGCGTCCAGCCAGAACACCGCCGGGGTGTTGGACAGGCGGGCGCGGGTGACGGCCAGCTTGACCCAATCCTGGATGGGGGCGTCCTTGGTCTGGCAGGCACGGAAGATGTCGCCGGCTTCCACCGACTGCTCCAGCAGGACCTTGCCCGAGGCGGCGTCGACGACGCGGACGGTCCCGGCGGCAGCGATCTCGAAGGTCTTGTCGTGCGAACCGTATTCCTCGGCCTTCTGGGCCATCAGGCCGACATTGGGAACGCTGCCCATGGTCTTGGGGTCGAAGGCGCCGTGCTTCTTGCAGTCCTCGATCACCACCTGGTAGATGCCGGCATAGCAGCGATCCGGGATGACCGCCTTGGCGTCCTGCAGCTTGCCGTCCTTGTTCCACATGCGGCCCGAATCGCGGATCATGGCCGGCATGGAGGCGTCAACGATGACGTCGGACGGCACGTTCAGGTTGGTGATGCCCTTGTCGGAGTTCACCATGGCGACGGCCGGGCCATTGGCGTAGGCGGCAGCGATGCCGGCCTCGATGGCGGCCTTCTTGTCGGCCGGCAGCTTGTCCAGCTTGGCCAGCAGGTCGCCGAAGCCATTGTTGACGTTGACGCCGATCTCCTTGATGGCATCGGCGTGCTTGGCGAACACGTCCTTGAAGAACACGGTGACGGCGTGGCCGAACATGATCGGGTCCGAGACCTTCATCATGGTCGCCTTCAGGTGCAGCGACAGCAGCACACCCTGCTTCTTGGCATCGGCGATCTGCTCGGCATAGAAGGCGCGCAAGGCGCCGGTGCTCATCACCGAGGCGTCGACCACCTCGCCCGCCTTCAGGGTCAGCTTGTCCTTCAGCACGGTGGTGGTGCCGTCCTTGGCCACCAGCTCAATGCGGGTGGTGCAGGCGTCGGCCACGGTCACCGATTTCTCGGAGCCGTAGAAATCACCGGCGGTCATATGGGACACGTGCGACTTCGAATCGGCGGCCCAGGCGCCCATCTTGTGCGGGTTGTTGCGAGCGTACTGCTTGACGGCGCCGGCGGCGCGGCGGTCCGAATTGCCTTCGCGCAGCACCGGGTTCACCGCCGAGCCCAGCACCTTGCCGTAGCGGGCCTTGATGTCCTTCTCGGCGTCGGTCTTGGGGTCCTCGGGGAAGTCGGGGACGTTGAAGCCGTGGGCCTGCAGCTCCTTGATCGCGGCCTTAAGCTGGGGCACCGAGGCGCTGACGTTGGGCAGCTTGATGATATTGGCGTCCGGCCTTAGGGTCAGCTCGCCCAATTCGGCCAGCTGGTCGCTGATGCGCTGATCAGCCTTCAGGTTTTCGGGGAAGTTGGCGAGGATGCGGCCGGCCAGCGAGATGTCGCGGGTCTCGACCTTAACCCCGGCGGCCTTGGTGAAGGCCTGGACGATCGGCAGCAGGGAATAGGTAGCC
>Ga0306923_10001500_pt1 | contig 20824 bp, 15 predicted proteins | sample sta12Can44000108_FD_203841 | JGI IMG/M metagenome (GOLD analysis project Ga0306923, IMG submission 203841) | Lab enrichment of tropical soil microbial communities from Luquillo Experimental Forest, Puerto Rico - statanox.12C.anox.44.000.108 (v2)... | ecosystem: Environmental > Terrestrial >... | reverse complement strand
GACTCAGTCAGAAAGATGTTGCCTGGCGTGATGTCCCGATGCATGACGCCCTCGTCGTGCGCGGTGCCGAGAGCATCGGCAATCTGGCCCGCCACCCCGAGAATCTCGTCGAGCGGCAGCGGTCCGGCTGCGAGCTGCGACTTCAAGCTGCGGCCGTGCAGCAGCTCCATCGCGATGAACGGCTGGCCGTCGCCCTCGTCGACGTCGAGGATCGTACAGATGTTCGGATGGTTGAGCGACGAAGCGAGCCGTGCCTCGCGCTTGAAGCGGCGGATCGCGCCGAGGTTGGCCGACAACGCCGGATTCAGGAACTTGATTGCAACCGATCGCGGCAGCCGCGTGTCCTGCGCCTCGTACACGATCCCCATGCCGCCGCTGCCCAGGTTGCGGATGACGTAGAAGTGTGAGACGTGCCGGCCGATCATCGTGAGGCTGCAATGCCAGTAACGGGCACGGAAAAGGGCTATCTTGCCTTGGGGCCCATGTGGTGCTGCAGACGCGCGAGCGCTCGCGATACGCTCATCGAAGCAGCGGCTTTCGACTTGCCGAGCCGCTGCGCGATCTCCTCGACCGAATAGCCAAGTTCGATCCGCCAGACGATAAGCTGACGATCCGATGGTCTCAGGCGCTGCAGGGCCTCGAGGAAGTCCGCGATCCGCTCTTGCAGGATTGCCGATTCCACTGGCGAGGGCCCCATGGCCGGGAGTTCGTCGGTGAGTGCCAACGATTGCCCCCGCACCCGCGTGCGGCGGATGAGGTCGCGAATGTGATTGACGACCGCGCCGCGCAAATAGGCCTGCAGCGCTCCGACCGTATGGTGGTTGAAGGTTCGCAGACGTCCGAGTGTCCGCACGACCGCGTCTTGCACGAGATCTTCGGTGTCGCCGGCGCCGCGGGTCCAGGAAGGCATCCGGCCGCGTGCCCATTGGCGAACCGTAGGGAGGGCACGCTCGATCAGGACGCGAGCCGCCGAGTAGTCGCCGAGTCGCGCCCGCTCGAGGACGTCAAGCGTCGAGTCGGAGGTCATGTCTCCCACCGAGGGAGTGGCATCCATGCGCCGCTTGTCCCGATTGACCGACCGGTGGTTCATCAACGTCTCGCCTGGCGTAGGCCGAGCTGGATCTTACTGCACAGGGTACGGCAGTGCGAGCGATCTTTGGCACCTCTCGTCGATGAGATCTTGGAATCCTGTGGTCAGGCCCGCGCTGACGCGAGCGCGGCCAGGCGTCGACGACCGACTTGTCAGCAGGCCATCTCGGAAGATTCAAACGGTCGGCGTCTCGCGGCCTCGCGCTACTCCGGCAGCAACGCGAACGTCCAGATTGATCCACCCGTCGGCACTTTGTCCGCGGTGTAGCGGCTCGCAAGAGTCCCGCCGCGACCTGAAGCGATGGTCACAAATTGACGTCCGTTGTGCGTGTACGTGATGGCGGTCGCGTTGATGCTCGACCCAGTCTTGAATTGGTACAGCGTTTTGCCTGTCGCTTCGTCAAGCGCGATGAACTCACCGGTGAGCAGCCCTGTGAACACGAGACCGCCGCCTGTGACGAGCATGCCTGCGGAGCTCGGCAGATCCGTCAGCGGCACTTCCCATTTCTTCTGGCCGGTCAGGGGATCGATGGCGATGAAGTGACCGAGCACATCGCCTGGTCTGATGGGGGGGTTCCGGCTCATGATGCCGGTGGATCCCGCGCCGATGACTTGCGGCTTGCCCGATGGCGGTGCGAGCTTCTGAATGCGCGGCACGTTCCACGTGCTCGCGTAAATCAGTTCGGTGTTCGGATCGAACGCAATCGGCACAGCATTGGTGCCGCGCGAGGGATAGATTTGCACCTCTTCTCCGGCAACAAAGCGCTTGTAGACATCTGTCAGCACTGGGACGCCCGTCTTCAGATCGATGTGCGTCGCCCAGTTGACCTGCGTGTACGGATGGGCGGCGATCGGCTTGCAGTTCGTCCGATCGAGAACGTACAAAAAGCCGTTCTTGTTGGCTTGAATCATCACCTTGCGCTGCTGGCCACCGATGCGCAAGTCCGCGAGCACCTGCTCGTCGGTGCCATCGACGTCGTACACGTCGTTGGGCGTGTACTGGAAGTAACAGACGAGTTCTCCCGTCTTTGGACGGATCGCTAAGACACTCGACGTGAACAGGCTATCGAGCGCGCCGCGCGGCCGCGGATCGTAGGGCTCCGCGTTGCCCGTTCCCCAGTAAACGAGATCGAGTTCAGGATCGTACGAACCGGACCTCCACGTCGGGCCACCACCGTACATCCAGGCGTCGCTGTGCTCCGGCCACGTTTCGGAACCTGGCTCGCCGGGTGAGGGAATCGTGTACCTGCGCCACAACTTCTTGCCGGCTTCCGGATCCCATGCGTCAAGAAATCCTCGCGTCGTCGACTCGCCGCCGGCCATGCCCGAGATGAGGACGCCGTTGGCCACTATCGGCGCGCCGGTTGCGAAGTAGCCCTCTTTCCGTTCCGCGAACTTCTGGTTCCAAACCTGTTGCCCGGTTTTCATGTCGAGGGCGACGACGTGGTTGTCGAACGTCACGCGAAATAGTTTTCCGTTGAAGAGCACCGGCGCGCCGCGGTTGATCGGCGCGCCGCGCGTTCCAGGCTCGAGCTCTACGGGGGTCCGCCAGATCTGCCGGCCGGTGGCGACATCGAGCGCGAAGGTCCATTTGCCATTGATGACGTACATGACGCCGTTGTAAATCAGGGGCGCCGCCAGCTCGCCCAGGTCGTTCATCACACTGGTGCTCCAGATCGGCACCAGGCGTTTGATGTTCGATGTGTTGATTTGAGCGAGCGGGCTGTAGCTCCAGCGCGCGTAGCCCATGCTGTGAGTCAGAACGTTTTCCGTGTCTCTGTCGTTGAGCAGCTCGTCGGTTGTCTGCGCGAATACTTCGCCGGACATTGACAGGAGTAGCGCTGTTCCAGCTGTGACGGTCGTGACCAGACAGGCTTTCTTCATGGTGCGCCTCTCGACTGCGGGTAAAAACGAGCCCTTTCAGTAAATTGCGACCACTGGCATGAGGCACATCTTCAGATCGTGATCGTTGGGCGATCGGTTTTGAGTGGAACGGGTTGGAGTCGGTGAACGACGATCTTCGCCATCGGTTCTTCGCCGGGATTATAGCGACCCCGACGTGGGCAGCCCGAACACCAGGAGCACGTTGCCAGCCGCGATTGCCACATACTGGTGCCCACCGGCTTGATAGCTGATTGGGTTGGACCAGATCGCGCCGCCCGTCTGAAATCGCCAGAGCAGCTTGCCCGACTCGGCATCGACAGCGAAGAACATCCCTTCCATGGTCCCGGAAAACACCAGTCCGCCGGCTGTCGCCAGCAGGCCGCACCACGGAGGCGTCGTCACCCTGAATTCCCACTTCACATCGCCGGTCAGCGGGTCGAGCGCGCGCAGCGCCCCCCAAGGCTCTTCGTCGGGGACCGTACGCTTGCTGGCGCCGAGGTACATGCGGCCGGGCTGGTATACCGTCTCGTTCCGATAGTAGATGCCGCCTTTCTCTCGCACGTTCTGATAAAACGTGTTCGTCTGCGGGCTGTAAGACGGGCTGAACCAGTTCGTCACGCCGTCGTCATCGGGATAGACGAGAGCGCCCTCCCGGCTCGGCGCCGTGTCGGGATTTGGAATCGGCCGCCCTGTCGCATCGAGCCCTTTCGCCCACGTCTGGCGTGCGAACGCCTTGGCGTGAAGGAACTCGCCCGTTAAGCGATCGAGGATGTAGAAGAAGCCGTTGCGGTTCGCGAAGAGGAGGAGCTTGCGCGGCCGACCACGGAAGTCAGCATCGATCAGGACGGGGATCTCGGTGGCGTCGATATCGTTCACGTCGTGGGGAGTGAACTGGAAATGCCAGCGCAGCGCGCCAGTGTCGACATTCATGGCGATCAGCGAATCAGCGTACAGGTTGTCGCCAGTGCGAAGGTCTCCGATGAAATCGGGCCCCGGATTGCCAGTACCCCAATACAGCAGGTCCGTCTCAGGGTCGAACGCGCCTGTGACCCACGTCGTCGCGCCTCCGTGCTTCCAGCTGTCGCCGCTCCAGGTGTCGTGGCCGCGCTCGCCTGGACCCGGCACGGTCCACAAGCGCCACGCGCGCTTGCCGGTCGTGGCATCGTACGCGTCCAGGAACCCACGGACGCCGTACTCCGCTCCAGCCATCCCGACAATCACCTTGTCTTTCACTGCCAGCGGAGCCGCGGTCAGCGAATGGCCCGCCTTGTAGTCGGCGACCTCGACGTCCCACCGAACGCGCCCAGTTCGCATGTCGAGCGCGACGAGGTGCGCATCGATCGTCTCGACGAAGATCTGATCTCCGAGCGCTGCGACGCCGCGGTTGACACTGCCGCAGCAGGCGTGCAACTCATCCGGGAGACTCCGCCGATAGGCCCACAGCGGTCGTCCGGTCTTGACGTCCAGCGCGACCACGTCGCTGGGCGGATCGGTGAGGTACATCACGCCGTCGAACACAAGCGGCGTCGTCTCGAAGTGATGATGTCCCTGAACCTGGTACATCCAGACCGGGCGCAGCTGCGGTACGGTCGCACGGCTGATCTCGTCGAGCGCGGAGAATCGTTGTCCGTCGTAGGTCCCGTGATAGGTGAGCCAGCTGCCTGGCTCGCGCACCGCTTGACGGATCCGGTCGAACGTCAACTGCGCTGACGGTTCAACGGCGAACAAGAGCGCGAAGAGGATCGCCAGCGCCGCTTTCATCGGGTTCCCTCCAACGATACGAGATACGCCACGAGGTCATCGAGCGCGGCTGGTTCGAGGCGATCTCGAAAACTGGGCATCGTGGCGCTTCGGTCCGTCGCGAGCTCCGCCAATTCCTCCTTGAAGTAGGAGTACAGGCTCCCGCCAGTATCGCGGAACTGGATCGAGAACGTGTCTTCGTTGACGACGACGCCCGTTATGCGCCGGCCCTCGCCCGTAACGGCCCGGACCTGCTTGAACCCGCTGGGCACTTCGGCCTGCGGATCGACGATCGACCGGCGAATGTACGCCGGGCTCGACCGAGCGCCAATGTCCGTCAAGTCCGGTCCGAGGGGTCCCCCGCGTCCACGGATTGTGTGGCAGGCCGCGCAGCCAACAGCTTCGTACACCCGCGCACCGCCGGCGGCATCGCCAGGAAGCGGCTCGCGCTTCACCTGTCCCAGGCTCCGAACGAAGGCAACCACCTGCCAGGTCTCACGCGCGCTCATCGCGTTGCCGGGCATGTCGGTTCCAGGAATGCCTCGATTGACGACCCGAAACAATGCGTCGTCTGTCGGGGCGTGGCGGAGCGTCGCGCGCGCGAGGTTCGCGCCCCTGCCGCCGCCGCCGTCGGCGCCATGACAGTAGGCGCATTGTGTCTCAAAGAGCGTCCTGCCCCGCGCGACCTCCTGGGCGGTGACTTTTGGACGTGTCGTGGGCTCGAGCGCCACGGTCATCTGCAGTGCCAGCAGCCACGACGCGGTCCACATCGCCCGTGTAGCTTACGACAGAAGCCTCACGGGAACGCGGGTGCGTCAGCGGGCGTCAGACGGGGGCCTTGTGGCGAACGTCAGAGACCTAGCGACAGCCAAGGAGCTGCCCTACGGGCACGCCGCCCGCTCGACCCTGCCACCCCGATGGCCGCTGAGAAAACGTCGCGGAGTGGCTGTCTAATAAGTGAGTCCACATCGCTTGCGGGCGGAGATGGGCTCCGTGAAGGTTCACGGCACCACAAAAGTCTGTGAGGTTGAGCCAGCCGGAGTGGCTTTGGCGCGGACGCTGGAACGAATCGCCGCCAGGAGGCTTGCCGGTGTTTTTTGGTAGAGACAAGTTTCAGATGACTGGTCGGTTGGCAAGTTTCCTGCGGTCGTCTGTGCTCCTGATGCCCCTTTCTGGTGCAACGGCCGCTCCGCCGCCGGGCCAGGTGGCTGTCGCGCCGCCGTCCGTTGACGAAGCGACGCAGCACAATGCGGCCGGCCTGGCCAAAGCCAGGAATCGCGACTTCGATGGTGCCATCGCGGAGTACTCGGAAGCGATTCGTCTCGATCCGACGTTTGCGGAGGCATTCCGCAACCGCGGGTTGGCGGAAAGCAACAAGGGTGACCTGGACGACGCCTTGCGAGATTACTCACAGGCCATCTCGCTCAACCCGAGATATGCGGCGGCCCTGTATGACCGCGGGTTGGTGTACGCGCGAAAGCGCGACTTCGATCACGCTATTGAGGACTACTCGCATCTCCTGGCAATCGACCCGACATCCGCCAATGCCTACGACAACCGCGGGCTTGCCAAAACCGATAAAGGGGATGTCGACGGCGGGATTGCGGATCTGACCAGCGCCATTACGCTCGACCCCAAGTCGGCGCGTGCGTACAACAATCGCGCGTATGCGAAATTAAAGAAGAAAGAGTACGCTGAGGCGATTGCTGACTGCGATCAGGCCATCAAACTTGATCCGAAGTACGCGCTCGCCTATGCCAACCGCGGTGACGCAAAAATCGGCCTCAAGGACCCTGTCGGCGCGATTGCGGATTATACGACGGCTCTCAGCCTCGATCCGAAACGCGCGAGCACGTACTACGCGCGCGGTCGCACGAAACTCGGGCAGGGCGATCGAGCTGGGGCGATCGACGACTTCACACAAACCATCAGCCTCAATCCCCAGTACGTGGCGGCGTTCACCGAGCGATGTGAGGCGCATCGAAAAAACGATACCTTCGACGCCGCCATCGCCGACTGCACGCGGGCGATCGAGCTGAATCCCAAAGCCGCAACCGCCTTCCTCCGGCGAGGGCAGGCACGATTGCAGAAAGGCGACCTCGGAGAGGCGGCGCAAGATTTGTCCGAAGCCATTCATTTGAATCCTGAACACGCGGTTGCGTCGTACGAGCGGTGTAACGTTGAGGTCAGACAGGGTGCACTCGATCGAGCCATTAGCGATTGCAACGATGCGATCGCGCTCGATCCCTCACTCGCGGTCGCGTACTATGCGCGTGGCGTCGCACTCGCGAAGCGTGGAGACACCAGCGAGGCGGCTCGCGATTACGTGAAAGCGCACGAGCTGGATCCGAAACTCGAAATACCGAGAACATTTGTCGCGGGCACTGGAACGGCGGTTGGGTCGGCAACTCCGGGCAGCGCCGTGAACGGCGTCTACCGAGCAGGCGGCAACGTTACGTTGCCGAAACTGAAACATGATGTGCGGCCGCAGTACACTGCTGATGCCCTTCAAGCGAAGATCCAGGGCACGGTGCTGCTCGAGGCCGTGGTCGGCGTCAATGGCAGTATCGGGGATATCCAGGTCGTGCGATCGCTCGATCCAGTGTACGGGCTCGACAGCGAGGCAGTGAAGGCCGCGAAGCAATGGACGTTTGAGCCGGGCACCAAAGACAGCAAGCCAGTGCCGGTATTGATCTCGATCGAGTTAGCCTTTCGGATCGGCGACACGCCCACTGTTGCGGCGCCGCTCGCCTTACCAGCGGCATTTGGTCCCGCACCGCGCCAGAACCTTTCTGGCCCGGACGATCAATGGCAAGAACAAGCGTTCGACCAGTCCGCGCTTCGAACGCATGTCCGGTATCCGAAGGGGTGGGCGACTATCACGGGCATCGCGGACGGCCTCATCCTTCTACAAAACACCAAGGAGCCGTTTGGCGTTCTGTTTTTCAAACCGGCGCCGGCCCCAATCACCGTGGATCAAGCCGCTTCGCAGTGGGCGCTGCAAGGTGTGGCAGACGCCGTCGCCAAGACATCAGGCCGGTCGGTCGCCGCTGTCGGGCAGGCGCGCGTGGGTGGTCGTCTCTGGCTCTGGCTCGACCTCGGTCAGGTGCTCCCTGCATCCAACGAGACCTCGGCCTCGAGTCCCTTCGGGTACGTACGTGGTCTCGTCGATGCGACACGGGCGTGGTCGTTTGTCACGACGACGGCTGGACAGCAGTGCATTGTGGTGTTTTTCGTGAGTCGGATATCGAACACCTCGGTGGACGAGTTGAATCGCGTGACTGATCTCGCCGGCCCCGTGTTCGCGCGGATGCTCGAGAACCTCACGTTCGAATCGCCCTAACCGATGAAAGCGAGCACCAAGTGAAAACCGCTTTACTCGCGTTGGCGGGAATGGTCATCAGCGGAATAGTCGCAACCGTATCCGCCATCGCAGGGCCAGAGCTTCATGTCTTGATGTCTGGCGGCTTCTCAGCTGCTTACCGAGAGGTGTTGCCCGCGTTCGAGCGAACGACGGGTATCGCGTTAAACACTGCGACCGGAGGATCACAGGGCCCTGGGCCGAACACGATCGGCGCACAACTGCGACGCGGCGTCTCAGCCGATGTCGTGATCATGTCGAAGGAAGGGCTCGAAGAGCTCGCGCAGGAACGAAGGGTCGTCGCGGACACGCGCGTGGACTTAGCGCAAACACCACTTGGTCTTGCCGTACGTGATGGAGCCCCAAAACCGGACATCGGCACAGTCGATGCCTTCAAACAGACACTCCTACAGGCAAAATCGATCACCTTTCCGACAAGCACCACGGGCATTTACATGACAACGACCATGTTCCCGCGCCTCGGCATCGCCGACGAAGTGTCGAAGAAGTACGTCGCAGGCAGCGTGGCGGCAGTAGCGACCGGCGACGCTGAACTAGCGATCCAGCCGGTCAGCGAGCTCCTGCACGTCAAAGGCAGCGAGTTCGTTGGACCCGTACCGGCAGAGCTGCAGTACACGTCAGTGTTTTCCGCCGCCGTTGTGGCTGGCACGACGCAACTCGACGCGGCGAAGCGCTTGCTCGCGTTTCTTACATCGGACCAGAGCGCCGTGGCTATGAGGAATGCTGGCATGGAGCCGCTGCACGGCGTAAAATAGCGACGCGGGCAGCATTAAGGGCGAAGCGCAACCAGATTTCTAGATTTGTCATTCGTCACTTCTGGTAGTGCTGGCTCGATTTTTCGTTCTCTCCACACACGAATTCGATCAGTTCATCGTCCGGCAGCAGGCGCTGCCGGAGCGTCTCCCTCGGAGCTCCGACGCCCAGGGCCGGAAAGGGAGACCGCCCTCAAGGCCCGCGCCGATATTCCGGAACCGGCTTTTTCTGCTGAGAGGCGGTGTATTGGGGCCGTCGGGTCGCTCGCCGGTCGCGTATGGAACGATCTGCCAGACTCCCGAGAGGATAGGAGTTCCATCGGCTGTCCTCGGCGTGGGCACATCGAGCTTCACTTTTCCATCAGGGCCGGGCGACCCCAGTCGTGAGTGACATGAGCGTGTCGTAAGGGCCGCGGCTTGATGACCCGAGCAAATCATGGCGATGTACGAAGGAAGACAACAACACACGTCAGCATGGGCTATCCTGTCGCAGATTCAGCCACCGACTCAACCGACGGGGTGGCCGATCGCATAGAAGCGAACGACAGGTGAACTCTTCGCGTATTCACCGCATCCCAGTCTAATCACACCGTGAAAATACTCTGCCTTGCTGGTGTAATAGCAGTTACGTCATCCCGGGCTCTCGCGCAAACGCCTGATTCGATGCCCATCCCACTCGCTCAGCCGGATGGAGCCGGTGCGGTTGACGTCAGCCTTGCTACGCCGGCGGGGCATGAAGTGAATGCCAGCGTTGCTGGCTATACCTATATCGAGCCCGGCGCGCAGAGCATATCGATCCACGGTGCGAAGGTTGGAGCCGAGTACACGGCCACGCTGTCGCTCAACAAGCGCCGGCACTGGTTTGCCCAGACCGGTGTGCGGGGCACCATTGGCAACGTCACCTACACTGGCTGGTGTTCACCGTTCTTAATCACGCCCAACAGAGCTTCGCCGAATGGCTACGAGCTGGATGTGGGTGATGCGTCGCCGTGCAGCGAAACCGGCGATAGAGATTGGTATCTGGAGGCCCGCGCCCTCGCCGGCAAGGACTTGATCGGTCGAAGATGGGTGTGGTCGCCCTATACCGGCTTGGGTCTCCGTCATTTGTCGAACGGCACGACCGGCACCGTTGGATACCGCACGGATGATTACCTCTATCTGCCTGTCGGCATTACGACACGCACCAAGGTTGCTTCGCATCGTGCGCTCAGCTTCAACCTGGAATTCGATCATCTGATCCATGGTTGGCAAAAGACCCGCGACTCAGAATTGGGTGGTGGCGATGTTCCAGCGACGACAACAGCACCCACGTTCACGATCGTTGGCTTTACTGATGTTTCGTTCTCGCAGCCTAGCGGATGGGCGTTGCGCGTAAGTGCGAAATATCAGGTGACTAAGCACTGGTCGGTGGAGCCGTACTATGTGCACTGGAACGTCAGCCCCTCGCCGGTGAATTCTGAAACCGCGACGTTTACGGTCAATCACGTGACTGCCCAAGAGCAACTCGGCGCCTACGAGCCCTTGAACGTCACCCATGAATTTGGCGTGAAATTGGGCTTCCGTTTTGCAGGCTTCGCGGATATGAGTGCAGCGTTTAATCTTAAGCAGGTCGATGCGCCTTGAGGAAGGAATGAATTTGGCGCACCGCCAGGGGAATTCGCTCCTTGGGTTCTTTCCAGGGGAAAATGCTCACCTCGGCGTTAGGCGCGAGCATCGCGCACTCCATGGCTACGGCGTATGGGTGCGCGGGGACTTCGTCCGGCAAGACCAGGATCGGGTTTTGGCAAGTACGCACAAAATCGCGTGTCACGGTGAAGACAAAATCGGAGTCGGTTTCGAACATCTTGGTCACAAATTGGTCGGCCGTCTGCATTGCGATCTCGGGCCGCTTCGCGGTTAGCGCTGGACCCCAGCTGGTCCAAAATCTGCCTGGGTACTTAGGGTCGCGCATCTCCGGACGCCAGCCGACGGGCTGCGCCAGCACCGCTGCGGCAATGCGAGTGGGTGCGCGCTTCAGCAGACTCCAGATAAACGGGCCACCAATGCAGAACCCCATCACGGAGAAGTTGTCGATCCCGAGATGATCCATTAGGCCGAGCTGGTCGTCTGCATACGATTCCCACGGCCGGTCGACTTCAACAGGGCCGACGGACTGGCCGCTGGGAGCGTTGCGCAAATCCGCCGTGATGCACCGGTACTCTCGCCTGAACTCCTCGATCGCATCAAACGGCGAGTTGCCGGTAAAGAACGAAATCGTCGAGTTCAGCCCTCCGCCAGGGAGCAGCAGCAGCGGGAAGCCGGAACCGGCTTCCTCAAAGTAGATGCGAACGGGGCCTCTCTCGTAGAACTTGCCAGTCCCTCTTTTACCCGACTGCTGAGCAAACACCCGCGGCACGGCGGTTGCTGCCGCTGCCGCAGCTCCCGCTGCGAGTATTGCGCGTCTGGTCCGATCCATGATCGGCGGGCTCCTTGATCAGGACGTTATTCCACGTGCGGCGGCCCGAAGCGCCAGCATGGCGGACGCATGAACCATGATCCGTTTTTCCGCGCAAGCATCTTAGCTCAACCCGTGGGGGACCGCGAAACCTCGTTCTCGTGTTGGACCGATAAGGTCGTGTGGTCCGCACATTGTGTCCGGCCGATTTGTCACCCGAGGGCGCGGAGGTGCCGGCGAAGGCGGTCGGGGGTGTCTTCGTCAAGCTGCGCCTCGATCGCGGCATGCACACGGCGCCACACTGGTACAGCAGCGGCGAGGGTCGCGCGGCCGTCGGTCGTGAGCGACAACCGACGGCGCCGGCGGTCACCAGCGTCTGGACGGATTGCGACGAGCCGGCGGCGTCGTAGCGGCTTGAGCGCGGCCGTGAGAGTCGTGCGATCCATGGCAAGCAGCGCGGCGACTGCCGCCATGTCAGGCGCCTCGGACCGGTTGAGCGACATCAGCAACGAGAACTGGCCGCTCGTCAAACCCACGCGGCGAAAAGCCTCGTCAAAGCGCCGTGCGAGGACACGGGCGGCACGTTGGACATGAAGGCAGAGACACGTGTCTCGAACGAGCCGCACCTGACGGGGGTGCAGGCGTATGCCTGTTGACACAGACCAATTATATTGATATCAACGTATTTCACCACCACACAAGGTGCGTCCGCACAATCAGCCCGGAGGATGCATGGGGATCGTCACGAGCGTTGCAGCAATGATCGGGCTCGCGCTGGCCTTGGCGGCTCTTCCTCCGCAGACGTCGGACCGGCACATGGCGCCGCTTGAGCAGTACCTCATGGCGGACCGGCAGGGAGAAATCGCCTTGGCCCGGAGTGCGGCGCCCCTGTCGATCTCGGGTAACGCGGACGTGTTGGTCCTAGGTCAGCGCGGCTTTGACTCAGCGGCCAAGGGCACGAACGGCTTCGCCTGTCTGGTTCAGCGATCGTGGAGCGCCAATATCGACGACGTGGACTTCTGGAATCCGAAGCTGCGGTCGCCGATCTGTTTCAACCCACCGGCGGCCCGGTCATACATGCCGCAGACCTTCAAGCGGACTGAGCTCGTGCTGGCCGGCCGGTCGAAGGAAGAGATGTTCGCGAGTCTCGCGATCGCCGTGGATCGCGGGGAGCTCCCGGCGATCGAGCCCAACGCGATGGGCTACATGATGTCGAAGCATGGCTTCCTCAGCTCACGCGACGGTCCCTGGCGCCCTCACCTGATGATCTTCGCGCCGCTCATCGACCCCACCATTTGGGGCGCCCACCTGGCCGGCTCGCCCGTGATCGCGTTTACGGACAAGCAGAGCCGCGTGAGCGTGCTCCTGATTCCTGTCGGCCATTGGTCGGACGGAACGCTCGCGCCAGAGCACCGACCCTGACGAGCTCGGCCACGACGTTCAGACGATTCCGCCGCGCACGGGCATGGTCGCCCGCGGCCAAGGTGTTGATGCGTCGGTGCCGGTGTGCACTCTAGAGCGCGTCGGGGCCGCGCCACGATGGCGCGGCAATCCCCGAGGCTCCGCCCGTCGAGTGACCGCGGCCGCTGTCAACCCTTCGGCCCGCGTCGCAGTCCAATTCAGACGTGGACGGCCTGTTGCTCGATCTCAAGTACGCGATCCGCTCCATCGCGTCGGCGAAGAAACTGGCCCTGGTCGTCGTCGCGACCCTTGCGCTCGGGATCGGGGCGAACACGGCGGTGTTCGGCGTGCTGCACGCTGTCGTGCTGAAGCCGCTCCCGTACGATGAGCCGGACCGTCTGGTCCGCATCTATCACGACGCGGGCAGCTCGGACGAGTATCTACCCGGGCCCGAGCTGCTTGGTTACCGCGACGGCAGCCATGCGCTCGACATTGCGGCCGTCTACACCTACAGCGCGCTCGGCGCGGACCTCACGGATCGTGCGGAGCCTGAGCGCGTGCGCACGCTGTCGGTGAGCGCCGACTACTTCCGCGTCTTGCGCGTGCATCCGGTGCTCGGCCAGGTCTTCGATCGGGCCGACGAGCGGCCAGACGCGCGCGTCGCGCTCGTCAGCGAGCGGATCTGGCGGAAGTATCTCGGCGGAGGCGCCGACGCGACTGGTCGGCCGCTGACGCTCGACGGCATCCCGTATCGCGTCGCGGCGGTGCTGCCTGAGGCCTTCGACGATCCGCTCGAGTCGGGGATTGACGTGTGGATGCCGCTCAACCTCCAACCGGGCCGTCCGAACTCGTGGCACAACTTCTACTTGAGCGCGATCGCGCGGCTGAAGCCAGGCGCGACGATCGAGCGCGCGCAGGCGGAGCTCGCCTCGATCGCCGCCGGGATGCGGAGCCAGAGCGGCTCGACGCGCGCGTGGTCGGCGCGCGTTGCGCCGCTGCAGATCGACACCGTCGGCAGTGCCCGGACGACGCTATGGATCCTGCTGGGCGCGGTGGCGATGCTGCTGGTCATCGCGTGCGTAAACGTCGCGAGCCTGATGCTGGCGCGCGGCGCGGGGCGCCAGGCGGAGCTCGCCGTGCGATCGGCGCTCGGCTGCTCGTCGGCGCGCTTGGTGCGACAGCTCCTCCTCGAGAGCCTGCTGCTTTCGGTCGCGGGCGGCATCGCGGGACTGCTGCTCGCGCGCGTGGCAACGGGCACGCTCATGGCGGCGGCGCCGGCCGCAGTCGCCCGCGTCGGCGGCGATACGCTCGAGCGCGCGGTCTTCGCATTCAGCGCGGCGATCGCCGTCCTCGCGGGCTTGGCGTTCGGCGTCGCGCCGGCGGTACGTTGCGCGCGGCCCGATCTCAACGCCGTGCTGCGCGATTCGGGCCGCAGCGGCACCGGCAGCCGGCGCCAGACGCGCGCGCACAACGCACTGGTCGTCTGCCAGGTCGCGCTGGCGCTCGTGCTGGTCGTCGGCGCCGGACTCCTGCTGCGCAGCTTCGAGCGCCTGCAGTCGGTCGACGTCGGCGTGCGCCCGTCGCACGTGCTGACGTTCACGGTCAGCCTGCCGGCCGGACGCTACAATGATCCGGAGCTGCGCGCACGCTTCTATCGCGACTTCATTGCGCGGCTCGGCGCGATGCCGGGCGTCCGCTCGGCAGCGGCGATTTCGCGGCTGCCGGTCACCGGCAGCTACCACAGCTGGGACGCGAGCCGCGCGGATCGGCCGCCGGAGACGCGCGGCGTGCAGGCGCAGCAGCGCGTGATCGAGGGCCCGTACTTCGCGGCTGTCGGCATTCCGATCCTCCGCGGCCGGACGTTCGATGGGCGAGACGACGCAAAGGCGCCGCGGCGCGTCGTCGTCAGCCAGGAGCTCGCGAGGCAGCTCTTTCCCGGCGAAGATCCGCTAGGCAAACGGCTGCTTGTGGCCGACACGCAGGCCGAGATCATCGGCGTCGCGAGGGACGTCGCGGTCGGTGCGCGCGCGCCGGCGCGGCCCTACGTGTACCACTCGCACTCGCAGTTCGCCTCGGACCGCAACTGGGCGTTGACCGAGGTGGTGAAGTTCGATGCCGACCGGCCGTCCCTCGTCAGCGATGCGCGCCGCGAGCTGTCGCGGATCGATTCGGGGCTCGTGCTCTACGAGCCGCGGATGCTCGACGACGTCATCGGCGGCGGCGTGGCGCAGGAGCGGTTCGCGCTGTTGCTCCTTGTCGCGTTCGCGCTGCTCGCGCTGGTGCTCGCCGCCGTCGGCATCTACGGCGTGCTGAGCTATTCCGTGAGCCGGCGCCGCCGCGAGATGGGCATCCGGATGGCGCTTGGCGCGCCGGCCGGAACGGTCCGATACATGGTCGTGCGCGACGGCGGTCGGCTGACGCTCGCCGGCATCGCATGCGGATCGGCGGGGGCGATCACCGCGACGCGATTTCTGCGGTCATTGCTGTTCGGCGTGAGCGCAACGGAGCCGGCGGTCTTCGCCGCCGCAGCCGCGGTGCTGGCGGGCGTTGCGCTTGTCGCCAGCTGGATTCCCGCGCAAACGGCGACGAAGGTCGATCCGCTCGAAGCGGTCCGGGACTGAAGGCGCACTCGGCATCCTGATCCTGGCGGCGATCAGCTGGATTGTACAGACAGCTAGCGTTTTCTTTCGGGCCTGTCGCGGATCGCGCGAACCGCTGCTTCGAGCCGCCGCGCGCGGGTGTCCGGCTTCTTTGCTCCCTCGATCGATTCCGCGTACTCCCGTTGATGGGAATAACTGAGCTCGCGCCACCGATGCCATGCCGGTGGCACCGCCTTCAGAGCTCTCACGAAGTCCGCCGGTAGCTTCACCTCGCGCATGTCCGTGTCGAGATCGAGGCGGACCTCAACCGTCTCACCACCTTCAAGGCCCGCAGCCTCGCGATTGCTGCGGCGCAGCGGAATGCACGGCGGCCCGCCCATCGCTGCAATCGTGCTCCGATACGTGTAGCCGTTCAGCGTGACTCTCACCGGCGCGCGCACTTTTCCGAAAACCGCTTTTGGATCAAAAGGGATGGGAATGAAGCACATCGCCCCATCTCGAACGACTGTCGTCATAAAGGTCTTCGTTACCACTGAAGACTCCCTTGCCGGCTTGAGCGGTTTTCATAACTGTACAGCGATCCGGTAGCCGCAATGTCGGGCATACCGTGGCTCTGCAGGACCGAGCTTGGCTGCATGGTGCGGCTCTAGCCCGAGTTCGACAAGCGCAACACGAAGATCATCGGCCTCAGCGTCGACCGAACTCAACAAGATGATCGGCTGGGGCGCAAAAGTGCGAGGCGAAGAGCGGAATGAATTCCTCGAATACTTGTTACGCAGTTACGGCCCCGGCCCGCGCACCCGATAGGCCGAATTCTTGCGGAGACGCCGCATTCGAGCTAAAACCGCAACGAGCAGAATCTCAGAAACGAATCATGAGGACAGTGTGAGCTAGAAGTTCTTTCGGAGATCCATGCCAGAGTACAGCGACGCGACTTCGTCGCCGTAGCCGTTGAAAGGAAGCGTCTTGCGCATGAAGAACTCGCCAAGGCGTCGCTCGGTCGACTGATCGCGAAACGTGGAGTTCGTCGGCTGCGGGTTCACGTTCGAGTAGAAGCCGTAAAACTGCGGCTCTTCCTTCATCCACGTTGTGTACGGCTGCCTGTCCGTGAACCGGATCTTGACAATCGACTTGATGCTCTTGAAACCGTACTTCCACGGCACGACCAGCCGGAGCGGCGCGCCGTTCTGGTTCGGCAGTTCCTCGCCGTACAACCCTACGGCGACGAGCGTAAGCGCGTGCATCGCTTCGTCGATCCGCAGCCCTTCGTTGTACGGCCAGGGCAGGAGCGCCGCGAGCAGACCGCGCTGGCCCGGCATCTCCGCGGGCCGCATCACCGTGACGAACTCGACGAACTTCGCGTCGCCAGTCGGCTCGAAGCGCTTCAGCAGATCGCCGAGTGGAAAGCCGATCCACGGCACGACGATCGACCAGCCTTCGACGCACCGGTGGCGATACACGCGCTCCTCCAGGGGATGCGGCCGCAAGACGTCCTCGAGGATGTAGATGCCCGGCTTGCGGCACGCACCTTCCACCGCGACCGACCACGGCTTCGGCCTGAACGCGCTCGCGTACTTCGCCGGATCGCCCTTATCGCTGCCGAACTCGTAGTAGTTGTTGTACGTCGTCACCGTTTTGTACGGCGATGGCGGATCAGTCGTCGTGACAAGCTTCTTCGTGACGGGCAGCGTTGCGGCCGACGCGTCGCGGGTTTCGAACCCTATCGCGAGTGCGCTGAGCGCCACAGCGCTTGCCGAGAGAAACGCGCGTCGATCGAGATAGATCGACTTCGGCGTAATCTCGGACGACGGAATGTGGGGGATCCGGCGCACGACCTTCCGTATCATTGGAAATCCTACTATAGCGTGCTCTCGCCACGACGGCACTGACGATCGGCGGCTTACTGCTCGCGCGTGCCGCGCAGGGCAGCCCGATCAGCGAAGAAATGCTGTCTGCCTGTCGCAGTTGGGCTCTGCCCGAGGCTCGGGTGGAAAACAGGAGCCAGCTGCGGAGTTCCCGTTGACGAACGGCAGAACACGCTGTCCCGCGCACGTGCGTCTAGGAGCGAGCCGTGGTTGAGCAGAACAATGTTTCTCGTCGGGCTGGAGGGCTCCTCACAGCGCACCTGATTCAGCCGCAGAATCCGGAGCTGGGGCGGTTGCTCTACGATGCCGCGGCCAACGCCTTCGGGTGGCGAAATGCGACCGGTGCCGTGAGAGCCAACACGACCGGACTGGTGATGGCCAAGGAGCTGGGTGACGACGTGGCGTACGAGCGTCTGCGTGCGGCAGCCGAGCGCGAATACGACCCCAAGTTCTTTGGCGAGCATTCAGATCGGTTCGGTTGGTTCTTCAACAACACGGAAGGCTTTCCGCGTGGGCAGGGCAGCGCGATGCTGATGGCGGCCGAGATCGGCGGGCCCGGCGATTGGACGCGCGCCTTCCAAGCCCCGCATCTTGACAAGTACACCGCACCGACGGTCGAAGGCATTGAGTTCCCGTCTCTCGGAGTTTCTCAAGCGTGGAACGATCGTGCGACTGGCACGTTGCACGTGGTGACGTATGCGGCGGCCCCGGAGAAGCGAGGGGCTTCGACGAGGTGGCGCGTGACTAACTTGCCGAGCACGACGAACCTGAGCGCCCGGTTAAACGGTCAACCCTTCAGCCGCTTCTCAGTAGTGGGTCCACGAACGATTGAAATCACGTCCACTGTTGACGCGCACCAATTCGAGATCGTGACCGGATACCGGGGCGATGGTACGCGCGCCGCGGGGGAACCGCCCGCAGCTCCCCGAGCGGCAGCTTCGGCATCGCTGCTGGCATCAACTGATCGTGACCAGCCGGGGCCGAACCCGCCTGTTGCTGGCCCTGGGTGCCCCTGCTGTCGATCGTATTGAGTGGCGTCCGTCGAGCCGTCAGACTGCCGAGCTGGTGAAAGCAATGTCGAGCTTTCGCTGTTGCACGTTCGGGCGAACAAATGATGGCCGAGCGGAAGCGACCACGGCAGCAGTTCGCAGTTCGGCGCTGCCGTGGTCGAAGACCCGCAGGACACTGAGCCTTGCGTGCCAGGAACCGGGCTACAGGCGGTGCGTGTGGCGCGGCCTCTTGTCGTGAGAAGAGTCCTCGTCTGTAGGACGGACCAACGTCGTGCCCGAGGTATGCGTCTTCGTAATGTCACGTACGAATGTTGGCTGGAACCGCGCGTGCGTGACCGCTTCGAAACCGGACGCGAGCTTAATCAACCTCTGCTCACTGAACGCCGTTCCGATGAAGCTGATGCCCACCGGCATGCCGAGCACTTCGCCCGCCGGCACCTGAATGATGGGATAGCCAGGTGGCCCTGCCAGGCCGGAGCTGGCAAATAGGAAGTGATCACCGAGAATCAGATCGGTCGTCCAGCCCGGGCTGTCCGTCGGCGCGACGATGGCGTCCAGATTGAAATCAGCGAGTGCGGCATCCAGGCTGGCGCCTGCGAGATGATCAATCTTCAACGCGTCGTTGTACGACATGCACGTCGTCGTCGTCGGCAGCACCTTTGACGTGAAGGCTGGATCGCAGAAGTTCGGATCGAGGTTCCGGCTCTGGGATTGAATGAAGATCTCCTGGCCGAAGTACGGCATTTCCACAGCCGCGTGCGCGTTGTTGAAATCGATCGCGCTCTGCAGGTTGCCTCCTCCAACCGGCACACCCACGCGCGTTTGGAAATACTTGGTGAGGTCGACCTTCAGGTCGTACTCGAGGACGAAAAACTCGCCATCGGCTGGAGAGAATTTGAAGTTGTTCGCGGGATCATCCAGGTCAACGATGACGCCGCCGGCGTCCTTGATGGCCTGGACGGCGGCATTGAATGCCGCGACGACCTGTGGCGGGGAGGATAGGATGCCTGTCCGAGTGAGCCCCAAGCGCGCGCCCATCAGGCCATGCGGATTCAGGAATGCCGTGTAGTCGGCGGGGAGGGGTGGCCGGTTCTTCCCCGTCAACGGAGTCCCGTTGCAAACGGGATTGCACGCTTGCCATCCGAGCGGGACGCCGCTGGTGGCAGGGTCGCGCGGATCAGCCGTCCGGCTGGCGATCGCGTTCAGAGCGATGACCGCGTCGACCACTGTACGTCCGTGCGGCCCCACAGTGTCCTGTGTGTGCGAGATGGGAACGACACCTGCGCGGCTCACGACGCCAATTGTCGGCTTGAGCCCAACGACGCCGTTGACGCTTCCCGGACACACGATGCTGCCGTCCGTTTCGCTGCCGAACGAGATCGCCGCGAAGTTGGCTGAGGCGGCCGCGCCGGATCCCGAACTGGATCCGCACGCGTTGCGATCGAGCGAGTAGGGATTGTGCGTGAGGCCGCCGCGTCCCGACCAGCCGCTCGTCGAATGCGTCGATCGGAAGTTCGCCCATTCGGACAGGTTGGTCTTGCCCAGAATCACAGCCCCTGCCGCACGCAGCTTGGCTGCCACCGTGGAGTCCTGCACCGCGGGCAGGCCAGCCAGCGCGAACGATCCGGCAGTCGTCTGCATCTTGTCGCCGGTATCGATGTTGTCCTTCAACAGCAGCGGAATGCCGAGGAGTGGAAATGCCGCGGTGGTTGCCCCTCCGCGCCGCATCGCGTCGGCTTTTTCCGCCAGTTCGATGGCGTCGGGATTGAGCTCGATCACTGAGTTGACTCCGGGGCCGTTCTGATCGAGCGCGAGAATACGATCAACGTAGTACTTGGTCAGCCCTTCGGAAGTGATCTGCCCGTCATTCATCGCCTCCTGAAGCTGGGCGACGGTGAATTCGTTGAACTCGGTCGGCACTTCGCGTGAGCCTTGGGCGGAGCCGAGGGCCACTGCCGCGAGCGAAATCAGCAGGGCCTTGAATGCGACGACGATGCGGCCTCTCGCGATGGAAGTCATGCAGCTTCTCCTGTAAAAACCGCATTACCGCTGAGAAGGGACCCGAATGGAGCGCGGAGTCTATGCGGCTCCACTTGAGAAGTCAACGGCCAGCGCTTCGGAGACTGATGAGCTTCGGCGGTTGGCTTATCGCGCTGGCGTTTCGGTGTATCAATGGCGACGGCAAACCAGATCTGGTGACGGCCAATATCCCGACCGACCTTGGCAGCTATTCTGTCTCCGTGCTGATCAATGACACGCTGCGATCTGCTCTCGCTCCCAGATCTGGGCGCGCGACTCGCGCGAAATACTGAGGTCATACATATGGTGGAACCGACACGCTCGACGGTCAGTGAGTACCGTGCTGAAAGTGGTGCGGCATAGGAGGTTGAAATATGTCAGTGAGCATCATCGAATCGATCCGCGCCGAGAACATCCGCTACAAAGCGCTCGCGGAGGCGGCGATCGACCAATTAAACGAGGCAGACTTGTCGGTGGGCGGGTCACCCGGGGGCAACTCGATTGCAACGCTTGGCTGGCATCTCGCTGGGAACCTTCGATCACGATTTACGGACTTTCTGGTCAGTGACGGAGAAAAACCGTGGCGTGAGCGAGAAGACGAATTTCGATCTCGGACGGTGACACGAGCGGAACTCCTGGCCAAGTGGG
>Ga0306923_10001496_pt1 | contig 20831 bp, 18 predicted proteins | sample sta12Can44000108_FD_203841 | JGI IMG/M metagenome (GOLD analysis project Ga0306923, IMG submission 203841) | Lab enrichment of tropical soil microbial communities from Luquillo Experimental Forest, Puerto Rico - statanox.12C.anox.44.000.108 (v2)... | ecosystem: Environmental > Terrestrial >... | reverse complement strand
TCACATACCAAGGCAACGCGATGTTTGGAGCTTGACTGAAATGCAGTACGCCATCGTTAGCGCCAGGCCGAGCCGCTCATTTCCAGACGGCGACGCCTTTCTTCAGAAAGCATCGGCCTTTGATGCAGCTGACATCGTGCTCTACAACGGAGTCGCGGTGAAACAAGATCCGAAGAAAGCCGCGGTGTTAATTGAACTTCTGGATGAGTGCCTAACCGAACATATCGACGACCGAGAACCGACCAATGCCAACGTCCTTGGTTTCGCCCGATATCGCAATGGAGACGATCCGCCCTCGCAGCTCGTTGAGTTGGTTCGCCATCGCAATAGCAGCGAGTCCGCGATTGCCGCCGCGCGTCAGTTGTTCGAGGCTGTTGGCCTGACGGTCGTCGTCTGCGGGGATCAGGTTGGTCGTATCGTGAGCCGGCTCGTTGTACCGAAGTACAATGCTGCGCTTCGGTTCTTGGACGAGGGCTTAGCAAGTCAGTCCGATATGGACCTCACCTGTAAGGCCGGTCTTGGTTATCCCGACGGCCCAATAGAACGTGTTCTGAGAGGCGGGATTGGCAACTATTATGGGCTGAGCAAGGCTCTGTTTGAGGCATACGGGGCGCCCGCCTATGCGCCCCCTCGCGCCGCAGCCGTCGCCTTCAGGCGAGGCCGTCATGGGTGATGAGGCACAGACAAGCGCGGCGTCCTACGTCGTTGATATGTCGACCTGGGTTGCGAGGACCACGGGCTCCGCACGTCCTGTATTTGGCCGGGACACGGTGTCGGTCTTGAATACACGACACGGCCTCAATTAAGCCGACGATTGCGAAGCGAACTACGGTCGCTTACTCGAAGCAGAACGAAACGAGCATCTGGATCGGTTAGGCCCCAGTGGTCGTGTCATTTTTGCATCGAAGCAAGCACGCTCTCGTAATTAGAGAAAATTCCCTTTTCGGCAAGGTCTCGTCGGAGGGTTGGCACGTACTTCGCAATGAGGATCCTTGGAAGGAGCGTGGCCGTTGCGTCCGAGCCGGCCGTTCCAGGGTTACCTCGTGGAGGGAAGAGAATTGCAGCCACTTCCGCAGCCAATTGCCAACGCGGACTCCCAAGCCTACTGGAGCGCCGCTCGCGAACGCCGGCTCGTGATCCGCAGATGCATGACCTGCAACGCGTATCATTTCATGCCGCGACACCTATGCCCAACTTGTTGGTCGGACCAGCTCGAATGGGTCGATTCAAAGGGAACGGGAACGGTCCATAGCTTCACGATAATCCGTCGAGCTTCGGCCGCTGCCTTCTCCTCGCTGGTGCCTTATGTACTCGTATTAATCGATCTGGATGAAGGTCCACGAATGATGACGAATTTGCTCGGCGATGATTCGCTCTCGGTCGCGATCGGAGACCCGGTCAAAGTGGCATTCGAGGACCGCGGCGACGGATCCTTGATCCCGCAATTTTGCCGCAGCATACCTGGTGAAACCGATGAAGAAGCCTGATTCGCTCAAAAACAAGGTTGCGATCGTCGGAGTCGGTGAATCAGATATCGGCCGCGTCCCTACCATGTCAGGGCTTGGCTTGAATGCGCAGGCAGCCAAACGCGCGCTCGATGACGCAGGGCTCAATGTGTCCGACATCGACGGGATGTTAACCGCTTATTCGTTCACGGAGCCCTACTTCATGCTGGGCTCAGTCCTCAGCGAATATCTCGGGCTTAAGCCGCGCTACAACGCGTCGATGGTCGTTGGAGGGGCCAGTCCCGCAGTGATGCTGAAGCATGCGGCAGAGGCGATTGTGGCGGGACAGGCCGAAACTATTCTGATTTGTGCAGGAGAAAACCGAGCAACTGGGCAATCACGTGATGCTGCAGTTGCGTCATTGTTGGCCGTTGGCCATCCCTATTTCGAGCAACCCTACGGCGGCTCCATCCCTGGCTACTACGCAATGATTGCGAACCGGCACATGCATGTCTATGGGACGACCCGAGAGCAGATGGCCAGCGTGGCTGTAAACACCCGTGAGCATGCGTTGATGCATCCGAATGCCCACATGAAGACGCCTTTAACGACCGAACAGGTTCTTTCGGCAAAGTCTATTGCCGATCCGCTAGGGATGCTGGACTGTTGTCTGATCTCCGATGCGGGCGGCGCTTTGATCGTCACATCCGCCGAGCGCGCCCGATCCTTAAAGTCAAAGCCGATTTACCTCCAGGGTATCGGCGAATATCACACCCACGAGCACTTGATGTGCGCACCGAGCCTTACCGAGTTCGGCGCAACTCAATCGTCGCGCGTGGCCTACGAAATGGCCGGGCTTGGTCCGGGTGACATCGACGTCGCGGAACTTTACGACTGCTTCACGATCGTGCCCATCATCGAGCTTGAAGAACTCGGCTTCTGCAAACCGGGCGAAGGGGGCGCTTTCTTCGCAAGCGGCCATGCACACATCGGCGGTAGCTTGCCCGTCAATACTCATGGCGGGATGTTGTCGCACGCCCATGCTGGTGCAGCAGGAGGATTATTCGGGATCGTCGAGGCTGTGCGCCAATTGCGCGGCGGTCTAGGAGCCCGCCAGGTTGAGGGAGCCGAAGTCGCGCTCGTTCACAACGAAGGAGGGATCCTATCCTCGCACTGCACCTTAATCTTAGCAAACGCCGAAGGTTGAAGACGTTCGCAATCGCAAATTAGACGGAGCGCGCGTCCCTCCGCTGCTTTCACTCGAAGATAAGGCCCACGCGACCATGACAAATCAACTAGAGTTAGATTTTCCGACCCACAAGCCGCGAACATCTGGAGCTGCTTTGCCTCTAGAGGGCATTAAAGTCGTGGACTTCACCCACTTCATCGCAGGTCCACTCGCAACGATGATCCTGGCTGACATGGGAGCTGAGGTAATTAAGATTGAGGCGCCTGGCAAAGGGGATGACTTTCGCTACTATCCGCCGATGATTCCCGAGTTCGGAGGCGGCGCACCCTTCGTCTGGACCAATCGCAACAAGCGAAGTGTCGGGTTGGATCTCAAGTCGAAGCAAGGCTTGGAGGTCACCCGCCAACTCGTGGCGACAGCCGATGTCCTCGTCGAGAATTTCTCGACGGGAGTAATCGAGCGGTTGGGCTTGGGTTACAACAGTTTTAAAGGGACCAATCCTCGACTGGTCTTCTGCTCCGTATCGGCTTACGGCCGCAACGGCGCCTTCTCCGATCGCTTGGGGTTTGATCCGATCGCGCAGGCCGAAAGCGGATTCATCTCGATGAACGGTTATCCCGACCGGGAGGGCGTACGGGCATTGTCCCCCGTGATGGATATTAGCACCGCCATGATGGCCAGCAACGCCATCTTGGGTGCGCTGCTGTCGCGCGATCGAACGGGTGAAGGCCAGCATGTAGAGGTAGCGCTTTTCGACAGTGCCTTCATGTTGACCGGCTACGCGGCGCATCAGCAGATATTCACCGGTAAGGATTCTCGAAGGGCCGCCAACACTAGTCCGGATACTTGCCCCTCGGGCGTGTTTAAGGCCGCCGACAATCGTTCATTCCTCATCAACTGCGGCAACACGCAGATATTCCAGCGACTGGTGACCCAGGTAGTAGATCTTCCACATGTCGCCTCCCATCCGGCATATGCCACCAACAAAGACAGGGTAGCGAAGCGCGAAGAACTATTCGCCCTATTGCAGGATGTATTTTCCAAACAGCCGTGGTCCTTCTGGCAAACGCGAATGCGACAGGCCAGCGTGCCTTGCGGCGAGCTCAGAACAGTTGGGGAGGCTATTCGCTCTCTTGAGGCTCGCGAGCGAGAAATCGTCACGAGAATACCGCATCCGCAACTCGGCTGGATACCGAACGTGGCTCTTCCCATCCGTTACTCCTCCACACCCCTTGCTGATCCAAGGCCGGCGCCACGAGTGGGAGAACATACAGAAGAAGTGCTCTCTGCGTGGCTCGGATACGACGGGGATCGTTACCAACAATTGGTTGAAGGAGGTGCCACCGGCTCGCCTCCAGCCCGCGACGCCGCCAGCTGACGGGAAGGCGCGACCAGCCTGCCGCTCTAGTCGTTCCAAATAGGTTGCAGGTTAAGATCAAATGTAAAGCTCGGCTGGCGTGACGCTTGCGAAGCCGAGACATATTTAACTCCATGTGAAGGGAATTAATCGTGTCAACCAGACGTGGTCTCTACTGGGACGATTTTGAGGTCGGGAAGACCTTCCGGACGCCAGCTCGCACGATCACCTCAACAGACATCGTGAATTTCGCCTGTCTATCGGGAGACTTCAATGAAGTCCACACCAACTGGGAATACTGTAAGACGACGTCCTTCGGCGAACCCATTGCTCACGGCCCTCTGGTTTATGCGATCATGGGAGGACTTCAATATGCCAGCGGCATCAACGATGGAACGCTTCTCGCTCTGCTGCAGGTCGACAAGTGGCGGATGCTTTTGCCGGTGAAACACGGCGACACGCTGCACATGGAGGCGACGGTGATAGACCGTCAGGCATCGACCAAGGCGGACCGCGGCTCAGTGAAGATGAAGCGCTGTTTCGTCCGCCACGACGGCGCTATTGCACAAGAGATGGAAGTCTCCTTGCTGTATCGACGCCGGCCAAGAGATCCGTAAGTTCCCGACAATTTGGTGCGAGCAACACACCCAGTTAATCTGACTAACGTCCTACCGAACGAAATAGATTAGGAGGGCAACCGCTACTTCCCCGGGCGACATGGGCGTGGCGAGAGACATTCCTACCAAAGGCAATTACGCATAAGCTTAGATTGTCTCCTCCCGGAGTGCGAGGGTTCACCTCGCGGTCTACTGGGCCGACGCCGTTCGGCGTCGGCCCCTTTTTTATAATCCCTGACCGCCTGCCGGAGCGTTAGGAGGATCGCATTATTGCAGTATGATAGCGATCGTAGCTCTCGTAGAAAGTCGACAGATTGTCTGTTGCGTCAAGGGGCGGGGGGGTATTAATGTCCTTCGTGGCGACACTGCACACCAAAACTATGAGTGTGCGAGGCCCACTCGGGAGGTTATGCCATGCAAGGACCCGTCGGAGGCATCAAGGGTGTACTCCTTGTAGACAAGGTAGGGCGTGTCGCATTCTCGATGGGAGTCTGCCGCGATCAACGGATCAACGCTCTGGCGGAGGACAAGGCTTGGCTTGACCAGGCACGCATCAAGCGTCTCCAGCCGCTCAATCTTGATCGCGTTGAATATGCGTTGCTGATCTTGCACCTCGGGGAAGGCGATTTGATCGTCGTCAGCGAAGCACCGGGGCAGGCCGTTCTTGAATTCATCGGTTCGGTGGACTTCGCGTATGACTTGCTCGACCTTTTGCTTTCGAGCCCGTTTGAAGCAATGACGGTAGTCGATAGGCGCAAGCGCCTCGTGTATCTCTCGCCGGTGCACGAAAGGTTTCTTGGCTTGAAACACGGCGAAGGCATCGGTCGCCCAGTCAGGGAGGTGATCGAAAACACACGGATTGATCGTGTTGTGGATACGGGTCGTCCGGAGATCGGTGAAATCCAGAAGATGAAGGGTATTGAGCGCGTCGTCTCGCGCATTCCCATCAAGCGGGATGGCGAGGTGATTGGAGCTTATGGGAGGGTGATGTTTGGAGGGCCTGACCGCCTGGAAAGCATGATCCGTCGGGTAAACATGCTGGAACGAGAGGTCGAATTCTATCGCCGCGAGGCGGCGGTCTTGCGGGACCGGAAGTACGGACTCGAAAGTTTAATTGGAGAGTCTCCGGCGATGCAGAAGCTCCGCTCGGAAATCATCAAAGTCGCGCCTCTCGAAATCCCCGTCCTCATTAGTGGCGAAAGTGGTACCGGAAAGGAGCTGGTTGCGCATTCGTTGCATCGCCTTAGCCCGCGTCGCGATGCTCCGATGGTGGTCGTGAATGCGGCCGCGCTGCCTGCCACGCTTGTCGAGTCCGAATTATTCGGATACGAACCGGGCACCTTCACCGGCGCTGATAAGAAAGGCCGCAAGGGTAAGTTCGAGCAAGCCGCGAGCGGCAGTATATTCCTCGATGAAATCGGGGATATGCCTCTTGAGATTCAAGTGAAGCTGCTCAGGGTTCTGCAGGACCGGATGGTGGAACGAGTCGGTGGTGAGCGGCCATATCAGGTCGACTTCCGCCTTATCTCCGCGACGAATTGCGATTTGCGGCGCCTCGTTGCGGAGGGCAAGTTTCGCCTGGACTTATTCTACCGGATTTCTGCAATAATTATTGAGGTGCCGCCGTTAAGGATGCGGATAAGCGACATCCCAGGGTTAGCCCAGCATTTCTTAAGGGATATCGGAGAGCGCCACGGGAGGCCGGTCCCCGAACTCACCCCGGACGCTCTGTCCTACTTGACGGAGCAGGCGTGGCCCGGAAACGTGCGGCAGCTTCGTCACGAGGTAGAGAGAGCTTTCGTGTTTGCTGAGGACGGACGGATAACTGCGGACATTTTGGAGCGTTACGGCGAGGGGAGTCGAGCTCCGGGCGGAGCTATTAGTGGCGTCCCGTTGCCGGCTAAAGCTGGTCGTGAAGCAACCACAATGCAGGAAGCGGTCTCGCAATTGGAGACAGAAGTCGTCCGCGAAGCCATGCTCAAGCACAAGGGCAATAAGAAGCGCGTTGCCAGTGAGTTGGGCATTTCGCGGTCCTATCTCTATAAGGTCCTAGAGGCACGGGGCATCGAGTGATAAGCCGAGCATGCTGTGTTTTCAGAGGACATCCTTCTGTCGCTGAGGACTACAGGTCTCGGCGGCAGACATGGTCTCGCCCCTCCTTTCCCACAGTTTGGGGTGCCCGGACGTAATTCCTAGTACTGGCATATATCTTGCGATGAACTCGCCATGCTGCCGGGCGATGTAACCTGGCTTTCTGTGGAGAGTAGCGTGAGCTGTGGAGGTCCGACGGAGAGGCCGCGCAAGAGGCGATCCGCCCACGTGTATGTTTCACAATCACCCCCGGTGGGTATTGAGCTCAAGGTTATGCCGCTTCACGCGGCGATGATCGTTGGGACATTTGCTAACCTCTTCCACAAGCCGCGACCTAGATCTGAGATTGCACAACGTACCGGATCGTGGATCGGTACACGGTACTTCGGACCTGAAGCGGCCGTGAGGAACATGCGAGGACAAGGAGACAAGTATGACGTTTTCCAATGAGGCCCTGGCTGGGCGCGTCGCGATCATCACCGGTGGCGCAACCGGCATTGGTTTCGGAATTGCAAAAGCTTTTGTGGCGGTTGGAGCAAAAGTTGTGCTGGCAAGCAGGAAACTTGACCAACTTGATAAATCCGTCGAGATGCTTCGAAAGTTGGGCGGCGAGGCGATGGCGGTCCAGACGGACGTCAGAGACCCAGTGGCAGTCGAACAGATGACAAAATCCGCAGCTGAAGCCTATGGCGCGCTCGACATCGTGATCGCAAATGCCGCCGGCAATTTCGTCACTCCAACCGCTGAAATGTCGCCAAATGCATGGAGGACGGTCGTCGACATCGATCTAAACGGCACGTTCTTCTGCGCGCGCGCGGCTTACCCAATGCTGCGCGAGTCCCGCTACGGGGGTAGATTGATCGCGATTTCGACCACCAGAGCTCTCGAAGGTTGGCCCGGTTGCGCGCATGCTGGTGCAGCCAAAGCAGGGATCATGTCCCTGATAAGAACGCTCGCAAGCGAATGGGGACCCGACGGAATACGGTGCAACACGATTGCTCCCGGGGCTATCGGAGATACCGAGGGAGTTAAGCGGATCTATGAGGATCAGGGACGTGCGGAGCGCGAGCTCTCGTCCGTACCTCTCGGCAAGTTCGGAAGTACGAGTGATATCGCTCAGGCCGCGGTTTACCTCTGTTCGGACGTTGGGGCCTATGTGACGGGGACAGACTTAGTGGTCGATGGCGGTCGTAACCGGAGCCGCGCAGGCTCGGCCAAGGCTTAAACGGGAGGAAAGTTATGATCAGGAACCATCCGCATCTCGAAACAGAACGCCACGGTGCGGTCCTAATCGTTCGTCTCGCCAATGAACACTCCCGGAACACCCTCACGCGCGAAATGCGCTTCTCGCTTCGTGAGGTTATCCGCGAAGTCGAAGATGACAGCAGCATTCGAGCGATCTACCTGACAGGAAAGGGACCGTCGTTCTGCGCCGGCGGCGACCTCAACATGCTTACGAAGGCGAGCGAGCCCTGGGCTGTGCATCGCCGCTTTCGGCACGCCGATAAACTTTTTCCACCTCTGCTGACCTTGAACCGACCCGTGGTATGTGGTGTGAGGGGTCATGCCGTCGGCGGCGGCTTGGGTTTGGCGCTCCTGTCAGACCTAATCGTTGCAGGCGAAAGCGCCCAATTCATGGCTGGCTTCTTTCGCTTGGGGGTCGTCCCGGACTGTTTGACTCTTTTCACGCTTCCTCGCCTGATCGGTCTTGCAAGGACGCGCAATTTCCTCTTGACCAATGGGAGCTGGAGCGCGACGGAGGCGGCCAACCTCGGCATCGCCGCAAAAGTCGTACCCGACGATCAGGTCGATGCTGAGGGCCTCGCCCTCGCACAGAGCCTTGCACATGCACCATCTCACGTTATGGGCTTGGCGAAGCAGCTCTTGTTGAAATCGTTCGAGAGCAGTTTAGACGACATGATGCTATATGAGGATCTCGGCCAATCGCTGGCCATGTCGAGCGCAGAATTCAAAGAGGGGTTGGCCGCTCTAATCGAAAAGCGCAAACCAGACTATCTTTCCGCCTCGTTGACGGACCCGGTGTCGGACGGCCTGCCGTCTTCCAGTCCGAGCTAAGTGGTGGCAGTCAGGCCGCACTCGCAGGGGCCGTCTCGGCCAAGCCTCCCGTCGTTGAGCGCGGCTGCATCGGCCTCCGACAAGGTTCTCAATGTGCGAACGTTGTCGAGCGAAGACCCGCGATTGCTCACCGAGCTCGATCGCATCATATTCAATGTTAGTTCGGCCGCGTAGCTCTTGGCCGCGGATTGGGGCTGCGTTCAGTCATTACCAAAATCGGCCCGCATCTTCCCACAGAAATTAATAAGTTTATCTAATAGCTGAAGTTCAAATTCATCGACTGATCTCGCGCGGTCGAAAGATTTTAGAGTGGCTTAAGAGGCGAGCCCCGTTTAGAAGGGCAACACGCTTGGCTATTGAAGAACAGGGAATGATCAGGTCGCGAATTGGTCCGCGGACCGGCAGCCGTATAAACTTATAATTTAGGCCCGATTGGTGTGCGTCGGTCCGTTCTGCACGACGCCGTGCCGGATGCTTATGTTTTTTAAAGCGCCCTAATTACCGCGTTTTAGCTGGTTCGGATCATCGATGAGCGCAGAGATCGACGTCATTATTGTTGGAGGTGGCGCCGCCGGCATTGGCGCGGCACGACGCCTTGCAAGGGCCAAAAGGTCCGCGTTGGTACTTGAGGCAGCGTCCCGTGTGGGTGGGCGCGCCTGGACAGAAGATATCGCAGGATTTCCTCTTGATTATGGCTGCGGCTGGCTGCACTCCGCGGATCGCAACTCGTGGGTCTCCATCGCCGAACTCACCGGCGTTGCGATTGACCGTGGTCATCCAGCCTGGGGCAACCAATATCGAGATCTAGGCTTCACGTCGGCCGAGCAGGTCGCGGCCAGGCAGGCCTTTGCTGCCTGGATCGAGCGTCTAGCAACGAACCCGCCGCCCAGCGATTGCGCCGCCGATGCGCTAACGCCTCATGGCGAGTGGAACAGTTACGTGCAGGCCATGAGCGGCTTCATCAGTGGCGAAGTTTTAGGCTGCCTATCGGTCGCCGACTACATGGCCTATCACACGGCCTCAACGGGCCTCAACTGGCGGGTGCCGTCCGGCTACGGCACCTTGGTCGCGGCCAGCTTCCCTACAACGGTCGCGCTTCATGTTGCGACCCCTGCCGAGGCAATCGACATCAAGGATCGCGGAGTAACTGTGACGACACCTGCCGGGCCCATTCGTGCGCGTGCTGTGATCCTCACTGTCTCGACGGCAGTGCTGGCTAGGGGAGCAATCAAACTGCCGGCTGCACTCGATATTTGGCGGGACGCGGCAGCGAAGCTGCCTCTTGGGTACAACGAAAAGCTCTTTCTGGAGATCCTGGATACTGGCCCTTTCGAGTCCGAGACGTACGTTATCGGAAATCCGCGCGAGATGGGCACCGGTGCTTATTACATTCGTCCTTTCGGACGACCAATAATCGAGTGCTTTCTGGGCGGCAACAGCGCGCGCGTGGTCCAGGAGAGCGGCCCAGCTGCCGCGTTCGCCTTCGCACTCGAACAATTGGTTGCCCTGTTCGGGTCTAGTGTTTGCCGGAAGTTGCGTCCACTTGTTGCCTCAAACTGGAGCAACACGACTCGCGTGGGCGGAGCCTACAGCTATGCGCTGCCGGGGCACGCAGCAGCTCGGAAAGCGTTGGCCCAGTCGTTCGAACAGTACTTGTTCTTTGCGGGCGAAGCTACGCATCTGTTCGACTTCTCTACAGCGCACGGAGCTTATGAGACAGGTATCCGAGCCGCAGAAGAAGCAATCGCCGCACTGACGCGCTCACCTGTCTAGAATTCCGACGGATGATTTTTCGGATCCTGTCCTTCCGTTGTTAAACAATTCACCCGGCTTTGTCCCGATCCGATCCACTCGACTCGTTTGTTGCTGTTCGTTCTTCACGGTCACTAACCGCTGCTGTTGCGCCGCTTCGCAGATCGCCTTGGCATCGATCGCGTCGTTCCTTTGCCCCTTCACAAAACGGTTTCACACAAGCGGTTCAATCAGCCGAACTTCATGGCCAGGCGGGATGACGGCCCCGGTGATGCGCTGCACCAAATGCCTTCAGCACCACGATGCAACTCCGCTGGGCTGCGACGGAATTCAGCAACTTTCCTAGCTGATCCCCGCTTGCTGAAGATCCTTCGTCGGCTCAGTGGGCGTGAAAAACACGGTTGCCGATGGACACACCGATTGTGGCAACCCCTGACGGACTGAATCACTGATATCTCTGCGTCGCAACGGCTGCAGTTTTTTACATAATTGACCCATTAGCGAACAGCTATCCAGACGTAGACCGTTTCGAACGACGTGCGTGCAACCATCTGTAGAAAGGAAGGCTCAAGCCAATCACCGGAATCAACGTCGCGACGACGGGAATGACAAAGAACGCGATTCGATTGAGGAGCGAGGTAAGCCAAAAAGATGCATACCGTTGCCACGTAGTCGGACCCGAGCGGTAAAATGCCTGCGCCGTTGGCGAGAGGGGCAAATCATTGGGTTGCTCGGCAGGGAATTCCCCGAGACCATTGAAGGGGCCCGGCGCCCAGTGGACTTCACGCATTGCTTCGAGCAGCAAGTATTGCAAGGCGGGATGAAGGTCGTTTCGCACCAGCAATCGGTTGCGAGAGGCAAGCAGGTCAACGTTTGAATTTGGAATGTCGCGGCTTAAATCAATAAGACCTCGCCACAATACTGCATGCTTTAACCCGGGGATCGTTTTGGCGATGGCCTCGGCTTGCGCCACATTCATCAAACGGATGCCCGTGTTACCGAGTACACGTTGCAACGGATTGCCATCCAGCTCCGGAACGACCGCTATATCAATCCGGCTTGCGATCAATGCGTCAATTGCCTGTATGCTATCGAGATCCACGACTTGAGTGGAAGCATCTAGCGCGTCAGTGGCTTTTAACACCTCAAAGACAAGAGACCGTAGGGCAGTTCCGGGCATGCCGATGGAAATGCGCTTGCCACGGAACTGCGTGAAAAGCGTTATGGGTTCGGCACTCTTGTAGAAAATGAAGATCGCTGAATCGAATGCCCCACCGAGCGAATAAATGTTATCCGCATCAGCCGTTACCGTGAAACCGAAAGCCGTAATGGCTGCTTGCACTCCAGAGGCGGGATCGCGCAATAGATTGAGATTCTCGACTGCACCAGCCGAATTGCGGATCTCCAGCTCAACGCCATAACGTGCTAGTATCCGGGCGTATTGTCTTGCGAAGTCATCGTATCCGGAGCCCTTCATTCCGGCGGCGATCGCAAGGTGACGCGGTGGGAGTGGGTCGACCAAGCGATAAATGACGAATAACCCAGCAAGGACAATTACCGCCGACGAGATCACAATAAATAAGTACGACCTAGACCAACGCATTCGGCAGCCAAATCCCGGACCAGTCGGCTCTCAATTAACAATCAGCGCGTTGCCTACATGCGTTACCTAATTTGAGCGCGCATCTGTCGAGGTTGGCGCTGCGACTGCCTCGTATCTTATGCGACACCTTGGCCGCGCATCGCCGCTTTAGAGCGTACCACGATCCAAACTCGCCTTCAACGATACGCACGCGCCCGGCGGGAGCCCCTTAACGCGGTCGAAGCTAGATTGTTGGCTGCGACCATTTGGCGCTCAGCGCGTGCCCCATTCCCAGCACTACCGCGCTGTCTATTTGCGGACAGATGCGTATGAGCTTCACTTCTGGCCCGCAATTGACCGCGATGTGCACGCGCGGAAGCGATATCAAACCTTTCACGTCCACGCGGCTTCCGACGATACGAGTGATGTGCCTTGGTTGTACTTGGCTTTCCGCGACACAGGCGAGTCTTAGACCTTTCAGAGTTCCTTCGAGGAGAAGCCCCGCTCTGTTGAATATCAAATATCCCGTCAACCGAACGTTGAACTCCCGCCCTTCCTTTTCGAAACTCCCAGGCGTGAGCTCTCGACTTAGATACGTCAGTGAAATTCGGAAAGACCCCCACGTCGCCAGCCTGACGAGTCCAAGCCGGTCTTTCACGGAGTGCCAGCCTGTTTGGGGTGACGTTGCGCGTCGTCCGGTTCAAGGCACGACCGAGCTCAGCGCCGATCGCGTTATGCTGAACTTCGCCGTGGCGCACGTGAACCTGCGCTCCCTCGCGACCACGAAGCAAACGACGAGATCGCTGGCGCCTTCTCTACACATTGATAAGCCCCGCTAATGACTACATTCACATCCTATCACCTAATCCGACGGGAGCGGAAGGCTTAGGTTTTGGGCATTCATTGAGGGGTCTTTTCCCCAAGTGAGACGCAAGGATCATGACCGAAGGAATCAAGGATGGGATCGCAGTCCTTACCCGAGTGCCCGCCAAATCCCTCGCGCGCGTTGTCGCTTTCGCGATGAGCCAGCCGCCGGGAGTCGCCATTAACGAGATCCTCTTCCGGCCGACAAAACAGGAGTTCTGATTCCGTATGCAGGAAGCAGCTTTGCAGGAGCCTGTCGTAGCGCCCCGGGGCGTAGCCACCTTGCTGCCGATCATGGGAATGGTTTTTGTGGCCTTCCTCGTTATCGGCGTCGCGCTGCCCGTCCTTCCGCTTCACGTCCACGATGGTTTGGGTTTGGGAACCTTCTTCGTAGGCCTCGTCGCTGGCAGCCAGTTCGCGGCCTCGTTGGTGTCGCGCCCATGGGCGGGCCACTTCTCGGACAGCCGCGGAGCGAAGAGTGGCGTGGTCGTGGGACTGCTCGCGGCAACGGCCTCCGGATTGCTGTACTTGGCCTCCCTCCGCTTCACGTGGGCTCCGCTGATGTCGGTCGCGATTCTTCTGCTCGGTCGCGGACTGCTTGGGGCGGCTGAGAGCTTCATCATCACGGCTGCCGTGAGCTGGGGTCTGGCAATCGCGGACGACCGCAGCACGGGCAAGATCATTGCCTGGGTGGGATCGGCGATGTTCGCAGCCTTCGCGATCGGGGCGCCGGTCGGCTCGGCGCTTTATGCAGCGTACGGCTTCGCTGCAATCGCGGTCGCCACCGTGGCCGCTCCGCTGCTGACGATTCTGCTTGTTGTACCTCTCTCTACGGTCGCTCCAATTCACCAGGCGCGCTACTCGTTCGGTGAAGTCGTTGGCGTCGTCTGGGTGCCCGGTCTTGGATCGGCTCTCGCCAGCGTGGGATTCGGGGCCGTGACCACGTTCGCAGCCCTGTTGTTCGCTTCGCGCGGATGGGCGAACGGATGGCTAGCCTATACGGCTTACGCCGTCGCTTTCATTATGGCGCGGGTTTTCTTCAGTCATATCGCCGACGAGCTAGGCGGCGCGAAAGTCGCGCTGCTCTGCGCTGTGATCGAAGCCGTTGGCCAAGCGCTCATCTGGCTGGCCGTCCGACCCGAGATGGCTCTCGCTGGGGCTGCGCTCACCGGCTTCGGGTTCTCCCTGGTCTATCCGGGGTTCGGCGTGGAAGCCGTCCGACGCGTGCCAGCGCCGAGCCGGGGTCTCGCAATGGGCGCCTACACCGCGTTCCTCGATCTGGCGCAGGGAATCGCCAGTCCCGCGCTCGGTCTGGTTGTCACGGGCGATAGTCTGAACGTGGTGTTTCTTATCAGCGGAGTTACGGTGCTCGGCGCCGCGCTCGTTGCATCGTGGCTGCTAGCGCGCCCGGCAATGGGGGAGGGGTCGCCACGATGAGGCTACAAGGAACGACCTTGAAGCGGCACGACGTCGCGAGACGAACAAACTTACACGGAGAAGAGAGATGGACCTCGATATCAAGCGAAACGGATCACGTCCCTCCGCCAAGGGCTCCCTCGATTGGTTTGTCGGCGCGGTTCGCGTGGACCCGCTTTTCCAGGCGGTCGAACCGGCGCGAACGGGAGCCGCTCTAGTGACCTTCGAGCCCGGCGCCCGCACCAATTGGCACACGCATCCACTCGGGCAAACGTTAATCGTGGTTTCAGGACTCGGATGGGTGCAGCGCTCGGGAGGCCCCGTCGAAGAAATCAAACCGGGTGACGTCGTGTGGTTTCCGCCGGGATTAAAGCACTGGCACGGCGCGACGCCGACGACCGCATTGACCCATATCGCTGTCCAGGAGTCCCTGGACGGTAAGAATGTCGACTGGCTCGAGAAAGTCAGCGACGCGCAGTACTTAAAATAAGAGAGAAACCATGACCAAAGCACCGTCCTTCGTACTGAACAACGGCGTGAAAATTCCTGCTGTGGGCCTAGGAGTATTGGGCCGCGAAACTCCGGAACTGGTTGCCCCCGCCGTCGAGAAGGCTATCAAGACTGGGTACAGACTGATCGACACGGCTGCTTCTTACGGCAATGAGAAGCAGGTAGGGCAAGGCATTGCGCTCAGCGGAATCGACCGCTCCGAGATATTCATCACCACCAAGCTTTGGTTGACACAATACGGCAGTGACAGCGCACGCCGCGGCTTCGACGCGAGCCTGCGTCGCCTCGGTCTCGACTACGTCGATCTTTATCTGCTGCACTGGCCAGCGCCCTCCAATTTCGATGCTACCGTGCAGTCCTATCAAGCGGCAGAGAAACTTCTTAGTGAGGGGCGAGCTCGAGCGATCGGCGTGTCTAACTTCAGTCCGGGCCATCTTCAACGGCTAATGGAGCGAGTCGAGACGGTGCCGGCGGTGAATCAGATCGAGTTGCATCCGTTGTTCAACCAGCGGGCTGCGCGAGAAGCCCATTCCCAACTGGGCATCCTAACCCAAGCGTGGTCACCCCTTGGCGGCAGCGTTCGATTATTCGGTCACCCGAGCGATGCTAGCGAACCATTAGCCAATCCGGTGATCGCTGCCCTTGCCAAGAAGCACGGCAAGACCGCCGCTCAGATCATCCTACGCTGGCACATCGAGCACAGGACTTGCGTCATTCCCAAGTCTTTCCGGGCAGCTCGAATCGCTGAGAACTTCGATATCTTCGACTTCACGCTGAGCGCTCAGGAGATGGCTGAGATCGATGCGCTTGACACGGGCACGCGTAGCGGCCCCGATCCTGAAGTTGTGCGGGCCACGACATTTCCGATCTCCGTCGAATATTGAGGCCGGCCGCGAACAGGCGACAATACAGCGAAACCGGCGCGGATCCGGCTTCAAAATGAGCGGGGCCGGGTACTTCTGCAACACGGACGCGATTCCGCACATTTCGCACCTGATGTCCTGCTGGAAGCCAACCTGTCTGCGGTGAACACACCCGACGCTTAAAATAAACTCGCTGGGATCTGTTGCGCCCGCCCGCATACATCGATGCGGCAATTTTGCAGGAGGGATCTCTCGATGGCATGAGGTTTGCTGCACCCATAATGCTTCGATTGGTATGAGAGTGGCACAAAACGATAGCTTCGCCGCAAGCAAGCGTCTTCCGGCGAGTGGAGCGGGTGTCCTCGGCTGCTCTTGGTGAGCGCTGACAATGAGGGAGACTGAAGGTGACGAATAACCAGGTGACACTTTTTGGCGTCGGAGACGTCAGTCCAATTCATGAGCCAATCGGTGCATATAGCGCATTAATAAGATCCACGTTGGCTGCAGCGGACATCCGCTTCTGTGCCGCAGAGCGTCCGTATTCCGATCGGGGCACTGCGCAACCGTGGGGCGCAGCGGAAAAGCCTGTTTCTCCCAGTATGGCATCGATCTTCACAGACTGCGGCTTCGATGTCGTCTCGGTCGCCAGCAATCACACAATGGACTGGGGAGCGGAGGCGTTGCTGGATACGATCCACATACTTCGTAAGCGAGGAATTAAGGTTATCGGAGCCGGAGAAGACCTCGAGGAGGCGTGTCAACCAGCTTTCGTTGAGTGTAAAGGCGTGAAGACCGCCTTCCTATCCTTCTGCTCTGTAATCAGAGAGGGCTGCGAAGCTGGCTCAAACAAGCCTGGGATTGCCCCGCTGAGAGCGCATAGCCGTTACGAGTCTAACTATCAACCCGGCGTTCCACCACGGATTATCACGGTTCCCTATGAAGACGACCTTGCCGCAATGAAGAAACATATCGCGTCGGCAAAGCAGAAATCTGACGTGGTAGTTTTGTCGCTTCATTGGGGGGTGCCGTTCATCCCCCGCCTCATTGCTTCATATCAGCCCATTGTCGCGGAAGCGGCCTTTGCTGCTGGTGCGGATATTATCCTTGGACATCATGCCCATGTACCAAAGGCAGTCGGCGTATATTCAGGAAAAGTATGCTTCTACAGCCTGGGTAATTTCATCATCACTTCGAACTTTCTTGGTGGTGATCCCCTAAAGATATCGGCGTTCGAGCAGGAAAACGGCATAAAGATCGATCCTGACTATCCGCTCCTGCCCTACGGACAAGATGCCAAGCGGAGCCTGATCAGCAAGGCGGTGCTCTCGCGCAAAGGTATCGAAAGGGTTTCGTTTCTGCCGCTTCTGCTGGACAAGCAAATAAGACCAGAGCAGTTACGTTCTGACGATGCCCGCTTTCGTGATAATCTCGAGTTCATGGAGTGGGTGTCTGAATACTTTCCGCACAAGTTCGCGATCGATGGAGATGAGGTGGTCGTGAGTCCGCCGTGAGCCAGCCCGCTTGGCACGAGATACCCCTGCTGATTGAAACAACGATTGAGAGGGTCTACGAGCGTCTTACATACTTGAAAATGCAATTTGCGAACGCAATGGCGCGGTTGGCGCAATTTCGGCCGAGATAAAAGCGAGATGCGGCCGAGCGAAAGATGCGAGTCCGTGAGACGGGCGTCCCTCCAATCTTAGCAGAGCCGACGAAATGCGTATCCTACTGAACCGTCGCCAACACCGGGTTTCCTGATTCGAGACGCAGCGATGCCGCATGTGCGGGTCAGCGAACGTCATGATGGCGCCTCCATGTACGGTGCCGAGACGGTTCTCGTGCCTCGCCTCTGCGACCAGCGCATAACATTCGTCCAACCGCCACTGCCACATGGAGCCAGGTAGTCGACTCAATCCGGTGGCCTCAACCAAGATCCGGTCATTTGAAGGCCGTTCGTGGGATCGTCAGTCTTAAACTGATCCCTCGAAGAGCGATTTCATAGTCGCCTCGACACGCCTTCGAGGAGACTATGTTGTATCAGAATATGGATCGCGAGAAGGTTAGGGAATTTGGTAGCTTGAGCGGGCTTTCCGTTAAAACTCCTCGATACTCGGAAGCTATGTGGATGACTTGCATAACGGTAAGCCGCATGAACCGGCAGCGATAGACGAGAGCACAAGCCACGACGACTGTGTTTGCTGGAAGGTCACGGCGTGTCTGCAAGGAAGACATCGCGATCTGTCTCAAGCCATGTGCCGGTTGATTCGCTTCGAAAAAGGCGCTTCCTGCCTCGAATATCGATGGCACGCCGATTGCAATCGTTCCGATTGAAAGCGCTCCTGCGGCCGCCAAGTGCTGGTTCGGCTACTTTGCTGAATTTACGCGAAAGGTCTTTGCGGAGCGCAACCGTGATGCATTCGGCTTCGCGGTGCAACAAGGTGAACGAAATCAACGAAGGCGGCACAAGACATGCTGATTGATATCGCCGATCTACCAAACAATCTCCTGCTGATTGGCCGCGCGAGAATGGAGGGAGGGGCGGATCCTATCACCCGCTACTATGCGGGGACGGGTAAGCCCCTTCGCGACGTTCGTCTCGCAAGCTTAGGCGACGTTGATGCCGCCGTCGCGGCGGCGCGAGCTGCATTCCCGGCGTGGCGTGCAGTTTCTCCGACGGCTCGTCGCGACATCATGTTGAAGGCAGCGTCCTTGCTCGTTGATCGCGCGGATCGCCTTGCAATGCTGGCGGCAATCGATGCGGGGTTGGCTGCCCAGGGCATTCGAGGGTTTGTCAAGCATTCGGCTGAGTGGCTGACGTACTATGCAGGTTGGATCGACAAAGCGGGCGGCGCGACTGTTCCGATGGATGGGAACTCCATCGACTACACTCGCTACGAGCCTTACGGGGTGATCGGGGTTATTAGTCCAGCGAATGCAGCTGTGTCCGCAATGGTCTTGGCCCCGCTGCTCGCTGCCGGGAATTGCGCCGTCGTAAAGCCCTCCGAATTCACTTCGCTTGTCACGGCCGAGTATCTGCAGGTGTTTCTGGATGCCGGTGTGCCTCCTGGGGTGCTCAATAGCGTGCCGGGGGGCGCTGCCGAAGGCGAAGCCTTGGTGCGTCATCCCGGTATCGACAAGATCCATTTCACTGGAAGCTGTGCCGTAGGTGCTAAGGTCAGTGCGCTTGCCTCCTCGAATTTGAAGCCGTCCGCACTGGAGCTAGGCGGAAAGTCCGCCAACATCGTCTTTCCCGATGCCGATCTCGACGTCGCCGCTGACATCACTACGAGGGCACTCGTCCGCCAAACGGGCCAGTCTTGCGTTGCTGGCACGCGCATTATCGTTCACGAGTCCGTTGCGGAAGAATTGCTCGCGCGCACTATTGAACGTACACGAAACCAGAAGATCGGGGACCCGTTGCAGGCTGATACGATCGTCGGACCTGTTGTTTCCGCTGCCTCCTGCGCACGTATCCTGGACGTTATCGCGCGTGCGAAAAGCGAGGGCCACGGTCGGCTGGCCCTGGGTGGGACGCGAATTGGAGGCGATCTGGCCGGCGGCTACTTCATCGGGCCGACGATTTTCGCAGATGTGAAGAATGACAGCCCATTGGCGCAACAGGAAACGTTCGGTCCAGTCATATCCTTTATAACATTCCGTTCTGACGACGAAGCTGTGGCATTGGCCAATGCATCCCCATATGGGCTCGCTGCATACATCCAGACCAAAGACATCCGGAGAGCCCACCACACTGCCGCGGCGCTGGATGTTGGCGTCATTTGGGTGAACGGAGCGGTTGGAATCCTGCCTGGTGGTCCATTCGGCGGCTACAAGGAAAGTGGATTCGGTCGGGTGGGGGGGCGCGATGGCCTCCAGGAGTTCTCTCGCGCAAAGAATGTCTGGATTGGACTGTAAGACGCAGGCCGGCGCCTGTGGCGTCATCCAGAGTGATTCCCGTCGCATAGGGCCCACCACCAGAGTGCGGTGAATTGTCAGAGAAAGCCGCCGAAGAGCGGTAACGAGGAGTGCACTGAGAATGACAGAGCATTACGACTTCATCGTTGTGGGGTCCGGCTCAGCGGGTGGGGCCATAACTGGCCGTCTAAGCGAGAACGCCAAATACAAAGTCCTCTGTCTTGAAGCGGGAGAGAAGGGCTCCAGCTACATCTGGTCGCGACCGCCGGCGGCGGTCGGCCGGATGTACGAGAATCCCGTAGTAAACTGGTGCTACCATTCCGAGCCAGACGAAAGCTTCGGCAATCGCCAGCTTTATGTTCCGCGAGGCCGAATGCTGGGCGGAACAAGCTCAATCAATGGAATGATTTACAACCGCGGGCAACGGCTGGACTACGACACTTGGGCTCAGATGGGCTGCAGAGGATGGAGCTACGAAGACGTTCTGCCGTACTTCAAGAAGCTTGAAAGCACGGACATCGGTTCGGAAGAGTACCGCGGCCGTACCGGGCCGATGAAGGTTACCGAGGCGTCTAAGGTCTCGCCATTCTACGACTTATTCATCAAATCGGCAGTTCACGCCGGCGTACCCTACAATCCGGACTACAGCGGTGAGACCCAGGAAGGCGTCGCGATGGCGCAGCAGAATGTGGTTCGGGGAATGCGTATCAGCACCGCTACCCAATATCTCAATCCAGCACGCAAGCGAGCCAATGTAACCATTGCATCCGGTGCTGAAGCAGTGGCGCTTGTTCTTGAGGACAACCGCTGCGTTGGTGTCCGCTTCAGACGTGGTGGCGCAGTTCAGGAGGTGCGGGCGGCGCGGGCGGTCATCGTTTCCTGCGGCGCAGCCAATTCCCCGAAGTTGCTTGAACTGTCGGGCATCGGGAACCCTGCAATCCTTCAAGAGCATGGCATAAAGGTTGTCCATGAATTGAGAGGCGTGGGCGAAAACCTGCGGGATCATTACGGCGCCCTCATGAAATGGCGGCTCAACAAGTCAAAAATTTCGATCGCGGAGAGGGGACGCGGTTGGAGGTTGGGGCTTGAGATCTGCCGGTATCTGCTCTTGCGAAGAGGTTTTATTTCGCAAGGAATGGGCACGCTCAGGGTCT
>Ga0306923_10001494_pt1 | contig 20838 bp, 23 predicted proteins | sample sta12Can44000108_FD_203841 | JGI IMG/M metagenome (GOLD analysis project Ga0306923, IMG submission 203841) | Lab enrichment of tropical soil microbial communities from Luquillo Experimental Forest, Puerto Rico - statanox.12C.anox.44.000.108 (v2)... | ecosystem: Environmental > Terrestrial >... | reverse complement strand
CCGCGTTCATCCACACCAGGGACCTGCGGTACGGCCTGCCCGACCCGGTCATCCAGACCATCTACCCGTCCGGCCCGCTGCCCGCGCAGTGCCCGCCCGGCATGGTGGCGCTCGGCAGCTACGGGTCGTGCGACGCCTGGGTGGGCGAACTCCGGCTGGACGTGCTGACCGTGCACCTGATCGCGCCGTACGCCAAGATCGTCATCTCGGCCACGCCGGCCGACAGCGAGATCACCGACGACGCGGCGAGCAACGTGGCGCCGCCGGAGATGATGCACGCGCTGGAGTACATCAGCGCCAACCACATCGCCAACGCGATCTCGATCAGCGACGGCACCGGCGAGGGCACCTACTCCTTCGGGACGGCGCAGATCCACGCGAACGACCCGGGCCCGCTGGCCGCGGCCGCGGCGGGCGTCCCGGTGCTGAACGCGACCGGTGACTGCGGCGTGGTGCAGAACCTCGCGGTCGCCAACGCCCAGTGCGGCACCACCAGCACCGGGCCGCAGACGGCCACCTGGGACGACAACCCGTGGGTCACGGCCGTGGGCGGCACCGTGCCGAACGTCAGCAAGACCGACGGGAGCAAGCTCGGACCGGACCCGATCTGGCACGTGGGCGGCATCTTCGCCGAGGGGGCCGGCTTCTCCGCCGTCTTCCCGCGGCCGTCCTACCAAGACGCGGTGGCGCGGATCACGCGGTCGCCCTGGCGTTCCGTGCCTGACATCACGATGGACGCCCAGGACGGCACGTCCGAGTCGGCGCCCATGGTGGCGGGGGTGCTCGCGCTGGCGACCCAGCTGAACCACGGCCGGAACCTCGGCCCGGTCAACCCGGTGCTGTACGACATCCTCGGCCCGCTCGGGACGCACGCCGGCATCTCCGACGTGGTGAGCGGGAACAACTCGGTGATCGACCCGAATACCGGGAAGGTCCTGGTGCAGGGCTTCACCGCGGCCCCAGGATTCGACGTCGCCAGCGGCTGGGGCACCGTCGACGCGAGCAAGTTCGTGCCGGCGCTCGTCGCGGCCACGCGGGCGTCTGGCCTGGCCCGTTCGGCCCGTCACGAGGCCAGCCGGGAGCTCGGCCGGCTCGAGCACAGCATCAGGCTGGCAGCCGGCGCGGGCGGAACCACCTCGATGACCAGCACCGGTTTCCTGCCCCGCCACCCGGTCAAGCTCGCCATCGACGGCACCGTGATCGCCACGCTCACGGCCGATGACCACGGTGTGGTGGGCTACACGCTCAACCCGGCCGCGCTGGGCCTGAACCCAGGGCACCACGTGCTGACGCTGCAGGGCATGCTCATCACCACCACGGCCAGCTTCCACAGTTAATTTCCCGCGGGCGCGTGTCGAGGCGGCCCCGGCGGCTCCGACCAACGAGTGTCGGCGGCCACCGGGGCCGCCCCGCCCGTAGGAGCAGGAATGACCAAGGTCACCGCCCAGATGTCCGTTTCGCTCGACGGCTACTACGCCGGACCGCGGAGCTCGACCGACCCGCATGACATGGCGGCCTGGCTGGAAGGCCCCGAAGGGCCCGGTTTCTTCCGGGTCACCCGGTGGGTCATCGACGCCATGGCATGGCGGGAGCGGCTGGGTTTCGCCGGCGGCGAGCGCTCGGTCAACTCACAGATCGTCGAGGAGACGTTCGCCGCCGCCGGCGCGTACGTGATGGGCCGGCGCATGTTCGACGGGGGCGAGATCCCGTGGGGCGAAGAGCCGCCGTTCCGCGCGCCGGTGTTCGTCGTGACCCACCGGGACCGGGAGGTCCTGGAGCGACAGGGCGGGACTTCCTTCACGTTCGTGACCGGCGGGATCGAACGGGCCGTTTCCCTGGCCAGGGCGGCGGCCGGCGGCAAGGACGTCGCCGTGGCCGGCGGGGGCACGCTGCTGCGCCAGGTCCTGGCGGCCGGGCTGCTCGACGAGCTCGAGCTGCACATCGCGCCCGTGCTGCTCGGTGACGGCGTGCGGCTGTTTGATCCCAGCCTCGGGCTGGACCCGCGTGAGGCCATCGAGCTCACCCCGGTCCGCGTGATCGAGACGCCCGAGGTGACGCACATTCGTTACACGGTCGGCGGCCGGGCCAAGCTGGAGCTGGACGATCGCGGCGCCGGCGGGGCGTGATCCTCTTCAGTAGTCCTGCCGCTTAGCCTGTTGCAGCGGAGGGGTGTCGTGTGGGTGCGGGAGCGGACTTTTGTCACTCTGGCACCGCTGGTACCACAGCGTAAGGCGTGGATGCCACATCCACGTCGCTGGAACGACATGAAAGCGGCATCCATGCCTTATAAACGGGCGGGGGAACGTACCACAGGTCACGGCAGTCTGCTGGGAGCGCAGCAGCACCGGTAGCCCGGGGTAGCGTCACCCGCCCAAGATCAACTTAAGCTCAACGGCATTGTCCTCAGTCGCCTTCAGTGACGACCGGCCACCCTCGGGCAGTCCGGGTGGATACTGACCGAGGGTGACCGGCATCATGGGCCGGGCCGGCCTGCGCGGCATGTTCTTCCTTCAGCCGGGCCAACTGGGCTTCAAGGTCACTTACCCGCTGGCGAAGACGGTGCAGTTCGGCGGCCATGCGCTGGTTCGGCCCGCCGACGTGGCCGAGGAGAGCCTTCGCCATGACGGGAGTTCCTCCTACCTGGGTGTTACGGATTCCATGGCATCTCGCGCGGTTGCAAACCAGGTGCATTGCCTGTGGCGGTGGGATGGAGAAGTCCACGTCGTCTTCATCACTGCTGCGCGTGGAATCCACGCAGGCGGGCGACCGTGAAACGAGCTGGCCGCCTCCCGAGCGCTCCCCGGGAAGCGGCCAGCGCGGTTTTGATCCCGAACGAGCCAGGTTCACGCCCCGGCGCCCCATTGCGCCGAGGTGAGCGAGCGCCGTGGTCAGCGGGCGCGGTCCGCCACGCACACCGCGCTGGCGTCGCAGTGGCCCTTGATCACGAAGGTGACGAAGGTGAGGGTGACCCGGCTGACCCGTCCGGTGACCTGCCAGCAGCCCTCGGTGGGGAAGTCAACGCCCGAGGCGTTGAAGCCGGTCAGCCCGTAACCTGACGCCAGCCCCGAGGCCGGCGGCGCCGGCGCGTCCAGCCGCCGGCCGGTGATCGTGAGAAAGCCGCTGGTCAGCCGGTACCAGCCGAACTTCATCGACAGCCGGCCGTCCGGGTTGACGTCGTCCGGGGTGATGATGACGACTCCGTGCGGCCACAGCCCGCCGACCCAGAGCGAGGCGTTGCCGTGGGCGCTCTCCCAGCCGAACAGCTGTTCCCGCCACGGCTTGCTGCGGGGCACCGGGTGGCCGATCGTCACCGGGCAGTGCCGGGCGCCGGCCATCGTGACCGGAGCCGCCGTGCTGGCCGGGGTCGCCGTGCTGGCCGGGGTCGCCGACCTGGCCACTGTGCTGGCCGTTGTCTTGGGCGTTGTCGTGGCGGGGCCTCCGGTGCAGCCGAGCAGGGCCGTGGTCATCGCGGCGGCGAGCGCGACCGCCGCCGCGAGCCTGCGCTTCATCGAGCCTCCCTAGCGCGCCGAGCGGGCGATGGCGAGCGCGGCCTTCTCGCCGAAGTCGCCTTCCAGGCGCAGCGCGGACTGCCCGGTCCCCCACAGCAGGGTGTTGCCGGTGGTGAGGCGGGGCGGGACCGCGGCCTGGGTGCCGTCGCGCTTGATGTACACGAGCTCATGCGGGCCCTTGATCCACAGGGCCTTGTTGCCGTTCACCGTGACCTGGGTCACGTCGCCCATATAGACGATCTTCTCGAAGTAGATCTGGTCGACCCGGCCGGCGAACTCGTCCATCCGCACCTGGCCGTACGGCGTCCGGGGGTAGACCAGGGTCACCACCCGCCCGCCGTCGCTGACCACGACCTGGCCGGGCGGACCGAGCGCGGCCGGCACCAGGATGGGGAAGGTTGCCTGGCGGCGGGCCTGCGCCAGCGACGTCCGCTGCTCGCCGGGCAGGGAGGCGCTGCTCGTCGCGGGGCGCTCCGGCCCTGGCCCCTGGCGGAGCTCGACGCCGCCGAACCGGAACACGTGGCTGATCGCGGCCCGCCCCTGCGGGGTCGCGATCACCACGACCGCGCAGGCCGCCAGCACGGCCAGCACGGCCCGCACGGCCCGCCAGCGCAGGGGCCTGGTCCTGGGCAGCTGGCGGCGGGCGCCCCGTCTCTCGAGCCGCCGCCGCACGGCCGCCGTCGGGTCGCAGGCGGGCGGCACCTCGAGGTCGCGGCCCGCCGCCCGCAACTCGGACTCCACCGCGCCCAGCCACGGCGCCCGGTCAGCCACTGGAGACTCCCGCCTGCTGCTCGGGGACGAGCCGTCCGCGCAGCCGGTTCAGCCCGCGCCAGGCGCGGGACTTCACCGAGCCGAGCGGGCAGGCCAGCACCTGCGCCGTCTCCGCCTCGGACAGGTCGAGGAAGTACCGGCACACCAGCACCTGCCGCTCGCGGTCCGGGAGCGCGTTCACCGCGGCCACGAGCCGGGCGCGCCGTTCGGCGGCCAGCACCTCGTCGACGGGACCGCCCGGGGCCGTGCCGTCCGGGGCCGTGCCGTCCGGAGCCGCCAGCCGCAGGGCCAGCGCGGCGCGGCGCCGCCGCGACCGGGTGAGGTTCCTGGTCTCGTTGGCCACGATGCGCAGCAGCCACGGGCCGAACGGCTCACCGGCCCGGAACCTGGACAGGTGCCGGAACGCCTTCACGAACGCCTCCTGCACGACGTCGTCGGCTTCCTCCCCGGCTCCGAGCAGGAAGGCGGCCCGGTGCGCGGGCAGCGTGTACCGGGCGACCAGCACGCCATAGGCGTCAAGGTCGCCGCCACGGGCGCGGGCTACCGCCTCCGCGTCGTCGATGGCTCTCCTCGCTCAACCGGGCCTCGCTCAACCGGGCCTCGCTCAGCCGGGCACACACCCTGAATACACCACCGGCGGCCGCGAGGTTCCCGCCCGGAGGGGTCAGCCGGTGCCGGTGACCGCGGCGTCCCAGAATTCCTGGATGGGCGGGTAGATGAGCTCGTGGTCGCGGGACAGCGAGGCCTTGACGTCCCGGGTCCGCTCGTCGGCCAGCACCTCGATCTGGCCGGCCTGGACCGCGTCGAAGACCTGCCGGGCGACCGATTCCGGGCTGATCTTCGGCGCGTTCGTCAGCGCGGCCATGTCGGTGTCGATGAAGCCCGCGTGCACGGCGACCACCAGCGTGCCCTGGTGGTGGAGCTCGATCCTGACGCCGTTGGTCAGCGACCACCCGGCGGCCTTGGAGGCGCCGTAGGACGCGTTGAAGGGATTGGTGAAGAAGCTGGTTATCGAGAGCATGTTGACGATCGCGCCGCCGCCGGCCGCGGCCAGCACCGGCGCGAACGCCCGGCACATGCGCAGCGTGCCGAAGTAGTTGGTCTCCATCTCCTGCCGGGCCGCGTCGAGGTCCGGGGCGCTGGTGAACGTGCTGGCCCGCATCACCCCGGCGTTGTTCACCAGCAGGCTGACGTCCGCGCACTGCGCGGCGACCCGGGCGACCTGCTCGCCGTCGGTGATGTCCAGGGCGACCGGCAGCACGCCGGGTTCGGTGACCGCGGCGGGATCACGTGCGGCGCCGTAGACCTTGGCCGCGTCCCGGCGGACCAGTTCCCGGGCGAAGGCCCGGCCCAGTCCCCGGTTGGCGCCGCTGACCAGGGCGACCGATCCGCTGATGTTCATGAAGGCCCCTCCGGGGTCATCCGTTGGCGGGCAGGGCGGATTGCCCGCTTCTCGTGGTCCGGTGGATCCGGGCGAGCATGAGGGCGCTGACGATTATGCCGCTGGCGCCGAGGGTGATCAGCCGCGGGTCGGAGGTGTGCAGGCCGAAGATCATCCAGCAGGACAGCTCGCCCAGGATCAGCAGCCAGGTTCCGGCGGAGATGCCGGTGGGCCGGGCCGTTCGGTAGGCGGTCCAGAGCGACGGCGTGACCTGGAGCAGGAACGCCGCGGTAAGCAGCGTGCCGAGGCCGGCCCGGCCCGCCGCCGCGCCGGCGGCGGCGAGCGTGATCGCCCACGCGCCGATCAGCGCCGACGGCCCCGGCCCTGGTCGCCGGCGGCGGACGAGCATGACCGCCAGCGTCCCGGCCAGGACCGTGGCCGAAGACGAAGGGACGAGCGCGGTCCAGTACCGCGACAAGGTGAAGTAGGCGAGCCACGCGGCGTTGTTGACGCTGGTCAGCGCGGCCCACGAGGAGGAGACGCCGGCCGTGTCCCCGGTGGCGCGGAGCTTGCGAATCTGCGGGAGGAACTGCGGGACGGCGAAGCCGGCGGCGGCGACGGGCACATAGTCGAGCAGGTCGATCATACGAGCAAAACTACGTCGGAACTGCCCAAATATGGTTGCGAATCTATGCCGCTAACGCGATTATCGCGCAATAATCTTCGTGATGGATGCGATCGATAGGAAGATCCTTGCCGAGCTTCAGGCGGAGGGGCGGCTCACCGTCACCGAGCTCGCGCAGCGGGTCGCGCTCAGCGTGGCCCCGTGTCACCGGCGGCTGCGCGAACTGGAGCGCAGCGGAGCGATCCGCGGGTACCGGGCCGTCATCGACCCGGAGGCGATCGGCCTGGGCTTCGAGGTGCTCGTGCAGGTGACCATGGACCGCGAGGACGCCGCCACGATCGCGGAGTTCGAGCGCAGCCTGGCCGGCATCCTGGAGGTCCGGCGCGCGGAACGGCTGTTCGGCGACCCCGACTACCTGGTCCGGGTGGCCACCGCCAGCCTGGCCGCCTACCAGGCGCTGCGGGACGAGAAGCTCGCCGCCCTGCCCGGCGTGCAGCGGCTCACCTCCACCATCGTCATGAAACGCGTCGTCGAGGACCGGCCCTACCCGGTGTGACGTATCGACCGCGATGGTCGCGGCTCTGTCCGGGCGGGCCTCGGGGGTGGCGGGGCGTCGGGCTCAGCGGATGTAAGTTCGGGCCGGGCTCGGGTGCCAGAACCTTGTGCCGCACCTTCGCGGCCCGCAACGCCGCCGTCACCGCGTCCTTCTGGGTCGGGTGCTCCTGGCCGTCAACCAGCCAGGCGTCGCGGGAAGCTATCCACTCGTATACCGCCGGCTTGCCGGGCTCGCCCTTCGGCCATACCGCGTACGCGGCCCAGGCCCACTGAAATCGCGGCGGGTGCGCCCTTCCGGCCTCGGCGTCGGCCAGCACGTGCCGCAGCACCAGTACCTCGGCGGTGCCCGCGTCGGTGTCCTGCTCCCATGCCTGGTGGTAGTCGCCGCTCCCGCCAAACCGACGCGCGGCCTCGGGGTCGTGGGCAATGGCGGTCACTCGCCGCCCCTCCATCGGGTTCGGGGCGGTCATCGTTCCTCCTGTACGGGTGCTCACCGGGCACCGTGCCCCGGCACCTAGAAGTACACACCCACCTGGCATCAGAGGCATCAGCGGGGAGGATCCGGGCTATGGGGTAGTTCCGGGGGGCTATCGTGCACCGGATCTTCCCCGTAGCCCAGAATTTCCCCGTTCTCCCGCCTGGCGCGCGCACCATGGGACGATCCGGCACCACGGGACGATCCGGCACCAACGGTGCTCGCGGCACGCCGTGACCGGCGCGAGGGACACGGCGGCAGCGTCCCGCGGTCACGGCTGATAAAGCGTGGATGCCACATCCACGTCGTTAGGCCAGTTCGGCAGCGGCACCACAGCGGATGGGTCCAGGCCGGCGGGCTGACCGGGGTCTCTCAGTTGGCTGCGGGCCGGGGCTTCAACCTCGCGGTCCACGTAGTGCCGCCGACCGCCAAGGGACAGGGCCTACCGCCGGGCAGCGAAGGCGGACAGGAGCTCGTAGCCGACGTGGGCGGCGGCGATGCCGGTGATCTGGGCGTGGTCGTAGGCGGGCGCGACCTCCACGATGTCGGCGCCGACCAGGTTCAGCCGGGCGAAGGAGCGCAGCGCGGCCAGCAGCTCCCGGCTGGTCAGGCCGCCGGCTTCGGGGGTGCCGGTGCCGGGGGCGTGCGCCGGGTCGAGCACGTCGATGTCGACCGAGACGTACACCGGCCGGCCGCCGACCCGGTCGCGGATGCGCTCCACCAGGCCGGCCACGCCGAGGTCCTCGACCTCGGGCGCCGGCACCACCTGGAAGCCGAGCTCGGAGTCCTCGGTCAGGTCGGCGTCGCTGTACAGCGGGCCGCGGATCCCCACGTGCAGGCAGCCGGTCCGGTCCAGCAGGCCCTCCTCGGACGCCCGGCGGAACGGCGTGCCGTGCGTATACGCGGCGCCGAAGTAGGTGTCCCAGGTGTCCAGGTGCGCGTCGAAATGGACCACGGCCACCGGGCCGTGCGCGGCGGCGACCGCGCGGAGCATCGGCAGCGCCACCGTGTGGTCGCCGCCGAGGGTCAGCACGGCGCGGGCGCGTTCGGCCAGGGCCCGCGCGCCCCGCTCGATGGCGGCGATCGCCTCGTCGATGCTGAACGGGTTGACCGTCAGGTCTCCGGCGTCGGCGACCTGCTGGCGGGCGAACACCGGGACCTGCAGGGCCGGGTTGTAGGGCCGGAGCAGCCGGGACGACTCCCTGATGTGGGACGGCCCGAACCTGGCCCCGGGCCGGTAGCTGACCCCGCTGTCGAACGGGACGCCTACGATGGCCACATCGGCCTGCTCCACGTCCTGGAGCCGTGGAAGCCGGGCGAAGGTGGCCTCCCCGCCGTAGCGGGGTACGACGGTCGCGTCGACCTGCCCGACGGTGTCACCGGTGATAATCCGCCGAACGGGCTCGGTCATCTCACTCCCCGTCGCGTACTGCCTCGCTGGCGACGTCGATGGTCTGCAGCTCCCGCTCGCTCGCCCTGATGGCCTCCTGCTCGGACGCCAGGTCCAGGGAACGGGACAGGACCAGGTATACCAGGCCGGAGACGAGCAGCCCGACCACCCAGGAGTAGTCCACCCCGTTGGTCACGTGGTTGGGGACCCAGCCGAGGTAGGACAGGCCGGCGATCGGCGGCAGCACCATGAACGGGATCTCGGCCACGAACCCGGCGAAGTACGCGGTCAGGCCGCGCCAGCCCCAGGCGCCAGCTTCAGGTGACCGTGGCCGGCGAGGAGGTCACGCTGGAGGAGGGGGACGCGCTCACCTTCACCGCCGACATGGAGCACACCTTCGGCACGCCCGCCCGGGCGGGCCGGGCCCGGGTGCTCTGGGTGCTCTCCCCCGTCCTGCCCGACCACGGCCTCGAGCCCCCTGATCAGGCGGCTAGCTATGGCCGCTGGTAGAGGGCCTCGCCTTCGTCGAGGCCGAGGTAGCGGAAGCCGGCCTTCTCCAGGACACGGCGGCTGGGCGCGTTATCGGTCAGCGTGTGCGCGCGGACCTGGCGGACGCCGGGCTGGCTCAGCAGCCATTCGGTGAGCACGGCCACCGCCTCGCTGCCGTAGCCCTGGCCGCGGCTGGGCGCGGCCAGGCCGTAGCCGATCTCCACGCTCCCCGCCTCGTCGACCGGCCCGTGGATGCCGCAGTCACCGATGACCGTTCCGCCGACCGTGATGAGCCAGCCGGGCGGGTACCCGCCCTTGACCGCCATGGCCAGGCCGTCGGCGGTGTCCTCGTGCGGCCACTGCTCGGCGGCGGCCATCCCGGCGGCGGCCAGCACGGACAGGTCACCGGCCAAGATGGCCCGCGCCGTATCGGCGGTCATCGGTTCCAGGCGCAGCCGGGCCGTCCGCAGGGGCGCCAGTCGGAGGTCCATCCGGGTCAGGATGTCAGCCGGGCCGGGCACCGGCAAGCGATTAGCCCGGCATATCGCCTTGACTTATGCAGGTAAATACCTGCATAATGTCAGGGTGACTGGCGATGACGCGGGGTTCAGGGAACCGGCCGACGACGCGGTGTTCAAGGCGCTCGCCGATCCGACCAGGCGGGCGCTGCTGGACCGACTGCGCGAACGCAACGGGCAGACCCTCGGGGAGCTGTGCGAGCCGCTCGACATGGCGCGGCAGTCGGCGACCCAGCACCTGGGCCTGCTGGAGGCGGCCAACCTCATCACCACCATCCGCCGGGGCCGGGAGAAGCTGCACTACCTCAACCCGGTCCCGCTGTGGGACATCGCCGAACGCTGGATCGAGAAGTTCGAACGCCCGCGCCTGCGCGCGCTGAGCGCCATCAGGCGCCGGGCCGAGGAGGACACCATGGCCGAACGACCGGAGTACGTCTACGTCACCTACATCGAGAGCACCCCGGAGCGGGTGTGGGCAGCGCTCACCGACGCGGACCTGACCGCCCGGTACTGGGGGCACAGCAACGTCTCCGACTGGCAGGCCGGCTCGCCGTGGGAGCACCGCCGCGTCGACGGCTCGGGCATCGCCGACGTGGCCGGCACCGTGCTGGAATCCGTGCCGCCGCGGCGGCTCGCGATGACGTTCGACGTCCCGGGCGCGGCCCCGCCGCAGGGCCCCTCCCGGGTGACCTTCGACATCGAGCCGTACCACGAGATCGTCCGGCTCACCGTCACGCACGAGAACCTGGCCGACGAGAGCGCGCTGGAGGCCAGCTCGGCCGGCTGGCCTGCCGTGTTCGCCAACCTCAAATCGCTACTGGAGACCGGCCACGAACTGCCGCGCGCGCCGTGGGAGATGCACGCCGAGCTTCGCGCCGCGCAGATGGCCGCAACGACGGGGCGGCCCGGTGATGGCCGGCTCGCCGGCACGTCAGCTCATTCCGCTGGCACCGCGACCAGGGCGTAGCGGTCATCGGAAGCGTCGTAGTCGGTGCCGACTTCCCTCAGCCCGGCGAGCTCGAGTCGTTCACGCAGCTCACCGACCGTGAAGGGGCGGAACGAGATCCGGTGCTCGCGCGTCTCGACCCGGTCGCCGTCCTCGAAGACGAACACGATGTGGGCAACGTGCTCGTCCTCCAGGCGTCCGGGTATCTCCCAGGCGTAGAAATTCAGGCACCGCCGACCATGCCGGGTTAGCACCCGGTTCGCGACCCGCACGATCCGGCGCTCGGCGTTCAGCTTCTCCCAGTTGCGGGAGTCGATCACCACGTGGCCCCCGGGCCGGGCCATTCGCCTCAGCCCGGTGAGCGCCTCCACCATGGCGTCCCGGCCCGCGGCGTGGACCAGCGAGTTTCCGACGCAGAGCACGACGTCGAAGCGTTCGGCCAGGGTGCCGGGCAGATCCGCCCACAGGCAGTGCCGCACTGGGACCGCCAGCTGCTCGCGGCGGAACCGGGCGGCCGCTTCCTCGACCATCGCCTCGCTCCCGTCGGTCGCCCAGACGTCGAAGCCGCGGCGCGCGAGCACGGCCGCGTTGATGCCTGTGCCGCAGGCCGCGTCCAGCACGGCGCTGCCGCGGCTGGTCCGCTGGAGCAGGCGTGCCGCGGCGGTCTGGTTGATCGCACCCCCGTCGGTGAGCCCGTCGTCGTCGAACAGCCAGTCGTAGTCAGCGGCGAGGGTCAGGTAAGAGTCGGCCATGAAATCACAGCTTGTCACGGCGGCGGCCTGGCCCTGACGACCACGAGGCGGCCGAACTGTTCCTGCACGGCAACGCCGAGCGGGTGTTCGGCCTGAAGCCAGGGGCCTGGCGGGAGTCAACCGGATTAACCGGGGAGCAACGACCCCCGCCAGGCGCCTGGCGGCTCGATCAGGGTCGATCGGGTTTGATCAGCCGAGCTGGAGCTGGCCCAGGGTCAGGTTCAGCGTGTTCCCCGGGCCGGGGATGGTGAGGTTGAGGAGCAGGGTGTTCAGCAGGCAATGGTGGAACGCGGGGATCGTGTAGGTACCCGAGATCGGGCCGCCGCCGCCCACCGTGAAGCCGGCGCCCGAGCTGAGGGTGACAGAGAACGGCGAGGTCTGGCAGCTGTTGCCGACGGGGAGGCGGAGACCGGCGACCGTTAGGCTAGTGATCTTGAGGGTCACGCTCGCGGTGCTCGAGATCGTGTTGGTAGTGAGGTTGACGGTGCCGGAGGCCGGGCCGTTCTGGATCATCTCGGTGGTGGCGCTGACCGGGATGAGGTTCAGTACCTTCGCCGACGCCGTGGCCGGCGGCAGGGTCAGCGTGGACGAGGACGTGCCGGTGGTGAGGTCCACGGTGGAGGCGAGAGTGCCGGAGCCGAGGTCCACCGTCGTGTTGAGCTTCTTGATGAACGTGGTGCCCGTCAGCGCATAGTGCACGTTGAGCACGGTGTCGGCGGACGCGCTACCCGCGGTCGCCGCGAGGCCGGCGGCGAGCAGGCTGGTGCCGACGGCAAGCGCCGCCAGGCGACGGGCGAGCGGTCTTCGAGGCAGTCGTACCACGATGCGGACTCCTTCCGCGAACGACGAAGCCAGTAAGATTACTCGCGAGTAATCTGTCACGTTACTCATTAGTAACATGATTGCGCAAGGGCATGCGGAAGATTAGCGCTGTTGTTTCCTGATCGTTTCTTTTGATCCTTACCGCGCGCCCGGCTTGCGGGCGACGGCGGCGATCACGCGGACATGATCGTGAACGGGAGGACCGGCCGCTCCGGTCCGGTGCCTGGTTTCGGCGATTCCCCGGCACTGGCCCCTTACGCTACTGCGTTTCCGGCTCGCTGCCGTGACTGGTGGTATTCGGCCGGGGTCCGTTCACGTCGTTACTGACCGATGGTGTCGAGCTCGGCGATCGCGTCGGGCGGCAGGACCAGGCCGGCCGCGGCGACGTTCTCCCGGAGGTGGGCCACCGATGAAGTGCCGGGGATGAGGATCATCGTGGGCGAGCGCTGCAGCAGCCAGGCCAGGGCGACCTGCTGCGGGGACGCGCCGAGGCGGGCGGCCGCGCTTTCCAGCGTCGTCGACTGGAGCGGGGTGAAGCCGCCGAGCGGGAAGTACGCGGCGTAGGCGATGCCCTCGGCCGCGCACCGGTCGACCAGGGCGTCGTCGGCCCGCCGGGCCACGTTGTAGAGGTTCTGCACGGTGACGACGGGGGCGATGGCCTGCGCCTCGGTGAGCTGGATGTCCGACGCCTCGCTCAGGCCGAGGTGGCGGATCAGGCCCTCCTTCTGGAGTTCGGCCAGGGCGCCGAACGGCTCCGCGACGGGCTCGTACCCGGTGCCTTCGGCCCGCAGGCGCAGGTTGACGACGTCGAGGGCGTCCACGCCGAGGTGGGCGAGGTTCTCCCGGACCTGGGCCTTGAGGTCTGCTGGCTCGAGGGCGGAGCGCCAGCTTCCGTCCGCGCCGCGGCGCGCGCCCACCTTGGTGACGATGCGCAGGTCCGCCGGGTAGGGGTGGAGTGCCTCCCTGATCAGCTCGTTGACGGTGACCGGACCGTAGAAATCGCTGGTGTCGATGTGGGTGACGCCGAGTTCGACGGCTCCGCGCAGCACCGCCAGGGCCTGGTCACGGTCCCTGGGCGGGCCGAAGACGCCGGGCCCGGCCAGTTGCATGGCACCGAAGCCCATGCGGCTGATGACGAGGTCGTCCGCGAGCCTGAGGGTCCCACCGGGAACACGGTCTGCCATGTTCGCACCTTCCTGGAATCCATCTCCAACGTTGCGGTTGCAGTTGTTGAGTGTAGCGCCGGATTGATCCAACCGCAACGTTGTAGTTGGAAAGACGTAGAATGCGGGGCATGGCGTGGGATACCGAGGGGACGCGCCGGCGCCTGAAGGAAGCGGCGACGGCGGAGTTCGCCGAGCACGGGCCGGACGGCACGACCATGGCCCGGATCGCCGAGCGGGCCGGGATCAACAAGGAGCGCCTGTACAAGTACTTCGGCGACAAGCAGGCGCTGTTCGAGACGGTGCTGACCGACGAGCTCGACAAGCTCGCCGCCTCGGTGGCGCCGGTCCCTTCCGGCTTCGAGGAGATCGGCGAGTTCGCCGGGCGCACCTTCGACTACCAGGCGGCCCATCCGCAGCTGGTTCGGCTGCTGCTGTGGGAGGGGCTGTCCGGCGGCGTGGCCGACGAGGCGAACCGCACCGCGCACTACAAGAAGAAGGCGCAGGCCTACACGGCGGCCCAGCGCGAGGGCATCCTCGACGACGAGCTTTCCCCCGAGCACCTGGTGTTCATGATCATCGGGCTGGCCGCGTGGTGGATCTCCGCGCCGCAGCTCGCCCGCATGCTCACCGGCGCGGACGACAGCGACCCGGCCGAGCACGCCAGGCGCCGCGCCAGCGTGGTCCGCGCCGCGGAACGGCTGGCCCGCCCGCGCCGGTAGCGGGGCCGTGGTCAGGGAGGGGCCCAGCCCCAGGTGGCCAGGAGCAGGCCGGCGTTCTGGCCTGGTGCGTTGAGGTCATAACGCTTCACCGCCGACCAGGGGAACCGGGCGGTCAGATCGGCCAGCGAGCCGGGCTCGACGGTCTCCCATACCTGGATCGCGAACAGGAGCTTGTGCTGGCCGAGGAGGCCGGTCGTGACGTCGACGGCTTCGGCCACCGGTGGCTGGGTGCGGCGGAGATCAAGGCCGGACTCCTCGCTCAGCGCGCGACCCCACGGGGGAGAGACGAAGACGATCAGCAGGTCCTCGTCCGGTTCCGTCAGTGCTTGCAGCCCGCGCTCGTAGCTATCGTGCACCAGCTCGATGTCCAGGTGCATCACGGACAGGTTGGCACGGGTCAGCCCGTACACCGCGTCGTCGAGTTCGAAGCCGATGCCGCGGCGCGCGCCAGTGTGCTGTTTTATCCAGCGCAGCGTGTTGGCTGAGCCGGCGAACAGGTCGACAACTACCGGCGGGGCCGCGGAGGCGGCTCGCGCGACCGCCGCGACGTCGCGCCCGATCTGTCCGGCCAGCCGGTCGCGCGTGCACTCGACCGCCGTGCGGCCCAGTATCCGCGCGCCACGCGCGTACCACTCGCGGGGATTGAGACCGTAGATCGACACGTAGTCCGGGTCGCCGAAGCTGTCGCGGCCGTACTGCTGGACCTCCCGCAAGGTGAGCACCACGTTGCGCTTCTCGCCGAGCAGGAACCAGCGGTCGTACGCCTGATCGGCGGGGTGACCGGATTCGCTCACCCCAACAAGCTACGGCCGTATGCCTGGAGGTCACGGCCTAACGATGCGAATGCCACATCCACGTCGTCTGGGCGACATGGCTGGGACATCCACGCCTTATGAGGCGGGGGGCGGCGGTGTGGACAAGTACTGCATGCAGTATTGCAGTAAAATGTCCTGGGAAGGCGCGGGCGTGGCGGGGAGGTTGTAACCTGTCAAGTAATTCAATGGGGTTAGGGGGCCGGATGGCAGATACCGCGCCCGACGAGGGCTTCCTGCTGGCGGTGCTCAACAGCACCCCGGTCGTGGACGGGGTGCCGACCGACGAGTTGGCGGACACCGCCCGGGCCCGGGCCTGGCTGGCCGCCGCGGGCGGCGTCGGCACCGAGGCGGAACTGCGGCACGTGCTGCGGGCCCGGCAGACGCTGCAGGCGGTCGCGCGCGGCCAGCAGCCCCCCGCCGTGCTCGCCCAGGAGCTGGAGGGCGTGACCTCCGTCCCGGCCCTGGCCGACGGCCGGGTCACCTGGTCGCTCAGCGTCGCCCCGGAGCGCGAGCTGGCCGTCCGCGCCGTTCTCGCCTGGGACGCGCTGGCCAGGCAGAGCCCCGGGCGGCTGCGCCCGTGCGCGAACGACGAATGCCGCCTGTTCCTCATCGACCACAGCAAGGCCAACGCCGCCCGGTGGTGCTCGATGGCCGTCTGCGGCAACCGGATGAAGGCCCGCCGCCACTACCAGCGCGCCCGGAACGCTTAGGTAGGTCTACCAGCCGGGGATAGGTGGAGAGCCCGCCATGGGGGTAGGAGCTAATCGACGCCGACCAGGCCCTGGCCTCGATGACGGGAGGGCGGATGGTCCCACCCCGGCCGATCCGGCGGCTCGTGCTGGCGCCGCTGGTGATCGTCATCGCGCTGGGCTTCATCGTGCTCTCGCCGTTCCTGGCGCTGCTGGCCCTGGTGTCCGGCCTGCTGGCGCGGTCGGGGGCCGGTCGCATGCGCAGCCTGCGGCTGGTCGGCTTCGCGCTGGTCTGGCTGGTGGCCGAGACGGTGGCCCTGATCATGCTGGCCGGGCTGTGGGTGGTGAGCGGGTTCGGCGGCCGGCTGCGCACCGAGCCGTACCAGAGCCGTCATTACGGGGTCATGCGCTGGTTTCTGGACACCATGTACCGCGGCGCGGAGAAGACGTACGGGCTGCGGGTCGAGGTGGACGAGCCCGATCTCACCGGCGACGAGCTGGCCGCGCGGCTGGCCCGGCCGGTCATCGTGCTCAGCAGGCACGCGGGCCCCGGTGACTCGTTCCTCCTGGTGCACCAGCTGCTCAGCGTCTACCACCGGCGGCCACGGGTGGTGATGAAGGCCGCACTCCAGCTCGACCCCAGCGTGGACGTCGTGGGCAACCGCCTGCCGAACGTTTGGATCAAGTCACGCCAGGCCGGCGAGCAGATCTTCACGAGCAGATCGCGCGGCTGGCCCGCGGGCTCGACGAGCGGGGTGCGCTGGTCATCTTCCCTGAGGGCGGGAACTGGACCCCGGGCCGGTGGCGCCGGGGGATCAAGCGGCTGGAGCACCTGGGCCGCCCCGATCTGGCCGAACGGGCCCGGGATATGCCCAACCTGCTCCCCCCGCGCCCCGGCGGGGCGCTCGCCGCCATCGCCGCCTGCCCGGACGCCGACGTGGTCTTCGTGGCGCACGCCGGGCTCGACCACATCGTCACGGTGGGCGACCTGTGGAGCAAGTTCTCGATCGATCAGGTCATCCGGGCCCGGTGGTGGCGGGTGGCGGATGATTCCGTACCCCGTTCGGCCGATCATGAGGCCCAGGTCCAGTGGCTGTACTCCTGGTGGGAACGGATCGACGCGTGGATCACCGAGAACCGTCCCGCGACGGCCGCGAGGTCGGCGTCCCGGTAGGGGTTACCCCGGCCGGGCGAGCGGTCCGTGGCTGTGGGCGCGGAGTCACGGGATTCCCGTTCTGGGGTGGCGGGCCTGACGGCCCCGCCACCCCAGAACATTGGCCTGGATTCGCGCCCCCCCAACGGTCTCCCGGGAATCCAGGCCAAGACTCAGGGCCCTTGGTATTACGATCTAATACCTTGTGATTATCAACCCAGCATATAGTCTGATGTCAAGGGGGTGTTCGGCAGCACATGACCCGCCAGCTCGGAAAGCAGGCGCTTCTCGACGCCGCCGCCGTCCTCATGGACGAACGCGGCGTCGACAACGTCTCGCTCCAGGACATCGGCCAGGCGAGCGGCCACCGCAACCGTTCGGCCGTCCAGTACCACTTCGGATCTCGTGACGCGGTGATCCGGGCCGTGATCACCCGGACCATGGAACCGATCGACGTGGAGCGCAACCTGCTCCTGGACCACCTGGAAACCACCGGCACCCCGCTCACCCAGCGCGGCGTGATCGAAGTCGTGGTCACGCCCCTGGCCCGCCAGCTGCGCACCGCGGACGGGCGGCGGTACGTCCGGCTCTGCGCTCAGCTGATCAACCATCCCCGGTTCATGACCGATGCCCGGGACGCCATCACGGTCAACACCAGCGTCTCCAGGTGCGCCGGGTATCTCCTCCCCACCCTCGGCCACCTCCCGGAGCCGGTCGTGGCCGAACGGACCAGCCAGGTGACCGGTTTCGTCATCCGAGCCTGCAGCGACCAGTCCCGCCTGATGGACAGCGAGACGCCATCCCGGCCCGTCCTGTCCATCGAGGACTTCACCCTCAACCTGGTGGATACCACCCTCGCCATCCTCCAGGCGCCGACCAGCGTCACGTAAACTCGGACTAATCGCCCGGAAAAGGCGTTCTCGGGCATGGTTTTTCGCGGACCACGTATCTATCGTGGCTCTGTCGGCTCCGTAGGGAGAGCGGGCCGACCTCGAGATGTCTGGTGGGGATTTAGCTTTGGTCAGGGAACTGCAGCCTGAGGATCCGCAGACGATAGGACCGTACCGGCTGGTAGGGCAGCTCGGCCAGGGCGGTATGGGGCGGGTGTTCCTGGGCGTGTCCCCGGGCGGGCGCCCGGTGGCGGTGAAGGCCATCCGGTCCGAGCTGGCCGCGGATCCGGAGTTCCGGAGACGGTTCGGGCGGGAGGTCGCGGCGGCGCGGCGGGTGAGCGGCGTGTTCACCGCCCAGGTGGTGGACGCCGACGTGGACGGCCCGGTGGCGTGGATGGCCACCGCCTACGTCCCGGGGCCTTCGCTGGCCGACGCGGTGGAGACCCACGGACCGCTACCCGAGGCGTCGCTGCTGGCGCTGGCCGCGGGCCTGGCCGAGAGCCTCAACGCGATCCACGCCGCGGGCGTGGTGCACCGTGATCTCAAGCCGTCGAACGTGCTGCTGGCGGAGGACGGCCCGCGGGTCATCGACTTCGGCATCTCCCGGGCCACGGAATCCACCATGCTGACCCAGGCGGGCCTGGTGGTCGGGTCGCCCGGGTTCATGTCGCCCGAGCAGGCCACGGGCTACGAGGTCGGGCCGCCGAGCGACATCTTCAACCTGGGCGCGGTGCTCGTCTACGCGGCTACCGGCGAGGGACCGTTCGGGACGGGGACGACGGCCGCCCTGCTGTACCGGGTCGTGCACGGCACGCCCAGCCTCGACGGGGTGCCGGCCACCGTGCGGCCGCTGGTCGAGCGCTGCCTGGCCAAGGATCCGAGGCAGCGCCCCACGGCCGGCGGCCTGCTGGCCGACGTGGGCGCGCTGCAGCCGGGCGGGAACTGGCTGCCCGACTCGCTCACCCGCACGTTCGCCCAGGGCACTCCGTCCCGGCCCGGGTTCGCCTGGACCGGCCCGGCAGCCGCCGCCGCTGGTGCCGCGGCCGGTGCCGTCGCTGGTGCCGCGGCCGGTGCCGCGGTCGCCGCGCCGCCCCCGACCGGCCTCGGGGCCACCCGGACCGCGGCGGCCGGTTCGGGGCCAACCGGGCCGCAGGCACCGGCCTCGGGCAGCTCGCCCCCGGCGGCGGCCGGTGCGCTGACCGCCACCGCAGGCAGCGCGCCGCCGACCCCGCCCACGGGGGCGTATCCCCCGGCCACGCCGCCGCCCATGCCCGCCGGCACGAGCCGGCCGCCGCGGCGGCACCGGGTGAAGCCGCTGGTGCTGGCCCTGATCCTCGGCGGCATCGTCGGGGCGGCCGGCGCAACCGCCTTCGTGGTCAGCTCGATGGGCCACTCGCCGGCCCGGCTGGAGCAGCCGGCGGCGCAGACGTCTCCCGCGACCGCGCCCGCGTCCGTGGGCCCGGCGGTCTCGTCGACGTCGCCCTCCCCGTTCGCCTCGCCGAGCGCGTCGTCACCGTACCCGGGCACGTCCCAGCCGACGAGCACGTACTCATCCCCGGCCACGCACTCAACCACCACGCCGACGACATCCGCGACACCCACCACGTCCGCGACACCGACCACGTCCGCGACACCGACGACATCCGCGACACCGACGACGTCGACACCGTCCACACCGACGAGCACGTCCTCGCCGTCGGCCCCGTCTTCGCCCGCATCCGCGTCCACGTCGGGCACATCCGCGTCCGCGCCCGCCACCCCGTCCGCGTAGCCGCCCGGGGGCGGAAGGGAAAGGGATATCCGGTACCTTCTAGGCGATATGCGCGGCATGTCGCTAACATGATTAGCGCCCTTATGGGCGCGCGATGCCTCGCCAGTGTCCTGGACTGGCGGGGCATTTGCGTGAGACGACGTTCGCGGCCGCGTGGCGGGAGCGCACCATGAGCAGGTGGGCGGCGGCGGACGCCGCAACGACATGGATGCCACATCGAGGTCGTAAGAACAGCATGGCTGGGACATCCCCTTATCCGCGGGGCCGGGACGGGGCGGCGGGCGGGAGTGCGTTTCGGCCGCACTCGTTCGGCCCGGGCAGGTCACGGGCGGCTGAACGGGCGATACAGGTCGGCGACGCGGAAGGCCAGGTCCAGGGACTGGCTGCGGTTCAGCCTGGGGTCGCACGCCGTCTCGTACCGCTGGCGCAGGTCGCTCTCGGCGATGTGCTGGCCGCCGCCGATGCACTCGGTGACGTCGTCGCCGGTGAACTCGATGTGGATGCCCCCCGGGTGCGTGCCGAGCGCGCGGTGCACCTCGAAGAAGCCGGCCACCTCGTCCAGCACGTCGTCGAAGTACCTGGTCTTGTGACCGCTGGCCGCCTCGACCGTGTTGCCGTGCATCGGGTCGCACACCCACACGACGGCGGTCCCGCGGGCCGCCACCGCCTCGACCAGCGGCGGCAGCGCGTGGCGGATCCGGCCCGCGCCCATCCGGGTGATCAGGGTCAGGCGGCCCGGCTCGCCGTCCGGGTCAAGGGCCTTGACCAGCGCGAGCACGTCCTGGCCGGTGACGGCCGGGCCGATCTTGACGGCGACGGGGTTGCGGATCTGCCGCGCGAACTCGACGTGGGCGCCGTCGGGGTCACGGGTCCGCTCCCCGATCCACAGCAGGTGCGCCGACGAGCCATAGGCTTGCCCGCTGCGCGCGTCGGTCCGGGTCAGGGCCCGCTCGTAGTCCAGCAGCAGGGCTTCGTGGCTGGAGTAGAACTCCACCGCGCGGAACTCCTCGGGGTCCGCCCCGCACGCGTGCATGAACGCGATGGCCCGGTCGATCTCGTCGGCCAGCCGCTCGTACCGCTGCCCGGCCGGGCTGCCCGCCACGAAGTCCTGGTTCCAGGCGTGGACCTGGCGCAGGTCGGCGTACCCGCCGCCGGCGAAGGCGCGGCACACGTTCAGCGTGGCCGATGAGCAGTGATAGGCGTCGAGCAGGCGGCACGGGTCCGGCGTCCGGGCGGCGGCGGTGAACTCGAGCCCGTTGACCGCGTCGCCCCGGTAAGAGGGGAGCTCCACGCCGCCCCTGACCTCGGTGGCCGCCGAGCGCGGCTTGCCGAACTGGCCCGCCATACGGCCGACCTTGACCACCGGCACGCTGGCGGCGTAGGTGAGGACGACGGCCATCTA
>Ga0306923_10001493_pt1 | contig 20841 bp, 16 predicted proteins | sample sta12Can44000108_FD_203841 | JGI IMG/M metagenome (GOLD analysis project Ga0306923, IMG submission 203841) | Lab enrichment of tropical soil microbial communities from Luquillo Experimental Forest, Puerto Rico - statanox.12C.anox.44.000.108 (v2)... | ecosystem: Environmental > Terrestrial >... | reverse complement strand
TACCGACGCCACGAAGAAGTAACGGTAGCCCTCGTGCACGAAGCCCACGAGCTTGATGTCCCTTCCCTTGCCCGCCAGGAGCGCTTCGAAGCCTGGGTTGCCGAGAAATTCCTTGTCGACACTCCGGTCCACCCGCGCGTGCATGCTCTTCGCGACAGAGGGAACCGCTCCCTGCCGCCATGACTCGAGGTCGACCTCCATGCCAGGCGGAATCTGCGTGTCCAACACGATGAACGCATAGTCGCCACGTTCCAGAGCGAGCTGCTGGCTGGACGATCCCGAGCCGGACGGTTCCAATTTCGACACCCTGGGTTCGCCTGGCAGCTGCACGGAATATCGACCGCCGGGATCGCGAACCTCGCGCCAAGCCATCGCCGGGTGCTTCAGGAGCCAAACTCCGCCGCCGGCGGCGCCAAGCCCGAGTGCCCAGACGGTGAGGAGCGCCACGGTCTGCGACGCGGTTGGAACGGTGCGCGAGACGAGGTCGACGAGGTTTTCGATGGTCGCGGCGAGTTGCGCTGGTCTCCTCCGCTTCTCCGGCAGCGCGTTCCAGGCCTGGAGGAACACTTCGCGCCCCGTCTCGCCATCGAGGTCGCGAGCGTCGACCGGAACCGGTAGCCCTCGCTCGCGCAACGCCTGAGCCGAGCGGAGCAGCTTGTGGCGTAACGGCAGTGACACCAACGTTCCGATGCCGACGTAGCGCAGCACGCCGTCGTCGAGCCAGACGGACGCGGCCAGCAGGCCCGCGGAGGCCGCCACCAGGAAGGCCACCTCCAGATTCCGGTGTCGCTGGAAGAGCGCGAGCTGAAGCAGCTTCCCCCCGTCGAGGACCGCGAGCGGCAGGAGGTTGAAGGCATTCACCACGAGCAGCGTGAACATCGCGGTGCGCAGCGCGGCGCTTCCCTCGGTGCGCACCGCGAGTGCCAGCACGACGCCCAAGACGATCCCGGGCATGGGCCCGAGCAACAGGACCACGCCCTCCTTCCAGCTCGCGGCGCCAGCTCGCCGCCCCGACACCGCAGCGCCGAAGAAGGGGATGAAGAACATCTTGAGGTCACGCCATCCGAGCAGGCGCATACCGACCCAGTGGCCCGCCTCGTGGAGCAGGAGCACCCCCGCGAGGATGCCCACGTTGACCAGCGTCCCCGACTGGCTCTGCTGCACGACGAGGAAGGCCACCAGCGAGCCGATGAGGAGGAGCGCCGCCAAGGCTCGGCTCGGCTTCTTGCGCAAGCGCTCGATCGTCCGCTGATACTCCGGCTCCAGCTCGAACTCGGGCGGCTCACCCACTTGCGCCGCGGTCGCGACAGTCGCCATATGCTCCTCCCCGCGCCATCGTATCGGACGCACTCGTAGTCGAGTTGCGATTCAGAGCGTGGGTCGGGGCGCGACATCAGCCTACGTTCGCGCAGAATCGCCGACGAGAGGTCGTCTACGCGAAAGCTGGCGAGAGCAACGGACAGGCCGACGCCTCCGACATCCAAGCCGCGGGCGGCGTGGGGACCTCGTCAACCGTCCGATCGCCCCGACAGCACGTCGGTCGACGCGAGGAGCTCGCGCACCTGCGCCGCGAAGTCCTCGGGCGGGTCGAAATGCGGTTGCGCGCGGTAGAGCTCGATGGAGTCGCGGACGCGGTGCACCTCCTCGTACGCCTGCAGCACCTGGAGGCTCGTCCGGCGCGGTGAGACGGCGTAGCGGAGGTGCTCCGGATCGACGCGGCCGCGGCGCAGGTTGAGATTCACCTGCGAGGCGCAACGGCAGCGGCACTCTGAGTTCGCGACGCCGCAGTGGCGAGTGAGAAAGGCGTCGAGCGCCGCCCGCGCGCGCGAGAGCCGCTTGCGGAAGGCGGCGCTGGTCGTGCCGAGGATCGCCGCGCACTCCGGCGCTTCCAGCTCGCAGATGGCCCCGAGGACGAAGGCGATGCGCAGGGTGGGGTCCAGCGCCTGCAGCATCGCCTGCGTGCACCCGACGAAGATCTCTTCCTCGAGCAGCTTCTGCTCGGCCACCCGGAGCGCGGCCCGGTCGATCTCGTTCGGAGCCTGGCCCAGGTCCTCGGCCAGCTCCTCGAAGGTCCAAAGGGACGTGCGCTTCTTCTCGCGCAGCAGGTACCGGACCGCGACCCGGTACGCCCAGGTCGTGACCGCGCTCTCGCCCCGAAAGCTCGACAGCTGCGTGATGATCAAGATGAGGATCTCCTGGGTGGCGTCGCGCGCGGGCTCCGGTGCGCCGAGCATCCGCAGCGCCAGGCGGTACGTTTGCCCCTGGAGGCCGCGAACCAGCGCCTCGAGCGCATCGCGATCGCCCTCCTGGGCGTGTCGAGCCTGCGCATCGAGAGCCGCGTTCATGGATTCCTCCGGAAGGGCCGCGCCCAGTCCGCGATGGCCGCGGCGATCTCGGCGGGCGAGTCCTCCTGGACGAAGTGCAGGCCGCGCACGGTCACCTCGCGCTGGTTCGGCCAGCCCCGACACGTCTCGCGCCCCGAACCCGTGAGGATGCCCGGATCGGCGTTGACGAACAGCTTCGGGATCGGCGACTGCGCGAGGAAGCCCACGTAGGCTTCGACCAGCGCGCAGATCTCCTTCGGCTCGCCCTCGATGGGCAGCTGTCGGGGCCACGACAGCGTCGGCCGCCGCGACTCGCCCGGCTCGCGAAACGGGCGGCGGTACTCGTCGTGCTCGGCTTCCGTGAGCTTTCGCAGGATGCCGCTGGGCAGGACTCGCTCGACGAAGGCGTTCTCCTCCAGCACCAATCGCTCTCCGGCCGGCGATCGAAAAGCCTGAAAGATCGCACGTCCCGGCGGCGGAAAGTCCTCCCACGAGCGCATCGCGACGATCGCCTCCATGTACGCGATGCCGCGCACGCGATCCGGGTGCCGGCGAGCCCAGTCGAACCCGAGCGCGGAACCCCAGTCGTGAACGACCAGCACGAGCGGTTCGTCGAACGCCATCGTGTCGAGAAGCGCATCGAGGAAAGCGCGATGCTCGGCGAACGTGTAGCGATCGGGGCCGCTCGGCACCAGCTTGTCGGAGTCGCCCATGCCGATGAGATCGGGGGCGATGCAGCGGAAATGGGTGGAGAGCGGCTCCACGATGTTCCGCCACAGGTACGACGAGGTCGGGTTGCCGTGCAGGAACACCATGGGCGCGCCGGAGCCGACGTCGACGTACGCCATGGCGGCGCCGTTCACGTGCCTGCGCGTCTTGGGCAGGGCAGCAGAAGCGGACATGGACATGTGGACCTCCTCCTGCTCCCCAACGTGAGGAGCATTCGAAGGGTTTGGGACGAGGGCCCCGCCGAGTGTGACCAGGACTCGAGCTGGACCCGGCACGACGCTGCACGCCGCCGCGGTGGGCAGGCCGAGATACGCTGGGCTTCAGCGAGCGGCCGGCCTGCGGGGTGTCAAGAGTGGCCTCGTCGAGCTCGGCGGCCTCGCCGCTCACGCTCCCGTCCTCGGCCTGTGGCGGGCTCCAAGGACGCGAGCTGCAACAGCAGGTCTCCCCGCCGCCTCGCTGCCTCGCGGATCGTGTCGGCCACCTCCCGCAGCGCGCCACCGCGCGGGGAGTGCTTGCGCCAGGCGAGCACGAGCGTGCGGCTTGGCTGCGGGTCCTCGAATCGTCGAACGCCGAGCTCGCCGCGGCGATTCTCGAGATCGACCGAGAGCCGAGGAAGGAGCGTCAACCCGGCACCGCCCGCCACCATCTGCGTGAGGGTCGCGAGGCTCGTCGCCCTGAAGCCGGCCTCCTGGGCACCGCTGGCGGAGCAGATGGACAGCGCCTGTTTGCGGAAGCAATGGCCGTCCTCGAGGAGGAGGAGCCGCTCTCCCTCGAGCTCGCCGAGCTTCGCGGGGTGACGAGGGCGGACGAGGGGATGCTCGGGCGGGCCGGCGAGGAGGAAAGGATCCTCGGCGAGGGTCTCGCGCTCGAGGTCCTCCATCCCAGGCACGATCGCGAGCAGGACCGCGTCGAGGCGTCCTTCGCGCAGGCCAGCGAGGAGGAAGTCGGTCTTCTCCTCGGCCCAGAGTACGACGAGGCGCGGATGCTTGCGACGCAACTCGGGCACGACGTCTGGAAGCAGGTAGGGCGATACGGTCGGGATCACGCCGACGCGGATCGTTCCCGAGAGCGGATCGCCGGCTTGACGGGCGAGCGTGACGAGATCGTCCGCCTCGGCGAGCATGCGGCGAGCGCGGACCAGCAACGCCTCGCCAGCAGGCGTCACCAGCACGCGCCGCCGGTTGCGCTCGAAGAGCTGCACCCCGAGCACTGCCTCCAGCTGCGCGAGCTGAGCGCTGAGCGAAGGCTGGGACACGTGACAGCGCTCCGCGGCGCTGCGGAACCCCCGCGTGTCCGCGACGGCCACTGCGTACTGGAGCTGTCGCAGCGAGAAGGGATGGGCATTCATCGCCTATTCCTATCACTGTCATAGAAACGATGTCTTGGCCCTATCAGTCGTCGGGACGCATCCTAGTGCCTGCGGGCGCGGTGCGTCCGGTCTGAAAGGAGAAGCCATGTCGAAGATGAGCACGAAGAAGGACAACCTCGAGGTGGGTGCTGCCGTGTACGAGACGCTGAACGACCTCCCACCGTCCATTCGCAGCCGCATGATCGAGCTGCTGAATGCGCGGCTCGCCGATGCGATCGACCTTCGCAGCCAGCTCAAGGTCGCTCACTGGAACGTGAAGGGTCCCGAGTTCATCGCTCTGCACGAGCTGTTCGACGAGATCGTGGACGACGCGGACGAGTACGTCGACCTCATCGCGGAGCGCGCCGTGCAGCTCGGCGGCATCGCGGACGGCACCGTTCGTCAGGTCGCCGAGCGCAGCTCGCTCGACGAGTATGCGGCGACGGGCGGCGGGGGCGGCGAGGAGCACGTCTCTGCGGTGGCGGCGGCACTCGCTTCCTTCGGCCGCGCCGCGCGCGAGGCGATCGACACCGCGGCCGACGCGAGGGATCAGGACACGTCGGACATCTTCACCGAGATCTCGCGTGGAACGGACAAGCGGCTCTGGATGGTGGAGGCGCACCGGCAGACTGGTGAACGGGTGCGGCCAGCGACGAGCGCGCACGCGGAATCGGGCAGCCAGGCCGGCCACTGACGCCGCCGCCTCCCGCCTCACGTCATCGATGCCGACGTACCCGCTCAGGCCGGCTACGCACAACGCGCAAGGCTCACACGACCGTTGATTTCACCGACCATGGCGTGACTCGCACGCCGGACCATTCGGGAACCTCCGCATTCCACAGCAAGCGAGCCCCCTGCGGGCGCTGCGACTCATTTCTGGAGTGCTACGAAACAGCCAAGCGCCTCGTCGCGCCCACGCAGGCCTGCGTAGGAGAGCATCGATGACCAGAAGAACTGCGTCCGTCTCGGGAATGCTGCTTGCCTCGATCCTCTGCCTCCCCCGCCCCGCATCTGCGGGCTGCGCGGAGATCGAACAATTCCTGGCCGACAAAGCGTCCGGGGTTGTGTGCTTCCATGCCGACGACCTGCGCGTGCCCAGCCCGCAGCCCACGGTGCCGGTCACGCCTCTCAACAACTCCATCACGACCTTCGCGGATGGTGCGCCGCTGCCGGGCCTGTTTTCCGGTGCTGGCTCATTTACGCCGGTCACCGACCTCGGCGTCATTTCCAACGGCCCAGCACCCACTTCGACCGCCGTGCCCGGGATTCAGGTGGAAGGCTGGCTTGCCGATGATCCGGCCGGAGAGGCGCGTTTCCTGCTGCGTTTTCCCGACGACTGGAACGGCAAACTCGTCGTGGCGGGGGCCAGTGGCACACGCAGCGAGTACAACGGCGATTGGGCCTGGAGCGACTACGTCGTGCCGAAGGGCTACGCCTATGCCTCGCAAAACAAGGGCGTGCTCAATCTGTTCATCGTAGCTCTCGCAAGCCCGGCCCAGCCTAACGATACGTATTCCTGCCGCCTGAACCCGAGTTCACAAACCTGGGTCCACTTCTACGACAATGACGTCCTCGTTGCGAATTATGCTTCCGTCCTGAAAGACCGTCTGAAGCCCTTCACACAATGGGCGCAATTCATGCTGGACGGCGCCCGTCTGGCGCAGGGTGCGCTCAAGGCAAACTACAATCACTTTCCCGGGCGCACCTACGCGGTCGGCACGTCCAACGGCGGCTACCAGGTTCGGCGAGCGGTCGAGGCAGCCCCCGATCTCTTCGACGGCGGAGTAGATTGGGAAGGGACCTTTGTCGACGTCCGGGAGAACATCCTCGAAACCTTGCCGCCGGCGATCGAGAATTTCCCCGGCTACATCGCGGGAGGCTGCGACCCCAATGGCCCGGAAGCCACGGCGATCCGAGCTGCGGGGTATCCGCCGGACATCGTCACCACCTGCACCGCCGACGCTTCGCCAACGGACGGGCGCTTCGGCACCTTGTGGGGCCACTATTCGGCGCAGTTCTGGGAGGTGACGCAGTGCCAGTGGCAGAAACGCTTCGATCCAGCCTGGGACACGTACGGTTTGAACGGTGGAACCGGTAGTTACGAGTACCTCGCCAGAGTAAATGGTGGATTCGTCGACGTGGCTCAGCTGTCGGACTCAGCGACCACGGGCAAGATCAAGAAGCCGCTGATCACGGTCGCCGGGACCATGGACGCGTTGCTGCCGATCAGGAAGCAGGCAGAGGCATACGAGGACAAGGTGAATGCGTCCCGCAAAGGCAACAACGCGAAACGCGAGGCGCAGTACCGGCTGTATGAGGTGCAGAACGGGAACCACATCGAGAGCTACATCCCTCTGTTCCCAGGCAAACTGGAGCTGATCCAACCGCATGCACAGAGAGCATTCGACTTGCTGGTGGATCACGTAGAGAACAACGCCCCGCTGCCCCCCAGCCAGTGCATCCCCAAGGGCGGCTCGCTCTCGTCGAGTCCATCGGAACCCGGCCGCTGTCCGAGTCTCCTCGTACCGTAGGACATTAGCGCCCGAGTCGTGCCCGAGCGTGGCGATCTCGACGCCGGACGCGACGTGCCGCTGCGCCGCTACAGCCCGGAGATCATCCTTCCGCTCGTCGGGGCGTCGTCGTTTCCACAGGAGAGCGCGACAGCGGCCAAGCAAGCGAGCGCCATCCTCGAGGGGGCGGAGGCAGGTTGGCCGCAAAGAACCTCATGTCGGTGCCTCCCATGGAGGCTCTCAGATTAGCGACCTCTTGCCTCGTTGCGAACGACTGATGACCGTGACCGGAATCTTCGAGTGGCTCGACGGGGGCCGCCGCTGGCGCGTGCCGTTCGACCAGATCGGCCAGGGCAGCCCGGTGGTGTGCCTACCGGCCCCGAGCACCATCTCCACGCGGCACGAGCTGCGCGGTCTGGCGGAGCGGCTATCGGCCCATCGCCGCGTGGTCCGCGTCGACTGGCCCGGGCTGGGGGACGCCGACCGCGCTCCCATTCGATATCGCGCGTCCCTACATTGCCGATTTCTCGGAGCGTTCATCGAGCGATTTGCCGAGCCGGTCGACGTGGTCGCCGCCGGGCACGGAGCGTCCTACGCGCTCGACGCAGCGTGCGTCGCGCCGGTTCGGTTCCGCCGCCTCGTGCTCCTGGCGCCCACGTGGCGCGGACCGCTGCCCACCGCGATGGGTCCGCACCCTCGCGTCTGGAGCGTCCTGGAGTCTCTGGTGCGCGCTCCGCTCATCGGCTCGGTGCTGTACGCCCTGAACAGCTCGCGCGGCTTCATTCGCTGGATGATGCGCCGGCACGTGTATGCCGAACCGGCGCATCTCGGCGAGGCGCTGCTCGACGCCCGAGTGCGCACCGCACACCAGCCGAACGCACGCCACGCAGCCGCCGCGTTCGTCACCGGAGGGCTCGACCTGTTTCCTTCGCGCGATGACTTCCTGGAAGCTGCTCGTCTCTGTAGCGTGCCGTTGTTCGTCGCCATGGGCGCGGCCACGCCGCCCAAGTCGCTGGCCGAAATGCTGGCTCTCGCCGCGCTCCCGAACGTCACGTCAGCGACGCTGCCCGGCTCACTTGCGTTCTACGACGAATACCCCGACGAGGCTGCCGCCGCGGTTGGTTCGTTCCTCGCCGTCACGTAGGTGCGGGCGCCCCGGGGCCCCGTGACGAAAGAAGAGAGCCCTTGGGATCGGCCCAGGGGCTCCATCGCGCGCCTCATCAGTGCGCCGGCAGCTACATGTCCCTGGAAGTCGCGGTTCACTTCGCGACCGGCGTGCCTTTTACTGTCGTGTAACGCAACTGAATGTCGCCATAGATCCCCTGCTCGACCGAATACACCTCGCACGAATCAAACGGACGCGAGTACACGTGCAAGCTCACCGCACGCTCTCCCAACTCCTTCGGATTGAATACCGAATGCACGGGCTCCCTTGGATCCACGGCACAGGGTCGTCGCGCGTTCAGTTCGATCAAGTCGGTCGGTTCGAGCAGGCACCGATGCGCCGCCACATCCTTCGAGATCACGCGGTAGTTCTGCACCATGAGCCGCCCCGCGCCCGCCGCCATCCAGCAATTCTGGTCGCGATGATTGTGGATCGCGCTGGCCTGCCCGACCTCCCAGCAAATTGCGAGCAGCTCGAAGATCGGCGTCTTTTCGATCAGGTTGCGCGTGTAATGCTGGCGGTCCCAGCACAGGAACGGCGCGAGCGATGCAGGGTCCACCGGGTTCGCGAGCAACAACTCGCGTACGTGGTCGACGTCACTGAACGCATCCTCCGGAAGCGCGCAGAGAACCTCCACGACCTGCCCCACAGGCACTTTGCAGAACACATCGGCCTCGCTCATGTCCGCTCCCGTACTCGCGGGAGGGTCCGCGAGCACGCCCTTCAGCAGGCGCGTGTGCCGAAGTGTCGGCGGGTCCCTCTCGATCTCGGTGCTGGTGGTGAGGTGGCCCCATGGCGACGACCGATTTCGGTTCGGTAGGCCACTCGATGGCCACTCCGAACCTCGACGCATCACGTCAAAGCACGTGATCTGGCGCGCCTGAACCTAGAGAACAGCCGCTTCGACACGTCGTACAGCAGTCTCCACGCTGCCACTCAGCGATTTTCTCACCCGGCAGCTCGAAGCGTGGTCGCCCGCGTACAGGATCGCCTCAGGCGCCGTCCTCGTCGAGCTGGCCGTCGCGCGACAGCAGCACCGCCAGCGGCCGCGTGCCCTCGAACTCCTGCAATACGATCAGCATGACCGCCGCGAAGGGAACCGCCAGCAGCGCGCCGGGGATACCCCACAGCTTGCTCCACACCGCCAGGCTGAAGAGGATGATGAGGGGGCTGAGGTTCAGGGAGTTGCCCATCAGGTATGGGTCGAGCAGGTTGCCGTTGAGTAACTGCACCACTGACAGCCCCAGGCACAGCCAGAACAGGGAGACGTTGTCGGCCCCGCTCAGCAGCGCCAGCAGCGCCGGCACCGCCACGCCGAGCACCGAGCCGACGTAGGGGATGTAGTTCAACAGTCCCGCCAGCAGTCCCGAGAGCCCGGCGAAGCCCAGGCCCATCCATGCCATGGCGGCCCATGTGACGACGCCCAGGCCGACGCTCAGTAGCGTCTTTAGCGCGAGGTAGTTGCCGACGCGGTCGTTGATGGCCTGGATCACCGTGCGCAGCCGCTTTGCGCGGCTGGGATCGGCATACAGGCGATCGATCTTGCGGCCGAAGGCGCGCTTCTCGATCAGCATGAAGATCGCATAGAGCACCACGACAGCCAGTATCCCCACGAGGCCCAGCATCACGCCCGCGGTAGAGCCCAGCAGGCGTGTCACGCCGACCCGCTCGAACAGCAGTTGCCGCAGCTGCGGCCACGTGGGCTCGGTCTCGATGCCGAGCCAAGCTGCCGCGCGCTGGATCGCGCCGAGCGTGGCCCGGTCGTAGCGGGCTGCGTGGTCGGTGATCTCTGCGATGCTGGCCAGGACCAGCAGCGTCAGGCCCCACACCGCCGCCAGGATCACGGCGGCCGACACCACGTAGCGCAGCGCTGCCGGCAGGCGCGGCCCGAGGCGGGGGATGCGCGCCATCTGGCGCGTCATGCCCAGCACGACGTAGACGAGGAGGGCGCTGTAGGCGACTGGCACCAGCACGTCGCGTGCAACGCACAGCACCCAGCCGATCAACACCGCCAGTGCGATGCCATGAACCTGGGTTTGGAGCAGCGGCTTCTGTTCGGTCATGCGCGCCCCCCGGGACGATTCGGCTACCGCAATCTACGGGCACCGCCTGCTCGCCATGGATCGATCGCCGCGCCAGCGGCCCGCGCGTTTACTATTTTTGTGCCCGCGACCTGGACCGGAAGGCTACCGAACGGACTGCCCCCGCACTCGACGCCGCCGTTCGCGACCGCGCAGGTATGTGAAGCACGAAAGGAAGGCGCGCGAGCGCGCGCTCCGCTCCTGACGGGGGGTGGGGAGTAGGGCTCGCTCCGCGGCGCGCGGGGTCGAGGCAGTTCGCCGCTCCGTCAAGGTGTCGGCGCTTCCCCGTGGCCGGCATCCGCCCGCAGGCGATCGACCACGGCTCCGCCGAGCAGGGCGAAGCACGAGATCCACAGCCACAACAACAGCACGAGGATGCCGCCGAAGGCTCCATACACCGCGCCGAAGTCCCGGACGTGGTCCAGATACACGGAGAACCCCCAGGAGGCGAGCATCCACGCGACGACCCCGAACATGGACCCGGCACTCGGGATCCCGAGTCGTGGTGGGCGTGCGGGCAGGAGTCGATACAGGGCCGTCCAGACGAGCGTCGCCAGGACACCTGTGACCGTGACGCGGAGCAAGCGAACGACGCCCAGGTCGAGCGCGTGGAGGTGCGAAGCCACGACGGGCAGGGCCGTCTGCACCACCACCGCCACCGCGGAGAGCGCTCCAGCGACCGCGGTCACCGCCAGCGCGATGAGGCGCTGATGGAGGATCGGGCGTGACTCCTTCGTGTGAAACACTCGGTCGAGGGCGCGCACCAGCGCCCAGGTTGCCTTGGAGGCCGTCCACACCGCCGTCCCGATGGCGAAGATGAGGAACCCGCCCCGGGCCGCGCTGGCCAGGTCATGGATCGTCTCCTGGATCGTCTCGGGTAACAGCGTGCTCTCGGCGTTGGGGGCGACGAGCGCTAAGATGCGCGCGATCGTCTCGGGCGACTGCACGTCGAGCACGAGGCCCACCAGCAGGATGCACAGCAGCAGGAAGGGGACCAGCGCCAACAGCGCGTAGAAGGCCAGCCCCGCCGCGACGTCGTAGACGGCGTCCTCGTGGATCGCGTGGACGATCTTGCGAGCCATGCCGAGCGGACCCGAGGTCATCACGCGGCGCGAGTTCCGAGCCAGGCCAGGACGAAGAGGATGTGGTGCGGCACGCATCGCAAATGTATGGCTCGCGTGGATACCTCCTATAGGTCGAGCGCGGGCCCAAACGAACAGCGTGGTATCGGTGGGAACCTTCCCCGGAGGGGGTCGCTCCTCGACCTGATTCCGCTGCGCGCTTCGCGCCGACCCGAGCGCCGAGCGCTGTGACGGCACTTCTCATGAGCCACCCGGTGTCTGCTCGCTCCAGTGCCTCCTATTGGAAAGCTGGAGCGCGCGCTCGATGGGCCGGGCGGCAGCCTAGGCGCGATCGGACGCGAGGCCATTCAATGGCCACTCCGAACCTCGACGCGTCACGTCAAAGTACGTGATCTGGCGCGCCTGAACCTAGATAGCGAGCAGGCGCTTCGACACGTCGTACAGCACGTCTCCACGCTGCCACTCGGCGATCTTCTCACCCGGCAGCTCGAACCGCTCGAGCATGCGGTTGTAGCCGAGGGGCATGAGCGCCTTCAGGTTCACGGTGTCGTACAGGTTGTACTCGGCGAGGAGCCGCAGCGCGCCCCGGTCGCCCTGGCGGTGACGGCGCCACAGCCGCACTGCCTCGAGGCCGTCCACGCCGGCGAGGTGGCCGGGCCGCCCGACGCCGGTCTCGTGCTCGAGCAGCTTCAGTCCGCCCTGGTGGCCGAGGCGCGCCCAGAGGTGGCGCAGGTCGATGTGGGCTCGCGGCGCCTTCCAGCCGGGGAAGGCGCGCTCGAGGATGGGGACGTCGAAGGAGAGCCCGTTGAACGTGACGAGCACCTTCCACCCGCGCGTCGCGTCCGGAAAGGCGTCGAGGTCCTTGCCGCGCAGGTAGACGCGCGGCCCGTCGCGGTCGAGCACGCCGATGGCCGTGACGACGTCGCCGCCGTCGGTCTCGATGTCGAGGAAGGCGGCGTCGGCCTGGAACGACCGGTACAGGCGCCAGCGCTCGCGCGCGGGCATCGAGGCGGCCAGCCGGTCGGCGTCGGCCGCCGCGAGCGCCGCCCGCGACTCGGCGATCGCCTCGCGGAGCCGCCCGTCGAGCCGCGGCGACAGCACCACCTCTGGCGCGGCGGGCCATCCGTCCCAGTTCCGGACGCCGGCGGCCCACACCTGCCGCTCGCGCCAGGGGCCGATGCCGGGGGTGAGCTGGAAGGTGGAGAGGAGCACGGGGCACAGGATAGCGCCTCGCGGCGACCCGGCGGGGGACAAGCCCCCGCCCTACAGGCATTGTGCCGCCGTCATCTTCGACTTCGCGTCGCCTGCGGCGACGCTACGCTCAGGACGAACGGAACTGTGAACATGGTTCCGCGCACCCGCTCGGCCGGCGCGGTTTCACCGCTCCCACGCGCTGCGCCAGGCGCCGGTCCGCTGCGCGTGCTCGAAGAACGCCGCGTAGAACGGGTGGCGCGAGACCGTGGCGCCGTCGCCCACGACCACCAGCTTGCGGCGGGCGCGGGTGAGCGCCACGTTCATGCGCCGCACGTCGGCCAGGAATCCGACCTCGCCGGCGTCGTTGGAGCGCACCAGCGACACCACCACCGCCTCCTTCTCGCGGCCCTGGAAGCCGTCGACGGTGTCCACCTCGAGGCCCTCCTCGACGCGCGCGGCGAGCAGCTGCCGCAGCCGCTGCACCTGCGCGTCGTACGGCGAGATGACCGCCACGTCCGGTGGCGCCACGCCCAGCGCCAGCACGCGCTCCACCTCCGCCGCCGCCAGCTCCGCCTCGCCCTCGTTCTGCTTCGAGTCGGACCCCTCCGGCGTCGACTCCTCGAAGCCGCGGCCGGCGGTGTCCACCACCTCGAGCGGCGCCCCGTCGAGGGCGCGCGCCGCGACGTCGGGGTGGGCGCGCAGCGCCCCGCCGTAGAGCATGTCCGACGGGAAGCGCATGATCGCCTCGTGCATCCGGTGCTGCTCGGCGAGCGTGACCTTGACCGCGTCGCCGTGCAGCGCGACGAGCCGCTCGAACAGGGAGACCCCCAGCCCTCCTTGCTGGGCTGCCGCGGAGAGGATCGTCGGCGGGAGCTGCAGGTGGTCGCCCGCCAGCACCGCCCGCTCGGCGCGCAGCAGCGCCAGGTACGCGGCCGGCTCGACCGCCTGGGTCGCCTCGTCCACCACCGCCAGCGGGAAGCGGCGCCCGGAGAGCGCGGGCGCGTCGAGCGAGGTCAGCGTGGCGAGGACGACCGGCGCGCGGGAGAGGACCTCCTCCTCGGCGCGGTCCTCGAGCGCCCGCGCCTCGGCGAGCAGCGCCCTCGCGTCGCGCTCGGCCACCCGCGCCTCGCTGAAGCGGCCCGGGCCGCGCCGCTGCTTCCGCTTGCGCGCGTCGCGGCGGAGCTGCAGCGCCTCGCGGACCAGCCCCTGCGCGATGCGCGCCGCCTCGTGCGACGCGACCCGCGCCTCGAGGGTGTGCTCGAGCAGCGCCGGCAGGACGCGCGCCGGGTGCCCGACGCGCACGCCGTCCACGCCGGCCGCGACGAGCCGCTCGAGCAGGTTGTCGACGGCGAGGTTGGAGGGCGCGGCGGCCAGCACCGCCTCCCCGCGCGCGACCGCTCGCCGGATCACCTCGACCAGCACCGTCGTCTTTCCCGTGCCGGGCGGGCCGTGCACGAGCGCGAGGTCGTCGGCGCGGTCGGCCAGGTCGAGCGCGCGCTGCTGCTCTTCATTGAGGGCGCCACGGCGGGGGACGAGCCCGCGCCCTACATCGCGATCGTCGACGCGCGGCCGGTCGCGGAACCGAGGTGGCGTCCCCGCCAGCGCGGCGTGCCAGCGCCGGCCCTCCTTCGTCTGCGCCATGCGCGAGACGCCGCCCGCGAGCCGCTCCCACGTGACCGGCGAAGGCTCGAGCTCGAGCACCACCCGGCCCTCGGTGGCCCAGTCCGGCGGCGGCTCGTCGAAGGCGACCGCCACCCGCTGCCGGGTGCGGCGCGCCACGACGCCCGCCGGCGCGTCGTCTGCCCCGGCGCTCGCGGATGGCCGCCGCGGCTGGAGGCGGACCAGGGCGCCGATCCCGATGCGGGCACCGCCGATGGGCCGGCCGTCGGCCCGCCCGTAGCTCACCAGCGCGCGCCCGGCCAGCCCCGCCTCGTCGAGCGCCTCCACGTCGGCCAGCGCGAGCCCGCGCGCGGCGCGCTCGGCCACGGTGAGCCTCCCGCGCGCCTCCGCGAAGCGGACGCGCTCCTCCTCGCGCTCCGCGCCGAGCAGCGCCCTCAACCGTTCGAGGTGGTCGCCTAGATCCACGGTCGCGCTTCCATACCGCGGCGTCCCGGCCTGGGAGAAGCCGGCCCCTCTCCCCGGCCGGCGGCGGCGCCTTCGGCGCTTTCGCTCGCTGCCGCGAGCGGCCGCCGGCTTCGCCGACTTCTGGGTGGGGGCTCCGCCCCCACGCCCCCGGCCGACCGGTGCGGGGCGATGGAGACGAAACACCACGTCGGCGGCGCTATCCTGGGAGGCGTGTCGGAAGAACCGCCCTCCGAGGATGACGTCCCCGTCGCGTTCCCGCTGGACGGGACCCTCGACCTGCACACCTTTCGCCCGGGCGAGGTGAGGGACCTCGTGCCGGAGTGGCTCGCGGCCTGCCAGGCTCATGGCCTTCGCCAGGTCCGGATCGTCCACGGGAAGGGCACCGGGGCGCTGCGGCGCACCGTGGAGGCGATCCTGGCGCGCTCGCCGCTCGTCCTCAGCTGGCGCACCGCCGACGAGGCGGGTGGCGGATGGGGCGCGACGCTCGTCGACCTGGCCGAGGGTACGGAGCGGCAGTAACGTCCAGTCCGCCCTGGGCGGCGCCTGGAGCAGCGGCGGGGGACGAGCCCCCGCCCTACAGGCCTGGAGGACACCCGTGATCGTCGCTCTTGCCCTCGCCATGTCAATGGCCGCCGCGCCGGCGAGGCCCGCGCCCGGGCCGTTCCCGTTCCCCATCCATCGCCGCCAGCTGGCGAACGGGCTCCAGGTCTTCTTCGTCCCGTACGACTCGCCCGGCCTCGCCGCCTACTTCACCGTCTTCAGGGTGGGCAGCCGCGACGAGGTCGAGCCGGGGCGCACCGGCTTCGCCCACTTCTTCGAGCACCTCAGCTACCGCGGTACCAAGGCGCACTCGGCCGACGAGTGGGAGCGCACGACGAAGTCGCTCGGCATGGACTCGAACGCGTTCACCGACGACGACATCACCGCCTACTGGCTGTACGGGCCGTCGTCGGCGCTGCCGGCGGTCGTCGCGCTCGAGGCCGATCGCTTCATGAACCTCGACTACCGTGAGGACGACTTCAAGGTGGAGTCGCGGGCGGTGCTCGGGGAGCTCATGAAGACGCAGGCCTCGCCCGACTTCGCGGTGGAGGAGGCGTCGCGCCAGCTGGCCTTCACGCGCCACACCTACCGCCACACCACCATCGGGTTCGAGCGCGACGTTCGCGACATGCCGAGCGGCTACCGCTACTCGCTCGAGTTCTATCGCCAGCTCTACCGGCCGGACGCGGCGATGGTCCTCGTCGTCGGCGACTTCGACGAGAAGGCGGTCTTCGAGGCCATCGAGCGGTCCTACGGCCCGTGGCAGGGGACCGCGAGGCGCGCGAAGATCGAGCCCGAGCCGCCGCAGCGCGAGGAGCGGGAGGCGCGCCGTGCCTGGTCGACGCCGGTCCTGCCGCGCCTGTGGCAGGGCTGGCACACCCCGGGCGCCGAGGACCTCGACGCCACCGCCGCCCAGCTCGTCCTCTGGCCGCTGCTCTTCGGCCCTCCCTCGCAGCTCTACCGGGAGCTCATCCTGGAGCGACGGCTGGCGCAGGAGATCTCGGGCGAGTTCCAGCCGCGCCGCGACCCGTACCTGTTCGGCTACGAGCTCGTCCTGGAGAACGCCGCGGCCGAGGCCCCGGCGCGCGCAGCCGTGGAGCGCGCGGTGGCGGACATCGTCGCAGGGAAGGTCGACCCGCGCGTGCTCGCGGACGTGAAGGCGAACGTGCTCGCCACGCTCGTCATGCAGACCGACACGCCCTACCGGACCGGCATCTGGCTCGTCTACTACGGCGGGACGACGGGAGACCCGGGCTCGCTCGACGAGGTCATGCGGCGGGTCGAGCGCCTCGGCCCCGACGACCTCGCCGCGTTCGCGAAGCGCTGGCTCGTGCCGTCGAACCGCACCACGATCGTGGTCGCGACGGGCGGCGCCCCCGAGAAGGCCGCCGCGCGGGGAGGTGTCCAATGAGCCGCCGCTTGCTCGCGGCCGCCGGCGCCGCGGCGCTCGCCGCCGCCTGCGCCGGGACGGGTGGGTCCGCCGGCACGCGCACCGCGAGCCCCAGCACCGCCGGCGCGCCGCCGCTCCACGCCGGCGTGGGCGCCGGCAGCCGCATCGGCCTGCCCGCCCCCAGCCACCCCACCATCGCGATGCGGGTGATGTTCCTGACTGGCTCGGTGGACGATCCGCCCGGCAAGGAAGGCCTGACCGCGCTCACGGCGGCGATCATGGCGGAGGGCGGCACGGCACGGCTCAGCGCCGCCGAGCTCCAGCGGGCGCTCTATCCGATGGCGGCGGAGCTGGAAGCGGTCACCGCGAAAGAGACCGTCGTCTTCGCGGGGCGGTGTCCCAAGGAGGACCTGGAGCGGTTCCTGCCCATCCTGGAGGACGTGGTCCGCCAGCCGCGCTTCGACCCGGCGGAGATCGAGCGGCTCAAGCGCCGCGCCATCGACGCGGTGGCGAAGCGGCTCCGCACCGAGAGCGACGAGGAACTGGGCAAGGAGACGCTCTCGCTGATGCTGTACGGCGGCCACCCCTACGGCCACTTCACCGGCGGCACGGTGCAAGGGCTCGCGAGCATCACCGCCGACGACGTGAAGGCGCACTGGAAGCGCGTCTTCACGCAAGGTCGCATGAGCGTCGGCTCGGCGGGCGGATACGACGGAGACCTGCCGGCGCGGTTCGCCCGCGACCTGGCCGGCCTCCCCGGCGGCGCGCTCCGGCCCCCGGTGCCGCCGCCGGTGACGCGCGCGCCGCGCTTCCTCCTCGTCGAGAAGCCCTCGGCGCCCACGGCCATCTCGATGGGCATGACCTGGGACGTGCGGCGCGGCGACCCGGACTTCCCGGCGCTGGTGGTGGCGGTCTCGGCCCTCGGCGAGCACCGGCAGGGCTCCGCCTTCCGGCTCTTCAAGGAGCTGCGCGAGGTACGCGGCCTCAACTATGGCGCCTACGCCTACCCCGAGCACTTCGTGCAGGCGCCCGGGAGCGCGCTGCCGGCGGTGAACCACCCGCGTACGCACCAGGAGTTCACGGTCTGGGTGAGGCCGGTCGAGCCGCAGCACCGGCTGTTCGCCGTCCGCGCCGCGCTCTACGAGGTCGAGCGGTGGGCGAAGGCCGGGCTCTCGCAGGAAGAGCTCGACCGCGTGAAGAAGTTCCTCGCCGGCTACACCCTCACCTTCGATCAGGCCGACACGCGGCGGCTGGGGTACGCCCTCGACGATCGGTTCTACGGCCTCGACAAGCCCTGGCTGGCCACGTTCCGTAGCCGCCTCGCGACCCTCGAGCTCGAGGAGGTGAACGCCGCCATCCGGCGCCACGTCGACCCGGCGCGGCTGCGCATCGCGGTCGCCACGCACGGCGCCGCCGAGCTGGCGGCCGAGATCCGCACCGGGGCGCGGTCGCCCATCACCTACGCGGTCGCGAAGCCGCGCGAGGTGCTCGCGGCGGACCAGGTGATCGAGCGGCTCCCGCTGGGGATCGCGGGAGCGGAGGACGTGAAAGTGGTGAAGGTGGAGGAGCTGTTCGAGAAGTAGACGCCGCCCCCTCTCCCTGCCCTCTCCCCCTCCGGGGGAGAGGGTTGAGGACCACGCGTTGCGGCCCTGCCGCGCCAGCAGGGATCTGAGGCGGCGCGCCTCAGATCCGCGCCCGCGCCCTCTCCAGCGCCTCGCCGAGCTTCTCCACCTGCGGCCCACCACCTTGAGCCAGGTCCGGCGCGCCGCCGCCCTTGCCGCCGAGGAGCGCCACCGCCTCGCGCAGCAGCGCGCCGAGGTCGGGGCCTGGGCCCTTCGGGCGGGCGAAGCACAGCAGCGCGCGCCCGTCACCCCGTGCGCCGAGGAGCGCGGTCCGGCCGCGCGCCGCGAGCGCCTGGGCGACGCTCCGCAGGTAGCCGGCGGCGTCGGCGCCCTCGGGAGGGGTGAGCACCTCCGTCACCGCGCCGTCCCCCTTGCCGAGCCGATCGGCTTCGGCGGCGGCGACCGCGAGCGCGAGGCGATCGAGGTCCTTGCGGCGCTGGAGCGCGTCGGCCGCCAGCCGGGTCACCGCGGCGGGCGCCTCGGCGGGCGCGCAGCGCAGCGCCGCCGCGACCTCCGCCAGGCGCCCCGCGTCGCGCCGGAGGAGGGCCACCACGCGGGCACCGCAGGCGAACTCGACCCTCGCGCCGCCGCCCCACTTCTGGGCTCCGAGCACGGCGATGGCACCCACCTCGCCGGTGCGGCGCGGGTGCGTCCCGCCGCACGGGCTCCAGTCGACCCCCTCGACCGCGACGACGCGCGTCCCCTTCGTCGGCTCCTTCCGCAGCTGCAGCTTCGCGAGCTCCTCGGCCGAGAGCTCCGCCGCCGTCACCGGCAGATCTCGCCACACGAACCCGTTCGCCTCCCGCTCGACGTCGGCGAGCGCCGCGGGCCGGAGCCGGTCCGCCGAGAGGTCGAGGTCGATGGTGCAGGTCTCGACGCCGAGGTGGAACGAGACGGTGCGCGCGCCGAGCGAACGCTCGAACGCGGCCGAGAGGAGGTGCTGGCCGTGATGCTGCTGCATGTGATCGAAGCGGCGCGCCCAGTCGATCTCGCCCGCCACCCGGCCGCGCGGGGGCGTCCCGTCGATGGCGTGCAGGATCTCTCCCTCCACCTCCTGCACGTCCACCACCTTCGCCTCGCCGAGCGCCCCGCGATCCGCGGGCTGGCCACCGCCCTCGGGGTAGAACGCGGTCCGGGTGAGGACCACCGCCGGGCGATCGCCCAGCCGTCGTTCCGCCACGACCTCCGCGTCGAAGCGGGCGAGATAGGGGTCGGCGAGGTAGAGGCGTTCGGTCATGGGCTCAGTCTAGCCGCCCCGCGCGGCATGGCAGGGCCGGCGGCGCGTCGCTACCTAGGAAGCATGAAGGTCTCCATCCACGCTCACCAGATCGAGATGCCCAGTGACCTCGCGGCCTTCCTCAGGAAGCACCTCGTCACGCCGCTCAGGCGCCTGCACGACAGCCCCGCCACCGAGCTCACGCTCCACGTCCAGGACACGAAGCCGTCGAGGGGCGGCGTCGATCAGGCCTGCAAGGTGACGTTCCGGATGCCGAACGCGAAGACGCTGCGGGTGGAGAGCGTGCACGACGACCTGCACGCGGCCCTGCTCGAGTGCGCGCAGCGCCTCAAGCGGCTCGTGCAGCGCGAGGTGCACAAGCAGCGCTCCACGACCCGCTCGCCGGAGTCGCGGCCACTCGGGAACACCTGGCGCCGCCGCTCTACCCGCAGCGAGCTGACTCCGGACGGCACCCCCTCAACGCTCTAGCCCCTTGTAAAGAGGGCAGTTCCGGCCGGCCGGCGCGGCGCGCGGCAGGGGGTGGTGGACTCGCGCTCGGGATTCGCTATGGTTCGCGCGCCATGACGTTCCTAGAGAAGCTGATGCCGAAGTCCGACGACTTCTTCGACGACTTCGAGAAGCTCGCCGCCGCCACCGTGGAAGGGACGCGCCTCTTGAAGGCGCTGCTGGAGGACTTCACCGACGTCCCGCGCAAGGTGCAGGCGATCAAGGAGGTGGAGCACAAGGGCGACGACATCACGCACCGCGCCTTCTCCCGCCTCCACCAGCAGTTCATCACGCCCTTCGATCGCACCGAGATCCACCGCCTCCTGTCGCGCATCGACGACGTGCTCGACCTCACCGACGCCGCCTGCGAGCGCATCGGCCTCTACGAGATCGACGCCATCCTGCCCGACGCCCGCGAGCTGGCCGGGGTGCTGGTGGCGGCCGCCGAGACCATGCAGGAGGCGGTGCGCGGGCTCCGGGACGTGAAGAACCCGGCGCAGGTGCTCGAGGCGTGCAAGCAGGTCAACGTCTGCGAGAACCAGGGCGACACGCTCATCCGGCGGGCCATCGCCGATCTGTTCAAGGGCGGCCACGACCCGCTCTTCGTGATGAAGTGGAAGGAGATCCTCGACCTCATCGAGAACGGCATCGACCGGGCCGAGGACGTGGCGAACGTGATCGAAGGCGTCGTGCTCGAGCACGCCTGACGCGCCCCGCCCTCACTCCATGCTCATCGCCATCGTCATCGGCCTCATCGCCGTAGCGCTGCTCTTCGACTTCATCAACGGCTTCCACGACGCGGCGAACTCGATCGCCACGGTCGTCTCGACGCGCGTGCTGTCGCCCGTCGCCGCGGTGGCCTGGGCCGCCTTCTTCAACTTCGCGGCGGCGGCGCCCATCTTCTGGGGCAAGCCCCTCCACGTCGCGAACACGATGGGGAAGGGCATCATCCGCTTCGAGATGCTGAGGGAGCACGGCTCGACGCTCGTCCTGTCGGTGATCTTCGCCGCCCTCTTCGGCGCCATCGTCTGGAACCTGCTCACCTGGT
>Ga0306923_10001492_pt1 | contig 20845 bp, 20 predicted proteins | sample sta12Can44000108_FD_203841 | JGI IMG/M metagenome (GOLD analysis project Ga0306923, IMG submission 203841) | Lab enrichment of tropical soil microbial communities from Luquillo Experimental Forest, Puerto Rico - statanox.12C.anox.44.000.108 (v2)... | ecosystem: Environmental > Terrestrial >... | reverse complement strand
GCGGTGCAGAGGTACGGCACGAAGCGATCGGCGTCCTCCTTGCCGATGTTCTTCACCGCGATCTCGTCGCGGACGAACTGCACCAGGAGCTCGAGGAAGTTGTAGAGGCCCTTCGGCACGAGTCCGCGGCGGCGCACCGAGACGAAGAAGGCGAGCAGCAGCACGGCCGAGCCGAGCCACAGCATGACGAGGTGCTTCGTCGGCGTCATGTCGATGGTGGTGCTCCCGACGTGGAACACCAGGCTGTCGCCGAAGACGTGCTTGAGGTCGGTCTCGCAGTCCCAGCGGAAGGCCTTCCGCTCCGGGTGGTGGTGCGTGCCGCAGATCCCGGGGTACTCGAGGACGTAGCCGTCGGAGACGTGCTCGAGCAGGACGTCGGAGAGCTTCTCCTCCCGCTGCTCCGTCTCCTCCTCGAACTTCTCCATGCCCGACTCGGCCTGGCCGGCGTGGGCGCCCTCGTGCGCCGCGGCGCCGTGCTCGGGGGCGGGCGCGGTGGCCCGGTGCTCCTGGGCCTCGGACTGGGCCGAGGGCGCAGGGGCGGGGGTCGCCTCGGGCGCGTGCTGCGTCGTGGCGAGGGCGAGCGCGAGGGTGGCGAGAAGGCTCGTCATGCGGTGGGTCCCGGGCCGCGGCCGAGGGCGTGCAGGTAGGCGCCCTCCACCGCGGCGAAGAGGAAGTACGGCACGAAGAAGGCGACGACGAAGGCGATGACGCTGGCGCCCGCGCGCACCACGAGGACGGTGCCGAGCGCGACCACCAGGATGCGGACGAGGAACATGAGCGCCATGACGGCCATGGCCGCCTGCACCGGCTTCTTCGCCCGCGCCCCTCTCTGCATGAAAAGGAGCGAGGCGACGGCGGTGGCGGACACGGACCCGGCGCCGACGAGCGCCGGCTTGCGCACGCCCCCGGCGAGGAGCGCGCCGGCGAGGGCGGCCACGGCGAGGGCGCAGGTCAACATGAGATGGCGCGTCACGATTTCTTTTTTCCCAGGACCGTCCTGAAGAAGCTCAGGAAACCGCCCACCATCCCCACCACCGCGCCGAGCATGAGGAGCCAGGGCACCTCGTGACCGAGCTCCTTGTCACCCCACCAGCCGAGGGCGGTGAATACCCCCACCGAGGCCACGAGCTGCGTGGAGGCGGCGAGATAAGGTGCCGCCTTGCGGTACCCCTCCGCCAGATCCGAGAGGCCCTCGTCCTTCCCGCTCCGGCGCTCACGATCCTCCGGGTCGGGCACGACTGCGGCCTCCAGGCAACTCCCGCCCGAAATCCTTCGTCTTTACGCGGAGCGGGAGGGCAGAGCCGTATAGCAGGGGCACGAAAGGTGGTCAATAGCGCACGGGGGCGAGCTCGGGCGGGCGAAGCGCGCCCGCCGCGCTCGCCCGAACGCCCCCGCCCGCTAGCCCTGCAACGCCTCGCGGAAAGCTTCGCGCCCGGCCGCGATGGTGGTCTGGATGTCCTCCGGCGAATGGGCCGCCGAGATGAAGGCCGCCTCGAACTGTGAAGGGGGCAGGTAGACGCCGCGCTCCAGCATGGCATGGAAGAAGCGGCCGAAGCGCTTCGTGTCGCACTTGCGGGCGCTCGCGGCGTCGAAGACCGGCTCGCCGGAGAAGAAGACGGTCAGCATCGAGCCGACGCGGTTCACCTGCACCGGGGCACCCGCCGCCTTCGCCCCCTCCTCCAGACCGGCGGCCAGCTCGGCCGAGAGCTGCTCCAGCTTCTGGTAGGTGGCCTCCGAGAGCTCGGAGAGGGTGGCCGTGCCCGCCGCCATGGCGAGCGGGTTCCCGGAGAGCGTGCCGGCCTGGTACACCGGCCCCGCGGGCGCGATCCGGTCCATGACGTCGGCGCGCCCGCCGAAGGCGCCCACCGGGAGGCCGCCGCCGATCACCTTCCCGAAGGTGACGAGGTCGGGCCGGATGCCAAACCGTCCGCAGGCGCCGCCGAGCGAGAGCCGGAAGCCGGTCATGACCTCGTCGACGATGAAGAGGGCGCCGTGCTGCTTGCAGATCCGGGCGAGGCCCTCGAGGAAGCCGGGCTTCGGGACGAGGACGCCCATGTTGCCCACCACCGGCTCGGTGATGACGGCGGCGATGGTCGAGCCCGTCTTCTCGAACAGCTTCTCGACCGCGGCGAGGTCGTTCCACGGCAGCGTGAGTGTGTGCTTGGCGAGATCGGCCGGCACGCCCGGCGAGTCGGGGAGGCCGAGCGTCTCGACGCCCGAGCCCGCCTTGACGAGCAGCGGATCGCCCGCGCCGTGATAGCAGCCGTCGAACTTGAGCAGGTCGTCCCGGCCCGTGAAGCCGCGCGCCAGCCGGATGGCGGCGGTGGTGGCCTCGGTGCCGGACGAGCAGAAGCGCATCCGCTCCAACCACGGCATCCGCCGCTGCACCAGCTCGCCGAGGCGGATCTCGCGCGGGCTCGGCGCGCCGAAGCTCGCCCCCTCCTTGAGGGCGTCCTGCACCGCCTGCATCACGTCGGAGTGGCAGTGGCCCAGGATGAGCGGACCCCATGAGCCGACGTAGTCGATGTAGGCATTTCCGTCGACGTCGAACATGCGCGAGCCGCGCCCCTTCGCGATGAAGCGCGGCGTGCCGCCGACGCCCTTGAAGGCGCGCACGGGGCTGTTCACGCCTCCGGGAAAGAGGTCCTTGGCCTTCGCGAACAGCTTGTCGCTGTAGTCGGTCTTCACGGTCTCTCCTGGTCGTGGTCGGTGCGGTGGTCGAACGCGGTGGCGCGATCGCCAGGGGCGGACGAGCGCGCTCGCTCGCGCCGCGCCTTCACCTTGGCGATGGCGAGGCGGATCGTGTCGGGCCGCGGGTGGCCGTCGAGCGCCTGCTCGTACAGGGCCAGGGCGCGCTCGAGCTGACCGTTGTCGGCGGCGAGCCCGGCCTGCCCCTCCAGCGCGCGCGCGCGCAGCTCCGGTCGCGTCCGGCCGTCGAGCAGCGCCTGGAAGGCGCGCTGGGCCTCGTCGGGGCGCTTCTCGAACGCCCACGCCTGCGCCGTGAGCAGCTGCCCCTCGTCGGCGAGGTCGGAGGCGGGCCAGCGCTCGCGCAGGACCCGCGCCTCGGTGCGCGCCTGCTGGAAGTTGCGCAGATCGAGGTAGGCGCTCGCCACCTTGAGCTGGTAGGCGGCCGCCTCGGGCGCGTCGCCCTGGGCGATGTCGGCCCACTGCGCGATGGCGCCCATCGGGTCGGCGAACCGCTGCAAGTAGATGTCGCCCGTGAGCGCGCGCGCCTTCCACGCGTCCTCGCTCCCGGGGTAGAGCGCGACGATGCGGCGGTAGTACGAGACCGCTTGCGTGAAGTCGCCGAGCTCGAGGTAGGCGACGTCGCCCGCGCCGCGCAGCGCCTTGAGACGCAGCGCCGCCTCGCGCTCGGGGAGGCGGCCGTCGCCGAGCTCGGCGATCACGGCCTGGTAACCCGCGATGGCGTCCCCTGGCCGGCCGGCCCGGCGCGCCGCGTTGGCGTCGTCGAGCCGGCGCGCCGCCCCGCTGCAGGCGAGGAGCCCCGCCAGGACCACCGTCACGCTCGTCCTTCGACTTCGCTTCGCGGAGCCTGTCCTGAGCGGAGGCCGCGAAGCGGCCGAAGTCGAAGGACTCAGGACGAGCGGAAGTCCGCTCGCGCTGCGCGCAGCGCGAAGCGCCGAGTCGAAGCGCGGCGGCATCACACCGCGTCCCCGCCCTCGGGGTCACCGCCCTCGCTCCCGGCGGCGCCGGGCCCGCCCGGCTCGCCGCCCTCGGCGTCGGGTGCGCTCTCGCTCTCGCTCTCGCTCTCGCCCTCGGCCCCGGCCCCGGCCTCGGCCTCACTCTCGGCGACCCGGGCCACCCCCGCCACCTGCTCCTCGCGCGACTCGACGGTGATGAGGCGGACGCCCTGGGTGTTGCGGCCGATGAGGCTGATGCCCTTCGCCGGCATCCGGATGAGCATGCCCTTGTTCGTGATGAGCATGACCTCCTCCGTCTCCAGGACGGAGGTCGCGGCCACCACCGGGCCGTTCCGCTCGGTGGTCTTGATGGTGATGATGCCCTTGCCGCCGCGGCTCTGGAGCCGGTACTCGTCGAGCTCGGTGCGCTTGCCGTAGCCGTTGGCGGTCACGGTGAGGATGGTGGGCGCCGGCTCGCCCTCGCGAGCGGGGGCGATCACCTCGGCGGAGACCACCTCGTCCCCGTCGGCGAGCGTGATCCCCTTCACGCCGTAAGCGCCGCGGCCCATGGGCCGGACGTCGCACTCGTCGAAGCGGATGGCCATCCCCTGCGCCGTGGAGAGGAGCACGTGCGAGGCGCCGTCCGTGAGGCGCGCCGCGATGAGCGCGTCGCCCTCCTCGATCCCGAGCGCGATGATGCCGGCCGCGCGCGGGCGGCTGAACGCGTCGAGCCGCGTCTTCTTGATGCTCCCCTTCTTCGTGGCGAGGAACACGTACTGCTGCTCGGCGGCGACGGCCTCCTTCTCGGCCGCCTCGGTGGCGGCGGCCACCTCCTGATCGAGCACCTCGTCGGCGCCGGCGGGCGGCGACGGCAGCTGCCGCACCGGGAGGATGGCGGCCACCTTCTCGCCCGGGGTGAGCTGGACGAGGTTCACGATGGGCTTGCCGCGCGCCGCGCGCGACGCCTGCGGGATCTCGTGCACCTTGAGCCAGTACACCCGGCCCTTGTCGGTGAAGACGAACAGGTAGCTGTGGGTGGAGGCGACGAACAGGCTCTCGAGGAAGTCCTCCTCGCGCGCGCCGGCGCCGGTCTTGCCGCGGCCGCCGCGCCGCTGGGCGCGGTAGAGGGAGACCGGGTTCCGCTTCACGTAGCCGTGGTGCGAGACGGTGACGACCATCTCCTCCTCGGCGATGAGGTCCTCCACGTCGAGGTCGCCCACCTCGCCCTGGATCTCGGTGCGCCGTTCGTCCGCGAAGAGCTGCTTCACCTCCTTCAGCTCGTCGACGATGACCTGGAGCAGCACCTTCTCCGAGGCCAGGATCTCCTTCAGGCGCGCGATGAGCCTCTGCACCTCGGCCAGCTCGTCGAGAATCTTCTGCCGCTCGAGGCCGGTGAGGCGCTGCAGCTGCATCTCGAGGATGGCCTTGGCCTGGAGCTCGGAGAGCCCGAAGCGCGCCATCATCTGCTCGCGCGCTATCTCGCGGTCGGCCGCCTTCTTGATGAGCTCGATGATCTCGTCGATGTGGTCGAGCGCGATCTGGTAGCCGAGCAGGATGTGCTCGCGGGCGCGCGCCTGCTTCAGCTCGTAGCGGGTCCGGCGCGTCACGACGTCGCGCCGGTGCGCCACGAACCGCTCCAGCATCTCCTTCAGGTTGAGGATGCGCGGCTGACCGCCGTCGATGGAGAGCAGGGTCACGCCGAAGCCGGTCTGGAGCGCGGTGTGGGCGTACAGGTTGTTGAGGACGACCTGCGCCACCGCGTCGCGCTTCAGCTCGATGACGACGCGCATGCCCTCGCGGCTGGACTCGTCGCGCAGGTCGCTGATGCCCTCCAGCTTCTTGTCGCGCACGAGGTCGGCGATGTGCTCGACGAGCTTCGCCTTGTTCACCTGGTACGGGATCTCGGTGACGACGATCGTCTCGCGCTCGGTGCGCGGGTGCACCTCGAACGAGGCGCGAGCGCGGACGGTGATGGTGCCGCGGCCGGTCTCGTACGCCTTCCGGATCCCGTCGCGGCCGAGGATGATGCCGGCGGTCGGAAAGTCGGGGCCCGGCACGAACCGCATGACCTCCGCCACCGTCGCCTTGGGGTTCCCGACCAGGTGGATGGCCGCGTCGAGCACCTCGCCCATGTTGTGGGGCGGGATGGAGGTGGCCATGCCGACGGCGATGCCGGAGCTGCCGTTGACGAGCAGGTTCGGGAAGCGGGACGGCAGGACGAGCGGCTCCTGCGTCGAGTCGTCGAAGTTCGGCCCCCACTCGACCGTGTCCTTGTCGATGTCGGCGAGGAGGAAGTCGGCGAGCTTCTCGAGGCGGCACTCGGTGTAGCGGTAGGCCGCGGCGGGGTCGCCGTCGACCGAGCCGAAGTTGCCCTGGCCGTCGATGAGCGGGTACCGCAGGTTCCAATCCTGCACGAGCCGCACGAGCGCGTCGTAGACCGAGGCGTCGCCGTGCGGGTGGTACTTCTTCAGGACCTCGCCGACGACGCCGGCGCACTTGGAGTAGCGCTTGTTGTGATGCAGCCCCTCCGTGTGCATCGCGTAGAGGATGCGCCGGTGCACGGGCTTGAGGCCGTCGCGCACGTCGGGCAGGGCACGCCCGATGATGACCGACATCGAGTAGTCGAGATACGACTTGCGCATCTCGTCTTCGATGTTGACCTGCGTGCGGTGCCCGTCGCTGGACGGCGGCGTGGGGGCCGCGGGCGGCGGTGCGGGGGGGAGGGTCTCGTCGGGCATCGTGGGGTCTTCGAGGCGCTCGGTGATCGGGTCGCCCAAGCGCAGCTGAAAAGGTTATTTGTAGCTCTTTATCCGCGGACTTTCAAGGGTTTTGGGCGGATCGGGCGACCGCGGCCGGCGCCGTCCGGTGGCCGAAGGGAAGCCCCTCCAGGGCTTGCTCGAGGAGCCCGCCCAGGGCGTTCGGGTCGCGCGGGTCGGCCCCGCGGCGGACGGTCCTGTGCCAGCGCACGCCGCCGGTCACCGGGTCCTGCAGCTCGACCGACAGCTCGATCTCGTCGCCATCGAACCAGCCGCGCGAGGCGAGCCACGCCTCTGTCGGCGGAAGGCCGGCGAGCGGCGGGGGTGGGCCGACCGGCACCGCGACGTTGAGCCCTACGAAGACGCCGATCGGCGGCGGGGGCGCGTACGGGCGGGGAGCAAGGTAGACCGGCTGCGCGCCCGGGCGGACCGCAGGCGCCGGCGCCACCCCGTGCGGCCCGCCCTTCTGCGCGGGGCGCGAGCCGGAGCGCGAGAACAGCACGGCCGAGACGACGAGCGCGACCACCACCAGCACGATCCCCACCGCCGACCACACCTGCGCGCTCTTGCGCTCGTCGGTGCGGGCGACGGCGCGTGCCCTCACGACGAGCAGCGCCTCAGGATCCTCGGCGTCGAGGCCGCGGCCGTCGAGGGCGGAGGCGAGCGCCGCCCGGCTCTGATCCAGCGACCGCGCCTCCTCGTCCGGATCGATGGCGCGCGTCCCCTCCATCCAGAGCTCGAGCTCCGGCTCGGCGAGGGCGATGCGCTGCGGGGGCGGCGCCAGCACGCCGGAGACCGGCACCTGCTGGCGCGCGGTGGCGCAGGCGAAGGTGAGGCAGGTGAGGAGGGCGACGCGCCGCAAGCCGGGACCGTAGGGGAGGGGCAAACCGCCCCCCCTACGATACCTCCTCACGCGGCGCGGGTCAGCGGCCCGCGACGCCGAGCCGCGCCGTGGCGCGGCGCACGCGCGCCGACTCGAGCGCGTGGTTCTGGTCCTGCTCGGTCATCGAGCGGAGCCGCTCGGTGGCCTCGTCGAAAGCGCGCTCGGCGCGATCGACGTCGATCTCCTCGCGCCGCTCGGCCGAGTCGGCCAGGACCATGACGCGGTCCCGGTCGACCTGAAGGAAGCCGCCGCCGACCGCGAAGTGCTCCTCGCGGCCGCCGCTCACGACGGTGAGCCGGCCCGGCTCCAGCCCAGACATGAAGCTGGCGTGGCCGGGCCGGACGCCGAAGCCGCCCTGGGTTCCGGGCGCGCGGACCTCGTCGCAGGTGAGCTGCGCGACCCGGCGCTCCGGCGTGACGATCTCGAGAGAGAGGGGCATCGATTAACCCTGGGCCAGCTTCTTCGCCTTCTCGACCGCCTCCTCGATGGTGCCGACCATGTAGAAGGCCTGCTCGGGGAGGTCGTCGTACTTGCCCTCGACGATCTCCTTGAAGCCGCGGATCGTGTCGGCGAGCTTCACGTACTTGCCGGGGTTGCCGGTGAACTGCTCGGCAACGTGGAAGGGCTGCGAGAGGAAGCGCTGGATCTTCCGGGCGCGCGCGACGGTCAGCTTGTCCTGCTCGGAGAGCTCGTCCATGCCGAGGATGGCGATGATGTCCTGCAGCTCCTTGTAGGTCTGCAGCGTCTCCTGGACGGTACGCGCGGTCTGATAGTGCTCCTGGCCGAGCACGAGCGGGTCGAGGATGCGGGAGGTCGAGTCGAGCGGGTCGACGGCGGGGTAGATGCCGATCTCCGTCAGCTTGCGGGAGAGCACCGTCGTCGCGTCGAGGTGGGCGAAGGCCGTCGCCGGGGCCGGGTCGGTGAGATCGTCGGCCGGCACGTAGATGGCCTGCACCGAGGTGATGGCGCCCTTCTGCGTGGAGGTGATGCGCTCCTGCAGCTCGCCCATCTCGGTGGAGAGCGTCGGCTGGTAACCGACGGCGGAGGGGATGCGGCCGAGGAGCGCCGACACCTCCGAGCCCGCCTGCGTGAAACGGAAGATGTTGTCGATGAAGAGGAGCATGTCCCGGTTCTCTTCATCGCGGAAGTACTCGGCGATGGCGAGCGCCGAGAGCGCGACGCGGGCGCGGGCGCCGGGCGGCTCGTTCATCTGGCCGTACACGAGCACGCACTGGCTGTTGGAGAGGTCGTCCTCCTTGATGACGCCCGACTCCATCATCTCATGGTAGAGGTCGTTGCCCTCGCGGGTGCGCTCGCCGACGCCGGCGAACACCGAGAAGCCACCGCGCGCCTTCGCCACGTTGTTGACGAGCTCCATGAGGAGCACGGTCTTGCCGACGCCGGCGCCGCCGAAGAGGCCGATCTTGCCGCCGCGCAGGTAGGGGGCGAGGAGGTCGATGACCTTGATGCCGGTCTCGAACGCCTCCACCTTCACGTTCTGATCGACGAGGGTCGGAGGCGCCTTGTGGATGGGGAGCCGCTTCTTGGCGTCGACCGGTCCGCGCTCGTCGACGGGCTCGCCGACGACGTTGAGGATGCGGCCCAGCACCTCCTTGCCGACCGGCATCGTGATCGGGGCGCCGGTATTCTTCACCGGCATCCCGCGCACGAGCCCTTCGGTCGAGTCCATGGCGATGCAGCGGGCGGTGTTCTCGCCCAGGTGCTGCGCCACCTCGACGACGAGGTTGTCGTGGCGGGCGTCGATGCCCGGGTTCGTCACCGCGAGCGCGGTGTAGATCTCGGGCAGGGCGCCGGGCGGGAACTCGACGTCGACGACGGGGCCGATGACCTGGGTGATCCGGCCGTTCTGGAGGTGAATCTCGGTGGCCATGACGTCCTTTCGACTGCGGCGGGGGGACAAGCCCCCGCCCTACGGGGTCGAGGCGCGGGCGCTCGGCGCCCACGCGATTTCTATTTGAGGGCCTCGGCGCCGCTCACGATCTCCATCAGCTCCTTCGTGACGTAGGCCTGGCGGGCGCGGTTGTACTGGAGGGTGAGCCCGGCGATCATGTCCTCGGCGTTGCTCGTCGCCGACTCCATGGCGGTCATCCGCGCGCCGTGCTCGCTCGCGGCGGAGTCGAGCAGTGCCCGCCACACCTGGATGGCGAGGTGCTTCGGGACGAGCTCCTGCAGCAGGGCGTCACGCGACGGCTCGTAGAGGAAGTCGTACCCCTGCGCCCCGCTCGCCTCGCCGGGCGTCACGATGGGGAGGAGCTGCTTCACCACCACCGTCTGCGTGATGGCGCTCTTGAACTCGTTGTAGCAGAGGAAGACGGCGTCGACCTCGCCGGAGAGGAAGCGCTCCGAGAGCTGCTGCGCCAGGTCGGCGGCCTTGTCGTAGCTCGCCATCTGGTGCACGCCGCCGTAGTCCTTGCGGACGGGCATCTTGCGGACACGGAAGAAGTCGCGCGCCTTGCGGCCCAGGATCGACACCTCGGCGCTCTCGTACTGCTCGCTCGTCTCGGTGAGGAACCGCTGCGACCGCCGGATCACGTTCGAGTTGAACGCGCCGGCCAGGCCGCGGTCGCTCGTGAGGAGCACGATCTCGACCTTCTTCACCGGCCGCGCGGCGAGGAGCGGGTGCGAGGGCTTCTCCTCGGCCGCCGCCCGCGACGCGACCCGCCCCAGCGCCTGCTCGAGCAGCACCGCGTAGGGGCGGGCGCGGGTGATGGCCTCTTGGGCCCGGCGCAGCTTGGCCGCCGAGACCATCTTCATGGCCTTGGTGATCTGCCGCGTGTTCTTGACGGACCCGATGCGGGTCCGGATGTCGCGCAGGGAGGGCACGGGGCCTTCGCTCCTTCGGCCTTAGGCCGCGGCCTCGGTCTGGAAGATCCCGCGGAACTCGGCCAGCGCCTTGTGGAGCGAGGCCTTGATGCCGTCGTCGAGCGCCTTCTTCTCGGCGATCGCCTTCGCGATGTCCGGGTGCCGGGCGTCGAGGAACTCCATGAGCTCCTTCATGTAGCGACCCACCTGCTCCACCGGGATGTTGCGGATCCAGCCCACCCCGGCCTCGTCGCGGTTCGTCGCGGCGTAGATCTGGATGACCTGCTTCTCGACGGGCATCGGCTGGTACTGGCTCTGCTTCAGCACCTCGACCAGGCGCTCGCCGCGGGCCAGCGTCTCCTGGGTGGCCTTGTCGAGGTCGGAGCCGAACTGCGCGAAGGCCGCCAGCTCGCGGTACTGCGCGAGCTCGAGCTTGAGCGAGCCGGCCACCTGCTTCATGGCCTTGATCTGCGCCGAGCCACCGACGCGCGACACCGAGATGCCAACGTTGATGGCAGGCCGGACGCCCTGGTTGAAGAGGTCGGTCTCGAGGAAGATCTGGCCGTCGGTGATGGAGATGACGTTGGTCGGGATGTACGCCGACACGTCGCCGGCCTGCGTCTCGATGATGGGGAGCGCGGTGAGCGACCCGCCGCCCTCCTTGTCGGAGAGCTTCGCGGCGCGCTCCAGCAGGCGGCTGTGGAGGTAGAACACGTCGCCCGGGTACGCCTCGCGGCCCGGCGGGCGGCGGAGCAGCAGCGAGAGCTGGCGGTAGGCGACGGCGTGCTTCGAGAGGTCGTCGTAGATGATGAGGGCGTGGCGGCCGGAGTCGCGGAAGTACTCGCCCATCGTCACGCCGGTGTAGGGCGCGAGGTACTGCAGCGGGGCCGGGTCGGAGGCGTTGGCCGCCACCACGATGGTGTAGTCCATCGCGCCGTACTGGCGGAGCTTGTCGACCACGCGCGCGACGGTCGACTGCTTCTGGCCGACGGCGACGTAGATGCAGACGAGGTTGTTGCCCTTGTTGTTGATGATGGTGTCGATCGCGACGGCGGTCTTCCCCGTCTGGCGGTCGCCCAGGATGAGCTCGCGCTGGCCGCGGCCGATCGGCACGAGGGCGTCGATGGCCTTGAGGCCGGTCTGCATCGGCTCGTGCACGCTCTTGCGCTTCACGATGCCGGGGGCCTTGATCTCGATCTTCCGCATCTGCTTGGCGGCGATCGGCCCGCGGCCGTCGATGGGGTTGCCGAGGCCGTCCACCACGCGCCCGAGCAGCTCCTCGCCGACGGGCACCTCGGCGATGCGGCCGGTCCGCTTGACGGGGTCGCCCTCGCGGATGACCTCGTAGTGGCCCATGATCGCGGCGCCGACGTTGTCCTCCTCGAGGTTCAGCACGAGGCCGCGGATCCCGTGCGGGAACTCGAGCAGCTCGCCGGCGGCGGCGCTGCCGAGGCCGTAGATGCGGGCGACGCCGTCGGCCTGCGACAGCACGGTCCCGGTCTCGGTGACCTCGACCTTCTTCCCGTAGTCCTTGATCTGCTCGCGGATGATGCGGCTGATCTCGTCGGCGCGGATTTCCATGGCTTCGTTCTGCTCCGGTGCTGAGAGGAAGAAAGGAGTAGACGGCGGCTACTGCTTCAAGGCGCGGCGGAGCTCCTCGAGCTGCGACCGCACGGATCCGTCGTAGGTGAGGCTGCCGACCTGCGCCACCACACCTCCGAGGAGGGCCGGATCGACCGAGCGGTCGAGGATCACCTGGGCGCGGGTGGCGCGGGCGAGCTTGTCGGCGATGGCCTGGGCGTTCGACGCGTCGAGCGGAACGGCCGAGACGATGCGGGCGCGCAGCCGCCCGAGCTTCTGGTCGGCGAGGTCGCGGAAGACGTCCACCACCGCGCCCAGGTAGGCGAGGCGGTTGCGGTCTCCGAGGAGGTAGAGGAGGTTCGAGGGCTCGGGGTCGAGCCGCAGGCCGGCCGCGATCTTGCCCCCGATCGCCCGCCGCTGCTCGCGCGTGTAGATGGGGTTCACGAGCACGTCGCGCAGCTCGGGCGACACGTCCACGGCCTCTTTCAAGGTGGCGAGACTCTGGGCCCAGGCCTCGACCTTGCCCTGCTCGACCGCGAGGTCGAAGAGGGCCTTCGCGTATCGGCGCGCGATGGTTCCGACGATCATAAGGGGCCGCCCGAGTAGCACGCCGGCCCATGTCGGTCAAGCGGCGACCGCCCTCCATTCTCCTTGGACTCTCGGCAGTTACACGGCGACCGTGGCGATCTGTCGCGCCGATTGACAGAGGTCAGGTGCGCTTTACTTTGCCCGCACCGGAAGACCGGAACGGAAAAAGGAGGAAAGATCATGACGATGCTGACCCGCTGGGATCCCTGGAGGGATCTGCAGAGGCTCCAGGAAGAGATGGGCCGTGTGTTCGACGATAGGCTCGTGGCGCGCACCGGGGAGTCGGTGGGCTGGACGCCCAAGGTGGACATCTACGAGGACGAGGAGGGGCTGGCCCTTCGCTTCGAGCTGGCGGGCGTCGAGCCGAAGGACGTCGACATCCGGTTCGAGAACGGCGTGCTGACGTTGCGCGGCGAGCGCAAGCTGGAGCGCGAGGAGAACAAGGACAACTACCACCGCGTGGAGCTGTCCTACGGCACCTTCACCCGCTCCTTCTCGCTGCCGGGCACCGTGGACGCGGAGAAGATCCGGGCCGAGTCGAAGAACGGCGTCCTGACGGTGCACCTGCCGAAGAAGCCCGAGGCGAAGCCGAAGTCGATCCAGGTCAAGGTGAACTAGGCCTCGCCTGGCCGCTCGCCCGGCCACCCCATCCCGCCGCCGAGGTGCGGCTGCCGCCCGCGGGCGGTGAGCGGGGCGGCCACGAGGAAAGGGCCCCGAGCGATCGCCGGGGCCCTCCTGTTGTCACCGTAAGTGTCGTTACTTAAAGTGTACTAGGCCTTGACCGCCGCGATGGGCGTGGCGGCCGGAGCGGACTTCCGATCGGACGAGAGGTTCTCCATCTTCGTCTGGCCCTCGAAGATGACCCCCTTCTCGATCATGAGCGACGGGGTCTCGACGTTGCCGCGCATCTTCGCCGGGTGGTGGAGCTCGACCGCGTTCTTGGCGCGGATGTTCCCATTCACCTCGCCGTGGATGATGATCGTCCCGCAGCTGATCTCGGCCGAGATCTTGGCGCCCTCGCCGACGACGAGGACGTCGCCGGTGACGATGGTCCCGGTGAACTTGCCGTCGATCCGGACCGTGCCCTCGAACGTCAGCTTGCCTTCGAACTCCGACCCGCGACCCAGCAGGGCGTTGAGGTCACTCGAGGCGGCAGGGGTAGAGGTGACGTCTTCACGCTTCAACATGGCCATGTGCTGCGGCTCCTCGCGCTGGTGGGAGAGAGGGATCGGCTCGGCGCGCGCGGTGGGGCCGGGCGTGGGAGAGCTTCCTTCCTCTCGTGGCTTGTTCCAGAAAGGCATGTCGCCTCGATCGTGCTTCGCTTCGCCGCAGAGCCACGCGGCCCAGACGGCACGGACCCTTTTCTACGCCCCAATCTTGCCGAGTATTCCTTCCAGCTCGTCGAGCGAGGTGTAGTCGAGCTCGATGCGGCCTGTCGAATCGGACTTCGGGACCACTCTACAGCGGCACCCCAGGCGGCGCTGCAGGCGCGTGACGAGCGCACGCACGGCCGGCGAGTCGCCAGGAGTTCCAGCAGCCGGGCGCTTGCTCCCCCCACCGGACAGCTCCCGCACGAGGGCCTCGGTCGCTCGCACGGAGAGCTGCTCGCGCAGCACGCGCTGCGCCGCCCGCCGGATCGCCTCGGCCGCCTCCAGCCCGAGCAGCGCCCGGGCGTGCCCCATCTCGAGCCGGCCCTCGCGGACGGCGTCGCGCACGTCGCCGGGGAGCCGCAGCAACCGGAGCGCGTTCGCGACCGTCGAGCGCTCCTTGCCCACCTTCTCCGCCACCTGCTCCTGTGTGAGCCCATGCTCGTCGACGAGCGCCTGGTAGGCCTCGGCCTCCTCGATCGCGTTCAGGTCGGCGCGCTGCACGTTCTCCACGAGCGCGATCTGGAACGCCTGCGCCGGGCTCGCCTCGCGCACGATGGCGGGGATCTCCTTCAGGCCGGCGCGCTGCGCCGCCCGCCACCGCCGCTCGCCGGCGACGATGCGGTACCGGGCGCCGTGCCGGCGGACGAGGATGGGCTCGACGACGCCGTGCTCGCGGATCGAAGCGGCGAGCTCCTCGAGCCGCGCCTCGTCGAACCGCTTCCGCGGCTGCTCGGGGCTGCGCTCCACGGCCTCCACCGGCAAGGCGAGGAGCGCCTTCCCCGCGGCGACCGCGGCCACGGTGGTCGGCACCGGCTGCGGCGCGTTCGAGAGGAGGGCAGCCATGCCGCGCCCGAGGGCGGGGCGGCGCTTGTCGGCGAGGCTCATGGTCAGGCGGCTTTCCCGATGCGGTCGACGCGCCTCACCACCTCGCGGGCCAGCTCGAGGTAGCTCTGGCAGCCCTTGGACGCGACGTCGTAGAGGAGGATGGGCTTCCCGTGAGACGGGCTCTCCGAGAGCCGCACGTTGCGGGGGATGACGGTCTTGAAGACCTCCCGCCTGAAGTGCTTGCGGACCTCGTCCTCGACCTGCTGGGCCAGGTTGTTGGCGGCGTGCATGGTGAGGACGATCCCGTCCACCTGCAGGACGGGGTTCGCCTGCCCCTTCACGAGGTCGATGGTGCGGAGCACGTCGGCCAGCCCCTCGAGCGCGAAGTACTCGCACTGGAGGGGGATGATGACGCCCTGGGCCGCCACGAGCCCGTTCAGCGTGAGGAGGCCGAGCGAGGGCGGGCAGTCGACGAGGACGTACTCGTACTCGGGCGCGACGGCGGCCACCGCGTCGGCGAGACGCCGCTCGCGGCCTTGGACGTCCGCGAGCTCGAGCTCGGCGCCGACGAGGTGCCGGCTGGCGGGGGCCAGGTCGAGGAACTTGAGCTCCGTCTTGCGCACGACCTCGCCGAGCGGGACGCCGTCGAGCAGCGCCTCGTACACGCTCGCCTCCACGTCGTCGCGCGAGATGCCGAGCGCCGACCCGGCGTTGCCCTGCGGGTCCATGTCGATGAGGAGCGTCCGCCGCTCGGCGGCGGCGAGCGAGGCGGCCAGGTTGACGGCGGTGGTGGTCTTCCCGACGCCGCCCTTCTGGTTCGCGATGGTGATGACGCGCGGCATGCTCTCCTCTCGGCGGGCAGGCCTACCCCGCCGCTCGGCGCGGCGCAAGGACGCGACGGCGGAGGGCGGGAACGGCAGGGTGGTGGAGGCGGGGCTGGGCTGCGGGATCACGGGGCGGACCTCCGGGGATGGAGGCCGCCATGATCGATCGACCCCCTGACAGCGCGCGGTGTTCCACGTGGAACAGAAACCCACCCAGGCGACGATGTGTTCCACGTGGAACGTCACGTGGACTCCCTCGGCCTGGAGGCGAGGAGAGGGTCGAGGAGAGGGGCTCTAGGTGAGCCATGTGGTGCGAGGACCCTCGCCCTGGGCGGAGCTGGTCGGCCGCGCCGGCTGCGGGAGTGGCCCGCGCGCGGGGCTCCGGCCGCCACCCGGTATCCTCGCGCCGCGCGGACCCGGGCAGCACACCGCGCCGGCGCAATGCGGCGTTGCCTGGAGCTGCTCTGCTCTCGACCGGTGCGGGCGCCGCCCGCGCGCCGGCGCACCTCCGCCCATGCGCCGCGCGGACCTGAGGCAACCGCTGGCGGCCTCCGCCAATCGCGCCCGGGCCACCCCCTCCGCCGGCGCTCCGCCGCCGCCGGACGAACCGGCAGGTCCGTGTTCCACGTGGAACACGTGAGCCGCGGTACCGCGCGAGGTCACCGGGGCGCGACCACCCGGGCCCGGGTACGACGACGCTCCGGTTCCCATGGGTTCCACCTCACGCGGCGGCGCGCGCGCTCCGAGCTGAGGGCGAGCCCGCGCCCAGCTGCCGCTGTCGAAGCTCCGCGGCCACGCCACCTCGCAGCCGGCGCGACCTACGCTGGACGCCGGCCAGGTTCCACGTGGAACACCATCCGGCACCCCGGCGGCGGCTAGCTGCGGGACCGATGCACCCGAGTCGACACTCGTGAGGGCGACGCCGGGTGGCGCGAAACCATGGTCTCAGCGCTGCTGGTCGGCCGCGCCGGCTGCGGGGGTGGCCCGGGCACGGGGCTCCGGCCGCCGCCCAGCGCTCGCGCGCCGCGCGGACCCGCGGAGCACTCCGCGCCGGCGCAATGCGGCGATGGCTGGAGCTGCTCTGCTCTCGACCGGTGCAGGCGCCGCCCGCGCGCCGGCGCACCTCCGCCCATGCGCCGCGCGGACCTGCGGCAACCGCTGGCGGCCTCCGCCAATCGCGCCCGGGCCACCCCCTCCGCCGCTTCCGTCCGCCGCCGGACGAACCGGCGGGTCCGGGCTCCACGTGGAACACGTGAGACGTGGCCCGGTGGGCGAAGCTCGTGCACCACAGAACGAGTCACACCTCGTCTCCGAGCACGCGTCCCGCGCTGCGCCGGCGCGCGGGCGGCGCCTCAGAGGCTCGAAGGCCACGCGGCAACGGTCGTCGCCGCATTGCGCCGGCGCGACGGGCCCCGTGCTGGCGCGCGTGCTCGGGCCCACTTGCCGCGGCCGAAGCTCCGCGGCCACGCCGCCCCGCAGCCGGCGCGCCCTACGCTGGACGCCGACCGGCGCGGCACCCCACGGCGGCACAGGACTTTCCACCGGAACACCATCCGGCGCCCAGTCGGCGGCGACCAGCGCGGCCGACGCACCTGAGGACTCCGCGTTCCTGGTCGGCCGCGCCGGCTGCGGGGGTGGCCCGGGCGCGGGGCTCCGGCCGCCATCCAGTGTCCTCGCGCCGCGCGGACCCGGGCAGCACTCCGCGCCGGCGCAATGCGGCGATGGCTGGAGCTGCTCTGCTCTCGACCGGTGCAGGCGCCGCCCGCGCGCCGGCGCACCTCCGCCCGCGTCCCGCGCGGACCAGCGGCCCCCACTCGCGGCCTCCGCCAATCGCGCCCGCGCCACCCCCTCCGCCTGCGCTTCCGTCCGCCGCGCGGACGGGCCGGCGACGTTCGGGTTCCACGTGGAACACGTGAGCGGTCGTCCCGTGGGCGATGCCAGCGCACGCACGTTCGCGGAGGCACCACCACGCGGCGCTCGATCTCGAGCGCGAACATCCGGCGCCGCCGGGCGGGGCGCGGCGGGACTCCGTGAGTGCACCGCACGCGCCGGCTCGCGCGCGCGGCGCCGGGAGCGCCGGCGGAGGGGCGGAGGGGCCGCGTTTGCGCAGGCCGCGACGAGGACCGTTCGTTCGCGCGGCCCGGGATCCACGGTGCGCCGGCGCGCGGGCGGCGCCTCCACCGTCCGCAAGCCGCGCGGTGCCGCTCATCGCCGCATTGCGCCGGCGCCGCGCGCGCCGCGCTGACGCGCGAACCCGGACCCACCCGCCGCGGCCGGAGCTCTGCGGCCACGCCGCCCCGCAGCCGGCGCGGCCGACGACGACCTCCCGACCCACGCTGTGTTCCACGTGGAACTCCCGCCCGCTACTCGACCCCCGCCACCCGCGACCCTTCGGCGCGAACCTCGCCGGGACGGATGTACCCGAATCGCGGGTCGACGCCAGGGGCGCGAGGGCTTACCTCCTCGCTGGGACGGCATTCGCCCGCGCTCCCGGGTGGGGTGGCGGAACGCGTGTCGGCCGTCCAACGTCACGGGAGGAGCCCATGAACATGGCCACGCTGAAGCGCGACGAGCTGCCCACCACGCTCGGCGGGACGAGCGATCTCCTCCTCGGCGCCGGCGCCGAGTTCGAGGGGAAGCTCACCTTCAAGGGGACGGTCCGCATCGACGCCGTCTTCAAGGGGTCGATCTTCACCGACGACGTGCTCGTGGTCGGCGAGCACGCCCGCATCGAGGCCGAGATCACCTGCGGGACGATCATCGTCCATGGCGAGGTGCGCGGGAACATCCGCGCCAAGAACGCGGTCGAGCTGCATCACCCCGCGAAGGTGCGGGGTGACCTCTTCACGCCTGCCATCTCGATGGAGAAGGGCGTGTTGCTGCACGGCTCGGTCAAGATGGAGAACCTGGAGCGCGCGGCGCAGCAGCGGCCGGTCACGACTCCGCCCCCCGCCCCTTGACCCGGAGCGGTCAGCGCGCCCGGAACCGCGCGACAGCGCGTTCGTGCCCGGAGCGCGGGAGGGTGAAGCGATCGAGCGCGTCGAGCGCCAGGCCGTGCTCCGCGCCGAGCGCCGACAGGGTCGCCTCGTCCGCCTCACGGCCCAGCATCGCGAAGAGGCGTCCCCCCTCCGCCAGGTAGCGCGCGCCGAGCGGGAGCCAGCGCACGGGATCCGTGAAGGCGCGGCTCACCACTGCCTCGCACCTCGGCAGCCCCTCCGCCGCCGGGTCGCCGCCGGCCCGCACCGCGCGCGCTCGCACGGGCAGGTCGAGCTCGGCCGAGACCGCCTTCAGGAACGCCACCTTCTTCTGGACGACGTCGCAGCACGTGACCTGCAGCTCCGTGCGGACGCAGGCGAGGGCGACGCCGGGGAGCCCCGCGCCGCTCCCCACGTCGAGGAGCGTGCGCGCGCCGCCCAGCGTCCGGAGCAGCGCCAGGCTGTCGGCGAGGTGCAGCTCAGCCACCGCGGCCGGGTCGGTGATGGCGGTGAGGTTCACCTTCCGGTTCCATGCGAGCAGCTTCTCCGCGAACGCGGCGAGCTTGGCCCGGCCCGCGGCGCTGACCTCCACGCCGAGGGCAGTGAGGCCGTCGGAGAGGACCTGGTCGAAGAGGGCGGGGAGGGCCACGGCGAGGGAGCTCCCCGGACGATCAGCGCGCCTTAGGGCCGCGGCCGAGCGCGGCCTCGACCTCGGGGGCGTGCGCGGCGAGGTAGGCCTCCACCTCCGCCGCCTCCAGCTCCAGGTCGCGCAGCACGCCCTCGTAGACGAAGCGGAACTGCGCCCGGTGCTCGTCCCCTCGCAGCTCGAAGGAACGGCGCAGGACCGCCGCCGAGAAGAGCTTCTCCTGCTTCGTCTTCGGGCGGGGGGCCACGGCGATGACCTTACCGACCGCTCCCGCCGCCCGCCTTCTCGGGGACGACGAGCAGGGTCCGGAACAGGCCCTCGCCCTCGCTGCGGGTCGACACGCCCTCCGCGCCCACGAGGGCGAGGTGGATCTGGCGCCGCTCGCGCGCGGTGATGGGGGCGATGGCGATGACCTTGCCGGTGCGCCGCGCGGTGGCGGCGAGCCGCTCCGCCATCGCCTTCACGACCGGGTCCTCCGCGTCGCTGAACCCCCCGACGTCGAGGTTCACCCACTTGCGCCCCTCGGCGCGCGGGTTCACGACGCGGTTCACCAGGTACTGCACCGCCTCGATGAGCGCCGAGCCCAGCTCGATGGCGTTGCCCGGGCGCGGGCGCAGCGCAACCCCGATCGCCTCGGGCGACTCCTTCACGTCGACGTCGACCTCCGCGCCCATGCGGGCGAAGAGCCCCTCGCAGAACTCGCGGGCCGCGCGCACCTTCTCGGGCGCCTCGGCCGGCGGGGGGGTCTGATCACGGCGCTCTTCGGACATGGCGGCTCCTCTCCTCAGGCCCGCGCCGGCGCCGGGGCCGGCTGGCGCTTCATGAGCCACTGCTGCTGGGCGATCGAGAGCACGTTGTTGACGAGGATGTAGAGCGTGAGGCCCGACGGCAGCCGCAGCATGATGAAGGTGAAGAAGATGGGCATGAAGTAGAGCAGCATCTTCGCCTGCGCGTTGTCCGCCGGCTGCGGCGACAGCTTCTGCATGAGGAAGCTCGACGCGCCCATCGTGAGCGGCAGGATGTAGAACGGGTCGAACTGGGTCAGGTCCTTGAGCCAGAGGAACGGCTCCCGGTACAGCTCGACCGAGGTCTGCAGCGTGGCATAGAGCGCGAACCAGATCGGCATCTGGATCAGCATGGGGAGGCAGCCGCCGAGCGGGTTCACCTTGTGCTGCTGGTAGAGCTGCATCACGGCCAGGTTGAGCTTCTCCTTGTCGTCGCCGTGCTTCGCCTTGAGCTTCTCGATCTCGGGCTGCAGCTTCCGCATCTCGTTCATCGACGCCATCGACTTCGCGGTGAGCGGATAGAGCAGCGCCTTCACGAGCACGGTGAGGAGGATGATCGCGACGCCCCAGTTGCCGACGTACCGCTCCAGCATCCGCATCACGGCGAGGAGGATGCGCGCGAAGAAGGCGAACAGGTTCGTCACCGCGCCGTAGTCGATCGCGCTCTCGAGGTCCCGCCCGTAGACGCGCAGAAGATCGAGCTGCTTCGGGCCGGTGTAGACCGCGAACTTGACGTTCAGCTGCCCGTCCAAGGGCAGGCGCACGGCCGTGCTGCTCGCGCCGGCGGCCGGACCGCGCAGGAACAGGCACTCCCCCATCTCCGGGGTGGGGAGCAGCACCGACACGAAGTAGTGCTGGTCGAGCCCGGCCCAGCTCACCGTCCCCGGCACGCTCTCCTTCGCCTCCTTGCCGCCGAAGCGGGCGGTCTTCCCGGCGGCGCGGCATAGCGGCGTGACGGTCTCGGCGACCTGCCCGCCGGAGAAGAAGCCGGGCTTCGGCTGGTCGGGCGAGACGTACGCAGGGTAGAGGACGACGAGGTCGCCCCGCTTGTCGCTCCGGGCCGAGAGCTCGAGCCCGATCTCGTACGGACGCTCTCCGAAGAAGAAGCGCTTGCGCACCTGGGCCGCGCCGACCGTGCCCTCGAAGGT
>Ga0306923_10001491_pt1 | contig 20853 bp, 17 predicted proteins | sample sta12Can44000108_FD_203841 | JGI IMG/M metagenome (GOLD analysis project Ga0306923, IMG submission 203841) | Lab enrichment of tropical soil microbial communities from Luquillo Experimental Forest, Puerto Rico - statanox.12C.anox.44.000.108 (v2)... | ecosystem: Environmental > Terrestrial >... | reverse complement strand
GGACCTGAAGCAGGGCAGCCGCATCGTGCCGAAGATAGACCTCGAATATGTGCGCGCGACAACGGGAGCCTTCCAGGAAATGGGCGGACTCGATCCCGTTGCGGCCAGTGGTGCTGCGCTCGAACGGGCGCGCGTCCTGGTGGGTGCCGAGGTAGGGCACTACTGGATTTTCGACCGAAAGATTCTGGATCTTTCGGCCTACGGCAAATTCGTCGACAATTTTTCGCAAAACTTCAATTCAGTGCTTGTCAGCTTCGGGCCACAGGCCATCGCCGTGCAGGGAATCGGAGAAGGTCAGAATGGCGTCGACACCGGCGCCTCGGCTTCACTCTCCCTGAGCAACACCGCGCGTGTCTATCTCAACTACGACGGCAAGTTCCGTTCCGTGCTGCAGTCGCATCAAGGAACGCTCGGCTTGGAAATCAAATGGTAGCGGAGGCGCTCACAATGGTTGCGCCGCGGCGTATCCCTTGAGCCCGTAGTTCTGCCGCGACGCGGTCATCAACGACACCAGCTCGTCGGGATGGATGAATTCGTCGCGGAAACAGGCGTAGACCTTCGGGTCGAAGATGCTCTTCAACCAATCGATCACCACCTTGTGGCGGTCGGAGTCGCGGAACCCGCGATGATAGGTGAGCCACAGATCCATGTGATAGTTAATGCCGAGGTCGATTGCGACCAGCGGCGCACCTAGCGCAATCGCCGAGGTCGGCAGAAAACCTATGCCGGCTCCTCGCTCGATGGCGTAGAGAACCGCGACGCTTGAGTTTGTCGAAATGCTGACAACCCCTTCCAGCGACTTAAGCCCCAGGATGCGCGAGTAGCCGCTCTCGTCGAGCTGTACACCATGTTGTCGGACGATACGATGATTTCGAAGATCCATAAGATTTTCCGGAATGCCGTAAGCATCTCGATAGGCTTCCGAGGCAAAGGTGTAGATATGCAACCGGCCGAGCCTGGTGACGATGAGGTCGGGATCGGTCGGTCGTTCAAGCTGGATTGAGATGTCCGCTTCCAGGCGGGACACATCGGCCTGCTCCATCGCACAGCGGAGGTCGACCATGATGTTGCGATAGGTCTTCTGGAAGTCGATCAATCGGGGAAGCACCCAGAAATTGCCGGGTCCCTCAGTCATCGCAACCCGCACCGATCCTTGGGTCTGCGTCGAGAGCGAAGCACGACGAAAGATATTGAAGCTCAACCGCTCCATTTGTTCCACGTCGAACAGCAACGCCCGGCCCTCGTCACTCAGTGACAAGCCCGACTGATCGCGCAGGAACAGCTTGCAGCCGAGTTCCTCTTCCAGCCGGTCGATCTTCCGCATCAGGGTCGTTCCGGTCAGGCCGAGCGCTTCAGCCGCGTTTCGGAAACTTTGATGCCTCGTGCAGAGCAGAAAGGACCGCAAATCCTCCCAGGAAACGCCAAGTGTTTCGTCAAATTTCCTGTGCTGCGTTGGTGCAGCACCCCGATGCAAATGTTGCGGCATACCCGCCAACCCCGTCAGGTATGATGACTGTTACACATGGATGGAACATTAGATGCAGAAAAAGCTCCGAGGAAGTGGAGATTTTGGCTTGCGGCACGAGCTGGACGCGCTCGTTCCCGCTCCCGTGATCAGTGCTGAGCCCGCGATGCAGGAGCAATTGCCTGCTCTTGCCGAAATTGCCAAACGTGAAATCCCGGGCGTCAACGCCAAGGTAGGTCTGGCCCGTTTTCTGCGCGCCGATCCCGAGTCTATCTTCACGTTTCGACGCGGCGACCGCCTGCTCGGCGGTATCGCCTTCCTCTATTTCAACTGCCGCGGTCATGACGCGTTGCTGCTCGACAACGTCGACTTGAAAAATCCCGACCGTGAATTTCTCGCCGCCTCCGATGAAGAAGTTTCGGCGATTTATGTTTGGGCGCTCGCGGCCTATGGCCGCGCGGTCATGGGAATAGCCAATGTCGCCGCCTACTTGCGCAGGCCACGCTTTGCCGGCGCAAACTACTTTGCCCAGCCCTCGAGCAGCGCGGGGCGCGATTTGCTGATTGCGCTAGGATTTGAGCCAATACCCAGCTTCCAGGCGGACCTCTGGTGCTACGAGCGCCCCTGGAACCGTCCCTCACTGATGTTGCCGGTTGCTGGTTTCTCGCTCTCACCGGGGAGTCATGCAGATGCACGGCACTAGTCGCGTCATGGCGCAAGGCGCCGGGTCGCGGGCGATCACGATCCGTATAGCGCGTGATCCCAACGACCTCATGCTGGTGACTGCGATCCGCTCGGCGGTCTATCTGGCCGAGCAGGATTGCCCGATCGAGGAAGAATTCGACGGTAACGATCTGGTCGCCGCCCATTTCATCGGGTTTGTTGGCAGCGAACCCGCCGGTTGCCTTCGCGTGCGGTTTTTCGGCGAGTTCGCCAAGGTGGAGAGGCTGGCCGTTCGTCACCAGTTTCGCCGTTCACGGGTATCGTTCAAGCTCGTGCAGGCGAGCGTGGAATACATCAGACGCAAGGGGTTTCGAAAGATCTACGGTCAAGCCCAGGATCGGCTCGTCGATTTCTGGGCGCATTTCGGGGCAAAGCCGCTCGGTCACAATCGCAAGATCGCTTTCTCGGATTTCTCCTATACCGAGATGGTGCTCGACATCGAGCCCGGCCCCGAAGCAATCACGCTCGATAGCGATCCCTACGTGATCATCCGTCCCGAAGGTGATTGGGATCGGCCGGGCGTGCTCGATGTTTCTGCCGGCCGCGCGGTGACGTCACCGTTGCGCAATGCGGCCCAATCGGCCCGTTCCTGACGCGGAACTGCAACATGCTCGCTTCAATCGATGATGATCCGCCAATCCTCGTCTGCGCCGATTTGCAATCCGAATATCTCACGGAAGGCCGCAGCCATGCTATTTCGGATGCGGAGGAGATCATGTCGCGTTGCCACGAACTGATCGCGTTCTGGCGTGACAACCTTTGGCCGGTGATGCATTTGAAGCGGATCGCGCAGGCGGCCTGGTTCAATCCGGCGTCGAACCTGACGAACTGGATCACCGAGCTGAAACCGCGGCCGGGGGAGCTCGCCTTCGAGCATCCGTTGCCGTCGGCCTACAGCTCGGCGCGGTTTGCCGAATACACGACAAACATCAAGAGCGTCCGCTGCGTGCTGCTGGGATTTTCCCTCGACGAAACCATCCTGGCCACGGCGGTCGACGGATTTCACCGCAGTCATCGCTACCAGGTCGTCGGCGATGCGGTGGCGTGCCGGCGGACAGGCGTGGGTGACACCGCTTCGTACAAGACGGCCGTCATCAAGGTGATTGGCAATTTCGCCGGCATCCGGCGCAGCGCCGACTTGATCGGCGCCAGCGGCAGAATTGCGGTGTAGGAGGTTTTCAAGCGAAGTGTATGCGGTTCGCGTGAAGAAAACGCGTCAAAACATAACACGCCTCAGGCCCGATCCACCCTCACCACCCGGCCCTTCTCGATGGCGAGCGCAAGTCGGCCGTGCTTCAGCGAGAGCGCGGCTTCCCCGAATAGCTCGCGGCGCCAACCGTGAAGGGCGGCTACGTCGGCGTGATCGTCGGCTGCGATCAGCTCGAGATCGTCGACGGTTGCGATGACCTTGCTCGCCACGGCATGGCGCTCCGACGTCATGCGCAGCAGGACCTTGAGCAGCTCGACGATCGCGGCTCCGTTCGAATTGTTGCGCGGCTTTTCAAGTTTCGGCAGCGTTGCGGGATCGCGCGCCAGCCCTCGTTGTACGGCGGTCACGATCTCGGCGCCCCATTTCGAACGGTCGAACCCCTTCGGCAGCGAGCGTAGGCCGGCGAGCCGTTCGACCGTGGTCGGTGCATGGGTTGCGATGTCGCCGATCGCATCGTCCTTCAGCACGCGGCCGCGCGGGACGTCGCGGCTCTGCGCCTCCTGTTCGCGCCAGGCGGCGACCTCCATCAAAACCGCCAGTTCCTTCGGCTTGCGCACCCTGGTCTTCAGCCGCTCCCAGGCGCGCTCGGGATGGAAGTCGTAAGTCCTCGGTGAGGTCAGAACCTCCATCTCCTCGCTCACCCAATCGCTGCGGCCGCGCTTCCTGAGATCGGGCTCAAGTGCCAGGAACACGTCGCGCAGGTGGGTAACGTCGGAAACCGCGTAGATGATCTGTTCTTTGGTCAGAGGCCGCCGCGACCAGTCGGTGAATCGGTGGGTCTTGTCCGGGCGGTGACCGGTGATGCGCTCGACCAACTGGTCGTAACCGATGCTGTCGCCATGACCGAGCACCATGGCCGCGACCTGGGTGTCGAAGACCGGGTGCGGAACGATGGCGGCACGGTGCCAGATGATCTCGATGTCCTGACGGGCCGCATGAAACACCTTCAAGACCTTCTCGTTGGCCATCAGCTCGAAGAAGCATTTAAGGTCGATCCCCTTGGCCAGCGCGTCGATTACCATGGCTTCGTCGGGGCTTGCCATCTGGACTACGCAGAGCAGCGGATAATAGGTGGTTTCCCGCAGGAACTCGGTATCGACGGTAATCACCGGATGCCGGGCGAGACGCTCGCAGGCGGCTTCGAGTTTGGAAGTGGTGGTGATCAGGTCCATAGACAATCCGTGACGCTAGTGGTCCGATTCTAACATTCGCTACCCATCTGGAGAGCCGCTTTTGCGAATGTTAGAATCCGAGGACCACTAGTAACTTATTGATGCTAGTGGAGCTTTGGATTTGACGTTCGCATGAAGCAATCGCGGCAGCAGGGTAGCGAACGTCAAATCCGCTCCACAAGCCGACAGCCGTTCGGCCGAAAGCGTCGGTATGTCAAGGGTCTGGGCAAAAATTCGAGCCTTGCATACGGGCTAGGAATCGCAGCCGGGTCAGCCGGGCGCAAGGCGGCGCGGTGATTGGGAGCCGCAGGTTCGAATGGGATATCAGTGGCGGCGGGCGCGCCGATCGGAATTGGGCGCCGATGGAACGGCAACTACGACGACGCAGAGCGCGAGCACGGCCAATCCCATGAATTCGAATACAAGTGCGTCCACGACAAAATCCCCCGGCGTAGAGGGAAGCTTGTCGAGGTCGCATTGACCGTTTCTTAATCGAGCGGATCTGGGTCACGGAATGGTGGATGCGGAGTTAAGCACCGCTAACGGAGCGACCACTATGTCCCGCAGAACGTCTGGCAGACCCGCTCATGCGGCTGCGGCGGATTGGCATAGTCCGCAAACGCCGGTTGCTCCTCGTAAGGCTTCGACAGCACCGTCCAGAGCTCTTCGAACGGCGCGTAATCGTCATTAGCGACGGCGGCCTGGATCACGGCCTCGACGCGGTGGTTGCGCGGGATAAAGGCAGGGTTGACGGCACGCATGGCCGCCTGCCGTTCGGCCGCAGGTTCCACCTCCTCGGCCAGCCGTTGGCGCCAGCGCTGGGCCCATTCGTCAAACGCCTCGGGCTCCGCGAACAGGTTGCGCACGCTGTCGTCCGCATTTTCACCGGCGGCATCGCCAAGCTTCCGGAAGGCGAGGGTAAAATCCGCCTTGCCTGCGGTCATGGTGTCGAGCAACGCCTGCGCCAATACCTGATCGCCGTCGCGTTCGGTGAAGAGGCCGAGCTTTTTGCGCAAACCGGCCTTGTAGGCGGTGTTAAACGTCTGCGCAAAGTCGCCCAGCGCCACCTGCGCCTCGGCCACCGCCCTGTCCTGATCGTCTGACAACAGCGGCAGCAGGCATTCGGCAAAGCGCGTCAAATTCCACAGCGCGATCCTGGGCTGGTTGGCATAGGCGTAGCGACCGTACTCGTCGATCGAGCTGAACACCTGCGCGGGATCGAAATGGTCCATGAAGGCGCACGGGCCGTAGTCGATGGTCTCGCCCGAGATCGACGTGTTGTCGGTGTTCATGACGCCATGAATAAAACCGACCAGCAGCCAGCGCGCGACGAGCTCGGCCTGGCGCGCGGTAACCGCCGACAGGAACGCGTGGTAGGGCCGCTCAGTGCCGGCGAGTTCTACGTAGTGCCTTGCGATCGCGTGGTCGGCGAGCCGCCGCACCGCCTCGGTGTCGCCGCGCGCAGCGAAATATTGGAAGGTGCCAACGCGGATGTGGCTTGAGGCAACCCGGGTCAGGACCGCGCCGGGAAGCGCGGTTTCGCGCAGCACGCTCTCGCCGGTGATGACGGCGGCAAGCGAGCGCGTAGTCGGAATGCCCAGCGCAAACATCGCCTCGCTGACGATGTATTCGCGCAGCACCGGTCCGAGCGCGGCGCGGCCGTCGCCGCGGCGGGAGAACGGCGTCGGGCCCGATCCCTTGAGCTGGATGTCGCGGCGGACCCCGTCCCTGTCGACGACCTCACCAAGCAGGATGGCGCGGCCATCGCCGAGCTGCGGCACGAAATGCCCGAATTGGTGCCCGGCATAGGCCATCGCGATCGGATCGGCTCCGGCGGGCAGGGTCTTGCCGGAAAGGATTTCGGCGCCCTCGGGGCTCTCGAGCAGATCAGGGTCAAGTCCGAGATGGGCGGCGAGCGCGCGATTGAGCTTGATCAGCCTGGGCGAGGCGACCGGGGTCGGGGCGACACGGGCGAAAAAGTTCGCCGGCATGGCCGCATAACTGTTCTGGAAGGGAAATTGCACCGTCATGCAACCAAGATAGGCGCGCCGAGACGATTTTTCGAGCCCAAAACCGGCCGCACTTCGGTTGCCGCATCACGTTGCGTCGGGTAAACCCTCCCGCGTTTCGGACCCACCCGTTTGGCCCCGAATCGCATCCCGACACCCGGCTTGAGACATCCATGCATCGTTACCGGACCCATACCTGCGGCGCGCTCCGCGAGAGCGACATCGGCGAGACGGTTCGCCTGTCCGGCTGGTGTCACCGCATCCGCGACCATGGTGGCGTGCTGTTCATCGACCTGCGCGACCATTATGGCCTGACGCAATGTGTCGCTGATCCCGATTCGCCGGCGTTCCGCGATGCCGAGACATTGCGCTCGGAATGGGTGGTGCGGATGGAGGGCAGGGTGCGCCGCCGCCCGGAGGGCACCGACAATCCGGAACTATCAACCGGCATGGTCGAGCTCTATGTCAGTGGCATCGAGGTGCTGGGGTCGGCCGGCGAATTGCCGCTGCCGGTATTCGGCGAGCAGGACTATCCGGAGGATATCCGCCTCAAATACCGCTTCCTCGACCTGCGCCGCGAAAAGCTGCACCAGAACATCATGACGCGCGGCGCGATCATCGACTCCATGCGCCGGCGCATGAAGGAGCAGGGGTTCTTCGAGTTCCAGACCCCGATCCTGACGGCATCCTCCCCGGAAGGGGCTCGCGACTTCCTGGTGCCGTCGCGCATTCATCCGGGCCGCTTCTACGCGCTGCCGCAGGCGCCGCAGCAATACAAGCAGCTCTTGATGATGAGCGGCTTCGACCGCTATTTCCAGATCGCGCCCTGTTTTCGCGACGAGGATCCGCGCGCCGACCGCCTGCCGGGCGAATTTTACCAGCTCGATATCGAGATGAGCTTTGTCACGCAGGAGGACGTGTTCGCGGCGATGGAGCCGGTGATCGGCGGCGTGTTCGAGGAATTTGCCAACGGCAAGCCGGTAACGAAAAACTGGCCGCGAATTCCCTTTGCGGAGGCCATTCGCAAATATGGCAGCGACAAGCCGGACCTGCGCAACCCAATCGAAATGCAGGACGTCTCGGAGCATTTCCGCGGCTCTGGCTTCAAGGTGTTCGCGCGGCTGCTGGAAGACGCAAAAAACCAGGTCTGGGCGATCCCGGCGAAGGGTGGCGGCGGCCGCGCCTTCTGCGACCGCATGAATTCGTGGGCGCAGGGCGAGGGCCAGCCGGGGCTCGGCTATATCATGTGGCGCGAAGGCGGCGAGGGCGCAGGTCCGCTCGCCAACAACATCGGGCCCGAGCGCACTTCGGCGGTCCGCGATCAGCTCGGCACGAAGGAAGGCGACGCCGCCTTCTTTGTTGCCGGCGATCCCGAAAAATTCTGGAAATTTGCGGGCCTTGCGCGCACCAAACTCGGCGAGGAGCTCAATCTCGTCGACAAGGACTGCTTCGAACTGGCTTGGGTCGTCGATTTCCCGATGTACGAGTACAACGAGGAGGACAAGAAAGTCGACTTTTCGCACAATCCGTTCTCGATGCCGCAAGGCGGGCTCGACGCGCTGAACGCGCAGGATCCGCTGACGATCAAGGCCTTTCAGTACGACGTCACCTGCAACGGCTACGAGATCGCCTCCGGCGGTATCCGCAACCATCGGCCTGAGGCGATGGTGAAGGCGTTCGAGATCGCAGGCTATGGCGAAAAGGAGGTCGTGGAGCGTTTCGGCGGTATGTACCGGGCTTTCCAGTTTGGCGCCCCGCCGCATGGCGGCATGGCGGCCGGCATCGATCGCATTGTCATGCTTCTGTGCGGCACCACCAATTTGCGCGAAATCTCGCTGTTCCCGATGAACCAGCAGGCCATGGACCTCATGATGGGCGCGCCAACCGAAGTCACGCCCAAGCAGTTGCGTGAGCTTCACATCCGGCTCAATCTGCCCCAAAACTGACGATCCAGGAGATTGTCCTAAGAGATTGGTCCAAGCGACTGACGTCGAGGGACCAAAAGCAAGCCCGCGCAGGGGGGAGCAATGTCATCCAATTCCGAAGACCTGCATTCCGCGGCACTGGCCTATCACCGGCTGCCGCGACCGGGGAAGCTGGAGATCCAGGCAACCAAGCCCCTCGCCAATCAGCGCGACTTGGCGCTCGCCTATTCGCCAGGCGTCGCCGCGGCCTGCACGGAGATCGCCGGCAATCCGGCCGAAGCCGCCACGTTGACCGCGCGTGCCAACCTTGTTGCGGTGGTCTCCAACGGCACGGCAGTGCTTGGGCTCGGCAATATCGGACCGCTCGCCTCGAAGCCGGTCATGGAGGGCAAGGCGGTGCTGTTCAAGAAATTTGCCGGCATCGACGTGTTCGACATCGAGATCGCCGCCGACACCATCGAGCGCGTGGTTGAAACGGTTGCGGCACTGGAGCCGACTTTCGGCGGTATCAATCTGGAGGACATCAAGGGGCCGGATTGCTTCGAGATCGAAGCGCACCTGCGAGAGCGCATGAAGATTCCGGTGTTCCATGACGATCAACACGGCACCGCGATCATTGTCGCCGCCGCGATCACCAACGCGCTGATGCTCAACGGCAAGAAGCTTCCCGATGTGAAGATTGTGGCCTCCGGCGCGGGTGCGGCGGCGCTCGCCTGCCTCAATCTGCTCGTCTCGATGGGCGCGCAGCGAAACAACATCTGGGTCTGCGATATCGAGGGCTTGGTCTACGAGGGCCGCGCCACTTTGATGGATCGCTGGAAGGCGGTCTACGCGCAAAAGACCGAGAAGCGGAAGCTCGCGGACGTAATCGGCGGCGCCGATATTTTCCTCGGGCTTTCCGCGCCGAACGTGCTGACCCAGGACATGGTCAAACGCATGGCTGACAAACCGCTAGTCATGGCGCTCGCCAATCCGACGCCGGAGATCATGCCGGATGAAGCCCGCGCCGCCCGGCCGGATGCGATGATCTGCACGGGACGGTCGGATTTTCCCAATCAGGTCAACAACGTGCTGTGCTTTCCCTTTATTTTCCGCGGCGCGCTCGATGTCGGCGCCACCGCCATCAACGAGCAAATGAAGCTTGCCGCGGTCGCCGCGATCGCACAGCTGGCGCGCGATCCGCCGTCGGATGTGGTCGCACGCGGCTTTGACAGCGGCGAGGCGCAGGGTTTTGGGCCGGGTTCGTTGATCCCAAGCCCGTTCGATCCGCGATTGATCCAGCGGATTGCGCCGGCGGTCGCGAAAGCGGCATTGGACTCCGGCGTCGCCACGCGCGGAATCCGGAATTTCGACGAATACACCGCGCTGCTGGAACGCTTCGCCTTCCGTTCGGGCCTGGTCATGAAGCCGGTGTTCGCCAAGGCGAAGACCCAGCCGGTCCGCGTCATCTACGCCGAGGGTGAGGATGAGCGCGTGCTGCGTGCAACCCAGCAGGTGCTGGAGGAAGGGCTCGCGAAGACGATCCTGGTCGGCCGCCCAACCGTGGTGGAGGCCCGGATCAAGCGGTTTGGGCTCGCAATCAAGGCGGGCAGGGATTTTGAACTCGTCAACCCCGAGGACGATCCACGCTACCGCTCTTATGTGCAGACCTATGTCGAGGTGGCCGGCCGCCGCGGCGTCACCCCGGATGCCGCGCGCACGGTTGTGCGCACCAACAACACCGTGATCGCCGCGCTCGCGGTACACCGCGCGGAAGCGGACGCCATGATATGCGGCGTTGAAGGCCGCTACATGAGCCACCTGCGTCATGTACGCGAAATCATCGGGCACATGCCGGGAGTTAGCGATTTCGCGGCACTGGCGCTGTTGATCACCAGCAAGGGCGCCTATTTCATCGCCGATGCCGAGGTTCGCCCCAATCCGAGCGCCGAGGAGTTGGCAGAAATGGCGGCGATGGCCGCCACTCACGTCCGGCGCTTCAACCTCAAGCCGAAGATAGCATTTCTGTCACATTCCGACTTCGGCAGCTACGACAGCGATTCCTCGCGCAAGATGCGCCGCGCCACCGCGCTTCTGAAGCAGAATCATCCGGAATTGGAAGCGGACGGCGAAATGCAGGGTGACACCGCGCTTTCGGAAGCGACCAGGAACCTGGTCCTGCCGTATTCCAAGCTGGAAGGCGTCGCCAATATCCTGATCATGCCGAATCTGGACACAGCCAACGTCGCATATCAGATGGTCAAGGCGATGGCCGATGCCGTCCCGGTTGGGCCGATCCTGATCGGCTCGTCGAAACCCGCGCATATCCTCACGCCCTCGGTAACCGCTCGTGGCATTTTGAACATGACCGCGGTTGCAGCCGTCGAGGCACAGGAGCAGACCGGCCGTCCGCAACCGAGCCTGTTCGGTTAGTGCGGGAGCGGCCGCCGGCTCCCGTCGCTGTTTCGTCCAAGGGCAGTGCATTTGAGCGTTTGAAAACGGCGGACGGAACCTCCATAATCCGTCCGCTGCCGTTCTGAAAAACCCTGCCTTAAGCGTCAACGAGGCCGACAATGCCAGCGTTCATAATCTTCGGTCGGATTCTGTTTGCCATACTCTTTATCTATGCGGGGGCAACGAAGCTCTTCGGCATTCAGGCGACGGCCGATGCGATCGCGGCCAAGGTTGCGATTCCAGCGGTGCTTGAGCCTTACACCCGTCAACTCGAGACGCTGACGGGAATGGCGACGCCGCAAATGTTGGCAGTTGCAGCCGGTGCCTTCGAGATCATCGCCGGGCTGATGATCGCGGTAAATTTCGGCGCGCGTTTCTTCGCCATTCTCCTGATCATCTATCTCGCGGCTTCCACATATTACTTCTACGATTTCTGGAACCAGGTGCCGCCGGATAACGGCAAGACGCTGATCGATGCGCTGAAGAACCTGTCGATCATCGGCGCGCTCTTCATGATCGCCGGATATGGCAGGGGAGAGCGGATGGCCGAACCCGCCTACGGCGACGTATAGAACGCGAAACTTTAAGTCGGACCGATATCGCTCTTGGCACGCCGCCACGGCGTGACGCTGACCTCCTGCGAGGCTTCGAGGATTTTGGCCTCACCCGGCTTGAGGCCATGCGCGGCCAGGATCAGTTGGGGCGTAAGCTCGGGCACGCCGGAAAAACAACCTTCGCCGCCGGGCAGCCGCACATGCGGTGCCTGCGACAACCAGAAGGTGTCATAGCGCGCCATGAACATGTCAAAGACGGCAGGGCCGCCGATAATTGCGACCGAGCCTGCCTGCACGTCGGCAAACTCGCAGGCCTCTTCAAATGATGTGCCGGCAGGATTCCACAAGGTCGCTCGGGGATTGGTCGGATCGGACGCGAGCCCTGCGACCTTGCGCGTTACGATGAGCCGCTTTCGCCTCGGCGCGTTCGGCTGATCTTCCGCTGAATTGCGGCCATGCACGATCAGCGCGGCGCGGTCGAGCGCGGCCGAAAAAAACCGTTTGTCGCCCTCGAATTTCAACGTCTGCGGCATGATGTGATCGGCATTCGCCAGCATGCCGTCGGCGGAGACGATCACAAATCCTTCGATGCGCAGGGCCGGCACGGCCACGCCACGCCGGTTTGGTTCTATTGCGAGACCTCGGTCACCACGCTCGAAACCGGCCGCTGGCTCACGGTCGGCAGCTTGGAGCTCTTCATGACCTCCTCATCATATTGAGGCAGGCTCTGCACGGGCGCCTTGGACTTCATTGCCACGACCTTGTAGCCGCCAGCCTTCATGCGTCGCAGCAACTCGGGCAAGGCCTCCGCAGTGTGCTTTTGGTAGTCGTGCATCAGCACGATGCCCTTGCCGTGCTTCTCGAGCTTCTTCATCACGCTGTCGGTGACTTGTTGCGGATTGCGCGCCTTGAAGTCGAAGGAATCGAAGTCGCAAGAGAAAATCGCGATGTTGCGGTTGCCGAGATAGGTCACCATCTCCGGCGGATGCCTCAAGTCGGGAAAGCGGAAGAACGCCGCTGGAGAAGCTCCACCCAATCCCAATTTCACCGCACTGATGCCTCTCTCGATCTCACTCTTGCGCTGATCGTCCGTCAGCTTCTTGCTGCTCAGGTCAGCATGCGACCATGTGTGCGTGCCGATGGTGTGACCGGCCGCATAAACCTGCTTGGCGATATCCGGATAATCCCCGGCGTTTTTCCCGATCTGAAAAAAGATGCCGGTCGTGCATTGGTCGGCGAGCGCCTTGAGAACTGCGGGCGTATTGCCCGGCCAGGGGCCGTCGTCGAAGGTCAGCACGACTTCGTGGTCTTTGAGGAAATCAAGGTCCTTGAAGTGTTCGAAACCAAATCCCGGTCCACCGGTGGTGTCGATCTCGACGGTGCGCGCGACACCAAGCGCATCTGGATTATTGCAGGTCGCTCGGGCGGGCTGCACCTGAGCTGGCGCGGCAGCGGCAGTCGCGGGGACTGCCTGCGGAGGCGCGCTCTGCGACCACGCAATGCCCGGCGCGCACAGCGAAACCGCAACTAGAAATCTTGCCGCAATACGCATCTTGATTTTCCTACAGTTCTGCTCGCCGGCCGTTAAATCTTGCCGTTTTCATACGAGCCGTTGGTCCCAAATCGCTATATTAGCCCAGGCGCAACCGCTGCGCCAAGCCAACCTCACCCTGAAAACACGGCCGAATTGTCGCAAAGTCCATTAATTCCAGTGACTAAGCCTGGTGCGGTGGTTCTGGAAGTTCTCTTCATTTTGCTGCGCGTCCGTCAAGAGAACTTCCCGAACCAAAACCACACTAGAATCATAGGTTTCTAGTGTCCTTTCGAATCCGAAGCTCGTAAAGGAGTTCGCCGCAAAATGTTACGAACTTCGGATTCGGGACACTAGCTGTCCACAAGCGCCGCGACGAAGACCCACCAACCCAACCGCCGCTGCCCACAGCTCAACGGGAACCTTGTGAGGACGCCGGGCACCAGGGCACCGGCAAGAGCGGCATATAATAGCGGTTCCACTCGCAGATCGGTGCGGGACCGGCGCGCTTGAGAGCGTACTTGACCGGCTCCGCCTGGCCGACGGCGATATGCAGTCCGATCAGGGTCGCGGCGATCGGATAGGTCCATCTGTGAGAGCGAAATTCGCCGAGCGTGTCGAGGAGGATGGCGCCCGCGAGGATGATGAGCGGATCGGTGAAGATGAAATATTCGGCCTTGAGGCCGCGCCGCACGTTCAGCGCATCTATCCCGAGCGCAGCCAGCATCAGCATCGAAGCTTGCAGCGCGACCTGCTTTTCGCCTCGCCGCCAGGCGTAAATGATGCCGGGAATGATCGGCCAGATCAGAAAAACCGCGGGACGCGGGGAGGAATGAAGCACAAACGTGTAACGCGCGAGCACCAAACCGAGGCCGTTGGCCAGCAATTGAAGAACGGCCATGGGGTTCGCTTCTTTCGCGACAGCCGATGTCGTGGTGTCGGCGAAGACCAGCATCTTCTCCAGCGGGTTGATGACCGCAATGACATTGCCGGAATCATACTCAAGATAAAGCAGCAGCAGCGCCGCGGAGGCGCCCGCACAAACCGCAAGGATCGAAGCGAGCGTCTCGGCCGCGCTGATGCGCCAGATTGCGGCGTAGGTGGTCATGCATGCGGCAATCATGGCGAGCAACGCACCTTGATAGACGCCGAAGCGGTTAAACAGCAGCGGATGAAATTTCGCGGCTTCAAGCTGACTACGGTCGAGTCCGGTTGCGATCAACGGCCATGCCGCCCAGGCGAAGGCCAGCGCCGCAATCGCCGCCAGGGCCACGCCAAGCCAGCCTGCGCGCGTGTTCCAGAACCTCACGCTCGCGCTCTTTGCACTTCCGAACGGCAGGATCAGAACAGGCAGCGCGGCAATCAGCAGGATTGCCTGCACCTTGTCCTCCAGCGCAACCACGCATAACGCGGCCGAAGCGGCCATCGCAAGCGGTCGCGCAAGGAAAGCGCGCCGTCCCGCAGCGATCAGAATCATCAGCGCGAAGATGACGGGGCAGGCCGCTACAAGCTCGCTGCGCAGGATACGCGAGTGCACCGCAATGCCGCCGGAAAGCGCGAAAGCCAGCGTCGCCAGGAAGGCGACACGCCAGTCGCGCAGAATGAGACGGCAAAGTCCGGCGAAGACGAGGACGCATCCGATCGCCGTCAGAAAGGCGAGCACGCGTCCGGCACGGATGGCGTGCGCCATCGCCACGTCGAAGGCAGCCGCGTCGTCCGGCTTGGGGATTGCGGCAAGCGACCATGCGTCGAGCAGGCCGAGCCCGTGCAGCAGGGCAAACCAGGACTTCACCGACAGGATGGTGAGATAGGCTGTGTGATCGAAATAGGACTGCGGATGCCCCGCGTTCATGGCAAGGGCGTTATAGACAACCACGAAATCCATGTCGGCGTTGCGCCAGTAGGCGACCGCATAACCGAGCAGGAAGAAGGACGCCGCGAGACCGGCAACGATTGCAAGCAGACCACGCCACCAGCCGAGCGAGGTCAGCCGATCGAGACTGTCGGAACGGGATGCCAAAACAGGAGGACCGGACGGTTGGACCATGCCGGCGATGTTTTAGCCGCCGATACAGAAGCGCGCCAGACCAGCCACGCTTGATCGGAGTTAGCGCAGCGAGACGATGAAATCGGTCCCTTCGCCGGTCTCGCCCTGGTTGATCCCCTGGTCGGAAACGATGATGGATCCGCCGGTGGTTAGCGCTTCCGCCATCCGCGCCATTACATCCTGCGGGACCGTGATGCGATCGAGCGCTTCGGTGGGACTATCAGGCGGCGGCGACTGTGCTTCGACGGGCGGCGGCGCTCCCTTGCGCCGGCGCGAGGAAACGTGCTCACCCTCTTCAGCCCGGATTGCGCGTGCCGACATCGGCAATGACACCACCGACCAATGCAACACATTGGGATCGGTTTTGTCGACTTCGGCGGTGAAGACGTGCGTGCCCAGCTGGCGGTCGCTCGGAGCGACGGTTACGGGTACGTCGAACAACGGCGAGAAATTCTGGCGGACATAGAGCTTTGCGTCCTTGCGGCTGATGAACACGGCGATCTGGCCGGTTCGCTTCGGCGGCTCGGGTTTGGTCGCAACAGCAGTCAGGCGGGTCTGATCTTTGTTCGTGTCGGTCGGCTTTGCGCCGGCATCGCCTGCGATCTTGACCCTGTCGTCGGCAGCCTGGACCGTCTTGACCGATGCTGATTTCGCCGGCTCGGGCCTTGCGTCGGCGATCACGGGTGCAGCCTCCACCTTTGGCGCCTCAGCCGTCGGGTCAGGCCGGGCCTGGACCCCGGGTGTCTCGGCGACCTTCACCGCATCCCCAGCCTTGAAAGTTTCGGCCTTCGCCGTTTCGACCCTGGTTGCAGCGGACGCTCCGTTGACGTTTACAGCAACGTTTGCAGGCCGCTCCGCTCTTGCATCTTCGCCGTCGGCCTTCGCGGCGGCGATCGGTTGATTGAGCTTTGCCGGGGCCGGCTTTGCTTCGTGACTTCCGGTCTCGCGTTGGGGCGCGGCCTCCGCGATTTGTGCCCGTCCTGCCGTGACAGAATCACCCGTTGCGAGGTTCCCCGCGGCATCCGCGACTCTGGTGGTGGTCTCGGGCGTGACGGCGATGTTCTCGCGTAACGGGGGAGTATTGGCGGCAGGCGCGTTGGACGTCGTGACGGAGGATTTCACCGCCTGTGATTCGCGGCCATCTGGTGCATGGCTTTGATCGCGGGGCGTCGGCGAAGGTTCGACAGGCTCCGGCTTGTCTTTGTGGCCAACGGTCGATTTCAACTCAAGCTTCGTATCCGCCGGAGCGGGCGCGCCTCGATCCGCCTTCCCCTCGGAATGGGATTCGACGGGCGCATCGTCGGTAGCCGCCGGTTGCGGCGCCACTTTGAATGCCGGCAGCAGCGGGTGTGAGAAGCGCGAGGGAGTTGGAATCTCGCCCGGCGTAACAAATACCCGCGCGCCCATTTTGGTCCAGTTGTACATCCTGACAGCAAAGGCTGGCGGCATGCGGATGCAGCCGTGTGATGCCGGATATCCGGGGAGCACGCCCGCGTGCATGGCAACGCCGGACCAGGTGATGCGCTGCATGAAGGGCATCGGTGCGCCGCTGTAGATATTGGAATGGTGCAGTCGCTGCTTCTGGATGACGCTGAACACGCCCGTCGGCGTCGGATGCCCGTGCATCCCGGTGGAGACAGGTGCTTCGGCGAAGAAACCGTTGGTGTCATAAATCTTGACCCGTTGACTGTTGATCGACACCGCAATGATCAGCGGACCTTGCGGATTGACCGCGGTCTCCTTGGGTGGCACCGCTTCCTTTTTCGGCGTGGCGCGGTGCGCCTTTTGCCGGCGAGGCCACTGCATAGGCTGCATCTGGCGATAGAAGCCGGGCTGGGAATCCTGCCAGTAGTAAAGCGCGGCATCGGCGCTGGAGATGGTCGCAAGCGCGCAAATGGCGCTCAGGATTGCGACGCGGGTTAGCGCTCCGGTTGCAACTGACGAGCATAGCCGGTTTACGCGTATCATGTTCGAATCCTCGGCCATTCGGCTTTACATTTGGCCTTAATAATGAGTGTCGCAGAGGCAACCCGCGTTCACCAGCACAACGCTTCTGATTGCTGCGGTTTTGGCACCTAGCGTAGCAAAAAAGCCTCACATAGCGTTAAAGAGTCAAAACGGCAGCCGCTTACCGGTGACCTTCCGGTGGAACAGTTGAACGACTACATGGCCGCTGCACGCGAACCGGAGACCACGATGCCATTCCAAACCTTAAACCTGTATGACGCGTGGCGGAAATGCGTGCTTTTACTGTTCATCACGTGGCTGCTTTGGCCCGCCGCGCACGCCCTCGCGGCGGAGGAACCGGATTTGATCTTCCGCCGCTCGACGGTCTTCAAATGGGTCAGTCCCAACGACAAGCTCGCAACCTACGGTATTGACGACCCCGAAGTGGAAGGCGTGGCCTGCCATTTCACCGTGCCAGAGAAGGGCGGCTTCACGGGATGGCTCGGAATCGCCGAGCAGGTCTCCGACATTTCGCTGGCCTGTCGTCAGATCGGTCCAATCCGTTTCAAGGACAAGCTTGAGCAGGGCGACGATATGTTCCGCGAGCGGCGCTCGCTTTTCTTCAAGAAGATGCAGATTGTTCGGGGCTGCGACGCCAAGCGGAACACTCTTGTCTACATGGTGTATTCGGACAAGCTGATCGAGGGCTCGCCGAAGAACTCGACATCGACGGTGCCGATCATGCCCTGGGGCGCGTCTGACGCAGCCGTCCAGAAATGCGGTGATTTCTTTCAATAATACTCGGCCAATAATACTCGGCCGTTGGACCAGCCGCCAGTGGAGCGGATTTGACGTTCGCTACCCACCCGCCGCAATTGTCATACGCGAACGTCAAATCCAAAGCTCCTCTGGCATCAATAATTTGCCAGTGGTCCTTTGATTCTAACATTCCCAAAAGCGGCTCCGCAGATGGGTAGCGAATGTTAGAATCGGACCACCGGCGCATCGGCCGACGTTTTTGTCGCCGGCGGTTATTTCCCAAGCGCTTGAAATTACAAATTTTCCTGCAGAATTGTTTCGTCGCGCGTGCGCTGACGAAACAATTCGTTACGCCACGAAATCATTTTTCGCGTGGCGTGCAGAACTCCAGAAACGGCCGATGGTTATCAGGCGTGGTCTACTTACGGCTGGCAAGCGCCCGAAAGGAACCGGAGGTCGTCAAATGCACGCCGTCAGCGTCATCATCGCGTTGGCTTTCGTGATCGCCAGTTCCACCATGGCTGGCTCTTCGCCAAGCGATCTTCCGGGAATCGGTACTTTCGCCTATAGCGGTTCGCCCATTGCCGCGTCGTCGGCGCGCGCTGGTTGAGCCAAGGAGAGCCAGGACAAAGGCCATCATGTATCTTCGCATCTGCGCGGTAGCTTTCTTCGCGACCATCCTCACTCACCAAACGGCGCAAGCCCAGGCGCAGATGCGCGGGATGCTGCATCTCCCCGATCCGCGCATGGAGTTCGTCCGTCAATGCGCCCCCCATATGTTAGGGCGCTGGGCGCACCCGGAGGAGGTTTGCAGCTGTCTGCATGACCACGCCGTTGCCGTCGTCGAAGACAACGACCTTCGTGAAGCACTCCTGCGCGGCATCAGTGAAACCGGCGTGCCGACCATCGAGACCGAGTGGGTGCCGGTTTCAAAGCAGTCCGAGATCGGCCCGACCTTTACCAAGATCGCCAGGCCGACGCTGCAATGCATGTTCGACCCCGCGACCAACTAAGCCCAGCATTAGGCTCGATTTGCGCCCGCTATTTGGTCTTTGGGCCTAAACGCGGGATGCATTTTTGGGTGCGTATGATTCCTGTCGGGGTCATCTTGGCGCCTGCAATCTGCTTGATCTGGCCAGCAGGGCAGGTTCCATCGTCAACCAGCATGCGCTGACCGAGCTTCAGATCCACGATGTCCTGCTCGCGTCCGACCTGTTGGGCCAATGCGAGAGCATGCGGGGCGGCCAGCGTCAAAGCGGCAAGCAGGGCGTAGCAAAAGCCAAGGCATTGGATCGTTGCGATGGGGAGAAGGCGCGTCATTGGCGGGTCAGTGTAGGCAGGGCACCGTGATTCTGAAAGGTGCGGGGCCGTCTGGCAAAGCTGGTGGTCCGATTCTAACATTGGCCAATGAAAGCCAGCGAAGCCCAATGCATCGAGACGGAATAGGCATCATCGCAGCGCACTAGCCTGGTGGTTCGGAAGTTCTCTTCATTCTTGGTCGCGAGTCGGTCAAGAGAACTTCCGAACCAAAACCACACTAGAATCACAGATTTCCAGTGTCCTTTCGAATCCAAAGTTCGCAAAAGGAGCCTGCCGCAAAATGCGGCGAACTTCGGATTCGGGACACTAGGATCAGGTGTCATCATCATTTCCATTACCTCGGACGTCATTGCCTGATCAGGGCAGGCCAGTGGAGCGGATTTGACGTTCGCTACGCACCAGCCGCGATCGCTTGACGCGAACGTCAAATCCAAAGCTCCACGGGTATCGAAAATTTGCTAGTGGTCCCTTGATTCTAACATTCGCAAACGTGGCTCCCCGAGTGGGATGCGAATGTTAGAATCGGACCACTAGCCATCTTGGCAGGCAAACGCGAAGAAGGAAGGAGACCGGCGACCATGACCCCGCTTGAGAAAATCCAATCGATGAAAATGCCCTTCGCTGAATTGAAGGGTGTGACTTTCATGGAAGCCGACCGGGATCGCGTGGTGGCGCGCATGCAGGTCAGGCCGGACCTCTGCACGCTCAACCAGGTCATTCATGGCGGGGCGCTGATGGCACTCGCGGATTCCGTAGGCGCAGCCGCCACTGTCATCAATCTGCCTGACGACGCCAAGGGCACCACGACGCTCGAGAGCAAGACCAATTTTATCGGCGCTGCGAGAGAGGGGACCACGGTGATTGCGACCGCAACACCGGTGCATCGTGGCCGGCGCACCCAGGTCTGGCAGACGCGGCTGGAATCCGAAGATGGCAAGCTGATTGCCTTGGTGACCCAGACCCAAATGGTGCTTTGAACCATTTTTCAGCGTTTTAGCGTCAAGCCTTTGAAATTGTATGGAAATTTAAGGCTGGAAGAGGCCTTGCATTTTATGGTGCAATGCACAATATTCGGGTGCTAGGGATTCGACGCCTCCTCGAGGGTCACTGAGAGGAGTTAATTGATGTCACACGAATTGAAACACCGCCCAAGACCCGGCTTCGGCTATGTGCGGACCCTGAGCCAAGACGAAGAGTTGCCGTTGCTGCGCGATCACCTGCTCAGGTTGGATCGGCAATGCCGGCATGACCGCTTCAATGGCTTCATGGACGATAGTTTCATTGAGCGTTACGCCGCCAAATGCGCGGCTGACGGTACGCTCGTCGTCGCCTACATGGAAAATGGCATCGTGCGCGCTGCGGCCGAGTTGCATCCGCCGGAGCAATCGGAGGATTGCCTGCCCGAAATCGCCTTCAGCGTTGAATCCAGCCTGCGCCGGCAGGGTGTGGGTACCATTCTGTTCCAGCGGTTGATCGCGGAGGCGCGGTGGAAGGGCTATCGCAGGCTGCGAATCACGACCAGCGCGCAAAACCAGGCCATGCGGGCGCTCGCCAGCAAGTTCGGCGCGCGCCTTGTGTTTCGCGACGGCGAATCGACCGGAACGATCGAAGTTGATCAGCGGCAGCAGGCAGAACTTGCCAAACTTGCGATCGACGCTCCGCTTAACGCGGCGCGCGCGGCGCTCAAATTGAATCGCGCCTGGTGGAAGGCGGTCTCGAAAATGTACGGCTTGGGGCGCGCGGCATAGCGCGCGCCTC
>Ga0306923_10001489_pt1 | contig 20862 bp, 18 predicted proteins | sample sta12Can44000108_FD_203841 | JGI IMG/M metagenome (GOLD analysis project Ga0306923, IMG submission 203841) | Lab enrichment of tropical soil microbial communities from Luquillo Experimental Forest, Puerto Rico - statanox.12C.anox.44.000.108 (v2)... | ecosystem: Environmental > Terrestrial >... | reverse complement strand
CGTGACCTGCCAAGTTGGCTTAGTCCTTAGTGAAGCACTCTTTCCGGTTATACTGTAAAGAAGATAATTTTAACTATTAAGAACATCAGATGGCGCCCATGTCCAACAGTTCACAACTTCGCCGCCGGGCGGGAGTAAGATGCACTCAATTGTTCCGCCCGGGGGTGGCGGCGGATTCCGGGGTGTACCATGCCGAGGCAAACTCAGGTTGTATTTGGGGGAGTAGTTATCGGGATCTTTTTGTTGACGGGAGCAACTGCGCAAAGTACGGGGGCGAGGTCTTCATCGGGAAGGAATCCGGCTCGTTCGAATCCGACGGTGTCGTCGCCGAACCGGCTCGTTTATTACACCGGCAAAGTGGTAATGGGCACTGGAGGTCCTCCCCCTGTGTCGGTGCCTATCCTGCGAGAGTGCAACGGAATGATACGGCGGCAGGCGTTCACTTCTGCTGACGGTTCTTTTTCTTTCACCGTCGGTGACCGCGCCAGTGACATGTTAAGCGACGCCTCTGAGGAGCCCCGCGACGTCAGTAGCATGGGGCAGACCGCCATGAATACCACGATGCTGGCGGCTCAAAACAACTTGCAATCGCCTATCGCCGATTGCGAATTGCGCACAGAACTTACCGGTTATGCGTCCACGACAATCCGGCTAGATCAGACGATGGCCAACTCCAACGTTGGCATAATCATGTTGCACAGCCGTAGCAAGAAATCCGATGGAATGGTGAGCGTCGCCAGCCTGGAGGTTCCGAGTAAGGCGAGAAAGGAATACGAGAAGGGAAGCGAGTTGTTGGAGAAAGGAGACTTCCCTGGCGCTGAAAAGTGCCTGCAAAAGGCAATCGACCTCTATCCCAGATTCGCGGAAGCATGGCTTCGGTCGGGTGATTTGGAACAGCGGCGCAAGAATCCCGAACGAGCAGTTGAGGACTATCAGCAGGCCATCAATGCCGATTCCAACTTTCCGCTTCCATATCTCCGGATGGCCTATATCAGTGCGGTGTCGCGGGATTGGGAACAAACACGCAGACTCACCGAGCGTCTTATCACGCTCGATCCCGTGAATTTTCCGCTGGCGTATTACTACAATGCAGCCGCCGAACTGAATCTGAAGCATCTCGACAAGGCTGAGACAAGCGCGCTACGCGCAGAATCCATGGACAAGCAACACGCCGAGCCAACTGTGGAGCTACTGCTGGCTGCGGTCTACAGCGCCAAAGCCGCATACTCGTCAGCGGCTGATCACTATCGCGAATATCTTAAGCTCGTACCGGAGGGTCCTCTCTCGCAGCGCGTCAAGACAGATCTCGCCCAAACCGAGCAAATGGCGAAATCACAGGCTCCGAGTCCACCGGCTGCAAACAAGTAACGAAGTCGATTGACTTCTCAAGCAGGCACGGAGAATCAGATCTGTGTTATCTCAGCGTAACTTTTCGTGTCCCTCCCGTGGCTTGATGCTGATAAACCAGAGCCGCTTTCTAGTATGCTGATGCTCCGGGCACAGTTTTCAGCTTTCAAAGCATGAGTTCTACCGGTTTTCCCAACAATCAGAAGAGCTCGGATCGCGCCGTAGCCGCGGAGTTTCAGCAGCGGTTCCGCGATTCCTTCCGCATCTTTTCGGCCCCCGGCCGTGTGAATTTAATTGGAGAACACACTGATTACAACCATGGATTCGTCATGCCGGCTGCCCTCGGTTTTTACACTTATGTTGCGGCCGTATCCCGGAGGGATGATGAACTGTGTGTCTACTCCATCGACTTTGAGGAAACCCGAGAATTTGCGCTGACAGACATTGTGCCCGGCCCTACGGGAAACTGGTCCGACTATGTTCATGGCGTAGCGGCTGTCATGCGTTCAAGAGGCATTCCTATTGGGGGCGCAAATCTGGCGATCAAAGGCGAGGTGCCTATCGGCGCCGGGCTCAGTTCCTCGGCTGCCCTGGAAGTCGCCTCGGCAACGGCTCTGCTCGGCATTAGCAATATCCGGCTTGATGGGCGCGAAATTGCCGCAATTTGCCAGAGAGCCGAACACGACTATGCAGGAACGAAGTGCGGCATCATGGATCAATTCATTTCCTGTTTTGGCAAAGCCAACCACGCGTTATTGCTCGATTGCCGCAGCCTCGACTTTGAGCCTTTGAAGTTCCCGGAGGGTGTTCGGATCGTAATTTGCAACACCATGGTGAAGCACGAGCTCGCAGCTGGCGAGTACAATCACCGGCGCGCCGAGTGCGAAGCTGGGGTCCGTTACCTAGAGCAATTCTTGCCAGACATTCGCGCTCTGCGAGATGTGAGCGAAAGCCAATTCGCCTCATACAGTTCCGACATGCCGGGCATCATCGGGCGGCGGTGCCGACATGTGATCAGCGAGAACGCACGCGTACTCGAAGCCGCTGATGCTTTACGCAGCGGCAATCTCGAACGATTCGGTGAACTCATGGCGGAGTCACATGTCAGCTTGCGCAACGACTATGAGGTCAGCTGTGATGAGCTTGATCTAATCGTGGAATTAGCGAGCAAGTGTCCTGGGACTTACGGCGCGCGAATGACCGGAGGCGGATTTGGCGGATGCACGGTAAACCTGGTAGAGGCAGATGCCGTGCAGGACTTCAAGACAACTGTCGCAGGCAAATACCAACAAAGAACCGGATTACAGCCTGACATATATGTGTGCACCGCCGCTGACGGCGCGCGGGAAATCACTGTGCAAGATTCATGATTGACCTTAACGGATTGAAGGATACTCCCCATCGCCGTCTTAATCCGTTGACGGGTGACTGGGTGCTGGTGTCGCCGCATCGCGCGCAGCGTCCATGGCAAGGGCAAACCGAGAGGCAGCCGGAAGAAAAAGTGCTTCGCTATGATCCCCTCTGCTATCTGTGCCCAGGGAACGAACGAGCGGGCAGTGTTCGCAATCCGGGCTATGACTCCACGTTCGTCTTCGACAATGACTTCGCAGCGATAAAGCTGGATGTGCCGCACGTCCGACTCGACGGCGACACCAGAGGCCTCTTGCGTGCGGAGGCCGAACCTGGAATATGCCGCGTGGTGTGTTTCTCGTCCCGCCATGACCTCACCTTGGGCAATATGGATGTCGGCGCCATTCGTTCGGTCATTGACGTCTGGGTCGCTCAATACCTCGAACTCGCCGCCATGCCCGAAATCAACCATGTACAGATCTTCGAAAACCGTGGCGAGATGATGGGATGCAGCAATCCGCATCCGCACGGGCAAATCTGGGCCAATTACACACTTCCCAACGAACCACGAAAAGAACAAGCAGCGCTCACCGAATATCAAAATCGCAATCAAAGCTGCTTACTTTGCGACTACATTGAACTCGAGCGCGCCTTGGCTGAGCGAATTGTCTGCGAAAACGAACATTTCGTCGTTCTGGTTCCGTTCTGGGCGGTTTGGCCGTTCGAAGTTCTGCTTTGCAGCCGAATTCACGTAGCAGACCTCTCCGCTCACGACAATTCCGGCCGCAACGCGCTGGCCGACCTGCTCAAGCGCATCGCCACGCGATACGACAACCTCTTCGAAACCTCGTTCCCGTACACCATGGGCTTTCATCAGCAACCCACCGACGGACGGTACCATCCTGAATGGCACCTGCACGCGCATTACTATCCGCCACTGCTACGTTCTTCCACAGTCAAAAAATTCATGGTAGGTTACGAATTGCTTGACGCACCACAGCGCGACATCACTCCCGAATTCGCGGCGGAGCGGCTGCGTAATCTCTCCGAGCATCACTATCGCAACGGGAATCATTAGACGAGCGATTTGCGCGTAAGATCTCGTTAATGCAGCGTCTTACGATCAAAACGCACCACAAACGCGAGATCCTCGATATCACGGATCAGGTGGAAGCGCTTCTGAGAAAGCAACTTGCGAGCCATTCGGGAGCTTGTCACCTCGTGGTGCTGCATACAACTGCCGCTCTGACCACAGCCGATCTTGATCCTGGAACTGATGCCGACATGCTCGACGCGTTTGAGCGCATCATCCCCAAGCTCAACTACCGGCATCCGCACGATCCAGAGCACGTTCCGGATCACATCCTGTCGACTGTGATAGGAACATCGCTAACCTTGCTGGCCGAAGATGGCGCTCTCGTCCTCGGTACCTGGCAGCGTGTAGTTCTGGTTGAGCTTGACGGCCCGAGACAACGCGAAATCGCCATAGGCTTCGTTTCGACGGAATAACATTTCGACGGAATGATGCAAGGATAGAAACTCTCGTGTAGCGGCTCGCTCGAAATGCAACTAACGCCACTGGAGTTTTCGTCAGGTTTCGCGCAATATAGTCACACTCTTCCCTGGTTACGTGCTGCTATGGATATGGCTCGCACCTTTGGCCTTCCGGCCGCGCTTCTCGTTATCGCGGTCGCGGCGAATCGCCTGTCGCGCTGGACGCGGGTTCCCGACATCATCGTTCTGCTTCTAATTCAACTGGGAGTTCCCCCGGCTCTGCCGGGGAGGCTCCCAAAGTTTGACAGATCCGGGAGTACGCCGTCGCTGGTCGTGCCACGAAACTTCGCGGCGGGCACCGTATGCCGGTAGCTGTTCGATCCCGGAGTTCTACCCGTGCCGTTCGGGTCTGGTGCTTTTGACTTTGGGTCGCGATCAGCCCCCTTTGAGGGGGCCGCGACCCATAAAGCCTCCGGCTCTGCCGGAGGATACTTACTCGGCGTCGGGCTGGGCCCGGTACTGAAGTGGGTCGATCCCAGCCATTTCGACGCGACAATCCGTATTCTAGGGATGTTGGCGCTGATCCTCATATTGTTTGAGGGCGGCCTTGAACTTCGTCTCAAGGACGCTATTCGATATTCACCTGGCGGTATCCTCCTCGCGTTTGTCAGCTATGGATTCACCCTTGGGCTCGTCGCCTTAATCGTCAGGCAATTGCTGCACATGAGTTGGACTGGCGTGTTGGTGGGAGCCGTGCTGGGCTCAAGGAGTGCGGCGGTGGTTCTACCAGCAATTGAACAAATCAGTGCGCCCGAGCCAATCAAAATCACCTTGACACTGGAATCTTCGTTAGGCGAGATCATTGCCGTTCTTACGGTCGGCACACTGATTAGCCTGGGCAGTGACCAGTCGCTGGTGGAAGGTCTGATTACTGGGTTCGGTCATCACATTCTGATCGACGTTGCGATTGGTGCTGCCGTTGGAGTTATTTGGTCGCGCCTTTGGTCGCTTGTAGCAGGACAGCATTTCAGCAACGTGCTGAATCTGGGAACGGTGCTTGGCGTCTTTGCCGCTGGCCGTTATTTCGGTGGCAGTGGCCTGCTGGCGGAACTGGTATTCGGACTGACATTAGCCAACATGCCGCGCACCCCGAGGATGGTACGTCAGGGCGAGCGAATGCTGGCGTTTCACTCCGAGCTCACATTCCTGGTGCGGTCCTTCTTTTTTGTGCTGTTGGGAATCATGGCGCAGATGGTCTGGAAGGCCTACACCATCCCGATTATTGCAATTTTGGTCTCCCTGGTAGTGGCGCGCTGGCTGGCCGTGCGGGCGACGCGCTGGTCGATACGCGATCTCAATGCGGCCGACACTGAGCTTCTTTGGCTCATGTTTCCCCGTGGGCTGATCACCGCTGTTCTCGCTCTTCAGATCCTCGCGGCCAAGGGACAGACCTTCTTCTTCGTGCCCGCCATGGCATTCACGGTCGTTCTGTTCACAAACATCTTTGTGGTTGTAGCGGCTGTGCGGTCGAAGTCAATTCCGGTGGAAACGGTTGCCCCGGCTGGCGTGGCGCCCAAGCGCCGGTGGCGGCCCCTTTGCCGGCGAGTCCGGCTTCAGAACCAGAAACGACCACTTAAGCAGACTCTCATTCGGGGAAACTTCGCGCTTTACGTCTGCCTAGACCATCTGGGTTCCCCACAGATCGTGCAGATGAAGCACTCCAAGAAGCCGGCCTAAGTCGTCCACCACAGGCAGGGAAGTGATCTTTTTTTGCTCCATGATGTCGAGCGCAGCGATAGCGTATGCATCGGGATGGATCGTTTTCGGTTGCCGCGTCATGCACCCGGCAGCGGTGAGCTCGAAGATCTCTTTGCCGTGGCGTTCCATAAGGCGTCGCAGGTCACCGTCGCTAATGATGCCTACCAGCTTGCCTTCCTCCACAACCGTCGTTACCCCCAAGGTCTTGCGCGACATTTCGTAGATAACCTGACTGATCGGCGTTGATGGTGACACACTTGGCATCGCATCGCCGGTGTGCATTAGAACGGACACGCGCGTGAGACGTTTGCCAAGCTTGCCGCCAGGGTGAAGGTTCGCGAAGTCTTCTTCTTTGAACCCGCGTTTTTGCGAGAGGGCGACGGCCAGGGCATCACCCAGCGCTAGCATGGTTGTGGTCGATGCGGTTGGCGCGAGGCCGAACGAGCAAGCCTCGCCGAAAACCGAACAATCCAGTGCCACATCTGCAGCCTGCACCAAGGTCGAGCGTCGGCGGCCGTTGGCTTGGGGCGAATACAGGTCATCGCACGTGATGGTAATGAGCTTGACGCCCAGCCGCTTGATGGTCGCCAGAAGTTGCAGAATCTCGTCTGTCTCGCCGCTGGCTGACATCGCGACAACTGCGTCTCCGCGCACGATCATGCCCAGATCACCGTGAAGCGCCTCGGCAGGATGCAAGTACAACGCAGGGGTCCCGGTGGAGCTCAGAGTGGCGGCCACTTTGCGAGCGATCAGTCCGCTCTTGCCCATCCCGGTGACGACGATTCGACCAGCGCACATAGACATCAGGTCAATGGCGCGTTCGAAGTCTGTCGCCATCGGACCTGCGATCCGATCGGCGAGTGCGCCCAGTGCGTCAGCTTCGATGCGCACGACATTTTCAGCAGTACTCTTCATGAGATGGATGGTCCCGAAATCATGGCTCGGGTGCTACCGTCGGCCTCGGAATAATCACTCCGCGAGAATTGAACACCAGCACTCCTTCGCTGTTGGGGCCACCCTCCAAAGGAACACGTTGGCCATTGAATGAAATCTCAACCGCGCCGGCGTTGCCGGTCCACAAAATAATCTGGTCGGTGGCGTGGACCGTTTTTACGTCATTCGGACTGATGATTCCTCGCACCGTGTACCTGCCGTCTGATTTGATCGACACCCACGCACGGTCTTTAGCGCGGACGGTAACTTCGAACTCTGGTCCTTTTGGAGTGGTCGCAGTGGTCGCCGTAGGTGTCTGAGCTGCTGGCAATGCCGGTTTCGGCTTAGTTTCTTCTTCAGAAGCAGCTTGCGAAGAATTGCTCGCAGCCTCCTTCGTTTTCAAAAGAGAGCTCAAATCTTCGGTGGCCTTCGTGGCGGGAGGGGGTTGAGTTCCTGTAGGCGTAGTCGGAGCGGCGGCGGAATTCGTAGTTGGTGCCGCCACTGAATTCTCAACCGGTTGTCCAGAATTGGGGGCTGAACTCGCAGGGTTGCTTGTCTCCGTCGCAGTGCTCGACGGCTGCGAAGTGTTAGCGGCTGCCGCACGCGCCGCCTCCTCCCTTGCCTGCCGCTCGCGGACGCGTTGCTGATATAGCTGCCATCCACCTGCGCCCGCGGCAATAACGAGTAACAGAATGAGAACAGGGACTATCGGGAATCCCGCCCTCGTGTGATCTCCGGTATCCCCGCCAGTACGATCGATTCGCCCGGCATTTTGCTCGGCGATCAGGCGAGGGTCGAGAGAAGAGTCCCCCGCAGCAGCCAAGTAGTCTGCGACTGTTTCGTCTTCGTTCAGACCAAGGTATTTCGCATAGGCCCGCACGAAGCCTTTATTAAAGATGCCACCGGGTAGTAGCTCGAAGTGCTCTTCCTCGAGAGCGCGTAGAGAACGGGTGCCAATCTTGGTCGCTTCGGCAATATCGTCGAGCGAGACGCCACGCATCTCGCGTTCCCGACGAAGTCTGTCACCAAAGGAACCCATGTTACCCATCCTTCTTTAGAATTCCAAATGACTGCGACCACCACGTGACCGCCGCGCGCATCATAGAAAGCGTCATGTCCGGTGTCAAACCTCAAGGGTTCGCACGCGACCTCCCAATTCGAATTCCACAATCCTGCGCGGATGTTCGAAGTATAGGATAAACCACTATTTTCCTGTAAGATAGAGGTCATTCCGCGGCTGTGGTTGAGACCGAATTCGTCTGGCAGACTGAATACAAGTTTGGCAACGAAACTGGCCTGGGTGCCGACGACTCTCTTTCAGGTACGTAATAACGGTGGCAACAGCGGATAACGAGCGCCAGCTGTACGAGTTGAAGATCTTCCACGATGTCGCCAAGGCGCTGACATCGACGCTCGATCTCGACACGATCCTGCAAACCATCATGGAGAAAATGGCCGCGTACTTTGAGCCCGCCACCTGGTCCCTTGTCATGATCGATGAAGCCAGCCAGGAGCCGTACTACGCGGCTTCTGTTGGCACAGGAGCAGAAGGCTTGGCCACGCTTCGTTTGAGCGACGGTTCTCACTTGACGGAGTGGGTCATCGCGAACACCAGGACCCTTGTGATCGAGAACGTCAATGTCGATCCCATGATTGATCCTGTCAGCCGCGGCGAATGGTTCGAAGGCAGTTGTTCGGTGGTTTGCGTGCCGGTTCGGGCCGCGAGTAAGGTCCTGGGCGTAATTCAGTTGGTGAACATCGACATGAAGGTTTATCGGCAGAGCGAGATGCTATTGCAAACACTGGCCGACTATGCGGCCATTGCCATCGAAAATGCTCGCGCTGTCCGGCGCATTCAGGAACTCAGTATTACCGACGATTGCACGGGGCTTTACAATGCGCGACACCTCTTCACGGTGATTGACGATGAGTTTCATCGCTCCTCACGCTTCGGGTATGAGTTCACGCTCCTGTTCCTGGATCTCGACCATTTCAAGCGCGTAAACGACGAACATGGGCACCTCATGGGGAGCAAGCTGCTGGCCGAAGTCGGAGCCTGTCTCCGCGAAAACCTGCGCCTGGTCGATGCCGCATTCCGCTATGGTGGTGACGAGTTTGCGATACTGTTGCCGCAGACGTCGAGAGAGTCGGGATTACGTGTGGCACGCCGTATTGCACGCGTGTTTCATCACCGGAAATGGCTGCGCGATGAAGCGTTCCCTATCGAGCTTCGAGCCAGCATAGGAATGGCTATTTATCCCTCTCATGCTACGAACCCACAGGCGATCGTTCAACACGCCGACGAGATGATGTATGCCGTAAAGCAGGCGGGACGCGACAACATTGCCATCTATGGCGTCGGAATTGTGGGATTAAACGAAGACCACTCGAAGGAGTAGTTCGCCGTCCGCTACTTTGAAGAAGTCTCGGTCTGAGCTGAAACGGACCGCCAAACATTTGGATTTGCCGGCGCCTGCCGGTTGACTCCAAAGTCCCATACGTAGAGGTTCATCTCTTCGGGGCCCAGCATTTCAACCACGGCATACTCACCGGGAGGCAAGTCCTGCGCGGGTGTAACCTTCACCCATTCCCCTGTTCCGATCTTCTCGATGTTTGTCGGAATGAAGTTCCCCTGCTCCGATGTCTTGCCCGTAAAGGTTACTTTCAAATTGCCAATGACGCGTGTGTCCTTCTTGATGTCGGCGCGAGCGATGCGGAAACGTCCATTTAGCGGCACGTCGTTCAGTGCGCCTTCGTCAATATCGACGTAAATGGTTGGTGCTGGAAGATGCGACTGGATCTTTGCGTGAGGCTCTTTCAGTTCGAAAGAATGCTTCGAGCTGCCCATGGGATTAATGGCTGAACGCAGCACACTCTTTTTGTTGGCACTCTGACTCAGCTCACTGCCGTTCTGCAGGATCTCAGCCAACTCGGGCTTGCCGTTGTATTGATCGAGGAGGAACACTCCACCGGTTCCGGGCAAGCGCAGCCCCGGAAAAACTTCCGGGGAATTCGCTTCCTCTTTCTCGCGTTCCTCCCGCTCTTCTGCAGTCTCTATGTGAACCCGCGTCTTTCCGGTACCGAATTCCGCTTCGTTTTTTTTCGTTGCATCCCAGTCCACAAGCGAGGATGGCAGGTCCTCCCATTCATATCGTTCGGCACTGAGATAATGGACGCGGTCGCCCTGAATCTCGTATTTCACGACTGACTGGTAGGAACCGTCCTTGAGGATGAGGCGCTTGGTTTGTTGTTGAGTAGTGACGTCACTTGCGGACTGATACGCCAGAGCCGGCGTAGCTAGAGCAATGAGTATCGCTGCGAGTATCGAACGACTTATGGACCGGGACATCACCACTAGTGTAGACCCAACTACCGCGTTGCGGTTTCGGTCACTTCGTGCAATCTTGCCGCTGTCCGGAAACGATAGAGCTACAGTCTGTGATGTCCATCAAGCGCCTTGTTTGCGGCTCTCGGAGAATAAGTGATCGGGCCGTTCGCGTCCGGTGTCCGTTTCGCGCGCGTCTTGGCCAGCGTATTCTCGTATTGAGGTGTTTCGATGGATAGCGACTTCTAATCCACCGTCTGCAATTCGCCTTCACCATAACTTACCATTACCTCTTCCCGCAGCTGACCATGGGGCTGGCGCCGCTCATCGTGATACTGAAGACGCTGGCAATCAAAAAGAACGACGAAACTTACAACCAGGCGGCCCGCTTCTGGGCCAGGATCTTTGGAATCAACTTCGCGATCGGCGTTGTGACTGGCATTCCGATGGAATTCCAGTTCGGTACGAACTGGTCGCATTTCTCCCGTTTTGCCGGCGGTGTCATCGGCCAGACACTAGCCATGGAAGGCTGCTTCACCTTTTTCCTCGAATCCACGTTTCTTGGCCTCTTTCTGTACGGTGAAAAACGCATGAGCCGCGGGATGCACTGGCTGACGGGTTTCATGGTGTTCGTCGGTTCGTGGGCGTCGGGCTTTTTCATTGTCGCCACCGACGCCTGGATGCAGAACCCTGTCGGCTACGAAAAGGCCGCTGACGGTTCGGTGTAGCTCTCCAGCTTCTGGGAACTGGTGTTGAATCCCTGGGCGTTTTGTGCGGTTGGGTGTCATTGCCGGACTGATTGTCAGCATCCTGCAACTGTTTCCGACCGGCGACTGGGCGGGAAGAATGGTCGCCGAGAAACAGCCAGTGACTTTGGCTGCGATGGAAGCATTATTTGACACTCAACACGGCGCGCCGCTCGTGATCATCGGTCAGCACGATGTGGCCAACCGCACGATCGACAACCCGATCCTGGTTCCGAAAATGCTGAGCTTCCTGACATACCGTCGCTGGAACCCGGAGGTGAAAGGACTCAACGAAGTTCCGCAACGAGATTGGCCGCAGAACATCCCGTTGCTTTACTTCGCGTATCACATCATGGTCGGACTCGGCACCCTGTTTATCGCCGTGATGGGCATCGCTGCTTTGCTCCTATGGCGCCGCAAGTTGTACGACGCGCGCTGGATGCTGTGGCTCCTGACGCTGATGTTTCCGCTACCTTACATCGCCAATACGGCTGGCTGGATTACAGCCGAAATGGGACGCCAACCTTGGTTGGTGTATGGGCTGATGCGAACGGAGGAGGGTTTCTCCAAGATGGTGTCGGCCGGCAACGGCTGGTTCACATTCCTCGGCTTTGCCGGAATGTATACGGTGCTCTCGTTTCTCTTCTTTTTCCTGGTACGCCGCGAAATCGAGCACGGGCCTGATTCGTCGGGGCCGGTCGCAGCTCAACAGCAACCCGGTCAACTTAGTCCTGCGGAGGTGCGATAGCCATCCCAACGCTCTGGTTCATGATTGTTGCGGTTATGGTCGCTATGTACGTGTTGTTGGACGGCTTCGACATAGGCGCGGGCGCAATCCATCTATTCATCGCCAAGAACGATACCGAACGCCGCACCATCTTGCGAGCGATTGGCCCGGTGTGGGACGGCAACGAAGTGTGGCTGCTCGCCGCGGGTGGCACGCTCTACTTCGCGTTCCCCCTGCTCTATGCTTCGAGCTTCAGCGGCTTTTATCTTCCGCTGATCATGGTGCTCTGGCTTTTAATGCTCCGTGGAGTTGGAATCGAATTCCGTAGCCATCTTGCTGACGGCGTTTGGACTTCCGCCTTTGACTTCATCTTTTCTGTTGCCAGCATTTTGTTGGCGATCTTCTTTGGTGCTGCGCTCGGCAACGTGGTGCGTGGGGTTCCGCTCAACGCAGACGGCTATTTCTTCGAGCCGCTGTGGACTGACTTTCGCGTGGGAGTGAACAACGGTATCCTCGACTGGTACACGGTGCTCACCGGAGTCGTTGCCCTGGTCACACTGATCGTCCATGGCTCGCTGTATCTCGCGACCAAGGCAGATGGCGAGATCAACGGCCGCTCGCGGCGTGTCGCGTCTGTACTATGGCCGGGCGAAGTCTTACTGACCATCGTCAGTCTCGTGGCGACGCTATATATCCGTCCGGGTGTACTGGCGAACTTCAACAAGTGGCCGGTCGGCTATCTCATTCCGATCGTAGTTGCTGGCAGCCTGATCTATCTCTTCGTTGCGCTCAGAAGCAAGAACGACAAGGGTGCGTTCCTAGCATCCTGCGAATACATCGTCGGCATGCTAGTGGGCGCTGCGTTTGCGTTGTATCCCAATGTGTTGCCAGCAAGCACCGATCCCAATTTAAGCTTGACGATCTATAACACGGCGACTGGGCCTCATGGAATGCAGGTCGGACTCGTGTGGTGGGTACTGAGCATGATCCTCGCCTCCGTGTACTTCGTTTTCATCTACCGCATGTTCCGTGGGAAAGTGCGCGTCGAAGAAGGCGCCACTGGACACGGCTATTGAACGTTTCAACGGTTGAATGATAAAGGCTCCGGGTTTCCGGAGCCTTTTTGATTCAGGTTGCATATGGCTGGGACACGCTACGCTGTCACGGGCGTTTCAATGCTCGCCTTGTGCTCGATCTCGTGCGCAACCGCTATCGAAAGCCGGCGAATGCCTTCACGCAGCATCTCCGGTGTCGCATTCGAGAAGTTGAGCCGCATGTGCGAGCCGGAATCGCCTTCAGCAAAGAAAGGCTGTCCCGGGACAAAGGCTACGTTGTGCTTGATGGCCTCGTCAAACAGGCGCATGCAATCGATGCCGGTCGGCAGCGTCACCCACAGGAAAAGCCCTCCTTGCGGATGCGTCCAGTTCACCTCGGGTGGGAAGAAGTCGTTAAGCGCTGCCAGCATCGCATCGCGCCGCTCTTTGTAGCGCTGGCGAATGGTCTTAACGTGCTCGTCCAGGAAGCCGTCCTTGGCGACTTCATAGATGACCATCTGTGCGAATGAGCTGGTATGAAGATCGGCGGACTGCTTTAGCTGAATGAACCGTGCAATGACGTCCGGCGGCGCGATGATCCAACCCAGCCTTAGTCCCGGAGCCAGCACCTTGGAGAATGTGCTCAGATAAATGACGTTGCCGAAATGGTATCCGTTGTCACGCCGCGCATTGATCCGGTCAAGCACGATCAGCGGCTTGATGTGTTCGCCCTCATATCGCAGCTGCCCGTACGGGTCATCTTCAATGATGGGGATGCCGTAGTTGTCCGACAGCCGCACCAGTTGTGTGCGCCGGTCTTCGGACAAGGTGACACCGCCCGGGTTCTGGAAGTTGGGCAGGACATACATGAACTTCGGCCCTGAGCGCAGCGCTCCCTCCAGCAGCCTCGTTTGCAGGCCCTGACCGTCAATGGGCACAGTTACATACTCCGCGCCCATCAAATCGAACGCTTGCAGCGCACCGAGATAGGTGGGCGACTCCACCAGGATGCGATCCCCCCGATTGATCAGCAGCTTGGAGATAAGATCGAGTGCCTGTTGCGAGCCGTTTGTAATGAGAACGTTGTCGACCGTCGCCCCAATGCCGTACTTCTCCATCTGAGCCACGATTAGCTCGCGCAGCGGCTTGTAGCCCTCTGAGGGGCCATACTGCAATGCATCCGTTGGCGCAGTCGCCAAAACCTTCTGGCAGGCCTCGCGGAAGCGCTCCACAGGGAACATTTCGGGTGCCGGCAGTCCGCCCGCAAAGGAGATGATTTCAGGGTTAGTGGTGAACTTGAGCAGCTCGCGAATGAGGGAGCTTTTTACCGTCCTCGTCCGCTGTGCGTAGCGATAGGCCCATGGAGCCGCCATGACTCGTCCTCCGATCCCACCCATTTTCTAATGATGCATAGACGGAGGTCTGTGATGCAGAACACCGAAGTGTCGGTTATGTTTCACCGGGACATCACAGTTGAATCATTTGTTTCATGAATCATCGGTCGTAAGTTTGTACCAGCCGCTTCAAGTGGGCGCCAATCCCCAAGGTTAACTCTTCCGCTCGGTAACGCCAGCGCCAGTTACCAGAAGATGTGCCTGGCAGGTTCATCCTTCCGTCGCTTCCAATCCCCAGCACGTCCTGCAGCGGAAAGATCACGGTATTCGCCACCGACGCCATTAGGGTTCGGATCATCACCCAGTGAATCTCGGTGCCATCCGTATCGAGATAGCGCCTGGCGAATTCCATCTCCTTCGCTACGTCCGCGGGGGTGCGAGTACTCTCGGCCGTGCCGGTGCTATGCCACCATCCCACAACCGTATCGTTGTCGTGCGTGCCCGTGTACGCTACGAGATGACGCTGGTAATTGTGCGGCTTGAAATCGGGAGCCTGCGGATCTTTGCCGAACGCAAATTGCAGGATCGCCATGCCTGGAAATCCGAACTGGTTTCGCAAGCCCTCGACTTCCGGCGTGATGACTCCCAGGTTCTCCGCCAGAATAGGTAGTTCGCCGAGCTCCGCTTGAACGGCCTTAAACAACGCTGCTCCCGGCCCCTTCACCCACTTACCATTAACCGCGGTGGTCTCGCTGCCGGGAATTTCATAATACGCCTCAAATCCGCGGAAGTGATCCAGCCGGATCATGTCGAGCATCCCAAACGCTCGGCGGAAGCGTGCGATCCACCACTTGTATCCGCTCTTGACATGCACGTCCCAGCGATAAATCGGATTGCCCCAACACTGTCCGGTTGCGCTGAAGTAGTCCGGAGGAACGCCCGCGATCACCCGTGGCTTGCCATCGGGCTCCAGGTCGAACATCTCCGGTTGGGCCCAGACATCGGAGCTGTCTTGCGCAACGTAGATTGGAACATCCCCCATGACCCGTATGCCGTTGCGCGCGCAATGGGCTTTCAAGTCTGACCACTCGCGATCGAATTCAAACTGGATGAACTTGTTCGTCGCGATTCTCTCGCCCAGGCCGCGCCGTGCGCGTTCGAGCGCTTCGGGCTCGCGGAGCGCGAGTGGCGGTTCCCACAGTGTCCACATTACGTAGTTGTGGGTTTCCTTCAGCGCCATGAAGAGCGCAAATTCGTCCAGCCATGCGGAATGACGCTGACAGAAAGCGTCGAAGGCCGCCTTTTCACTGCTATCGGCGGTACGACGAAAGTTTTCGGCTGCCTTCGCCAGCAGTGGCAGCTTCCAGCGGATAAGCGATCCGAATTCGACCGTCTCGCGCGGCAGCTTGGGCCGCCCGGCTACGTCGTCTGCGGTCAAATAGCCGCGTCTGACCAGAGTGTCGAGGTTAATGAGCAGAGGATTCCCCGCGAACGCGGAGAAACACTGATACGGTGAGTCGCCATAGCCGGTCGGTCCAAGCGGCAACACCTGCCAGACGCTTTGGCCTGCGTCTTTCAGGAAGTCGGCGAAACGATGGGCCTCGCCGCCCAGCTCGCCGATGCCGTGAGCGCCCGGAAGGGAAGTAGGATGTAAAAGGATGCCGCTCGATCGTGGAAAGCTCATGGTTGGCTGAATGTCCTTGCAATCGCAGTGCTCGGCAAACTAGCTTGGACGCTGCCCGGGCTTTAGTGAAGTCAGAACCTCGGCATCCGCCGATAACGGCACAGCTTCCTCGATGACTTCGGCTCCGGGATCGACCACACGCTGCATCAACAGCGCCGCCAGCGCCATAAACACTCCGCCTGCAATCACCGCACCCAGCCGGTTGTTGTTCAACATGTGATTCATCACCCAGCCGAATCCCAGGGACGCAATAATCTCAGGCAGCACGATAAAGAAGTTAAAAATTCCCATGTAAACACCCGTGTGCTCCGCAGGCAACGATCCTGCCAGCACCGAGTATGGCATCGAGAGCGTGCTTGCCCAGGCGATTCCTACGCCGGTCATCGATAACAGCAGCAGGTTCTTGTCATGAATTACTGCAACGGACACCAATCCCAGCGCGCCACACAATAAACAGATGCTATGTGCGTGCTTTCTGCCGACTGCCTTGGCTAGCGCTGGCAGGAAAAACGAAAACACAAAGCACACTAGCGAGTACATGGCAAAGCAGACGCCACCCCACTCTACTCCGCGAGTGTAGATCGGAGAATTCTGGTCCGCGGCGCCGAACACATTTCTCGCCACGGCGACAGGGAAGTAGAGCCACATGCAGAACAGTCCCAGCCATGTGAGCAATTGCACAGGAGCAAGCTGCCGCATCGTCGCTGGCATCTGACCGATGGCCTCAAAGATCTCGCTGGCGTGGCTGCCAATCCCGCGATGCTCCGACTTCTTCTGGAGGAATGCATTTAAGTCAGCTGGAGGATATTCCGACGTCGTAATGACGGTCCACAGCACAGCCATGAAAAAGGCGGCGGCTCCGATATAGAAAGAAAGCCGAACCGTCAACGGAATTGCGTGCGGCCCGTGCTCGCTTCCCACGTGAAACACGTTCGTCATCAACCAGGGTAAGACCGACGCGACTACCGCGCCCAGTCCGATAAAAAGACTTTGCATAGCGAAGCCCTGCGTGCGCTGTTCTTCCGGCAGCAGGTCGGCTACAAACGCGCGGAACGGCTCCATGCTGATGTTGATTGACGAGTCGAGGATCCAAAGCAGCCCCGCCGCCATCCATAGCACCGATGACCGCGGCATCAGTATCAGTGCACACGAGCTCAGGATTGCGCCAGTCAGGAAGTAGGGACGTCTTCGTCCCAACCAAGACCAGGTGTTATCGCTCGAGTGCCCGATGATGGGCTGAACGATCAGTCCCGTGAGCGGCGCTGCCAGCCACAAAATGGGAATCTGGTCGGCACGCGCCCCGAGGTATTCGTAGATAGCGCTCATGTTGGCCATCTGCAGTCCCCAGCCAAACTGAATGCCGAGGAACCCGAAACTAATGTTCCAGATTTGCCAAAAGCTTTTTCGCGGTTTCTGCATCGCGCTGCGGTAATCCTGCCGCGTCGCCGCCATGCCGGCGAACGAACCATCCGACACTGTACTCCGTTTGCCGGGGAAGTTGAAGCGTTTAGCTGGCGTGGGCCTGACGCAAAGGATCGGAAACGAGAACCTCCTGGTTTGCTACCATCGCCTTGGGTCTTCACCACGAGGCCGTCATGCTGAATTCCAAACGCGTCTTTGTCCCCTTCGTTATTGCGTTCGCATTCTCTATTTCCGTTGTCGCCCAGCCGTTGGTCACAAAAGTCGAGCCACCGAATTGGTGGACCGGCTTCATTTCTCCCATTATGGTGCTGCTCTACGGCGAGAATCTTAACGACGTGAAGGTTTCCGTCTCCTACCCAGGGATCAAAATCGAGAAGACACAATTGCAGCCCAGTGGGAAGCACGCATTCGTATGGCTTAGCGTCGCGAAAACCACTAAGCCCGGCACTGTCAACCTGACCATCACAAATTCAGCCGGCACGACCATCGCCGCACTTCCGCTGATGACGCGCCAACCTACCCCAGGCCGCTATCAGGGCGTTACCCGCGACGACGTCATTTACCTCATCATGCCCGATCGCTTTTCAGACGGAGATCCCGCCAACAACATGCCGCAGGGCGCAGTCCCGGGCAGCTTCGATCGTCAAGCCGCTAAGACCTATCACGGCGGCGATTTCAAAGGCATTCAGAACCACCTGGCGTATTTCAAAGACCTCGGTGTCACCACGCTCTGGCTGACTCCCATCGTTGACAATGACAACGTCGGCGAAACCTACCATGGCTACGGTGCTATTGATCTCTATGCCGTCGAAGATCACTTCGGCACATTGCAGCAATATCAGCAGCTTGTCGCTGCGGCACACCAGCAGGGAATCAAGGTCCTATTCGATATGGTGCCGAACCATGTCGGCCCCAATCATCCTTGGGCAACCTCGCAGCCCGCGCCCGGTTGGCTGCACGGCACTACGCAGAACCACATCAATACCGACTATGACTATCCGCCGGTGACCGATCCCCACGCGGTCAAGAAGAACTACCGCAGCGCGCTTGAAGGCTGGTTCGCCAACGTTCTCCCTGACCTTGCTCAGGAGAACCCGCTGGTAGCCCAATACCTCCTGCAAAATGCCTATTGGTGGATGGAAACTGGCGGCCTCGACGGCTTCCGCATCGATACCTTCCCCTACGTGCCGCGCAGCTTCTGGACGAATTACCTCGAACGTCTTGAGGCCACTTACCCTAACTTTTTCGCCGTCGGTGAGGTTTACAACTTTGAGCCGCCGGTCGTTTCCTACTTTGCCGGTGGCCACGCCGGCTTCGACGGTATCGACACGCACCTCCCCACGACTTTCGATTTCCCCATGAACTCGGCGATCCGCGAAGTGGTCAACCACGGTGCCTCGGTGAAGAAAATTGTCAACGTCCTCGGTCAGGATCGTCTGTACCCGCACCCCGAGTTGCTGGTTACTTTTATCGGCAATCACGATATGAAGCGCTTTCTGACCGACGCCGACGGCTCGACTGCCAAACTCAAGCTAGGCTTCTCACTGCTCTTAACTCTGCGCGGAATCCCGCAAATCTATTCCGGCGACGAGATCGGCATGCCGGGCGGCGAAGACCCCGACAATCGCCGCGATTTTCCCGGCGGCTTTCCGAGTGACCAGCACAACGCATTCACTCAGGCAGGCCGTACTTTGGAAGAGCAGGACGTGTACTCTCATGTAAAGGGAGTGCTGCAACTCCGCCGTGAGCATCCCGCTTTGCGTGTCGGCGAGCAAAAGCACGTCGTTGTCACCGATGACTACTACGTCTTCACCCGGGAGGCTTCGAGCGAGCGCCTCCTTATAGTGTTCTACAAAGGCGAGGCTCCGAAGACGATCGACGTCGATTTGGCCGGTACATCGATCTCCAGCGCCAAAGGATTTACAGCATTGAACGCAGGCCCAGCGGCCACGCTCGAAGCAAGCACCGTGCGCTTGCAATTGGTTCCGCAAACAGTTGCGATTTATCGCATCGATTAAACTATTCCGCCTGCATCACAGGCGGGTGGCCCGAATTCCCAAGCCTCGGTGACGGCGGTCACTGAGCCTGCGTCGATGGCTCGATAGATTGAAACTGGTGTAATGCTTGCTGGGCGATGTACTCGCCGTACGCGAATGCCAAGAGTTTGGCGTTGGTTTCGCCGCCTGACTCTCGCTGGTGTCGGTTGGTTGCGAAACCGAAAATAATAAGGAGACTGAGAATTCCATGAAACGTTTCATCGCGGGTGCAGCAGTTTTTGCATTCATGACAGGAATGGCTTTCGCCGCCGAAGATGGCGCGGCGATTTACACAGCGAAGTGCTCGGCTTGCCACGGCGCCGCTGGCGCAGGCAAGATGGGCCCGAAGTTGGCGGGTACCTCGCTGAGCACTGACCAGATCGTCGACGAGCTGACCAAGGGCGTGCCGGGCAAGAAGGCGCCGCATGGCAAGCCTATGGCCGGCCTCACCGCCGACCAGGCTTCGGCAGTCGCTGCTTATCTAAAGACGCTGAAGTAGTCTGCAGTTTTCTCCGCGACACGAGAAGGGTCGGCCTCGCGGTCGGCTCTTTTCTTTCTGGAACTCCCGAACTATTTCGTCGTCGCCACCACCGCCACCCCGTAATGCAGCAACCTCACCGATTGCACCGAACCGCCATTCAATACATCCTGCATCATCGATGGCAGCTTCACCGTCTGCGGAGTCTTCGCAAAATTCACCAGCACGTACACCGCGCCATTGGCTCCATATCTCGGATTCACTTCGACACCCTCAGGAACCGGACCAAGAGCCGGCTTCACTTCGCTCACATTCGTCATCCACGACGCGGCTTGCGTCATGGTCTTCAGATCAAGCCACGCCCCAATGTACGTGATCCGCCCCTTGCCAACCTTGCGCGTGATCGCCGCGGGCTGCCCGTCCAACCAGCCATTGCTCCCGCCGTAGCGCATCAGCACTTCCACATCCGGACCCTTCGCACTCAACAGCTCAGCCCAGAGCGGACTCTCACCCCTACCCCATTTGCCCTCGATTGGCGCCGCCTCGACCAGCGCGTAATACTGCTCAACCCGTCCTCCCAGCAGATCCGTCAGGGGCCCAGGCTGGCGCTGCGGCCATAAGCCATTGTGAGCGTCTTTCATGGCAGACCGTTGTCCCAGAACAAGATGCCCGCCATTGTTAATGTATTGAATTAGATTTTTGGCGTCCTCCTCCGTGAGCACATTCAGTCCTGGCGCGACCACCAGTTTGTACTGGCTCAACGACGCGGAAGGCGGAACGATATCCACCGACTGCGCCACTGCGTGCAGCGCCCCGTAGTAGCTGAGGATTTCCTTCACGGGATCGTAGTTTTTATTGTGTTTCTGCCAGTCGATGGCCCACCGGCTGTCGTACGAGTGCAGAATCGCAACCTGCGACTTCACGGATGTTCCTCGAAGCGCCGCGCTCGCCTTGGCAAACTCCTGGCCGATTTGGGCAATCTCCGGATACAGCGGATCGGGGGTTCCATCCGGTCCCACCAACGTTCCGTGATACTGCTCCTGACCGTTGAGCGCGCTGCGCCACTGCCAGTAGCTCACGGTATCGGCGCCGTGACCAACGTCATGCCACGCCATCGCGTGCACTTCGCCCTTGTCGAGCCAGTTGTTGATATCGGCCCAGTTCACGCCGCCTGGCTGCGTTTCCATCACCCAA
>Ga0306923_10001485_pt1 | contig 20877 bp, 18 predicted proteins | sample sta12Can44000108_FD_203841 | JGI IMG/M metagenome (GOLD analysis project Ga0306923, IMG submission 203841) | Lab enrichment of tropical soil microbial communities from Luquillo Experimental Forest, Puerto Rico - statanox.12C.anox.44.000.108 (v2)... | ecosystem: Environmental > Terrestrial >... | reverse complement strand
ATCGACACCACCGGCACCGCGCACCCCCGAGGCTCTTCGAACCCCGGGTAGTGTCACGTCAACTTTGCAGAGGGGTGTCATCTCTATATTGCCGTTACAGGTCGAGGTCGCGGAAGATGCTTTATGGAAAATCGCGCGGATGGAAATGTCCCGGCGAGCGGCTTACTGGTGCGGCGGATCTACGTGGAAGAGGAGTTTTGGATCTATTTTTTCTGTTTGCAGACGTTTCAATATCTCAATGCGCGCGTCATCCATCCCACTCATTACCAGATATTGTATTATATTCCCTCTTACTCTGTCGGGGTCGCCGTTAGTATCGGCAAGAAATAAATTCCCTTCCGCGTCAATTGCCTTGCTCGCTTGCTGCCAGACTAAATCAGTGGACAGCGCCTTCGTTATGTTTTTATTTGCGTCCCACACTGTTTGTGTAGGTCTTACATATAACATACCCAGCGTTTTGTTCCATGATGACATGGTACTTTTCATCTGTTCATCTTCTGCCTCCATCATGTGCAGTTTGTAATGAAGCCTGCTGTTTAACTCTTTTAATGTTATTTCCGAGCCACAAGGTGGAAGACCGGGATAGTGACTGGGAGCGCAGGCTTCTTTGATTGCGTCTTGCAGCGTTTGTGCCTTGCTGGTGCAGGGACACAGGGCGCAAAAGCCAATAAAGGCGGTCGCGGATAGGCGAATGATTAGCTTCTTCATTGTGCACAGCGCGATAGAGCGGCAAGGACAACGGAGACACAACCTGCTACGGCGGCCACAAACGCCATCATCGCTAGTAACCAAAAGCGGCACTCTTCCCGGTGTACGCGCCAGCGAATTTCGGCGGCGATCTCGTCCCGGCGTAGAGTCGAATTCCGTAGCCGGATGCCGGTGTCGTAGCCGCCTTTGGCAGCGTGGTACTTGCCGCGCAGTTGATCCGTGCTGTACAGGTCAATGTCGACCCGTACCATCCGCTCAAATCGCGGCTTTCGTACAAATCTCACACGCCATTTTCCACTTCGAAGCGGTTAATCTCGAAGCAGGCAGGCAAGTTGCCATACATCAATGGTATCTTGGCAAATATATTTTCAAATAACGTAACGGTTATCTCGTGGGTCACTGGATGCTTCAACAGCCTCCCTAATGCACTAAATGACGTATTTTTGCGTTTCGCCATCGATTTATTACGACCTCTGTACGTTGCCATTATGGAACGAGTTTCACGGTGAATTCGCACAGTATGCTCACCATACATTGCCGCGATAAAGTCGCGATCTTCGGTGCCAAATCGTAGATCGATATTGTTATAAACAAGCAACACTGTGGAACGCCCCTGCTTCGCACCAGATTGAATCTGTTTTTTTGATTCTGAGATTTTACTTCGTATATGATCCCCAACAATACGCGTGCTAACGTTAAACTCCGTGCGTTTGAGATTTTCGTCATTAGATAATTCTTTTACCTCGAATATGATTTCTGCTTCGCCAACCGCCACAAGGTAGTCAGGCGTGCGTGATTTCGATACAGGGATAGGCTCGAATGGCAAATTATGCATGCCGAGGAATTGTTCAAAAAGAGCTTCGGATTTCGTCTTGGCGCGATTCATCATGGGGCCTCCGTCCGCTCCCCGGATCAGCCGCGAAATCGTGCTTTGGCTGACGTTGCAGCTGCGAGCGACGCTGCGCTGCGTCTCGCCCGCTTCGAGGCGCTTGCGGACCTCCTTCTGCTGGTGCGCGGTGAGGATCGGCTTCCGGCCAAACTTGACGCCGTTTGCCTTGGCATCGGCCCGGCCGCGGGCGGTGCGCTCCAGAATGCGGCGGCGCTCTAGCTTTGCGGCGACGCCAAGGATGGCGAATATGATCTCGGCAAAATCGGACGTGGTGTCGAGGAACGGTTCGGCCAGTGAGCGGATACCAGCCCCGGCGCGTTGCATGTCGCGGGCGATAACCAGAAGGTCGGTCGTGTCACGCGACAGCCGATCAACCGCCGGGGTGATCACAACATCGCCGGGGGCGAGGACTTTCATCAGCTTGGCAAGCTGCGGCCGGTCGGCCGTGGTGCCGGTGATTTTCTCGCGGAACACCTTTTCGCATCCGGCGGCCTTGAGTTGCCGCACCTGTCCGGTTTCGTCTTGGGCAGCCGTCGAGACGCGGGCGTAGCCGTAAATCATGCCCCGAATTGTGCATCAGAAATTTGCATCGAAAAAGCCCAATTTCATCAACGGCCTTCGACGATGCAAAAATCTTCCATTTCGCGACTACAATTGCGATCTTAATTTGTGTAATGTGAGAAGTTACACCTCTCACTGTGATCCTGCGCTTTCGCCATTGGGGGGCTGGAGCGGCTGTACTCATGGGGCGACACAAGCGGGGTATCCGCTGAGCACCTGAAGCGGCTGCGCGTGGTGCTGGCGGCTCTGGCGACGGCTTCCGTACCGTCCGATATGGCGCTGCTCGGTGCTCGGCTTCATCCCTTTCGTAGCGACCCCGCGGGACAATGGTCTGTTTCGATCTCCGGCAACTGGCGCGTGATCTTCGAGTTCGGGGGTCGGGATGTCACGAATGTCGATCTGGTCGATTACCACTGAGCCGGAAGGAGGCGAGAACCAATGTCGCGTATGCACAACCCGCCGCATCCGGGCGAGGTCATCAAGGAGCTGTGCCTCGATCCCCTGAAGCTGACGGTGACGGCCGCCGCGGAGGGCCTCGGTGTTTCCCGCCCTACGCTCTCGGCGCTGCTCAATGGTCATGCGGGAATTTCGCCCGACATGGCAATTCGCTTGTCCAAAGCGTTTGGCCGTTCGCCGGAAAGCTGGCTGCAACTGCAACTGCAATATGATCTGTGGCAGGCCGAGCAGCGATCCGGCACGATCAAGGTGAAGCATTTTCCGACGCCGGCCCCTTGCTAAGCCCTGTGGCCGGGCCAGGGATGTATTGCTGCCCTCCCTAAGACTAGGCCCGTTGACATCTGGCCGACCTCCGCGGCGCTGATCCCTTCGAGCGCCAGGCCCTAGCCGACCGCTTCCTCGATCAGCCGGCGCAGACGCTGGGGCAGCGCGACGCGGTTGTCGTGCGTGGTCAGTGGTGGCGGCGCCGCGAGATTGGCGGCGATGGCGCGGGCGCGATCCATCAGTTGGTCCCGCTCCACGATCTCGTTGACCGCTCCCTACTCCTTGGCGGTCGCGGCATCGAGCTCCTGCCGAGTAAGCAGGAAGTCCCTTCTCCGCGCGCTGGCGCAAAGCCCGCGAGCATATGCGCCAGCCCCCTTCGACGGATGATTGCCTTCGGGGTCATGCGGAGCGGTTGCTGCCCGGGCTAAGTGTTGCGATTACGAACGCCGTCAAACGCCGTACTCGAACCGAGAAACAACCTGCCAGACCGTAGGCCGGTTCGACGACCTGCGGCGCGTTTCTTGCGACTTACACGGCCATTCGTAAGGCCGAACTCTCAGCAGCCGGAAGCGGGAACTGACAGCTCGACACGACGATTTTGCGCGCGGCCTTGTGGCGTAGTGTTTGGAGCAACCGCATCCGCGTCACCAAATCCCTTCGCCGAAACGAGGTTGGGCTGAACGCCCTGCGAGATCAAGAATTCCATCACGTTCTCAGCCCGTTTTTGCGACAGGATCTCGTTGGAGGTGACGCCCTCCCGTTGCAGCGCCGGACCGATCGGGGCATTGTCGGTATAGCCACTCACGAGGATCTTGTTCTGCTGCGTCGGCGCCAACTTCGTCGCCATACCAGCGATAATCTGCTTTCCTCGATCGCTCATCTGCCAGCCGCCCGATGAGAATAGCAAGTCGCTGTTGACGGTGTATTTGATCGCTCCTGCGAGCCGACAGATCTGCGCCTTATCAGCAGCAACCTGCGCCGACAACGCCGCGTTCTGCTGCTGAGCCTGCTGATATTGCGCTTGGAGCTGGTCGTAGGTGCTCTGCGAGACGCAGGCGGATAGGAGGACAGATGCCATGAGCGGGAACAGCATGACGCCGCGTTTCAGACCATATGTCATTGCTTCGAGTTTCCCCTGTTGATTGATAAACGGAGCCGGTAAGGCTCGCGGAAGTCTAACTCCCGATCCCTGCGCCGACAACAGTCCTCTGATTCCGCCGATGGCGGTGTTCGTGCTGCCAGGCGTCAAGCCCCCCAGTTTATCGCTCGCGCGAGGTTTCCGACCTTGCGACGCTGGAGAACACGGCCTATCCTGGGGTCGGAAAAGGTCGTCCAGCAGCGACAGTTTCCATGGCCCGGCTGCAGCGTCTAAGCGCTCGCCGGGCCTTTCGTAGGCGCGATTAGACAACCCCTTCCTCGATCAGTCGGCGCAGACGCTGTGTCAGTGCCATGCCGCCTCCTCGTCTTCCCGGCGAAGGCCGGGACCCAGTTCTGCCATGGGCACCGGCCTTCGCCGGTGTGACAGGATTTTTTGATGTGCGCATTGGTTCGCCATCGTGAAGTGAATCTTCTGAATAGGTCTGAACACTAATCATCACTTTCCGCCTCAGAAAAGGCCGCTTTGCGTTGTAAGCTCGTTCGGTTGATTGGCTCAATATTATTAAATATCGTGAAATATGTATGTCTTTTTAATTCTGTTATCGCAATGGCTGCGCGGGGCGGCCGCGAAAGCCTGGCTATTCTTTGTAATTCCCGTAATTCCCGGTTCTGCCGATTTAATTCCCGATTGGGCTGGCAAAAATTCCCGGTTCACTCTGCTACGGGAATTGGCTCGCAAGAGCTTGATTTGGCTTGCCGTTTTCGCGGGCGGGCGGCCATTTTATGACGAGAATCGACAAAAATCCCGTTACAACGGGAAAAAGCGCGAATTCGCCCCCGCCGGTCGAGCCGGCGGAGCCGTCAATACGGCAGGCCGACGTAGTTCTCGGCGAGCGCGGCTTGGGCGGACCGCGACCCTGCGAGGTATTCGAGTTCGGCCCTCTGGACCTTCTGGTCGAAGCCGCTGCTCTCCGGAAAACGGTGCAGGAGGCGCGTCATCCACCACGAGAAGCGCTCGGCCTGCCACACCCGGGCGAGGGCGCGGTCCGAGTAGCCGTCGAGACCCGCCGTCGACCGCGAGTGGTAGAACTCGGCAAAGGCCTGCGACAGGTAATGGACGTCGCTGGCCGCCAAGTTGAGGCCCTTGGCGCCGGTCGGCGGCACGATATGGGCCGCATCGCCCGCCAGGAACAGCCGGCCGGACCGCATCGGCTCGGCGACAAAGCTGCGCAACGGCGCGATGCTCTTTTCGATCGACGGCCCGGCGGCGATGATCGCGACTCGCGTGCGCATGGGCGGCGGGTTCCGGGCGGCTGTCAGGCGATACCCGGCGGGCGGCGCTCGTGCCAGTCGGTGGCCTGCTGATAGGCCCAGCCGATGCGCAAGGCGGTGGCCTCGTCATAGCCACGGCAGACGATCTGCAGCGACAACGGCAGGCCAGTCGTGGTGAACCCGTTTGGCAATGCGAGGGCGCAGAGTTCGAGCGCATTGACAAAGCGGGTGAAATGCGCCGGCGTCGAGGCTTGGTCGACTTTGTCGAGCGGGATAGCCGCGGTCTGGGTTGTCGGCGTCAGCAGAGCGTCGACATTGCCGAGTGCCGCGGCGAATTCCTGTTTCGCCTGGTCGCGCTCACCGAGCGCGCGCAGATAATCTCGCGCCGAAACGCCTCTTCCCGAGCCGATGCGCGGCCGTACCGCATCGTCGATCGGCAAGGCGGGGTTATCGACCAGATCGCCGACTAGAAAATAGCCTTCGGCGCCGATGATGCGGCCGGTCAGGTCGGTAAAATCCGCGAACCGGCGGGGCAACCGGACGGTTACGATCTCGGCTCCCAGTCCTGCCAGAGCCTCGAGTGAGGTATCATAGGCGGCGAGCACCTCTGCATCGACCCCGCTGCGTTCCGCCTCGGGCATGCGGGCGAGCGGCAGCCCCCGCAGTCCACGCTCGAGCATCGGCATAGGGTCATCGGGCGGAATGCCGCGGGTCCGCGGATCGAGCGGATCCGGGCCCTGCATTGCATTGTAGAGCAGGACCGCATCGATGACCGAACGGGCCATCGGGCCTGGCGTGTCGAGAGTCGGAGCCAGTGGGAGGATTCCGTAGGTGCTGACCCGGCCGATCGTCGTTTTGAGGCCGGTCAGGCCGCACCACGACGCCGGCAATCGTACCGAACCTCCCGTGTCGGTGCCGATCGCCCAGGGCGTAAACCCCGCGGCGACCGCTACGCCCGAGCCGCTGCTCGATCCGCCGGGGGTGCGGGCAACCGCCGGGTCCCATGGGTTCCATGGCGTGCCCCGGTGCTGGTTGGTGCCCCAGCCGCCCATTGCGAACTCGACCGTATGCGTTTTACCGATCACGATCAGACCGGCAGCGATCAGCCGTTTTGCCAGCGTTGCCGTATAGCTCGAGCGCCGTTCTCGCCAGACTTGCGAGCCGCCGGTCGTAACCCGCCCCTCGATCTCGATCAGATCCTTGAGCGCGATCGGGATCCCGTGGAGCGGGCCGATCCTGTGCCCCGAGCGGATCGCCTTGTCGGCCGCTTCGGCGGCGAGCCGGGCCTCCTTGTCATATACTTCGACAAAGGCGTGCAATTTCCCGTCCGCCTGGTGGATCCTTTCGAGCGCGGCATCGACAATATCGACCGGCGAGAGGCGACCAGCACCGATTTCGGCCGACATGACATGGGCCGGCGCCAAAGCCGGATCGGTATTGGAGGACGGCATCGTTTTCCTTTGGCTTCGGGCGGGCACGGCAGCATAGGCCCGTTCGCGCCGCGGCTGTCAATCGGCGGAGAAGGCTGTCTGTCCGCGCTGTGTGCGACCGGTCCACTGGGTGCGGACCCGGTGGAGGTAGCGGTTGCGCTCCCCTGACGCGGGAGCGTTGCTGTCCAGATACTCGGTGCCGACCGCGAAGCGGACGAGGCCGTCTAGTGCGAGCGCGTCACGCGGTCCCGTCCCCGGATAGACAAAGCCGTAGCTCGGGTTGTCTCGGCCATATTTGCCGGAGCGCAACTCCATGACCGCAACCGAGGTCCAATCATGGTTAGGCGAGGTGTCGATCACCGGCATGCCGCGGGTGACGCTCCCGTGGTACCAGTTGGCGTGATCGACCAGGATTTCGTGTGCGCTGACGACTTTAGTGACCAGCGCCACATGACCGGAGCGCATGTGTCCGGTTCGCTTGAACACGAGGATCGCACCAACCGCCGCCACCTGTCCACGCTGGTACCGCCCCGCCGCCTGGTCCCACCATCCGCCGGCCGCGCCGTAGAGGGCGACGCCGGTTTCACCGCGGACGTATAGCGCGCAATTGGCCGCCGAAGACGACTTGGTCGGTGCGAAAAGGCTGGCAACGAAAAACATGCCCCAGACGAGGCAAGAGATCCCCCTCGACATGCAATTTCCCCCAGTTGATAGTGGCCGCGAGGGCCGTGGTGTTTTGTGGTGCCCGGCTATAAACCGATTAAGATTCGTTAACGCTCATAGAACTCCACGTTGGGGGTGGAAATCATCCCTAAATCGCAGGTTATCCAGTTGAAAATGCGGGGTGGTAATTCTACCCAGACCGTGCGTCACACCTTCGGCGTCAGGTCGTGATATGTTCCTCGCTATCCATCGGGGGTCCAGCCTCGATCAAGAATGGTTCGATGGAACGGGACAGCAAACGCGTCGTCCGGGAATGGAACCGGGAGATAGACGCCGAGATACGCCGTCTTCCACCTCGGCAGGAAGTCGCGCGGTGGAAGATTGTTGTGTGTGTGCTGCTCGAGGCGACCTGGTTGGTTGCTTTGGTTGTCGTGTTGGGCCTGTTCATCCGATTGCATTGATGAGGACGCGTGTGCGCGATGCCGCGCTGGTCGCGAAGGCTTCTCGCGTTGGCAACAATCGGTGCGTGCGGGATCTCGCCGATTTCGCGCGACATCCATGGTGGCGATCATGCCGTCCTCGGAACGGGACCGAGCTATGGGCCCGCTACGGTCAGCGCAGTCCCCAATCTCGCGGCGATGAGTACGCTGTTATGGGTTCCCGGGCTCGACGACGGTTGGAACCCCCAGGGGCTGGCGGTCGTCGAGGGCAGCCTTCTGATATCGGCCTACCAAAGCGATCGTTTCGGCGCGAACCGCGGACCTTGCCGAGTGTTTCGTGTCGATCCTGGGAACGGGCGGGAGACCGGCCATTTCGACGTTCCGCCGCCGTGCGGGCATGCGGGTGGTCTTGCCTATGACGGCGGAGGGAAGCTCTACATCACCGACACACACACCCTATTCGAAGTCGATCTGAAAAACGCGTTTACCGACCCGGTCCCGGCATTCCGGATTTTCCCGCTCGGGCCCGAGTTGCGGGGTGCCCTTGCCGCTTCTGGACGGGGCGAGATATGGATTGGTAATTACGAGGAAGACCGGCCCGGCAAAATATTCAAGTTCGATCGAGGCGTTCTCGATCGGTTGCCCAACCGGGCCGTGCTGAGCGAGGGATCGGCGTCGGTCGCAGCAATAATACCGAGCTACGTACAAGGCGCCGCCGTTGCGGCTTCCGGAAAGCTATGGGTCTCGCGCAGCGAGATCGGTTGGGGCGTTCTCGAAGAACTCGATCTTGCCAGCGGCCGCGTCGGGCGCCGCTATCCTGTTCCTGGCGGCATCGAAGGCATATCGTTTGACGGCGGCGGCCAGATTTGGGCGGCTTCCGAGGCGGAGGCGCGCCACAACCGTTTGGTATCCCCGTTCTTTCCGGTGATCTTCCGGCTTAATATCGACCGGCTGGCTTTGCCGTATTAGCCGTTACCCGGCCCGGCTGGCGCGCAAGCTCTGGAGCCTGGCTACTGCCTCTCCGCTTCCGTCAGCGGCAGCTTTCTCGTACCATGCGCAGGCAAGCGCGAGATCTTCTGCTACCCCCAGGCCCGCTCGGTATAGATCGCCCAGTTGCAGCTGGGCCTCGGTGAGGCCTTGCTCGGCCGCATCGCAGCACCACTGGAAGGCCTGTTCCGGCTCTGAGGGTGTGCCTTGGCCTTTCAGCAGCATGACAGCGAGATTGTACTGCGCATAGCGATCTCCCTGGGTTGCCGAGCGTCGGTACCACGTGACGGCCTCCCCTAGATTGCGCACGACACCGATCCCTGTACAGTACATTGCCGCGAGCTGGAATTGCGAGCCGGCGTCCCCCTGTTCGGCGGCCTTGCGAAACCACAGCGCCGCCGCTGCCGCGTCTCTGGCGACACCGCGGCCATCGAGATAATTCCAGGCGAGGATGCGCTGTGCTTCGAGGTGGCCCGTCTCTGCAGCCGTGCGGTAACAGCGCATAGCTGCGCCCTCACTGGGTTCACTGACATGCTCCTGGGTATAGAGGTGCCCGAGCTGAACTAGCGCCGGCGGGTGTCCGGATTCAGCGGCTTGTCGGAGCAAGAATTCAGCGCGAGAAAAATCCTGGTCGACGGCTTCGCCTCGGGCGTAGAGCACACCGAGGCTGGTTTGGGCCTCCGGGTCGCGAGACTCGGCCGCACGCCAAAGCCATGCCACGCCCGTCTTGGGGTTCCGACGCACACCCTCCCCGCTAATATAGAGCTGCCCGAGCCGAATCTGGGCGGCTGTCAGCCCCTGCTTGGCTGCGCGACGATACCAATATGCCGCCTTCGCCGCGTCGCGCGCGGCACCGGTCCCTTGCATGTGGAACGCGGCAATATTGACTTGGGCGGCCGCAATGCCCTGTTCCGCCGCCCTTTGGAACCATCTTGCTGCTTCGCCGAACTCTTGAGGGACGCCCTCACCACGCGCATAAAGGCGTCCGAGACAAAACTGCGCCTCGGCATCTCCGGCTTCCGCGGCGGTACGATACCATTTCGCCGCTTCGATCAGGTTCGGAACCGCAGCTTGGCCGGTCTCGTACAAATGGGCGAGGCGCCGCATCGCCGGAACCAGCCCTTGCCGCGCCGCTTGCCGCAATAGCGTTTCGGCAGCAAGCTCATTGCGCGGCCCGGCGCCCTCTAGGGTGAGCAGCGCCAGATTGTACTGCGCCCGCGCATTCCCTTGATCGGCTGCCTTGTTGAACCACAGGGCAGCCTTTTCTGTATCGCGCTCGAGTCCTTGACCCGATAGATACATGAGCCCGAGCGCGACTTGCGCCGCGCTGTTACCCTTCTCGGCGGCCTTCTGATACCAGCTCGCTGCAGTCGGGAGGTCGATCTCCACGCCATGACCATTAGCGTAGAGGATGCCGAGGCCAAGCTCGCCAGCAGCACTGCCCTGCTTGGCAGCGAGCTCGTACCAACGGCGGGCCTCTTCATGATCCGGCTCGCAACCGACGCCACGCGCATAAATAAGCCCGGTATTCGCTTGTGCATCGGCGATGCCCTGCGCGGCGGCGGCCCGGCTCCAATGCAGTGCTTCGGCAGGATCTTGTGGCAAGTCGACGCCGTTCGGAAAGAGAAGCTCTCGATTGCACTCGGCGGTTTCCTTGTCACACTGGGCAGCCGTCTCATACCATTGTACGAAACTCGTCCACCGTTTGGCATGACCCCCGCCGAGATGGAGCAGACTGAGCTGGTGTTGTGCCTCGCCGTGGCCCTCTTCCGCCGCCTGCCGATAATAAGCAGCGGCATCAGCGAGATTGGCGAGAACGCCATGCCCGCGGGCGTAAAGTAGTCCCAGCCGATAAGCAGCTTCGGCATCCCCTGCCATCGCCGCGGCACGCCATTCTTTGAGCGCGGCGGCATAATTTGCCTGTTCGTATGCCTCACGCCCGCGTTCAACCGCAGACCGCGAGCGGCGAAGCCCAATGTCCGGCAGCGGGATCACGGCTCGCGCATTGCCTCGCTGGCGCCGCGGATCACGCCTCTCAGCATGTACATGAAGACCGAGCGCGACCCGACATTGATATCGGCGGTCAAGGTCATACCAGGGACAAGCCGAAAACTGTCCGGAACCGCGGTGAGTTGCACCTTGGTTAGCGCAATACGCGCCTTGTAATAGGGATCGACGGAGTTGCCGTTGTCGTCCTGGGTAAAGGCGCCTTCGCTTATCCATCGCACGGGCCCCGACGCGGTGCCGTGCTCGACAAAGTTGAATGCGTCGAGCTTCACCGTTGCGCTGTCGCCAGGTCGGACAAAACCGACTTCACGCGCCGAAATGTGCACCTCGGCTTCGACCGGCGAATGCAGCGGCGCAAGAGTGATAAAGGGGTCCGCCTCTTTCAGAACCGACCCGACGGACAGTTTGGCCAGCTTTAAGACGACCGCTTCCTCGGGTGCTTCCAACCGTACCAGGTCCTGATGCTTGGCTGCTTTGTTTAGCTGCTGTCGGGCGGCATCGAACGCGTTGCGCGCTGTCACCAGCTCCTGGCTCACTTGTCCGACCCATTGCTCGACAAAGGCGTCACGATTGGCGATGGTCGAGGCGAGCTGATGCTCGCTTTCGACCAGACCATTGCGATCGAAATCTTGTGTGCGCAATATTTCGAGACGCTGATCGGTGGCCACCAGCAGATTGAGACGGCTGCCGTATTGGTTTGCGGCCAAGCTCGCGCGCATGCTTTCGATCTGCTGCGAGATCTTTACCCGGTCCTCATAATGGTCGAGGTCGTCTTTGAGCTTGCGGATCGTCGCCTTGTTCTGTGCGATCTGCTCGTTATAGGCGAGCAGCTGGGCGTCGAATTGGCCTTTGCGCTGGATGAAATAGGCTTTCTGCAGCGCCATGTAGACGCCTTCCGGGGTGGTTCCCAATGGCGGGTCGAAGTCCCGATGGGCGAGCTCTGCCTCGGCACGGGCAATCTGTGCTTCAAGGCTCGCAATCTGCGACGTCGCGGCGCTGACATCGGCAGCGGCAAAGGTCGGGTCGAGGGTTGCCAGGAGCTGACCTCCTTTGACCCGCTCGCCTTCTTGCGCATCAAGGCTCTTGATGATCGAGGGATCGAGCGCCTGCAGGACGATCGTCGGCTCGGTTGTTACGATCACGCCCGCATTCGATGTTACCACTCTGTTCATCTGCATGAAAAAAGTGACCGCGACCAATGCGATCACCAATCCGGCAACCGCGTACAGGGTGAGCCGGAGCTGAGCCGGCTCCGGATCTTCCCGGACCTCTGAGGTTTCGGACTGGAAGATCCGGATTAGCGCATCAGGCGACGCGTTACGCCGCGGTCCCAGCGCGAAGCGGAACAAGCCCATGCGTCGGCCTTGGTTGGAGATGCTGATTTTGCTGGTGCCACAGCCCGCGATAGATATCGCAGCGCTCGAGCAGCTCGTCGTGCCGACCGGCATCGTAGACCCCGCCGCGTTCGAGGACCAGCACAGTGTCGGCCTTTACCAGCACGGAGAGCCGGTGAGAGATGATGACGAGAGTGCGGCCTTTGGCAATCCGCAACAAATTGGCATTGACGATCGCCTCGCTTTCAGCGTCCAGCGCACTCGTCGCCTCATCGAGGATAAGGATACGCGGATCGCCGATCAGCGCGCGGGCAATCGCCAAGCGCTGACGCTGGCCGCCGGAGAGATTGGCGGAGCCCTCCTGCACGTGGGTTTCGTAGCCGCGCGGCAAATGCTCGATGAACTCTTCCGCACCGGCCAGGCGAGCTGCATGAACGATCTCCTCAAAGCTCGCATCCGGCTTTGCCGCCGCGATGGCCTCGCGGATCGTCCCGCTAAACAGGAAATTGTCCTGCAGCACGACACCAAGACTGGACCGCAGATGGTCGACGTCGAACTCTCGCAGATCATTACCGTCGATCTTGATCAAGCCCTCGTAATTGCTGTGCAACATCTGCAAAAGGCGGGTAACGGTGGTCTTACCCGAGCCGCTGCGCCCCATGATCCCGAGGACGGTTCCTTCCGGCGCCGTGAAGGAGACGCCGTCGAGTGCCGGAACCGTTGCGCCCCGATACCGAAATCTCACATCTTTGAACTCAATGTGCCCCACCAGCGGGGTGCGGATGCCAGCCCGGGAGCGCCCTTCCTCTGCCGGTTGGTTGACCAGTGCTGAGATGCTTTTGACGGCGAGCTGCGCTTCATCATATTGCTGCAACAGATGCGATAGCTGGACGAGTGGTGCGGCCACCCGTTGCGTCAGCATCATGAAGGCAACGAGGGCGCCGACATAAAGTTGATCGTTGGTCGCAATCGCCAAATACACTGAGAGCGCGAAGACGCCGCTCACCATTAGCCTCTCGAGCGGGGTTACAACGGTCTGGATCAGGTTGGCTGCGCGTAATTCGTCGAGGCGCAGCCGCGCCGCCGTAGCGACGCGTATGTCCCATTCGTGGCGCTGACGGGCATCGAGCGCTAGCGACTTGACGGTTCGGATGCCTTGCAGGGTTTCGACCAGAAATGCACTTTTGGCTCCCTCCGCTCGGAAGGTTGCACTGGCTTTGCAGCGCAGCACCGGCAGCATCCAGATGATCGAGAGGCAAATCAGGCCGCAGAACCCCAGCACCACCCCGGTGAGGATGGCACTGAAAAAGAACATGATCGGCAGGAACACCAGCAGCACAAAACTATCGAGCACCGTGCCGAACAGCTGTCCCGTCAGAAAATTGCGGATCTTGAACATCTCGTTCATATCGCGGGTAATCACGCCGGTCGATGAACGCTCGAAATAATCGAGAGGCAGACTCAAGACCTTGTTGAACATATAAGTAGAAAGCTTGGTGTCGACACGCGCCGTGACGTGCAGAACCAGAAAGCGACGCATATAGCCGAACACGGTCTCGAAAACGATCAGCACCAGCATCGCCACGCACAGTACGGCTAGCGTGTCGAAGCTGCGATAATAGACGACGCGGTCGATCAACAATCGCCAGAACATGATTGGCCCGAGCGCCAGAATGCTCAGCGTTATCGCCGCCACCGCGATGTCGCGAGCGATGCGCCGATCGCGCAAAAGCTGGGCGATGATCAAACCCAGCCCGAAGGGCTGATCCTCGTCACGGAGCCGGTAATCGCGCTTGATCAGAATGACGTCGCCCGCCCACCCCAAACCCAGCCGTTGCTCATCGAGGCTCAGAAGCGTCTCTTCTCCGGCGACGGGGTCCTGGACGACCACGTGCGGTGGCTGCGCCGCCGGTTCAGCCTTGAGGGCGACCATGGCACTGCCGTTTTTCAGCAGCACGATCGCCGGCAGCGCGCCCCCAAGGCGCATCAATTCGTCAAAGCTGAGCCGTGTCGCGACGGCTCGCATGCCGACGGCGCGAGCGATTTGGAGAAGTTCGTCACATGAGGGACCGTCCGGGCCGATCCGGTGGTCGCGGCGAAGCTGTGCCTGACTGAGGTGAATTCCCCGATGCCGCGCCGCGATCACCAGAGCGCCGAGCATCAAGCTTCCCGCGGCCGAGGCTTGGACTCGAGTTTGAAGGTGGTCGACAGAGCTCATGATTTTGTGAACGTCAGCTCGCCGCTTCCAGGAGGGAGCGCGGCTGGGCAGATGCCTCGCGCGGCAAGGTCGCAACGTCGGTCACCAGCAGATAGCCGCGGCGAAACTCGGTCTTGATCAGATGCTCGGCTTCCTGGCCGCCGACGAGTGCGAGCTTCTTGCGAAGCCGATTGATGATGACATCGATCGCGCGATCGCCGATCGCGTGCTCGGGACCATAAAGCAGTTCGCCAATTTCGGCGCGCGAGCACACGGTCCAGGGCTTGGCGACAAAATGCGCCAGCAGGCGACCCTCGGAACTCGTCAGATCCGCTGTGGTGCCGTTCTCCCCGGCGAGCAGATTGCGGCGCGGATAAAGTCTCATTCCGGCGAAAGAGAAATTCTCCGGAGCGCCGATCGAGGAGGCTCGGTTCCTACCGCGCACGCGAATAATCTTCTGTATCGTCTCGTTAAGGCGGACGATATCGACCGGAGCCGCGATGCAGCCCGCCGCGCCAGCAATCCGGTACTCGTCGAGCAATGATTGTTCGGCGTCGCCCACGACCAGGATCGGAATATCGGTTCGCCGGCGAATTGTCAGGATCGTATCGGTGCCGTCGGCCGGCGCGCCGCTGAGATCGAGAACGATAACATCGGGTTTGCTGCGGCTGACGAGCTCAAAAAAATGGGCCTGGACCGAATGGGCGTGACGCGACGCGAGACCGGCACCTTCGGCGGCTCCGGGTATCGAAAGGTCCTCTCGTGCAAATATGATGGTGGTCGCAGCGCTCATGCCCGGTCAGTCCAGGTTACAACCGCGACCGGGTATAACCGCGTCTTGCAAATCGTCACAAGCAGAAATAGTTTGAAACTGATCTATTTACGACAGCGTTTGCACATTAGCGGTGTTTTCAAGCGCTTGATCATCTGCATTAAATTGTAGGTTAATTACTCATATGCCGTAGAATAAGTGCGATCGAGAGCAATTCGAGTTAACGAAGATGTTAGTTTTATAGGCTAGGTGGTGACCTGCGCGCTAAGTGCAGTTGCGCCCCCTTCCGCATCCGAGACGATCGTGATCGAGACAACGCAGACCAAAGAAGATCCGATGAATTGGGTCGCCGACACGAGCGAACCCGAATTCGTGGTCGAATCCGACAGGTTAGCCGAGACAAAGCCGGTGATGGGGACGCCGAGCCCGGACCACCCCTCTGCAACGGCGGTCCTCGTGCAACTCGAACCGGGGCTTTACGCCGTCGAGATCGGGGAAACCGCGTGTCCACGAGGCCAGTTCTCCGGTCTGCGAGTGCCGATCGTACAGGTCTCGGCGCCACCGCACGATCGTGATCGAGGTGTGGAAATCATCAATACCTCGGGACGCGGTGAAATATGGCTAGGGCATGAGGGCGGCACGGTCGTCATCAAGTCGCCGCCCGGCGGCGGGCGTGTCTTTGTGACGGCCTATGGGCTTCCCGCACAAATCGTTCCCGTGCCTGACATCGACGTGCGGCGCCTCGATCGTCCGCGGTCAAACGGTGTAGGGCTGCGATCGCTTCAAGCAACCGATGAGCCCGAGGAGGTCCAGACGGAGGTCGTTCTGCATATCGAACGGCAAGGCGACCGGCGGTTTCCGGGTAAAGGCTGGATTGGCAATCGCGGCGGCAAGATGCGCATCGAAGCCTTCAGCATCCGCCCGGTCGACACGCTGATGGCGCGCGACATCGAGTTCAAGGCGCTGGGTCCAAACCGCAGGCAGACGCCATGGGTTACCGATGCGAAACTCTGCGGCACGCGAGGGCAGGGGATGCCGTTGACCGGGTTTGCCATACGTCTGGCGCCGCATGTCGGCGAGCAGTTCGACGTCGTCTACCAAGGCGCATTCTTCGAGAGCGGTACCATCGGCCCGAACCGCAACGGCGAGCTGTGCGTTGCGCCGATCGCCGACGACCCGTTGGAGGCTATGAGCGTGCGGGTGAGCCGCCGCGCCGCCCGTTAGCTGTCGGCCGCAGCTCGAACGAGCGATCCTAATCGATGGCCGAGCCGTTTCTGCCCGGCGGGGCTAGTTTGTCGCCTGAACCTGATCTGATCCCCGCAACACCGCCCGCCGGCAAGACCGTCTTGAATGTCGGCTGCGGCTATCCGTTGCGGCAAAAGCTGCACCGGCATTTTCACGGGCCCCAGTGGCGGGAGATCAGGCTCGATCTCGACCCGGCCGTCCAACCCGACATCGTTTGCTCGATCACGGATATGAGCCCGGTCGCAACCGACTCGGTCGATGCGATCTGGTCTTCGCACAATCTCGAGCACCTGCAGCGTCACGAAGTGCCGCTGGCCCTGGCGGAATTCATCCGCGTGCTGAAGCCCCAAGGGCTCCTGCTCCTGACGCTTCCCGATTTGCGGCAGGTGGCGCAGCTCGTCGTCGAGGATCGCCTCGAAGATACGGCATACACCTCGCAGAGCGGTCCCATTACCCCACTCGATATGATCTTCGGGCACACTCCCTCGTTGGCGCGTGGGAACCCGTTCATGGCGCATCGCACCGGCTTCACGGTGCGGACATTGCACAAGGTGCTGGCGGTGGCAGGGTTTGCCGACATCACGGTGCGCCAAGGCAACTCGTTCGACCTTTGGGCAACCGCGTGCAAGCCTGCAGCGAGGGAGGCAAGAGGATGAAGTTTCTCTTCATCCATCAGAATTTTCCCGGCCAATTTGTCCATATCGTTCGCTATCTGGCGCAGGCGGGGCACCAGGTGAATTTCATCACCCAGCCGCGCAATGCCGAAATTGCGGGTGTGCGCAAGCTCGAATATCAGCCTGATCCGCCGCCGTCATATGGGCACGCCTACCTGCGCGAGCTGGAGGGCGGAGTAGCGAACGGCCTTGCGGTGGCGCGGCTGTGCGAATGGCTCGACCGGGACGGGTTTGTTCCGGATGTCGTTATCGGTCACAACGGTTGGGGAGAAATCCTCTACATCAAGGATGTGTGGCCGCGCACGCCATTGCTCGGCTATTTTGAATTCTTCTACAGTGCGCGCGGCTCGGATGTCGATTTCGATCGCGAATTCCCGCCGGAACCTGACACCCCAGTACGGCTGCGCACCCGCAACGCGATCAACCTATTGGGGCTCGACGCCGCCGATTGGGGACAGAGCCCGACCGAATGGCAGCGGTCGCGATACCCGCGGCGTTATTGGGATCGGATCACTGTTGTCCACGAGGGGGTCGATACCACCTTCGTAAAGCCGGACCCGACTGCGCGGTTATGGCTCGGCAGTGGCCACTGCCTGTCCAGGGCGGACGAGGTAGTCACCTACAGCGCGCGCAATCTCGAACCCTATCGCGGCTTCCACATCTTCATGCGGGCATTGCCAAAGCTTCTCGAACAGCGGCCGAGGGCGCAAGTGCTGATCGTCGGCGGCGACGGCGTCAGCTATGGGCGCCGACCCGAAAAGGCGTCCAGCTACTCGGCGCAGCTGCTCACCGAGCTCGACGGCAAGCTCGATTTGCGTCGGGTGCATTTCCTCGGGCACCTGCCGTACCAGCAATATCTGACCGTACTGCAGATCTCCCGGGCGCATGTGTATCTGACCTACCCGTTCGTGCTCTCGTGGTCGTTGCTGGAGGCAATGGCGGCAGGATGTTTCGTCGTGAGCTCCCGCACGCCGCCGATCGAGGAGGTGATACGCGACGCGGAGAACGGACAGCTGGTGGATTTCTTTGACGTCGACGGGCTGGCAGGCCGTCTCGCCGACGCCCTCGCTGGCGATAATGACGGCGTCAACAACCGCGTCCGCGCGGCTGCCCGGCAGACGGTGCTGCGACAGTACGATGTCAATACGGTCTGCCTTCCGGCCTATCTGGACTTGCTCCGCTCGCTGCTGCCGGCCTCTAAGGGTTTTTGAATGGCTCACTCCCTCGGGAGTGACGCATCGCTCGACGAGCCCGAGCCCCGCCTCGCGATTTTCGGTCCGCCGGCCATCACCCGCCGCATGTTCGAGCTATGGCGGAAAGATCCGTCGTTGCGCGCGAGGTTCGAGCTGAGCAATCCGCTGCGGCGCCGCGATTATGCGCTCTGGCTGAAGGAGGCGGGAGAGGCGCTCGGCCTCGACCGGCAATCGGTCGCCGCGGCCGTCGCGCTGGCGCGGCGCGGTAGCTCGCTCTGCCGCGTCCTGCCGCGATGGCCAGTCCAGTCGGCAATGCCGATGGCGCGCTGCCACGAAACTGTGGATGCCTGGCTGGCGGAGCCGATCGCCTGGGATCTCGGGGCGCCCCCCGACGGCGTCCCAATGCCGCGGGCACTGGCGCTGCTGTGGGAGTTGCGGCAGGATGTGCATCTGCACTTCCCCAACCGGACCCGGGCGGAGGTCCTGACCTATCTCGGCTGGTGCCTGACGCAAGGCATCCGCGACAGATGCGTTGCGGTAGAGCTGATCGCGCCAGGCCTTGCCGGCTTTCTCGATACCCCGGATCCGGATCTCGTGGGGCAGTCCTCTGCCGATGGCCCGCCGCTGACTCGCCTATTGCGGATTGTGGCACCCCTCTATGACGGGCTCTATCCGGACAGTGCACGGGAATTCCGGCACACTCGGCAGGCGAGGCTTGGTGTCGCGATCTGGGCATGCGGCGCGATGCGGCGGCGTTTCGGCTGGCCGCGGAGCTTTGTCGACCGGCCGTTGCGCTGGCTGTCGAGCGTTGCTGCGGCCGCGTCCGACGCCTTTGTGCCGCTCAGCAATCTGGCTCTCGGATTGCGGACCTGCAGACCCGATGCGATCTCGCCACGCATGAGGGCCGCGCGGCTTTGCTCGACTGGTTCCTTGCCGAAGGAGCGAAGCGGTTCCAGCTCGATGATATTGGTGCGGCGGCTTCCAAACTGCGGGTGTCTCTGCCTGTTGGCAGGCCGGCCGTAAAGCGTGATCTGTGTCTGGTCGGCTATGCCGGTTTGGCCTCGGGCCGCGCCGAAGATCTGCGCATGACAGTGCTGGCACTGCGCCGGCAAGGCCGGCGCTGTGCGGTGCTCGACCGCCTTTCCGGCGCCATTACCACCGAGGATGGGCGCAGCGCCGCAGGCCTCGCCGAGCCGCCGCTCATCAACCTCCTGCACCTCAACGCCGACACTGCATTCTTCGACTATGGCTTCTTGCGCGAGCGGGGCCTCGAGCGGAGCTACACGATCGGCTATTGGGCTTGGGAATTGGCCAAATTCCCGCAGGAATGGACCTCGTCCTTTACCTTTGTCGACGAGGTTTGGGTGGCGAGCCGCTTCACTTACGATGCAATCGCGCCGGCAACGGCAAAGCCGGTGCTATTGATGCCGATGGCCGTCGCCCTCCCTCCCGCCGAGCCCGGCCTGGAGCGGGCCGATTTCGGCCTGCCCGACGACAAATTCATCTTCTATTTCAGCTTCGATTTTCGCTCCTTCGTCGCTCGCAAGAACCCGCTGGCGGCGATCGAGGCCTTCCGGCGCGCATTCCCACGATACGACGCCCCGGTAATCCTGCTGCTAAAGTCGATCGGCTCGGACTGGAAACCGGACGATCGCGACACTCTCGTGCAGGCAATAGGCGGCGACCCGCGGATTCTGCTGATCGATGGGGAACTCACCCGTCGCCGCGCGATTGCGCTCCTCGCGCTGTCGGATTGCTTTCTGTCACTGCACCGCTGCGAAGGCTTCGGCCGCGGCCCGGCCGAAGCGATGCTGCTCGGCAAGCCGGTGATCACGACCGCTTACTCCGGCACGGCTGATTTCGCGACGCCGGAGACGGCGCTCCTCGTCGATTACGAGCTGGTGCCGGTAGGGGCGGGGGACTACCCCGGAGCGAGCGGCCAAGTCTGGGCCGAGCCCGACATCGAACAAGCCGCAGCGGCGATACGCAGAAGCGCCGCTGACGCTGCGCTCGCCGAGCGGTTCGGCAAGGCCGGCAAGGCCCGCATCCGCGAGCTCTACGACCCCAGGATCACCGGCGCGCGCTACGTCGACCGGCTCCGCGCGATTGCCAACGGCCGTGGTGAAGCAGTTGCATCTCCGGACACTGAGCCATGGGCGTTCCGCGGGTAGGAGAATTCCCGGCTTTTCCCGTTCAGACGGGAATTTCGCCGATTTTGGCCCCGCAACTGCCGTTTCTCCGAGAAAAACGGAAGGCAAATCAATCCTTTGCCGGCGAATTCCCGTAGCAACCCGAACCGGGAATTCGCACCGGCCTAAACGGGAAGTAAATCTGCCGAACCGGGAACTACGGGAATTACCGCCGACAATGTTCGGGCCTCCGCTTCGTCCCACCACGGCACCGCACCACAATAGAAATAGACACATCGCTCCGCTCCGTCAAAATCAAATAAAATGAATCCACTGACGAGCACCATCATACCGCGAAAATTGGCCCTTTATGAGGCGGGGCAATCCTGATCGGGAAGCGGCATCCGTGAGCTCTACGACCCGACGACAAAGGGTGTGCGCTACGTCGAACACCTCGCGGTGTTCATTGGCCGCGGTAGGGTGAGGTTAACCGAACCGGGTTAGTCTAAGTCCGCTGCTTTAACGCGAAGGTTCCCATGGCGGATACAGATTTTCCAG
>Ga0306923_10001484_pt1 | contig 20889 bp, 22 predicted proteins | sample sta12Can44000108_FD_203841 | JGI IMG/M metagenome (GOLD analysis project Ga0306923, IMG submission 203841) | Lab enrichment of tropical soil microbial communities from Luquillo Experimental Forest, Puerto Rico - statanox.12C.anox.44.000.108 (v2)... | ecosystem: Environmental > Terrestrial >... | reverse complement strand
GGCATTGTGGGTTCCCCTCCCTAGACCACAACATCTGCTAATCGCGACGCGCTTTCGATGCAACTCCCTTGGCGAGTCAGCATCAAGTCATGTCGGTATAAGAGGCCTGTCGAATGCCATCACAAGAAAGAATGTCCCGATGACCAGTTTTACCTTTCCGTCGAACAGATGAAGTCGGCCCCGCCGGAAGTTCGGCGCTGGATCGAACGCGAGATCACGACCTCGCTCACTGCATTGGGGAAGCCCGAGCACGACCCCTCGCAAGTCCATGCAGCCGCGCTCGCCGCCTGTATGCCGGAGGAGGCTATGTAAGTCTTCGAACTGATCAAGGGCAATTTTCTGCTGTCGCAAGTTTTCTTCGAACTGGCACGTGAAATGCCAAACAGCCAAGGCGCCGGACCGCTTTATCCGATCAGTGTCCCGGAGGTGCTGCGTCACACGCGGCTGGGCGACGGCGATCGGCTCGTCGACTGTTTTACGGCGATCAATCAGGCGTTTCAGACGATCCGCAACGATCCGGAAGCGACGCTATTTGGCTTTGATCAACATGGACATGTGTTCATTCACCAAGCGACACACGACAGCATTCGTCAGCTCTGGGCGCAGTTGTTCGTTGCCCATGCGCCAATGGCTAGCGGACCAGCGATGGCCGGGTTCACGCCGCCTCACGTCGGGCCAAGCGAGGACATCGCTCAACACCCGCCCGGTTTCGCCAGTGTCAACTTTTGAACCGGATTTCAAATGAAGCAAACAAACTTACCCCCTCGCGGGCTTGCTGCCGCTCGCCGAATCGCTGGACATGCTCAGGAAGATCACAACCTGGATCCGTATCAGCGGCAACAAAAGCTAAAAGACGACACTGTCTGCCCGCAATGCAGTGTGGTCTATCACAAGGGACGCTGGCGGTGGGGGCCGAGACCAGAGAACGGCCACGAAGCGCTTTGTCCGGCCTGCCGGCGCATCAACGACAAGTTTCCAGCCGGCGTCGTCGAATTGCGTGGCGCCCTCGGACGCCAGCAGAAGGAGGAGATCGTTCGTTTGGCGCGCCATCGAGAGGAAGCCGAAAAACGCGAGCATCCACTCAACCGCATTATCGAGATCCAAGAGGATGCAGAGGGGATCGTCATCAACACGACAGACATCCACCTGCCGCGCCGGATCGGCGAAGCCGTGGAACGCGCCTTCCACGGCAGCGTCAGCGAGGATTTCGATCAAGGCGGATACTTCGTACGCGTCAATTGGACGGCCAGAACCTAGCAGCGTACGTTTTGCTCACGTCAAATCAACGGAAAAAGTGGTCCCGGACGGAGCGGCCCCGAGATTGTATGGTCCTCAACACCTCGAACGCCGGGGGTGTTTTCGGCGGCTATGCGCAGCGCCCTGCGCTCATCCTCCGATCCGACGACGCCCCAAAAATGCACGACGCCGTCCGAGACAACAATGTCCGATTCACTACAATTTGCCCATCTCTGCTTGCACAGATCGGCTAGCAAGCGGCTGCGTATCGGGCCATCCCGCTCATCATCGGTCGAGTTGGCTCCGCCGCTCGCCAACACCCGCAGGAGATCGGCACGGCTGACGATCCCGACGAGCTTGCCGTCGTGCAGAACAGGCACACGCTTGATGCGTTTCGTCTCCATCAGATCGGCTATTTCGCCGAGAGTCGCCAATTCGGTGACGCTGACCACGTCGCGCGTCATAATGTCGGCCAGCCGTCCGGCGTGTGACTTGATGTATTCGGCGGCCAACCGAGAATTCGGCGAGAACCACTCGCTCCAGCGCGAGTGCCGGCGCTCGGTGTTGGTTTCGGCCCGGCGCAACAAATCGCCTTCGGTGACGATCCCGACGAGCCGGCGATCCCCGTCTACGACGGGAATGCCGCTGATGCGACTGTTGATTAAGAGCTTCGCCGCGTCTTGGACGGTCATTTGCGGGGCGGCCGTCATGACATGGCTGGTCATTACATCGATCGCCCTCATACGCCTCTCCTTCCTGCGGTCGGCAACGCTAGTCTCGAAAACCGGCTGCATCATTGATGTGGATCAAGGATTGGCTTGTCTAAACCCGCATTCGCCGGATGACCGGCGATCTTGACCCGGCATCAGAGAGGGTTTTCGTATAAGATTCAGCATCTTATCGAGAGCCAACCGGCGCAACAATGGCGGAGCCGAGGGGTGAAGCGGATAAGGGCGCTCTGCGGCTCGATCTCAACCGTCGCCTGTTACTGCAATTTCGCGGCACGACGATTACCTCTGACGCTGTGCTGCTGCCTTAGCGCGAGCTCGATGAGCCCTCAGTCTTACGGGCGGGGGTGGAGATACGCTCGCCGACGCACGTACCGGGAAGAACATCCGTCACCTGCTGCGCCAATCTCTATTCGGGCTACTGGCCGGCTACGAAGACGTGAACGACGCCGAGAGGCTATGCCGTGATCCGGTGACGCGCTGGGTGGTCGGTGACCGGGCGATCACCGGGTCTGCCGCGTCGGCCAGCCAGATGGGTTGCCTCGAGACGAAGTGGCAGAGCCGACCCGAAAACCTTGCCGCGCTCGCCGATCTGCCCGGCCAGATCGACAAGGTGCACCGTCGGCGACCGCCGAAGACCATCGTGCTCGACATGGATTCCAGCGAGCGCCCGACCTAGGGCGAGCAGGAAGGCAGTGCCTAAAACGGGCATTTCGGCTGTACCTGCTATCACCCGCTGTTCGGTGTTCAATCAGTTCGGCGATGTCGAGCGGTGCGCCCTGACGCCGGGCAATGTGCACAGTGCCGACGGCTGGCGCGCGGTGCTGGAGCCGGTGATTGCCCGCTACCGGCGGATCATGAAGCGCCTCTACTTCCGCGGCGATGCGGCTTTCGGCAACCCCGAGATGTACGAGTTTCTCGAAGCCGAGCGCATCGGCTACACGATCCGGCTGCCGACCAACAGCGTCTTGCAGCGGAGGGTTGGTCACGATAAACCCGACCGTTGGGTACATTGGCCAGGGTGCCATTCGACCTTGGCCACGACGCGGCTTGTGCCAGCTCTGCGCCTGATATCGGCGCTAATTTGGGAGAAGCCGGATTATAGCGCCTTTCCGAGCTTTATCCCGAACCGCTCAATAGCCGTGCGGGTTGAGGGACCGAGATTGAGCGCGTCCCATCCTCGCCGCCGCCTCGCATTACCGCCATACGGGCCGAAGGTTTCCCTGAGCGCACGCTTCAATCTAGCAGCGCCGACACCCCGCCACTCCAGAAGGTACTCGGGTTGATTGTTCGGTGGCGTTGATCTGGCTCAATGCGCGATTTGGCGATCCGCGTTCTAGTGGCAGCTAGAACCAGCATGGAGACGTTCCGATGCGCGCTATGGACGTGATGACGAATGCGGTGATTACGGTCGACGAGAACGCATCCGTGCCGTCGGCCGCAAAATTGATGGCCAAACACGGTATTAGCGCGGTCCCGGTTGTCGATCGAGAGAATCGGGTGATCGGGATGGTCAGCGAGGGCGATCTCCTGCACCGCGCCGAAATCGGGACGGAGCACCGCCGATCCTGGTGGCTCGAAATGGCGTCGTCGACCAACAAGCTCGCCGGGGATTACATCAAGTCGCACAGCGGCAAGGTAAAGGACGTCATGACGCGCGATGTCTGGTCGGTTACCGAGGAGACTCCGGTCGCCGACATTGCCGTGCTGCTGGAAACCAACCGGATCAAGCGGGTGCCGGTCCTGCGCGATGGCCAGCTCATTGGCATAGTCAGCCGGGCAAACCTCGTGCGGGCGCTCGCGATGACGGTCACCGAGGTGGCGGATGGCGCCGAAACGGATGACCGCTCGATCCGCGACAAGCTACTGGCCGCGCTGAAGGCGCAGAAATGGGCCGAGGTCTCGCCGGCAAATGTGACCGTCAAGGACGGCGTTGTCCATTTGTGGTCCTCCTATCTCTCCGAGAGAGAAAGGCGGGCGCTCATTGTCGCCGCCGAGAACACTGCGGGCGTTCAGGGCGTCGAGGACCATATGAGGCCGGTCCCGGCCTATTTGCTGGGTTAAGGAGCTGAAAGATGTCATTGCACCCGATTGCTGACAAGGCCGAGGTCTCAGTCGATTTCCCGGACAAAGCTTACATCGGCAGTTTTAGCCGGCACTCGCAATTTGACACCTACGCCGACAGCGACAGCGTCGCCATCAGACTTGTACGACCGGGTGAGGATCGGCGTGAGGCGGTCGTCCACCTTCATTATGGTTTGTTGGCGGAGATCCTTGCCGAACTCGCACGGTCCCTGAGCTCGCGCGACCCGCTTGACGAGCAGCATCGCACGGAGCTCAGCGAAGCGGCAAGGCAGCTTGCAGCCTCGCTGGAGCCACGAAACGGGCCAGCGAGTGTCGTATAGAGCTTTATGTACCGTATTGACAGCGTTGGTGCCTGCCCTTGTAGCCGCGCATTCCATCCGGGCCGACGTCAATAAAGGCGTGCAACTCGCGCGGCAATGGTGCGCTAATTGCCATGTGATCAATGGAAGCTCTGCTGCTGCCGTTCCACAAGGTCCGCCAACTTTTCCCGCAATAGCGCGCAGCGGAATGACCAGCGACCAGCTCCGTGCATTTCTGACACATCCGCACGGCGCGATGCCGGATCTCGCGTTGACGCGCGCCGAAATCGACGACCTCATCGGCTACATCGGGACGCTCCGCTGATGGCGGACGGCGTCGCGACTCTATCTCGCGTTTGGTGGCATGGCTTCCGGCAATTGCGCTCTTCGCATCGCCACCACGACCCGGCTATTGCGCAGCGCCTGCTCGATGCCGCCGCTGCGGAACCCGAGGAGCTGCTAAAACAACTCGGGACGACGCACGAGGGTCTCGACACACAAACGGCAGCACAAAGGCTCAGCACCTATGGCCCGAACCTTGTCGCTCGTGAGCGCCAGCAGAACCTCGTCAGGGAGCTAATTGGGCGGGCCAAAAACCCGCTCAATTTCTTGCTGCTGTCCCTGGCGGCAGTCTCTTATTTCTTCGGCGATACACGGGCCGCGGTGGTGATCGCTGTAATGGTGGTGCTGAGCGTGTCCCTTGCCTTCCTCCAGGAGCATCGCTCAAACAACGCAGCCGCAAAGCTGCGTGCTATGGTGCGGACGACAGCCACCGTCCTGCGGCGCCAGGCGGGGAGCGCCGCCGGCGAGCTGGCACTAGAGATCCCGATCGAGGAGCTCGTTCCCGGCGATGTCGTAAGGCTTTCGGCCGGCGACATGATCCCCGCGGATCTACGGGTGTTCGCGGCCAAGGACCTATTCCTGAACGAGGCGTCGCTGACCGGAGAGGCGATGCCGGTCGAGAAGTCGGCGGCACCAATTCACGGCCAGAGGGATGCGCCAACGGATCTGCCCAATATCTGCTTCATGGGCAGCAATGTACTGAGCGGCGCCGGCATCGCCGTCGTCGTTCAATCCGGGTCCCGGACCTATTTCGGCGAGCTCGCCGGGATGCTGATAAGGCAGCGTGCGCCAACCAGCTTCGACAAAGGAGTTACTCGCTTCACCTGGCTGATGATCCGCTTTATGGCGGTCATGGTGCCGAGTGTCTTTGTGATCAACGGCGTCACAAAGGGCGACTGGCTGGAGGCGTTGATGTTCGCTCTCGCGGTCGCAGTCGGGCTGACCCCCGAGATGCTGCCGATGATCGTCACCGTCAACCTCGCGAAGGGCGCCATCGCGATGTCGCGCAAGCGCGTCATCGTCAAGCGCCTCAACGCGATCCAGAACTTCGGGGCGATGGACGTGCTGTGCACCGACAAAACGGGCACCCTGACCCAGGATAAAATTATCCTGATGCACCACTTCGATCTGCACGGGCAAGAATCGAACCGTGTCCTCGAATATGCCTATCTCAACAGTCATTATCAGTCTGGCTTGAAAAATCTGCTCGACGTTGCCGTGCTCGATCACGTCGAGATGAAAGAACATGTCCAGCTCGAGCACCGCTTTGAAAAAGTCGACGAGCTTCCTTTCGATTTTTCGCGACGGCGCATGTCGGTCGTGCTGGCGACCGAGGAAAACAAGCACGTGCTAATCTGCAAGGGTGCCGTCGAAGAGGTGTTTGCCGCCTGCACAGACTACACACTGGACGGCGACGTCGCCCCGCTCGACCCGAGCCATCTCGTCCAGATGCAACAGCAGACCGCAAAGCTCAACGCTGATGGGTTTCGGGTGATTGCGGTCGCCTATAAAGAGAGCAGCGACACCCAGTCGAGCTATCGGCTTGAAGACGAGAGCGGTCTCACCCTGCTCGGCTATATCGCATTCCTCGATCCGCCAAAGGAGAGCGCTGGCATTGCGATCGCGGCCCTCGCCCATTCGGGCGTCGGGGTCAAGATCCTGACCGGCGACAACGACATCATTGCCCGCAAAATCTGCCGCACGGTGGGGGTGCCAACCGACGATGTTCTTCTCGGGGGAGATATAGAAAAATTGACGGATCAGGAATTAGCGCAGCGGCTAGAAAAAGTCACCGTCTGCGCCAAAGTGTCGCCGGCGCAAAAGGCTCGGATCATCGAAGCCCTGCATCTGACGGGACATGTCGTCGGCTTTCTCGGCGACGGGATCAATGACGGTCCGGCACTAAAGAGCTCCGATGTCGGAATCTCGGTCGATACCGCCGTCGATATTGCCAAGGAATCTGCCGATATCATCCTTCTCGAGAAGAGCCTGACGGTATTGTCCGATGGGGTTCTCGAGGGCCGCAAGATATTCGGCAACATCGTTAAATACATAAAAATGGGAGCCAGCTCGAATTTTGGGAACATGTTCAGCGTGCTCGGGGCGAGCATCTTCCTGCCGTTTCTGCCAATGATGCCAATCCAGGTTCTAACCAACAACCTGCTCTACGATTTCTCGCAAACGACAATCCCGACGGATAACGTCGACGACGAATACATCTTTGCGCCTCGAAGATGGGATATCGGCAATATTACCAAATTCATGCTGTTTCTCGGGCCGATCAGCTCAATTTTCGACTACGTCACTTATGGGACCTTGCTCTTCGTATTTGACGCCTGGACCAATCCTCCTTTATTTCAGACCGGATGGTTCGTTGAGTCGCTGCTGACCCAGACATTGATCATCCACATCATACGCACGGCAAAAATCCCGTTTCTGCAGAGCCGCGCGAGCAACTCTCTGATCGTGACGACGATCATGGTGGCCGGTGCCGGCGCGCTTCTTCCCTACTCCCCATTGGGCCCGACACTCGGCTTCGTACATTTGCCGGACCTCTACTGGTTGGCCGTTCTTTTGATTATCCTCGGCTACTGCGTGCTGGCTCATCTGGTCAAGACGTGGTTTGTCCGCCGCTGGGGAATGTGATCAGTAGGTACTTCTACGTAGGTAGTTTTCCCTAAGGTACATTCCTAATTTCGGCTGCCACAGGAAGCGGCGATGCTCCCTCCATCGCAAGCGCTGGAGGGACATTATGTACAGACAGTTTGGCAACGTCGATTATCGCAACGGGTTTGCAGAACTCGGGCACGATGGTGCCGCGATCGTGCAATCAGGTCGGCTCGAAGCGCTGGTGGCACTAGAGCGCATTGGAACACGACTCAGGTTCTCACGCAATGACGAGATCTATGCCGAGGGTGACGGAGCGGATTGCTGGTACAAGGTCGTCTCCGGGACGGTCCGGGTCTGCAAGCTTCTCGCCGATGGCCGGCGCCACGTTGCTGAATTCTGCTTCAGCGGCGATTGCTTTGGTGTCGACGGCAGCAGCGAACGTCCGTATTCGGCGGAGGCGGTGGATGACGTTGTCGTGATGCGGTACCCGCGCAAGGCCACCGAACGAACGATCGACGAGAACCCAGCACTGGCACGCCATCTGTGCGATTCGATGCTGCGCGATCTCGCAAACGCGCACGGGCGCACATTGCTGCTTGCCCGCATGACCGCACCCGAACGCGTCGCGACGTTTCTTCTCGAGATGTTCGAGCGGTGCGACAGGTCGAAGGCGCTCGACCTACCGATGTCGCGCAATGACATCGCAGATTATCTCGGGCTCACGATCGAGACCGTCTGCCGCGTTTTATCGCTGTTTAAGCGCGAAGATATTATCGCCATTCCGAGCCCGCATCGCATCGAGTTGCTCGATCGCCACGCTCTCCAGAACGTGGGTGAAACTTGATGAGTTTGGCGGGCGGTTGATCCAGGTCAGTGTGCATTATGCCAAATGCGGGTCCGATTAGGGTTTCTCGGATAGAGGCCAGCATGACCGTTCCTTGGGCATACCGCTCATCCGAACAGAGCCACGAGCCGATTTGTATCGTCGACGACGACGTATCGGTTGCCGACTCACTAAAATCACTGCTCGAAGCCTTTGGGTTCGACGTGAGGTGCTACACTTCAGGAGCCGAATTCGTTGCCGATCACCGGCACCGAATCGCGAGCTGTCTGGTGATTGACCAGCACATGCTCGGTTTGAACGGCCTCGATGTCGTCGATCACCTGCAAAAAGAGGGCGTGCGAGTGCCGACAATCCTGATTTCGGGTCGGCTCGATACAAACATCAGGGAGCGCGCCTCGCGCTTGGGGGTGACGAGCGTGATTGAGAAGCCCTTTGCTGCCGACCGGCTGGTCAACCTTATTCGGACGGCCTTGTTGGAACGCAATTGATGCCGCCCATCGGATACCGGTTGCCGAAAACGATTTATCGCTATGTTTTCGCAGCGAGTTGGCCACACCAGATCGCGCTGGTGACACTGACGGTCGTCACTTTTCTGCTCGAAGTCGCACCGCTGGAGATCCAGCGCCGGGCTGTCAACGATCTCGTCAAGGAAAGATCCTTTGAATTGGTCGTGGTTTTGTGCGCCGCTTATGCGGGCGTTGTCCTTGTTCAGGGTTCGACCAAACTCGCCCTCAACGTCTATCGAGGCTGGGTCGGCGAAAACGCCACCCGGGATTTGCGCCGCCACGTCCTGGCCTATCTGAGGATCGCCCGGGTCGCGACACCGGGCCCGGAGGCGCGCGGTGTCGGAACGGCGATGATCGTCGGAGAGGTCGAACCGATCGGTGGTTTCGTCGGCAGCAGCATCTCAGAACCTCTACTTCAGGCCGGGATATTGCTCTCCGTGCTCGCCTACATCGTTCACATCGACAGGTGGATGGCGGCAGCAGCATTTGCTTTGTTTGTGCCCCAGCTGGTGTTCGTGCCGCTGATGCAGGGCGCAATAAACCGCCGCGCCGGGGTGCGGGTGTGGGTTTTGCGGCAGCTCGGCGTCAGCACTGTTGATACGCGCACCGCGTCGGTCGAGCGGGACGTGTCCGACGGCAGACGGATCGATCGGGTGCTGCAGCTCAACATGGGAATTTACAAGCTCAAGTTTTCGATGAATTTCCTGATGAACTTTTGCAGCCATTTGCAAGTCGTAGCTGCATTGCTGATCGGCGGATGGCTGGTGCATACCGATCAGCTGGAAGTAGGTGGCGTAGTTGCCTTTATCTCCGGTGCTGCGCGTCTCAACGATCCGTGGGGTGATCTGGTCAACTACTTCAGAGATTTGAGCATGACACAGGTGAAGTACGGCTTGGTCGCCGACAGAGTAAACCAGCTCTCCGAGCGCTGGACGACGATCCCGATCGATCAGAGAACGGCATTCCAGGTGGAGGCTTGACCAACCGGTAGAAGCCAATGTCTGTTCGCAATTTCGATACGCTGTTCACGCCACGATCCGTAGCGCTGATCGGCGCAACCCCACGGCCCGGCTCGGTCGGCGCGGTGGTGGCGCGCAATCTGCGCCGCGCCGGGTTCGCTGGCGAGCTGATGCTGGTCAACCCGCATCACCACGCGATCGACGGGTTGATTGTGCATCCGGATGTAGCAAGCCTGCCGCAGGCCCCGGACCTCGCGGTCATCGTCACGCCGCCCGACACAGTGCCTGGTCTCGTCAGTGAGCTGGCCAAACGGGGTACGCGCGCAGCTGTCGTGATTACGGCCGGTTTTGGGGAGCTCGGTGAGCAGGGCGCCAGCTTGCAGCAGGCCACGCTCGACGCAGCACAGCCGCACCTCATGCGCATCGTCGGGCCGAACTGTGTCGGCATAATGGTGCCGCGACTGGGGCTCGACGCTACCTTTTCTCATCTGGCAGCACCGGCGGGGGACATCGCCTTCATCAGCCAATCGGGTGCAATGATCACAGCGATGCTCGACTGGGCTGTCTCGCGTGGCATCGGTTTTTCGCATGTCGTCTCGCTGGGAGATATGGCGGATGTCGATTTTGGCGACATGCTCGACTATCTCGCCGCGGATCCGCACACCCGAGCTATCCTGCTTTATACCGAAGGCATCACCCATGGGCGCAAATTCATGTCTGCGGCGCGAGCGGCCTCGCGGCTCAAGCCCGTCCTCGTTCTAAAGGCGGGCCGCTCGAGTGCGGGCGCGCGCGCCGCGACCTCGCATACCGGCGTTCTTGCAGGCGCTGACGCCGTCTATGACGCCGCGTTTCGTCGCGCCGGGATGCTGCGGGTCGGCACAATGGCTGAGCTGTTCGACGCCGCCGAGACATTGGCGTTGACGCGAGAGCAGGTCGGCGACCGGCTCGCGATCTTGACCAATGGCGGCGGTGCAGGTGTGCTCGCCACCGACGCGTTGATCGCCGCAGGCGGTCGATTGGCCGAACTCTCGCAAGACACCGTCGCCGACCTGAACCGGCTCCTGCCGGCCACCTGGAGCCACGGCAACCCGGTGGACATCATTGGTGATGCGCCCGGAAAACGTTATGCCGACGCGCTCGCGACCTTGATCCGCGACCCGGAGGTCGATGCCGTTCTCGTGTTGAACTGTCCCACCGCTCTGGCGCAGCCCGAAGCTGCCGCCCGTGCAACAATCGATGCGGTGGTAGCAGCAGAACCGGCAGCGCTCCGCAATCGCAATGTCGTCACAGCCTGGCTTGGAGAACATTCCGCAAGGGCGGCGCGGCAGCTTTTTGCCGACGCCCGCATCGCCACCTACGAAACCCCGGATAGCGCAGTTACCGGTTTCCTGCACCGGGTGCACCATCGGCGCAATCAGGAGCTGCTGATGGAAACGCCGCCCGCGAGGGCGGATATCTTTGAGCCCGATCTTGCGGCGGCAACGCATGCGATCGCAGCCGCTCTTGCCGACGGAAAATCTTGGCTCGACGCGGCGGAGGTCGATAACATCCTTTCTGCCTATGGCCTCCCGCTCGTCCCGCATCGCTCGGCGGCTGATCCGGACCAGGCAGCCGCTGTCGCCGCCACCGTCGGGTTTCCGGTCGTGCTGAAAATCCTTTCGCCCGACATCACGCACAAGAGCGACGTTGGCGGTGTCGCGCTCAATCTGGGTAATGCGCACCGGGTCCTCCGAGAGGCGACTGCAATGCTCGAGCGAGTCAAGACGGCACATCCCACGGCGCGCCTGGACGGTTTCCTCGTTCAGCCGATGGTTTCGCGCCCCGGTGCCGTAGAGCTTCTCGTCGGGCTCGTCGAGGACGCGGTGTTCGGACCAGTGGTGGCGTTTGGCCATGGAGGAACCGCAGTCGAGATCATGAGTGATACCTCGCTCGAGCTGCCGCCGCTGAATGGTTTGCTGGCGCGCAGGCTAATGACGCGCACGCGGGTGTGGCGGCTACTGCAAGGGTATCGCGGCAAACCACCCGCACACATCGACGCTATCGTCGGAGTGTTGATCCGGCTCAGCCAGCTCGCCGCCGATCACCCGGAAATCCGTGAGCTCGATGTCAACCCATTGCTCGCGGACGCCGCCGGTGTTGTCGCCCTCGATGCCCGGATCCGCATTGGGCCGTCTCAAAGCGCAGGTGCAGCGCGGCTGGCCATCGCGCCTTATCCGCAACATCTCGAGACTATCGAGCGGTTGCGTGACGGGACGGCGCTCCGCATGCGGCCGTTGCGTCCGGAGGACGAGCCGATGCTGCATGACCTCGCCGCGCATATGAACCACGAGGATTTGCGTCTCCGGTTTTTCGCCCTGGTGCGGGGGCTCACCCACGCCGTTGCCGCACGGCTGTCGCAGCTCGACTACGACCGGGAACTGGCGCTCCTGGCCGAACTCGACGGAATGGCTCTCGGCGTGGCGCACTTCTTTGCCGATCCCGACAGATTGCGCGCTGAATACGCGATCGCGGTCCGCAGCGACTGGAAGGGACGCGGTGTTGGCTTCCTTCTGATGACCCGCCTCATTCACATCGCCAGACAGCAGGGCATCGGTGAGCTCGTAGGCGAGGTCTTGCGCGAGAACCAGCCGATGCTGCAGATGTGCCGCGAACTCGGTTTCGTGATTGCCCCGGATCCGAGCGATCCATCGGTCATGCAGGTCGGTAAGAGGCTCGCAGTGCCTTAACCGAGTAGCGGAGTGACTGGCGAATGAAAGCACGCGACGTGATGACCTCAGCCGTGGCGTCGGTCAGTCCCGAGACGCCAACATCGGCGATCGCCAAGATCCTCCGCGATCACGCAATAAGCGCGATGCCGGTCGTAGATGAGGCCGGCGCGCCGATCGGAATGGTCAGCGAAGGCGACCTCATCGGCCGTGACGAGCCAGAACGCCAAGCGCGGCTCGATTGGTGGCTGACCTTACTGGCGGAAGGAGCGCCACTGAGCGAAGATTTTCTCGCCAGCCTGCGCACCTCGGAGCGCCGGGCCGGCGACATCATGTCGGCGCCAGTGATTACGGTCGGCGAGGAAACCGACATCGCTGAGATCGCGCGTCTGTTGACCGCCCACCACATAAAACGCGTGCCCGTGCTACGCGACAGCCGCATCGTCGGTATTGTCAGCCGCGCTGACCTCGTCCACGCTCTCGCGGCAGGGCCAGCCGAAAGGACGGAGCCGAACGGCAGGCCCAGGAGCGGGCTTCTGGCCGGGGCAGTCGCGGAACTCGATCGGCGCTTCCGCCATCGCCAGCCCACGGCTGAACAAAGCCGGCCGGTCGACGCGCCGGCCGAGCCGGTTGACATTGGGTTGATGGCCGCGGATTTTCGCCGCCTGGTGAGCGACCACGAAGGGCAGGAAGCAAAGCATCGGCAGGAACAACGCCGCGCTGCCGCGGAGGAGCGCCGGCATCGCGTGGCGGAGCTGATCGATCATCACATCACCGAAGAAAGCTGGCGTGGCCTGATGCACCAGGCGCGCCTGGCGGCCGAGCGCGGCGAAAAGGAGTTCATGCTGCTCCGCTTTCCGAGCCAGCTGTGCAGCGACGGCGGTCGGGCCGTCAATGCAGGTGAGCCCCACTGGCCGGCGACCCTGCGCGGCGAGGCGGCGGAGATCTATCTGTGCTGGGAGCGCGATCTGAAGCCGCACGGTTTTCGGCTTGCCGCCAGCGTCCTCGACTTCCCCGGCGGAATGCCAGGCGACCTCGGCCTGCTTCTAGCCTGGGGAGAATGAGCAATCACGGCCCAATCAGTCGAGATGCCGGCTCGGAGAAGCCTGTGCAAAGACGAGACTCGCTGGCTGGTGCGACGGGGCCGGAAGCGCCTACGTGATCTGAATTGAATTTCATCAGCATGAGGTCGGGTTTGACGGTTTTGCCGCTGGTCGGGGCGGGAAGTCTGCTGCTCGCTCACCTGCTGACCGCGGCTGCCTTCCGCAAGCGGACGGACGCGATGATCGCCCGTCTCGAAGATACGAACGTGGCCGAACAGTCGACGCCGCCGGTTCCAGCGATCATCCTATCCTTTGCTCGCCGTGCGGTGTGCGAAACACCGGTTCCGAACAACGTGTGGCTGAGCCAACGCGGCGAGATGCGCGCAAATCCTCGCGGCCCCTGGCGACCGTTTACCGCCGAACAGGTGATCAGCATCCATGAACCGGGCTTTGCCTGGCTCGCCCGGATGCAGGCGGCGCCCTTTGTATCGGCGCGCATTCTCGACTGCTACGTGGGTGGCGAGGGTCTTCTCGAAGCGCGCCTTTTCGGCTCATTGCGCCTGGCGCGTGCGGCGGACCACAGGCCACCAAGGGCGAATTGATGCGCTATCTTGCCGAACTCGCATGGGCGCCGCACGCGATGCTGCACAACCCGCAGCTGTCCTGGCGCGAGATTGACGCGACCATTGTCGAAGTGTCGGCCGAGAGCCCGGCCGGCCTGGCACGAGTACGGCTGATCTTCGAGAACGGTGATATTGCCCGCGTCGAAGCGGACGACCGCCCGGGTGCGGTAGGACGCCGCATTGTTCCGACGCGCTGGCAAGGACGCTGCTGCGACTACCGCGAGGTGGATGGTTGCCGCATTCCGACCCGGGCGGCGGCGAGCTGGCTGTTGGAGAACGGTCCGTTCGAGTACTGGCGCAGCAGGGTAACGGCATTCGGCATGCAGTGATCTGGGAGCATCGCGCATTGACCTAAATCAGTGCTGCTTCTGCCACGATTGCGACTGTATGCCTCATGGGCTGGCAGGTGCATTATCAGCGCGGCGATCAACAATTTCTTGCCCCGGTGACAGACTGCAGCACGGCCATCGCCGTAGCCTGCATCCTCATCCGCGATGGCCACGATGTGGTAAAGCTCGAATCAACAGCAGGCGAAACGATCGAGACGGATGAAATCAAACGCATTTGCGGGCCGTGACGCCTCTCCGTCGGTGGTTCCGCGCCGCGGCTCATTTGTGGTACTTGAAGCGTTAGGGAAGGGAGTTTGGCGGGCATGGCCCCCGTACAGCCTCCCTCCGGGGAGAAATTTCAAGGGATCCAGGAACTGAGTTCGACAGCGTCGAGCCTGCAGCGTGAGGATGGTGGGGGTCTCGCCGACTCCCTGTATCGCGCGATCGTCGGTACCGCGGTCGATGCCGTTGTGGTGATCGACGGGAATGGTGCAATCCGCTCGGTCAACAACGCGACCGAACGGCTCTTCGGCTATGCCGCCGCCGAACTCATCGGACGCAACGTCAAGATCCTGATGCCGGAGCCCTATGCCGGCGAGCATGATGCCTATCTCGCGAATTATCTGCGCACCGGCCAAAAAAGGATCATAGGGATCGGCCGCGAGGTCGTCGGCCGACGCAAGGACGGGTCGATATTTCCGATGGATCTCTCCGTCGGTGAGGCGCGCGACCGTGGTCAATCCATCTTTGTCGGGATCATCCGCGACATCACCGACCGCAAGGCCGCGGAGCTGGCGCAGCGCGAGAGTGAGCTGCGGCTGCGCTCGATCCTCGACACCGTCCCCGATGCGATCGTCGTCATCGACGCGCAAGGGGCGATCCAGTCCTTCAGCCCGGCAGCGGAGCGGCTCTTCGGGTACGACAGCGCGGAGGTGATCGGCCACAACGTCAATATCTTGATACCGGCACCTTATCGCGAAGCACACGACAGCTATATCGAGCGCTATCTGCGGACCGGTGAGCATCGAATCATCGGCATCGGGCGCGTCGTCACTGGGCGCCGCAAGGATGGCGAGACTTTCCCGATGGAGCTGCAGGTCGGTGAGTTTGCCTTTGCCGGCGGCCGCTATTTTACCGGTTTCGTGCGTGATCTGACCGAGCGGCAAGAGGCCGAACGCCGCATCCAGGATCTTCAGGCCGAACTGCTGCACGCGTCGCGGCTCAGTGTCATGGGGCAGATGGCGTCGACAATGGCGCATGAGCTCAACCAGCCGCTGACCGCAGTGACGAATTATCTGGAGGCTGGCCGGCAACTGCTCGCCACAGGTGTGGGCGGCCCCGAACGCATCAATGAGATGATGGAGAAGGCGATCGCCCAGGCGCAGCGCGCCGGCGACGTCATCCGTCGCTTACGAGGGTTTGTCGGCAAGGGTGAGACCGAGCGTCGCCTTCAGAGTCTCAACCAATTAGTCGAGGAAGCTCTGGCGCTCGCCCTTGTCGGGGCGGGGCAGCGGGGCGTGCGCGCATCGCTCGAGCTCGACCATGCCCTACCGCCGGTACTCGTCGACCATGTGCAAATTCAACAAGTCGTGCTCAACCTGGTGCGCAATGCCGTCGAGGCGATGGAGCAGGTCGAACGGCGCGAACTCACGATTGGCACGCGAGCGATGCCGCAACAGGGAATGGCGGAGGTCATCGTTGCCGACACCGGCCCGGGCATCCCGCCGGAGTTGGCAGACCACCTGTTTCAGCCATTTGTGACAACCAAGGCAACCGGCATGGGCTTGGGCTTGTCGATCTGCCGGGAGATCGTCGAAGCGCATCACGGCCGGTTGACTACCGCCCCAGCGTCCTCGGGTGGCACCGTGTTTCGGGTGACCCTGCCAATAGCGAGCCCTGAGGCGGCCGATGCTTGCTGAGCGGCGTGTCTATATCGTCGACGACGATGAGGCAGTGCGTGATTCCCTGTCGGTGCTGCTAGAGTCCAAGGCGTTTGCGGTAAGAAGTTTCGCTTCGGCATTGGAATTTCTGGAGGCTGCGCCGTCACTTCCTGCTGGGTGCCTGATTGTCGACATCCGCATGCCCGAGATGGACGGGCTGGAACTTCAGCAGCACCTGATCGATCGCTCACTTGATTTCCCGCTGATCGTTATCACCGGCCATGGCGATGTCCCGCTGGCGGTGCGGGCGATGAAGGCGGGCGCCGTCGATTTCATCGAGAAGCCGTTTACCTCGGAAGCAATTCTAGACAGCCTTGAGTTGGCGCTCTTACGGCTGACTGCCCTAGACGAAGAAGACCCAGCGAAAGTCACAGCAGTCGCTAAGCTCGCGCTGCTCTCGCCGCGCGAGCTTCAGGTGTTGGAAGGCCTCCTCGCCGGGCTGCCTAACAAATCCATTGCCTACGATTTGGAGATCAGCCCACGCACCGTCGAGATCCACCGCGCGCGGGTCATGGACAAGATGGGGGTGCGCAGTCTCTCCGAACTGATCCGGCTTGCCTTAACCGCCGGCGTGCAGCCAAGCTCTCAGTGACGACATCGGAGCTCACGTGCCGGGGGTGTTCGGCACTAGAGAACGCTACATTAGTGCATCAGAAAAACCGTCATCTGAGCCGATTCGAGTACAGACTGGGTAGCCACCGAACACGATTTCGCGCGCGCGGCTGTGTCCATAACCGCCCATTAGCAGCAGATTGGCATCGTGAGAGCGTGCTGTTGCCATCAGCATCTTGCCCGCCGCACCGGCGGCCGACGGCACGAATTCGATCTCGGCGCTGATGCCATGCGAGAATGACGTGTTCCGCTTTGGCCAGGAGCGGCATTTGCGGCACCGACCGCACGCGTCGCCTCCGCCGTTTCCCTTCCAGCACACCATGACCGTCCCAAGAAGCTGCTCCGAGACTCGCGGAGGGGCAATCAGCAAAGGTCTGCCGCTACCGAGCAGGAGCCTTTCAAGCAAATCGGGCGGTAGACCGTTCGGCCCCGTCGGGTGTCCCAAGATAACTAAGTCGTAATGCCTGGTGCAAAACACCAAACGATGATCGGCTTCGCCGATCTCCTCGCGCCAACTTGCCGAAACACTACCCTTGAATTGGGGCCGGTCGGTGATGCTATTTCCATTCAGCTCGCAGAATTGAGCGAAATTATCCCTCGCAACGGCGGTGCGCATAACGCACTCGTTCTCCAGGCGCTGCATCATCTCCCGCATCGCCGAGCCTCGCGCGAACTCGGCATGTGGTTGCCATAGGGCCGCCTCGCCGGGATCGACCTACACATGGAAGAATTCGAGGTGCGCACCCAGAGGCTGCGCGACGCCGAGAGCTGTCGCGAAGACGGGCTAGTCGCTGTCCTCGCCGCCCGCCAATACGAGGCGGGATATTGCCGAACGGGCTGCGTAGTCCGCCCCAGGCGTCACCGAGGTTCAGGACCACTTGACGATCGACTATTAGCGGCGGGTCGCAGTTCTGGATAAAGGGGTATCCCGTTGGGTGCCCCCGCCGATCGCCCTCGGGCCGCATAAAGTGACCACTGCCGCGGGGTTAATACCGACCTGATTAATTGCTGACCCGTTCGAGCCAGGGATAGGAACACAGGGATCGAATGCGTCCGGTTTGTCCGAGCAGCCAATTCCAAGCGTCACAACAGGTGTCGACGATCTCGCCAGCAGTCTGGAAAACGCAGTGCGAGAGACGATTGTCTCTGAGATGCAGCCAGAGCCGCTCGATCGGGTTGAGTTCGGGCGAGTAGGGCGGCAGGAAGACGAGGCTGAGGTTTCCGGGCACGACGAGATCGCCGGCGGTATGCCAGCCCGCCTTGTCCATCAGCACAATGCCATGCGCCCCTGGCGCGACGGCTTGTCCGAGTTCCGCAAGAAAGAGGTTCATCGCGGCGGTATCGAGCCGGGTCATCACCAAGGCGACACCGGTGTCGCGGGCCGGGCACACGGCCCCGATGATCCAAGCCGACTGGTAGCCGACATCGCGCAACCCGCGCGGGGTATGGCCGCGCTGCCACCAGACATAGCCAGTCCGCCCCTTCTGTCCGACCCGCGGCTCGTCCTGGCTCCAGATTTCAAACCGCTCGGCTTCCGGATGGGCCTGCGCGATTTCTGTCAGGCGGGCAGCAAACCCCCCTTTTTAAAAGCTTGTTGGGCCTTCTCGCTGCTCTGCGGGTGGCGCGGTCGGGTCTTCCGGTGCGACAGGTCGAGCGACCACAATAGTCTGAGCATCCCGGTCTCGCTGTAGCTGACGCCCCAGCGCTCGTCTACCCACCGGCACAGATCGACGAGGCGCCACCGCGTGATTTTGTCCGCCGCCGGATCGGGACCGGCCAGTACCACCGCTTTCAATGCCGCCATCTGCCCTTCGGTTAGCTTCGGCCTGCGTCCCGGCGCTGGCCGATTGCACAGCCCGGCAATCCCTTCCGCGTTGTAGCGGTGAACCCAGTCACGCAAGGTCTGGCGGTCCATCCCGGCCAGCCGCGCGGCGCTCGTCCGATCCATGCCTTCCAGAGCGTTGGCGATCGCGATCAGCCGGGCGCTGACGCGACCATCGCTCTCCCGCCGCGCCCGCCGGCGCAGTTCCTCCGAACCAACGTCGTCGCGAATCGCCAAAGCAGGCATTGTGGGTTCCCCCTCCCCAGACCACAACATCTGCTACTCGCGACGCGCTTTCGATGCAACTCCCTTCGCGAGTCAGCATCAAATCAGGTCGGTATAAGAGCGAATACCGACGGGTTTTGACGCTGGGCGACAGCAGTACAAACGCGCCTGCGGTCGCGAGCAACGCCCCGGCGCTGAAGGTCGCGGCTTGCCCGAATCCACCGGTGCCGATATTCGATCAGCGTCGTAATCGCCACCCCGCTCAACGCCGACGTTGTCAGCGCAGGGCCGGTTCCGGTTCTTCGCTTCTAAGGATTTCATAGAGTCGGGCGACGACGCCGTGAGGCCCGTGTTCGAGTTCGGTGCCAATCCGATCGTGAGCGGTTGCCCTGGGTCAATGCTTCGAGCACCTTGGCTCGGGCCGCCTGGGTGTCTACGATCCTCATCAATACGGCGTTGTCCAGGGACCCAACGAAATCTCGATGATCTCCGTGACGGTTGCAGGTAGCAAAATCTGACTCATTCAAACTGTCCTCTGGTGTTGTTGAAATACGCAGATCATGCGCGGACGGACTCGGTTGGCGGAAGGTGATGCTTACCGAGCGGGACCACCGTGCTCGCCTGCGGCCCTTCGGCGCTCTCGGAGTGCTGCGCGACGAAACGCACCTCATCACCAACGGCGAGGCTGTCGAAGTCGCTATTGGCAACGCTGTTGCGGTGGAAATAGATCTCGTTGCCGTCGGCGCTCTGGATAATCCCGCAATTCCGCGCAGGAAGTAGACGCGCGATCCGACCGTGGTGGGGCACCGCGTGCGACTTCACGTCGCCACGCCGATCGCGAACGTAATCTTCGAGCTGGCGGCGGATCGCGTCGAACGCGTCGCGAACCGCGACGTGGGCATCCTCATGCGCGTGATGGGCCTCAGGATCGCGACCCACGGCGATTTCCCTGCCCGGGACTTTGAGGACAACGCGGACGCGGAACAAGTTGCCTTGCTGGTGGCGAGGATGCCGGCACTCGACGACAACCCGGCAGGATATGATCCGATCAAAGAATTGTTGGAGTTCCTCGGCGCGCTTGCGTATTCCGTCCGCAACCGCGTCCGAGGTTTCCATATGACGGAAGGTGATTTGGAGGGGCAGCTGCATCGAATTCTCCTTTCGATTAACGCTGTATGCGAAGGCGGATGTTACAGGTGCCGCAGTACTGCCCTGAGGCCCACGCGGCTGCGGGTTTGGAGCATAGGAAGGGTTTGACAATACTACGCAACGTGTGCAGCAAGCGCCCAGGCGCCTTGCTTCGCATTGATCCAGATCAGCTCAATTCCTTGGCAGCGCCAATGCGGACGGCCGGTTGATGCAAATCAACAACGACTAACAGCATTCAATCGGTGAACCAGCTCCGAACCGGGACTCCTACGGAATTCTGGTCTAACTAATTGATAACTCGTGCGAAATTGCCACATGGGTAGGGGTCCCAATCGGCGCCGATCATGACCCTCGCCTCGCACGCAAATCCACAAGCCAGCTCAGTACTTTGAGCCGATTTATGGATCGGGGTCCTGCCACGATGCTGAAACACAATGGGGCGCTGTTCAGCTTGCTAACGGTCGCCAAGAAGATCGAGCTCGTGCTGCGGAAAATCTGGACGTGCCGCAACAGCTGACGGACCAGATCGCCGCCAATAAGATCGCCCTCACCGGTTTGCCGGACGATGCGGGAGAAAAAATATCGCGCACACCTGGTCGGGCGGCATGCGGAAGCGCGCTGCGCTGGCGAGCGCACTCGCCCTGGATACCGAGATCCTGTTTCTCGACGAGCCCACCCCAAGGGCTCTACGCGATTGCGGCCGACGCATTTGAAGCGCTGATCAAGGCCCTGCAGATCAGTCTCGGCCTCATCTCGACACACTGTTCACGATGCGACGCGTCGCCGTATTGGTCGACAAGAAGATCCGCATCGGCACCGTGGAGCGGCTACT
>Ga0306923_10001482_pt1 | contig 20890 bp, 17 predicted proteins | sample sta12Can44000108_FD_203841 | JGI IMG/M metagenome (GOLD analysis project Ga0306923, IMG submission 203841) | Lab enrichment of tropical soil microbial communities from Luquillo Experimental Forest, Puerto Rico - statanox.12C.anox.44.000.108 (v2)... | ecosystem: Environmental > Terrestrial >... | reverse complement strand
CCCGCACCATGGAATTCTCCCGCGAGCTTTTCAAGGAAGGCGTTCTCGGCACCGGTATCGCGTTCCCCACTGTCCCGGAAGGCAAGGCCCGCGTGCGCACCATCATGACCGCCACGCACACGAAAGAGGAACTGGAAAAGGCGCTGGAGGTTTTGAAGAAAGTTGGGAAGAGAATGGGGATTTTGCCGTAGTCTGATTCAAGGCCCTCGACGGTATTCCGGTGTTCAACCCCTTCCGTCACGAACTGCCGATGTGTCCAGCGTGCAGATCCCAGCGATGGTTCCATTTCGGCCGCTGCGCATATTGCCCGACGCCATTACACGTTCCGCAATCGTATTTCCGCTGGGTCTGGTGCGCCTGACGCTGGTTGACGTTGGGTGTAATCGGCGTTTCAACCTACAACGCTGAGCACGCCGGAACGTGGCTTCTGATTCTGATTTCCCTAAGCCTCCCACTTCGTATCCTGTGTGGTCTACTTGTCCCGGCCACTTTCAAGGTCGGGTCCGGCAAACACAAAATACCCTTCATCTTCTGGTATGTCGGGCTGTGCATTTTCGCAATTGCTTACTGGAGTTGCTGGGGTTGGCTCCATGTTCTGCTCGGCGCTTCGAAAGGAGAATTTCAGGAAAATCTGGATATCTTCTCTCTTCCTCTAGGCATGATCGGTGGGCAGTTTGTGATTACCCCCGATAAAACCTTCACCGCTGTCTGCGGGATTCTCTGTGGGGACGCGTTCTTCTACGCGCTTGTTTGGTTCTCGCTCTGCAGGTTCGGCCACTCTTTGATTCAGCGGAATCGCGTGATACGCATGGATCTATCTGCTGAAGACCCTCGGGGGGGAACAAGACGGCGACTGACTGAATGCTGGGACTATTCCCCCCGATACACCACCCGTCCCCCCACCACCGTCGCTACCGCCTTCCCCGTCAACTGCCACCCATCAAACGGAGAATTCCGCGACAATGACCGCGACTTCGACACATCAAACGTCCAGCGCTTCTTTGGATCGAAAATCGTCACGTCGGCATGGCTCCCGCGCGCCAGCGTCCCGCGCCCGCGCAACTCAAACACCCGCGCCGGACCCGACGTGAACAACTCCACAACCCGCGCCAACGGAATTTTGTGCTCACGATGCAGCACGGTGATCGCCAACCCCAGCGCCGTCTCCAGGCCCGTGATCCCGAACGCTGCCCGCTCGAACTCCACCTGCTTCTCGTGACTGGCGTGGGGTGCATGATCGGTGGCGATCGCGTCCACGGTCCCATCTCCAAGCGCCACGATCAGTGATTCGATCTCCGCCGACGAGCGCAGCGGGGGATTCATCTTGCAATTCGTGTTGTAGCCATCCACAGCCTCATCGGTCAGCGAGAAATGATGCGGCGTCACCTCGCAGGTCACGCGCGCCCGGCCGCGCTTGCCACGCCGCACCGCCTTCAGCGAATCCGCCGCCGAGAGATGCGCCACGTGCAGCCGCGAATTCGGCATCTGCTGCGCGAACTGGACATCGCGATCCACAATGCTCGCCTCCGCCGCTGCCTTCCATCCCCGCAAACCAAGCCGGAACGAGGTCGGCCCGTCATTCATCGAGCAGTTTTGTGTGAGCCGCGTGTCCTCCGCGTGCTGCACCACCGGAAAACTCAACTCGCTGCTCAAGCGCAGGCATTCCCGCATCACGTCATTGTCGAGGATCGGCTTGCCATCATCCGTAACCGCCACCGCGCCCGCCCGCTGCAACCCGCGAAAATCCGTGAGGACGGCGCCCTTGCTGGCTTGCGTGGCCGCCGCCACCGGAAACACATTCACCACCGCCCCCCGCTCCGCCTGCCGCACCCAGTTCACCCACTCCTGCGAATCGATCACTGGGTGCGTGTTCGGCATGCAGCACACCGAGGCGAAACCGCCCGCCGCCGCAGCCGAAGTCCCAGAGGCGATCGTCTCCTTGTAACTCTGACCCGGTTCCCGCAAATGGACGTGCAGGTCGATAAATCCCGGCGCGACCACCAGCCCGCGCGCGTCGAACTTCTCTTCCGCGCTGCCCCGGACCTTGTTCGGTGGCGCGATCTCTGCCACCACGCCATCGCGCAGCAGCACGTCCATCGGCGCATCGACCCTGTTCGCCGGATCGATCACATACCCGCCCCGGATCAGCAACGACGCCGGTTTGTTTCTCTCGTGTGCCATTCCCCTACTCGCTCGTCGTCAGTCTTCAGTCGCCAGCTTCAACTCCTGGCCATCCTGAGCGAAGTGAGGCGGCCGCCGCAACGCACTCGAAGGACCCCGCGTTCCGCTGCGAACCTCACGGGCCTGGGAAATTTCTCCATGACGCATTGGGGCCGCTCATCGCAGTGCGTTCTGCGTGCTGGCATAGCATTTCGCGGACGCCTCGAACTCATTTTGACGACACTATCGCATCCTCCCCGCCGCCCGCGCCAGGATCGCCATCCGCGTCGGCACGCCGTTGCGCACCTCATCCACGATCACCGACTGCGGCCCGTCGGCTACGTCGGACGTCAACTCGAGCCCGCGAATGATCGGTCCCGGATGCATGACGATCGCGTCCCGCTTGGCAATCTTCAGCCGCGCCGGAGTCATCTGGTAACGTGCAATGTAGTCCTCCAGCCGCAGCTTCAATCCCGCCAGCCGCTCCTTCTGGACGCGCAGGAGCATGATCACGTCCGTGCCGCGCAACGCTTCTTCCAGATGGCGCGTGATGCTCAGCCCCGAGACCAGCGTTGTGGCCATGTCCGGCACCAATTCCGGAGGCCCGCACAGCGCGATTTTCGCGCCCAGCTTCGTCAGCAGATGGCACGCCGAGCGCGCCACCCGGCTGTGAAAAATGTCCCCTACAATCGCCACCCGCAATCCCTTGATCGTCTTCTTGTGCTTCAGGATCGTGTACGCGTCCAGCAGCGACTGCGACGGATGCTCGTGCATGCCATCGCCCGCGTTCACCACCGGAATGTCCAGGTGCTCCGCCATCAACTGCGGCGCCCCCGACATTGGATGCCGCATCACGATCACGTCCGCCCCGACCGCACGCAGCGTGTATCCCGTATCGAGCACCGACTCGCCCTTCTCAATGCTCGACCCGCTCGCATGCACCAACGTGGTCATCGCACCCATCGACTTGGCCGCAATTTCAAAGGAGGACCGCGTGCGCGTCGAAGACTCGTAGAAAAGAAGAATGATGCGCTTGCCCCGCAGCAGGGGCCGCGGCTTCTGCGGATTCATGCGCCGCGCGAATTTCAGAATTTTCAGGATTTCCGCGGCGTCCAGGTGCTCGATCCCGAGCAAGGAACCGCGCGCTACCTTATTCATCCCATGCCTGAGAAACCAACCTGCCATTCGCTTGGGCCAAAGACCGACAACACGATGACCGACGACAGGTTCGAAGTAAACGGTGCATCATAAACGCCAGCCGCGCACGCCGCAAGGAGCCGACGCGTTCAAAAATTAGGGGTTGAGACCGGTTGCCCGAAGGGAATCCTGCTAAGGCCTTGATCTCTGGGGACTCTGGATTCCAGGAGAAATCTCGCGATACTTTTCCACGACCCACCCGCGCTGCTGCTTCACGAACATCCCGAACGCGACCAGAAACACAGCCGCTCCCAGGAAAAGGAACCACTCGTGCGCACGCCGCTGCTCGGGTGCCTCATTGAGAACCGGTGCCAGCAGTGCCCCGATCGCCAGACCGGTCAGCAGACCCCCGACGTGCGCGGAGTTGTCGATGCCCGGCACCACCGCCCCGAAAAACAGGTTGTACCCGGCGAAGCTCAGCAGGCTGCGCATCAGTCCCTTTAGCATCTGCCGCGGGTAAGGGAGCTTCCCAAGATACAGCGCCGTGATCAGCGCTCCTGCCAGTCCGAAAATCGCGCCCGACGCTCCCGCACCGACGGCTGCTGGATGGATCCACAAACTGGCCAGGCTGCCCGCGATTCCGCAAGCTGTGTAAGTACAAAAATAAGTCCACGGCCCAAGGATGCGTTCCGCCAAGGTCCCCAGATTCCACAGACACCACATGTTGAAGAATATGTGCGGCAGACCGATGTGCACGTAATTCGAGGTGAGAATGCGCCAGGGCTGCCCATCCAGGGTCAGAGGGCCGTAGTCCGCTCCAAATCGCAGCAACACCTGGAAACCCGGCGACATCAGCGAACCGCCGCTCAGCAACATCAGGGCGAATACCGCTATATTCACTCCGACCAACGCCGTCGTCACCGGCGGCCGGTGGGGAATCGTCCGCCGCTGCACCCCCACCTGAGGCGGCGGCGCCGCAACCGTCGACCCGATTCCCGCCGACGCATACGCCATCTGCCGACACTCCGGACACACGTTGTCCGCAAACGTCGACTCGGGAATCTGTCTTCCGCAACGGGTGCAATTCGTCATGCAAGCTCTGGGTCTGGATAGTGTATCGGAGGAGTGGAGCATGCGGGAGCTTGCCCGGCGAGACCGCGGGTGAATTGCCTGATCACACTATTCATGACGGTCTAGAGACGTGAAGGCCCAGAGTAGACCTTCTGCTTACAGTGGAATTCGGCGGAGAAGGCCTTGTATTCTTGTACACACAGGTGATAGCGAAACAATTTTTCGCGGCCCTCGAAGGTTTCTTGTGACATCCAGCGAAACAGATCGTTGAAAACTCGCTTGCCGAGCCGGATGTTCTCGATTAGACCCGCCGCTGTCGCACTCGATAGATCGGTATTGACGTTTCCGTTTCTGCTTGCGCGAAGCACCCCGCAGCATACTCCGCTTTCGCCAGCCACTCTTGCGAACTTTTTCCTCCGAAGTATTAGCCTAGGACAGGTTGATTAGCGGCTTCAGGATTGCCATTCCAGTCATTGCCCACCGGCGAATTGCGAGCGAACCGCTAAAGCCACATCAGTCCCCCGCCGTCTCCACCGCCGGCAACTCTTCGTCCATCGTTTTCGCTGTCACCTTCGCACTGGTCACCAAGATCACCGACGCCACCACGATCGCGCTGCCCATCAGAATGTAGCGGTCGATCGCTTCCCCGTGCACCAGCCATCCCAGAAACACTGCCACCACCGGATTCACATATGCATACGTCGACACTTTGGAACTCGGCGCGTGTCGCAGCAGCCAGATATATGCGGTGTACCCGATCCACGACCCGCCTACGATTAGATACGCAATCGCCCCCACTCCCCGCGCCGTCCAAGTCACATGCGCCAGGTCGCGGTTTCCGAGCGCAAAAATCAGGTTCGCCACTCCGGCAAAGATCACCTGCCATGCCGTCGAGCTGAACGGGTCCACATCCTCCGAGTGCCACACTTTCGACAACACCGATCCCAGCGCCCAGCTGAACGACCCCGCAAGCAAGCTCAGCGACCACCACAGCTCGCGCCGCCCCAGCGATCCCGTCGCGGTCAGCTTCGGCCACAGCAGGACTACCATCCCCACAATGCCGAGCGCCAATCCCCCCATCCCGTGCCGCGAAATCTGGTGATGCCCCAGCAGCCAGGCATCGAGCACCAGGAACCACAAGGGCGTCACCGCGATCAGCAGCGCCGACAGCCCCGAGGGCAGCAACTGCTCCGCAAACGACAAAGTCAGGTTCCCACCCATCAGCAGCAGGATCCCCACCGCCGCCATGTGCCAGAGCTGGCGCGGCGTGTAGACGATCTGCCGCCCGCGCAGCCCGCAATACGCCAGCATCAAAGTCCCGGCAATCAGGAAGCGCGTCGCACACATCAACGCCGGCGGAATCTGCTCCACCGCGATCGCAATGCCCAGGTAGGTCGATCCCCAAAACAGATACACGAGCCCGAAGGCAAGGATCAGACTCCACCGTTGCTGTTGTGCGGATGTCATGAGAAGCGGAGCAAGCTAAAACATAGCAGATGCGTTACCCACCCCCGGCGATGCGGAGCCCGATGTCAATTTGCGGCAGAAGTTCCCGTCCGCGGTGTTTACCCCCTAGGCAGGTTACTTTGGGGTTCCGGTTCATCCATTTTCAGGCTACAATGAATGCGTGGATAGTTGTGTTCATGACCCTGCAGAATCCCAATTCGCACTTGCCCGCCTGCTGGCTCCATCAGCTTTGCTGCCCGCGGCGCCATCTGGCAGTGCTGCCCTCGCAAGTCCGTCCCAGTCTGTTCGGTAGCGACTAGTTTCCATCCTCCCTGTGGATTTTTCTTTCGGGACGAAGTCTGCCCGTTTCTCCAGGCAAGTTAACTCTCGAGAGAAGTCGCTAACAGCTAACGACCAACAGCTAAGAGCTGCCTTTAGGAGAACCTCCATGCCGACCAAGACTCTGACCGCCGGACCCAAAATCCACACCGCCCTGCCCGGCCCCAACGCCAAGCGCGTGCTGGCGGACGATGACAAATACATTTCGCCGTCTTATACCCGCTCTTATCCGCTGGTCGCCAAGAGCGGCCGTGGCGTTGTGGTCACCGATGTGGACGGCAACGAATTCTTCGATTTCTCCGCCGGCATCGCCGTCACCTCTACAGGGCATTGCCATCCAGAAGTCGTCGCCGCTATTCAGAAGCAGGCGGGCGAGCTGATCCACATGTCGGGCACCGACTTCTATTACGAGAATATGGTGACGCTCGCCGAGCGGCTCTCGAAGATCGCTCCCATGCCCGGGCCGCACAAGATCTACTACGGCAATTCGGGCACGGAGGCCATTGAAGCCGCGCTCAAACTCGCGCGCTATCACACCAAGCGGCAAAACGTGATCGCCTTTTTCGGCGCGTTCCACGGACGCACCATGGGCGCGCTTTCACTCACCGCGTCGAAGCCGCAGCAGAAGCGCCGTTTCGCGCCGCTGGTTCCCGGCGTGACGCACGTGCGCTATCCCGATGTCTATCGGGGGTGCTCCGGTGGCGCACAGGACGCCGAGGGCTTCGCGCTTGGCTGCGCCCGCTTCATCGAAGACAAGCTCTTCAAGACCACCCTGCCGCCCGAGGAAGTTGCCGCCATCTTCGTTGAGCCCGTGCAGGGCGAAGGCGGCTACGTCGTCGCGCCCAACGTGTTCATGCAGGAACTACGCCGCATCTGCGACAAGCACGGCATCCTGCTCGTCGTCGACGAAGTCCAGAGCGGCATCGGCCGCACGGGCAAGTGGTTTGCCGTCGAGCACACCGGTGTGCAGCCCGACATCGTTTGCATGGCCAAAGGCATTGCTTCCGGCATGCCGCTCGGCGTGACCATGTCGCGCGCCGACATCATGGACTGGGTCCCCGGCTCGCACGCGTCAACCTTCGGCGGAAATCCCGTCTGCGTCGCTGCCGCTCTCGCCACGCTCGACGTGATCGAGAAAGAAGGTCTGCTCGCGAACTCCGCGGCCGTCGGCGGGCACATGATGAAGCGCATGGCCGACTGGCCGTCGAAGTATCGCATCGTGGGCGACATTCGCGGCCGCGGCCTCATGATCGGCGTCGACATCGTGAAAGACCCGAAGACGAAGGAACATGCCCCCGACCTGCGCGACCGCATCGTCGAGCAGGCTTTCGAGCGCGGCATCCTGTTGCTGGGTTGCGGTCCCAGCACGGTGCGCATCGCGCCGCCGCTGGTCGTCACCAAAGATGAAGCCGACGCCGCCATCGACGCCCTCGAAGAATCCATCGAGCTCGTCAGCAAAGGCGCGTGATTGTGGGGCGGACCCTCCTGTCCGCTTCCCAGTCGCTTCCGCGACGGCAGACGCTAGCCCCGCACGCAAGTGCGGGGTAGGCCAACAGAGAAATGCAGAGTCCCCTGCAGCGGACGGCACATCGTACGACGCCGGCGGCCTCGCCCGCGTTTGCAGATGAGAGGAGCTTCCCATGTGGAGCGGTAAAGTCGAATCCATCCATATCGCCCCGGCCGCAAAAGCCCTCACGCATCCGATCGCCGAAGTCGAAGCCGTCCCCGGCGCCGGCCTCGCGGGAGACCGCTATTTCCTCAAACAGGGAACCTTCTTCAAGCCCGAGCCCGACCACGAACTCACCCTCATCGAAGCCGAGGCCATCGAGGCGGCAGCACGCGAGTACAAAGTAAGCATGAATCCCGGTGAAGCCCGTCGCAATGCGGTGACCCGTGACGTGCCCCTGAATCATCTGGTCGGCCGCGAATTTCAGATCGGCGGTGTGAGAGCCCGCGGAATTCGACTTTGTGAACCCTGCGGCCACCTTGAATCGCTCACGGGGCTGCCCGTCATCAAATCCCTGCGGCACCGCGGAGGCCTGCGCGCTCAGATCCTGACGCAAGGTGTGATCCGTGTCGGAGACACCATCATCGATTACACATCATGATCGCCACCGACCCCACCTATCGTCAGCTTCTGCGCGGCCACGGCGCCCATGTCGATCCCATCGCCGCTCTGGAAGAGGTATCCGCCGAAGTCGCCGGCCGGACCGTCCCGGGCTACCCGCACTCCATCTGGCAAGTGATTAACCACCTCAATTACTGGATGGACTACGAACTCGGTCGCATCGCGGGCAAACGCCCGCACTATCCCGAGCGCGCGATTGAAAGCTGGCCCAAGAGCGTCACTCCGCCGAGCGCCGCCGACTGGCAACGACAGAAATCGGAACTGGCCTGCCATCTCGACGAATTCCGCAAGCTCTCCGAAGCCGGCCCTGGGAAACTCAGCGCACCGGTGGAATGCATGCATGCTGGCGAAGAACCGCGATCGCCCAACGTACAAGCGGTTCTCTGGCAGATCGTTGTGCACAACAGCTACCACGTCGGGCAGATCGCATTCATGCTCCGCTGTTTCAATCTCTGGCCGCCGCCCGCAGGAGGCGACACGTGGTAACCGCCGCCAAGCCTGCGCTCAAAATTCCCGAGCAGAGTGTTCAACGAGTCAGGGACCCCCGTCGACATGATCACGCTCCGATCCCGCTCGCCGCCTGGACCGCTCTCGCCATCGCCCTGCTGTTCTGGGCATCGGCCTTCGCCGGAATCCGCGTCGCTCTTCGGACGTACGCGCCCGCGCACTTAGGACTGCTGCGCTACGCGATCGCTTCCACCGTACTCGCCATCTATGCGCGTTTCGCGCACTTCCGTCTGCCGCGTCGCCGCGACATCCCCATGCTCGTGCTCGCCGGATCCCTCGGCATCACCTTCTACAACCTCGCACTCAACTACGGCGAGACCCGCGTCACCGCCGGCTCCGCCAGCCTGCTCGTCTCCTCCACTCCGATCTGGGCCGCTCTGTTTGCCATGTCCATTCTGCACGAACACCTTAGCCTCGCAGGCTGGACCGGCGTCCTGCTCAGCTTCGCCGGAGTCGCGCTCATCGCCAGCGGTGAAGGCCGAGGCATCCACCTCGCACCGCAAGCCCTTTTTATCGCCGCCGCCGCGCTTGCCTGGGGCGTCTATATCATCATCCAGAAACATTTCCTCGGCCGTTATAGCGCGCTCGAATTCACGTCGTACTCGGTGTGGTCCGGCACGATGCTGCTCATCCCCTTCGGTCGAGGACTCGTACACGCCGTGCGCAGCGCCCCGCCGCCCGCGACCCTGGCCATCCTTTACCTCGGAGTCTTCCCCGCGGCCATCGCATCGTTCGCATGGGCCTACGCGCTCTCCCACGGCCCCGCCGGGAAGATGGCCTCCTTCCTTTATGCGATCCCCGTCTTCGCGACCCTGATTGCCTGGGTCTGGCTCGGCGAGGTCCCGCGCACCGTGAGCCTGATCGGCGGAGCCATCGCCATCGCCGGGGTGGTGCTTGTCAATCTATGGGGCCGCATCCCACTTCGCCCCTCTCCAGATTTGTCGTGCGGAGCGAAGCGAAGGACCTGCTTTTTCATCTCGCGCTCCGACAATCTCGTGCCATCACTTCCTTCGATTTGTCATCCCGAGCGAAAGGAGGCGCTGCCGAACCAAGTCGAGAGCCTGCCCTGAGCGAAGCCGAAGCGGACCTCGCGCTTCTCCCCGCGCACCCTTCGCGGAGCTTCTCTGCACCCTCAGCGATTTAAGATTTTCCAGCGAGCGCGCCTACTTTTCTCCCAGAACGGCAAAGTACCTCTCTTCCCCCTCCTTCGTCGCATCCCTCTCCAACCGAGTGACCCGCACCTGGCGGCCGTTGTCTTCCCTGGGCGACCACACCTCCGACAGGAAGCAACGCTCGCGGTAGCAATGAAACACAATGCGCCCGGTCTTCCCGGCATCTCGACCAGAAACCTTGTTCGCCAAAGCCATCGCCACCGTCCGGCCATCGCTCAACGAAACAACGCGCACCCGTTGTGACCCCACCTCCATGCGGTACTCCCCCGCGGCGAAAGTCTTGTCCGCGACCGAGAACTTAAATGGAATGCGCGCCGAAACTCCGCCCACTTGCCCATGCCCCATAGCAGCCATCCCCAGTCCCATTGCCAGAACCACCATCGTTTTCATCTTCATACGCTCCTCCATCCTCGTGATCTCGACAGCACCATCCGGCTGCCGCCCACCGCCTTCCGGCAGCGGACTCGCGCAATCTGCTCGAAACCACCCAGGCAGAACAATGGGGGAGCAATGACTTCCTGTGGGAACGAATGTGACCAGCTAACCAACTGAAAGCACAGTGTGAATTCCCCAAATATGACCTGTGCCCAACGTAGCCCGTCTAACTGCTTCGGGTGTAAACTCTGGCGATCATAGGGGTGATTTACGTGGCTCAGCCTGCCGCAAACTCGAGGGTGGTCCGCTTTGGCCCGTTCGAGCTAGACCTTGAAAGCCGTGAGCTTCGCAAATCCGGCATTCGGATCAAACTGCAGGAGCAGCCTTTCCTCATCCTCGAGATGCTGCTCGACCGGCCCGGCTCAATCGTCACCCGCGAGGACCTCCAGCAAAGACTCTGGCCAGCCGATACCTTCGTCGACTTCGACCTCAGCCTTAACAGCGCAGTCAAGAAACTCCGTCAGGCCCTGAGCGACGATTCCGACAATCCTCGCTACATCGAGACTCTTTACCGCCGGGGGTACCGCTTCATCAGTCCGGTCAACGGCGCGAACGGCAGCGGCCCGATTGCGGTCGCGACATCGCCCATCACAAGCGGCGAAACCATCCCCGAGGAAGTGGCATCCGCGCCCCGAAGAGAAACAGTGCCTCCCGCCAGGCGAGGCTGGCTCGTCCTGTACATCGCGCTCGCTCTCCTGGTGTTGTTGGCTGTTGCCCTCCGCTGGCAAATCCCCTCGCACCCGCCCAGGGTTCTCGGCTATACGCAGATCACCCACGATGGACTGGCCAAGGCCGAGCTCATGACCGACGGCGAGCGCATCTATTTTCGCGAGTTTCACGGCGACCGCTTCGTAGTCGGCCAGGTGTCCGTGGCTGGTGGCGAGAGCAGCGTGGTTCCCATGCCGTTCGAGAACGCTCATCCCGGCGACGTCGCCTCCGACGGGTCCGCGCTTTTAGTGGGCGCCTTTCGTGGGACGAGCAAAAACATCGAGCTGTGGTCGGTGCCCTTGCCCAGCGGTGCCCCGCGCCGTTTGGGCGATGTCAGCGTAGACGCGGCCACGTGGGCGCGCGATGGGAAGCGCCTCTACTACGCGAGCGGCGCTGACATCTTCGTTGCCAATGGCGATGGCACCCAGCCGCAGAAACTGGCCACCGTCGGCCGCCCCGCCATCAATCTTCGAGCTTCTCCTGACGGCAGCAAGCTGCGCTTTGATCTCTTCGATGAACGCAACGGCTCCAGCGCCATCTGGGAGCTGTCGCGCGAAGGCAAAGGGCTGCACCCCTTGCTTCCCGCCTGGAACAGTGACCCGCGCGAATGCTGCGGCTCCTGGACTGAGAATGGAAAATATTTCATCTTTCAGAGTTTTCGCGACGGCCGCACCAGCATCTGGGCACTGCCCGAGAAATCTTCCTGGTGGTCGCGCCGCGGCGAGCCCGTTCAACTGACTAACGGCCCTCTGCATTTTTCCTGCCCCGCCCCCAGTCGGGACGGGAAACGCATCTTCACCGTCGGCGCGCAGCCCCGCGGCGAGCTCCTGCGCTATGACGGCAAATCCAGCTTCGTTCCTTACATGAACGGAATCTCGGCCAGTGACCTCGATTTCTCTCGCGACGGGAAATGGGTCGCCTACGTTTCCGTGCCCGAGCACCAGCTCTGGAAGAGCCGACCCGACGGAAGTGAGCGTCGACCGCTGACCTCCGCGGCCATGATCGCGGGGCTTCCGCGCTGGTCGCCCGACGGCTCGCAGATTGTCTTCATGGGCCGAACCAGCAAGTCGAGCTGGCATGCCTACCTGGTCTCGGCCGACGGGAGCGGCCTCCACGAAATGATCCCGGGTGCCGAAGCCGGATACGATCCCACCTGGTCCCCCGACGGGAAATCCATCGCTCTGACGCTGAACGACGCCGGATCGCCCTCCAGTCTCGCCAACGGTCCGGGGATCGGCATCTTCGACTTGTCCACGAACAAGCTCTCTTTCTTGCCCGATGCCAAGCTCTTGTTCTCCCCGCGCTGGTCGCCCGACGGTCGCTACATCGCCGCGATCACCGACGATTCGCAGAAGCTCATGCTCTTCGACATCGCCGCGCAGCAGTGGCACGAACTCCTCCACCAGGACGTGGGATACCCAACCTGGTCGCACGATGGCCAATACATTTATTTCGATACCACTCTCACGGAGAACGCGGGCTTCTATCGCGTGCGTATCTCTGACCGCAAGCTCGAGCGCCTTGCCGGCCTCAACGGGATCCACCGCCTCTGGCAAGACCTCGGCTCCTGGACCGCGCTCGCCCCCGACGATACCCCGCTTCTCATCCGCGACATCAGCAGCCAGGAAATCTACGCCATCGAGTTGCAGTAGTGCGGCTCGAACAGTCCAAGATTTTTTACTTCGCCTGATGCCTCATCCCCCAAACCGCCCGTCCCGCGCCTGTTTTCGCCTCCACGCCGTTTGACATGCTTCCCGCCACCGCCTATACTCCGCTACCGCTCACCATTTCTCCCGGAGATCAAACGCCATGACGAAGCGTTCCCTCGTACTTGTTCTGATCGTTGCCGGTGCAACCCTCACCCTTGCGCAAGAGAAAGTCCGCCAGCCGAAACTCACCCCGCAAAACAGCGGCACCACCAGCGGCCTCATCGCCGTCAGCCCCGTCGATGAGCGTGTGGTCTGGGCCTCCGGCCGCTTCGGTACCTTCGTGAAGACCACCGACGGCGGCAAGACCTGGACGGTCGGGGTTGTCCCCGGCGCCGAGACGCTGCAGTTCCGCGGCCTTTACGCGGTCAGCGATCGCGTCGCCTACTTGCAATCCATCGGCGTCAGCGGCAACCCCACCGACTTCCGCATCTACAAAACCACCGATGGCGGCGCCACCTGGACCATGCAGTTCCAGAACCAGAATCCCGGCGCTTTCTACGATTGCATCGCCTTTTGGACCCCGCGCCGCGGCCTTTCGCATAGCGACTCCGTCAACGGCGTCTTCCCCGAACTCCGCACCACGGACGGTGGCCGCCATTGGAACGACATCAGCGCCAACATGCCTCCCGCGCTGACCGGAGAGGCTTCCTTCGCCGCTAGTAACACTTGCCTCGCCGTCCAGGGGCTCCGCAACGCCTGGATCGCAACCGGAGGCTCCGCGGTCGCGCGCATTCTCGCCACCACCGATGGTGGCGACACCTGGAACGCCTATGACACTCCGATCGTCAGCTCGCCCAGCGCGGGGGCGTTTACTGTCGCCTTCCGCGATCCCAACCGCGGCATCGTCGGTGGTGGAGATCTCGATCCTACCGATCCCAACAACGCCCGCACCGCGATCTCGCGCGACGGCGGGCGCACCTGGACCTTGACCAATGCTCCGCCCGTCACCGGGGCCATCTTCGGCCTCGCGTACGCGAGCGGCGGCAACCGTGAAGAGCGCGCAGAAGACGACGAGAGCCGTTCCGTCGTCATCACGGCCAACGCCGGAGGCGCCGCCTGGACTCCCGACGAGGGCAAGACCTGGTTCTCGCTGCCTCTCACCGGCTACTGGGCCGTCGCCTTCGCCAGCCCCAAGGCCGGATGGCTGGTCGGAGTCCATGGCACGATCACGAAAATCAGCTTCTAACATCTTCTGACATCGGGCGGTGGTGACGTTTTCGAGACATCGAGCTGACCATCTGCGCCGTGCATCGCGCTAGAATGTCAGCTCAATTTTTTGTGTGGGTGGACACAACAATTCTTGCGCGGAGGAAACGGAAGTGGCGCAATATCAGATCGCCCAGGTCAACACGGGACGCATCAAAGCCCCGCTCGACAGCCCCATCATGGCCGAATTCATGAACCAGCTCGACGCCATCAACGCGCTTGCCGACAAGGCTCCCGGCTTCGTCTGGCGCCTGCAGACGGGTGAAGGCAATGCCACGTACTTCCGTCCCTACCCCGAGGACGACCGCATCCTGCTCAATATGTCTGTCTGGGAAACCATCGAATCGCTCAAAGACTACGTCTACAAGACCGCCCACGCCGAAGTCATGCGCCATCGCCAGGAATGGTTTGAGAAGTTCCCGACAACTTACATCGCGCTCTGGTGGGTCCCCGCCGGGCACATCCCGGGCATCGACGAAGCCAAAAAGCGCATTGCCCATCTCGATCTGCACGGCCCGACCGAATTCGCCTTCACTTTCAAGAAAACCTTTCCACCCGACGACACCTTCCAGTGCGCCATCGACTGGTCCTCCTTCATCCCCTGCCCAGCAACGTAGTCACGTGTAGCGCGGGTGCCTCGCCCGCGTTGGGGGGCACGGACACTCCTGTCTGCCTAACGTCCACCCTTGATCCCGACGGTGCCCCAGGTTTCGCGTCCGGCACTTGGACGCGAACCTGGGAATGCACGAGGCTAGATTCATCGCAGCAAGCCCGTCCAGTCGCTTCGGCGACGACAGACCTCAGTCCCGCATAAGTGCGGGGAAAAACCACCCGTCCGATCCGAGTCCCCGCCCGAGCAACGAGATCACCGCCCTTCGCAGAAAACATCACGCGACCTCGGCGAAGCCTTAAAATGCTCCCGTTCCGGGAAGCGAATCCCCGATGATGGCTGTGCTTGCACTTCAGCCCGGTCGGCCGCAGCATGAGACATCAACCCATCTGCCTTCCGAGCTCAGAATGCTCGCCCGATCTCACAAGCAGGAGGTCTTTTCCCATGCGTTGCGCCACTCCCCGCTCCCTGGTTCTCAATCCGCTCCGATGGAGCCTGGGCGCCTGCCTGGCGCTCGCGCTAGTGGTCACAGGTTGTTCTTCGAGCAGCCCCACCGTAACACCCCCGCCGCCGACCGGCTCGGTGAATTTCATCTACACTGCCAACGCCGCTGGCAGCCCCGGAACGGCTGCTGCCTTCGTTTCCGACCCCGCGAGCGGTGCCCTCACAGCCGTAGCGGGCTCCCCCTTCGCCGCCGGCGCCAGTCCCATGGCTTTGGCCGCTGATCCGGGCGGGAAATCTCTCTACGTGGTCAATTCCTCCTCCGGCAACATCTCGACGTTCTCGATTAGTCAGACCACCGGTGCTCTCACCGCACTCGGTACTTCTCCTGTGCCTGCAGAAATGGGAGTGGATGCCCTAGCCCTCGATCCTACCGGGAAATTTCTCTACGCCGTTTCCGGGAGTTCGGGCAATCTCTACGAATTCTCTATCGATAGCGGCGGCGCTCTCCGCAGCCTCGCTAGTTCGCCCATCTTGATTGGGCCCGTCACCTCCACCGCCATCGCCATCGACCCTTCCGGCAAGTTCCTGTTCGTTTCGGTCGAAGGGAATCTCTACGTCTTCACCCGCGACCTTAGCGCGGGGACTCTCACCCCACCCGTTGCGCCGGTTCCCATCGACGTCGGCGCTCATGCCATCGCTACCGACCCGGCCGGCAAGTTTGTCTTGGTGGCCAGCAGTGGCCACAGCACATTATTCGGCAATCTCTCGGTCTTCAGTCTCGACTCGACAACCGGCGTTCTGACCGCGGTCTCTGGTTCGCCGTTCCGCACAGGTGTCGATCCGTTGTCGGTCTCGGTCGACCCCTCTGGCAAGTTCGTTTACACGGCAAACACCGCGGACGTCACCATCTCGGCATTTTCTTTGAATACAAGCACCGGAGTCCTGACGCAGATCTCCGGATCCCCTTTCCCCAGCGGAGGACAAGGCACCATCAACGGCCCCATGGGCATCGCTGCCGACCCATCCGGACGCTTCGTTTACGCCTGCAACGCCTCGAACGACATTTCCGCATTCCAGCTCAACTCGCAAACAGGAGCCCTGACCCAGATTGCTGGCTCTCCTTTTCCTTCGGGGGCAAATGGCCCGCAAGGAATCATCGTTGTGAAGAAGAATTAACCTAGCCTTTGCATTTCACTCGGACGACGCCCGCTTCGCCTCGTGCAGGGCGGGCGCGCCCCGCCCGCGTTCGCGTGCCGATCTTTGTCCGAGAGTCGCGAAGCGGCGACAGCCATTGGCATGTAAGTGAGGGAATAGCCACAATCCGACCCGAGTCCCCTCAGGGACGACACTCTCTACCCCCCCGCACAAACGCGGTGTTTTCCAGGCTAGGAGACCCTCCGAAATTCCGAAACCACTTCGATCGTGCCCAAAATGTTTTCATTAAACTTCGGGAGTTCGCTCGCCGGGATCCAATACTCCTGATGCTTGGAACTCCCTACTGTACGAATCGGATAAGCACTGAGGAAAGACCGCTTCACTTTGAACCGCAACACATATCCCACGAACCCTGAGGTCTCATTTTTCGTGTTCCAGTCGCGAGCAATTTGCGTTGCATACTCCTCGCTCAAGACTGGGTAGAAGAAAGGTTGCTGCGGCAAACGAGGAGGGAACTGTCGAAATCCCGAGTCGCGAATTAGGTCACACTCCGCCTGACCCACTGGTCGAAACAGCACTACGACCTGCTGGGACGCAGCGTCCTGGCCAACGTCTTCGAAGCCTGCACATTCCCTTACCGGCAATCTCGGGTACTTCGCAAACCCCGCATCCACCTTCGACAGCTCGCACAACCAGAAAACCGACCCACGGTCGGACGTCATCTTACGGCTGTGCCGGCAATTCGCGCAGAGCCCCGCCCGCTCCCGATCGCGCTCGGTGGTAGAGTTCACGATTTCAGCATAGCAGCGCACGGCAAAGCATAAAAAAGGCGTCCCCAAGGACGCCCTGAATTCATCCAAAGACATCTCAATCTTCATTGCCACATGGATTCGTACTCAACACCTGGCGAAAATCGTTGTACCGGAACGTGGGAACTCCGCCTACCGCCGGATAGCCCTGAGCCAATAGAGGTCCGTACTCCGTGGTCGAGCTGCCCCCAAATGTATTTGTGGTCCCTGGCAGCAAAGCGCCGCCTAACTGCCAGACACAACCGTCATCCCCCTGAGTTGTCGTGTAGAGGGGATAGAAAGTCGTGCCCGCCGGCGGATTCACGCATCCCGACCCGGGACTCGGATCCATGGGATTCGAGATGTGGCGCTGGCACGGTGGATGGGTCGCAAATTCAGTCCGGGGCAGGTCCGTCTCGAATCCGACCCGGTTGTAGTTTCTGGTTTCGCCTTCTCGCGTCATGAACAGCGGACTGCTGAGCCGCACCGGTTGCGCATGCACCGACCGGTCCTGCCGGACACTCTGCAATGTTCCCGGCCAGACGGGACCGAAAGGCACACCGTCGTAGTCGTCGTCCTCGCCCAAGCAACCTCCAACGGCCACCAACCCCAGCGATTGCGCGAAGGCCGCAGTGAAACAACCTCGGCCATCGGCGTCGGGACCTGCGGGGTCGTTGATGCTTGACGACGTGCAATGTCCGCCTTGCGCGGTGACCGCGTCGCAGTATTCGAAGTGTCCGACTTCATCCGAGAAACCAATGTTGAAAGCATGCGCGGCCCACGGCACACGCGTGTGCTCGCTCGAGGTCGCATACATGGGATGGAAATCGTAAGGAATATTGTGGGTCGCGACGTCGCAGGTCGTACCGTTGGGATCCCACAGGATTTCGGCAAATCCATTGGCGGCGCTTGAGACCATAAACCCGCTCTCGCCCGTCGTCAGATCGTCCACCGTGATTTTCAGCCCATGGGGTGTGTCGCGCATGATGATCAACAACTCGTCGCCAGAGTTCATGAACAGGGTCTGCGCGTTAGTCTGCGGAAACACGGGGATGAGCGGGCTCGGGGAACCCGGCGGGAAGGGAATGCCATCCTTCTGGATGTACGCAAAGTTCACGTACTCCACTGCGCCTCCACAAGCCGCATTATTGCCCTGCCCCGCGTTCATATTCTCCGACAAGCTGTCGATATTCAGCGCTCCGCACCAGCGGGTGGCGTCGCAACTGCGCACCAGCCCGGCGGATAAAACTGCATCTCCATGAACGCCGTTCCCGGATGCTTGCCAATGTAATCGGCCTTCGTGGGATCCGTGCCGTCGAAGATATTGCTGTCACTGTCGGGAGTACAAAGGATATTCGCGCCCACCACCGAACCTCCCGGATTCGGAGCGGACTGGTCGTCACACATGGCCATTCCTACCCAGAACGTCGGGTGGAGCATGAAGTTGAAAGTTCCGCCGGTGCCATTCTGGCTGGGCGGAGTTGGCGGATCTTTCGGCAGGCGCAGACGGTATATTCCCGTATACCCCGAACCCGGCACATCCGAATAGAACAGCAGCGCCGGCTCGTCGTGGCCGGTATAGCTTCCACCATAACCAATCGGATCGAAAACCTCGGAGCAGAGAACACCGGTCTGGTCGCTGCAATCCAGTAAGGCGCGTGGAAAAGTCGAACTGTCCTGCGCGAAAGCGACGCACCCCAATAGCAGCAGAGTGAGCCAGGACAGATGGCAAGCGAGTCTTCGCATATCTACCTCCACATCGGATTTGAATTTAGAGGTTGGGCCCGAACTTCTCTCGACCGCATGAGAACGGGAGAGAACAGCGAATAGAGTGACGGTCGAGGGGTCGACTCTATTGCGAGGCTCCGCCTGTGGTCTTAAGAGCGCATGGAAGCATGGCCGGTCAGCTCACAAGAAAGCCACAGATAAACAAATTGTTAGACGAAGGGATATGTTCAACTCGTTGAACTTGAGGGGTCCCCGGGGGCCTTTCTAGGTGACTCCTCGCTTCCGGACATTTGACCTGCGATAGAACCGACTCGGGGATTGGAGCCGACGACGGGCCCTTTGACTTTTACTGCTGGGTTCGATGGCTGTCAAGAAGAAACCCGGCCAGCAATAAAACCCCACTCATCCTACACCGGGCAGCCCGTCAAGGCTGACCCTGTTGTTCGCCTTCCGATACTCCGCGAGCCCTTCCGGCCCCTTGTTCCGCGCCCAGGCCTGAAGCTGCGATCGCTCGCCCTCATACTTCATGAGTGGCACGCCGTACCCGCACGACTCCGCCACGCGCGACAGCTCCACCACGACAATCGATCGTGTGCTCAGGTATGTCGGAAATAGTGCTGCGAGATCGCCAAACTCAGCGCTCCCAGGTTCGACCACGTGTCCACGCCCATGCAGGCGCAGGATTCTGGGCGGCCCCTGAAACGCGCAGAACATCAGCACGATCCGTCCATTCTCGCGCACATGTGCTACGGTCTCCACGCCGCTGCCGGTCAAGTCCAAATACGCCAGCGTGGTGCATCCCAGGATCCGAAGCGTGTCGAGTCCTTTGGGCGAGACGTTCACGTGCCCGGCGGCATCGAGCGGCGCTGAAGCTACAAAGAACATCCTCTGCCCTCGGATGAATTGTTGCTGTTGCTCGCTCAGAGATGTTGGAGGGTTCTCCATATTCACTCCACCCAATTACGGCTGCGCTCCCGGAACATTTTTTCACGTTCGGTGAACCACGTCGTCATTGTCATCACTCCTCCGGAATCCCCGACATGCACAAGCCTCACCGCCAGGCTAGAATTCCTATGAGGATCTCCCCATGTTGTTTCCCAAACCCTGTCTCTCGTCCTGCGCCCTCACAGTTCTCGTCTTTGCCGCAGTAGGAACGCTCAAGGTTCAGATCAAGGAATTCGAAGTCCCCACTCCGAAGTAGCGCCCCCACGATCCCGCGCTCGCGCCCGACGGCGCACTCTGGTACACCGGTCAGGCCGCCAACAAACTCGGACGCCTCGATCCGAAGACCGGCGAGTTCAAGGAGTATCCACTCAAAACGCCACGCTCAGGCCCCCACGGGCTGGCCGCCGACTCACAAGGCAACATCTGGTTCACCGCGATCAGTGGCGGTTACGTCGGCCGTCTCGATGCCAAAACCGGCGACGTGAAGGAATACCGCTCCGCCGACAAAACCGAAATCGATCCGCACACCCCGGTCTTCGATCACAACGGCATCCTGTGGTTCACCAACGAAGACACCAACTACGTCGGCCGCCTTGATCCTTCCACCGGCCAGATCACGCTCGCCAAATCGCCAACCCAGCACGCCGTCCCCTACGGAATCGTCGTCCTTCCCAACAACACGCCGTTCTTCTGCGAGTTCGGCACCAACAAAGTCGCCACCGTCGACCCCAAAACGATGACGATACACGAGTACCCGCTGCCCAACTCCGGCGCCCGTCCGCGTCGCATCGCTCTCGCCCCTGATGGCAGCGTCTTCTACACCGACTTCGCGCGCGGATACCTCGGCCACTTCGACCCCAGCAGTGGCAAGCTCCTCAAAGAGTGGCCCTCTCCCGGAGGTTCTGGGTCCGAACCCTACGGCATCGCCATCACCGGCGACGGAACAGTCTGGTACAGCGAGTCCGGCGTTTCGCCCAACACGCTCGTCCGCTTCGACCCCAAGTCCGAATCCTTCAGCGAGGAAAAAATCCCCTCCGGCGGAGGCGTCGTTCGCAACATGGTCGCCACCCCTGACGACAAGCTCTACTTCGCCTGCAGTGGAGTGAACAAAGTCGCGGTTGTAGACCTGAAGCAGTAACCGAACCCAAGCGCCCGATGCATCCCAATCTTTCGCGGAGCAGTGGATCCTTTATTTTCTGCCA
>Ga0306923_10001479_pt1 | contig 20903 bp, 24 predicted proteins | sample sta12Can44000108_FD_203841 | JGI IMG/M metagenome (GOLD analysis project Ga0306923, IMG submission 203841) | Lab enrichment of tropical soil microbial communities from Luquillo Experimental Forest, Puerto Rico - statanox.12C.anox.44.000.108 (v2)... | ecosystem: Environmental > Terrestrial >... | reverse complement strand
CGATGACATTGAGCAGCGCGATAACCGCGATCCAAGCCAGCATGATGGGGATGGCGAACCTGCGGATGAATCGCGGGATCGCGGGCCGCACAGCGTGTCTGGCGATGGGGAGGGCGTCGGTGCGGGCGTCGTCCATGCTTGCGCTCATGCGGATTTCACCAAGCAAAAGGTCAGGGCGTGCACGCCGTTGGTTATGTTCTCGTCCTTGACTTCGTCATCGATGGTGATGCGGCAACCCAGGCGATCGCCGTCGCTTTGCGCCGAGATGTTCGGGAAGACCGAGGGGGCGGTCGTGCTGAGGACCAGCGTCCAGGGCAGTGGCGCGCCGTCAACCCGCTTTGGGTCGGCGCTGAGATCCAAGTAGTTCACGTTGGCGTGGCTTGCCGAACCGAAGATCTCGTACTTGACGACCTTGGGCTTGAACGGCTTGGAGTCGTCCACCCGTGCGCTGGTCGTGGTGGCCGAGTTCTCGGCGCCGAAAAATGACTTGACCCGCGCCACGGTGAAGCCGCCGATCACCACGACCGCCACGATCAGCAGTGGCAACCACGCGTTGCGCATGACCTTCGACTTCTGCACCGGAGTGCTTCCCTCCCTTGTCACGCACGGTGAATCACGTTGGTCTACAACATGCTTGACGTGTTGGATAGGCGGCGCTCGGCATTCCGAACCGTCTGCGCACCGTCATCAGAGCATAATACATGCTCTGCATACTTTGCAGACAATGCAATAAAGTGATCTAGGTTACTGCCGAGTAGTCAATTCGCGAAAATGCTGTTGACCAGCGCGGCGGCGCGCTCGACGTGGGGCATCGGCGTGTCGTCGGCATCCTGTGGTTCGGCACTGGCCCAGCGCTCGATGCCCGAACGAACGGCCGTCAACGCCAACGCCGAGATCAACGCGGGTATCTCATCGTCGGAACGCATCGCTTGGCGACGGGCGACAATGTCGGTCAGCTGGTTCTGAAACCTCTCCAACTCGGCGAGAAATGCCGCCAACACCGCGGGGGTGGTCTTGGCGAGTTCCAGCATGCCGGCCGCCTGTTCGCGCATCGGGGGCATGTCCCGAAGGTGGTGCGCCGCGAGGGTGATCAGCTCCGCCAGCACCACCCGATACGGGGCGGCTCCGGCCGCGACGAAATCCTCGGCCAGCTCGGCGGGCAGGTCCGACGGGCCGTAGGCGATCGCGGACTCTTTGTTCGGGAAGTAATTGAAGAACGTGCGCGTCGAAATTCCGGCTTCGGCACAGATCTCGTCGATGGTCACCTTGTCGAAGCCGCGTGCCAGCGCCAGGCGCACCGCGGCATCGCGGATGTCCGCGCTGGTCTGCCGGCGGCGGCGCTCGCGAAGACCCATGCAATTGCCCATAACACTCATGGTTGCACGTAATGCAAACTTTGCAGTCAACTAGCAGCTCAGGCGAGGGCTTTCCGCAGGTGATCGCACTGGCTGGCGAAGAACTTCAACGAAATCGGCGCCTTGTCCGCAACCTGGTCGAACGCGTGAAAGGCGCCCGGAGCGATCTCCTCGTGCACGGGGACACCTGCCTCGCGGAGGCGCTGCCCGTACTCCAGGCACTCCTGATAGAAGAGGTCCAGCGTCCCGACGCCGATCCATGCCGGCGCGAGCCCCGACAGATCCTCCCGACGCGCCGGCGCGGCCTCTTTGGGATCGGCTCCGTTCACGTACCAACGCCACGCCAGCTGGTTGTCGGTTTCGGTCCACATGATGCGCCGGGGGCCGTCGCGATTGGCGCCGGTGCGATCGTCGAGCATCGGATACACCAGCATCTGGAAGGAGAGTTTGATTTTGTTGCGATCGTGGGTGCGCTGCGCCACCGCCGCCGCGAAATGTCCACCGGCACTGGCGCCGCCGACCGCGACTCGATCCGGGTCCACCCAAGGTTGGCGCGCCAGCCACAGCAGCGCCGCGTAACAATCTTCGACTCGGGTCGGATAGGGGTGCTCGGGTGCCAGCCGGTGTTCCACCGCCGCGACCGCGACACCGGTGAGATGGGACAGCTTGCGAAGGTACTTGTCGTCCTGGGCGGCGTGGCCCATGATCGTGCCGCCGCCGTGGATCCACAACATCGCGGGTGCCCGTTCGGGAAGACCGAACGGACGATGCAAGCGGACCGTGACGTGCTCGTTCACCGCGGCAACCGGGATGTGACGAAGCCGGCCAGCGTTGCCCATGAGGTTCATCAGTCCGCGCTGGAGTTTGTAGCCGCCGTATATGGCATATCCGCGGGGCAACACTCGGGCCACCTTGCGCAGACCGGGATCCAGCGCGTGTCGTGAGGTGAACGCATGCTTGGCGGATGCACTTGCCATCGGATTAGTATCCCGCGATCTGGACCGGGTAGCCGGCTCGCAAGATATCCACTGTGGACCTCGGGGTAAGCACCATCGCCGTGCCGGTCCGCGGCCGGGACAGCTTGTCCCGATAGATGTTGTCTTGCCCGTCCCAAACCGCGAGCTGGTCGCCCAGGACAACGGCGGGTCCAGAGTCGGTGACGACGAACACCCCGTCGGGCAGGCTATCCCAAACGGCGCGCTGCTCGCCGCTGCCAGTCCGCTCGCGGTGTAGCAGTGTATCCATGTCCTTGGCGTAATACAGTGCGCCGCCGTGGGTTTGGGTCCACAGTGTCCGATAGTGGTTGTAGGAGCTGTGTCGGCATTCGGCGCACGGGCGGTGTCCCGCGGCCAGCGCGACGGCTTCGTCGAGGAAGAACAGCGGCGTATAGCGGTTGGGATCCCACTGAGCGACTCTGCGGCCCCGGAACGACAGAGCACAGATGATCCAGGTCTTGTGCTGATGATTTCGCACGATGTCGCGGGTGCCACGGCCCTAGTGCAAGCGGCCGCGGTTGCCCATCCACGCGCCGCGGCCCGGCACGGCGATGATGTCTCCCAGGGGTGAGACGCGGTTGCGCGCCGGCCGGTGTGTCGTCACGAAACTCGCTCGAGGTCAAGTAGGACGCGCTTGGCGGCGGGGCCGCCGCGATATGCGCCTACGGTTCCATCGGAACGGATCACCCGATGACACGGCACGAAAATCGGCATCGGGTTGGTCGCGCACGCGGTGCCGACGGCGCGCACGGCCTTGGGGGAGCCGGACAGCCGAGCCAGTGCGGCATAGCTGACCGTTGCGCCGTAGCCGATGTCGGCGTTGAGGTGTTCCAGCACCGTGCGCCGAAAGCCCTGTGACAGTGACCAATCCAGCGCAACGTCGAAGTTGTGGCGACGGCCGGCGAAGTATTCGTCGAGCTGTCGAACGATGGGATCGAGCCGTGTGGGTGCTTCGAGCACTCGCGGGCTGACGCGCTCAGCGAGGTTCTGCAGCACGCTGTCGTGGTTTTCGTTGGCGAATGCCAGCCGGAGCATCCCGCGTGGCGTTGCCGCCAACAACAGTGGGCCGACGGCGGAATCCACTGTGCGGTAGGCGATGTCGAGGAGATTGCCGGCTTGGGCCTCCCGTTCGAGGCGGACGTGCAGCCGGCGGAGATGGTCTTGCTCGACGGGGAAGTGCGTCGTGAGCTCGTGTGTGGTCATCGGTGACTCCTGGTGGTGTCGATACGGGGATAGGTGCGTCGCAGAGTGGCGATCCCGTCGGCCGCTGCGCGCCGGGCGGCGGCAACGCTGCTGCCGACGATTACCGCGATTTCGGAGTAGGGGAGGCCGGCCAGGTAGTGGTAGGCCACGGCCTGGCGCTGTCTGGGTGGCAGGGCGCCGAGCGCGGCGTCCAGGTCGAGGTCGTGGGTATCGGCACGCTCGCGTGCGGGCGAATCGGGTGGATCGGCAACCGGGACGGCCCGACGTGACGCTGACCGGGTGATGTCGATGGCTTTGCGGTGAGCGATCGTCACCAGCCACGCTTCGATGTTGGCGTCGGTTGGCAGCCGCGGGTAGGCCTGCAAGGCGGCCAGGAACGTGTCCGACCAGGCGTCATCGGCATCGGCGTGGCCGACCACGGCACGAACGACCCGCAGCACCGTGGCGCCGTGGTGGACCACAACGGCTTCAAAAGGCGGCTTGACGTGCCGATCGACCGTCACTCGGGCGTCACCGACAGGTTCGGATAAGCATTCGAATTCCTCCGTATGAAAAGTACCGGCGTGTTCACCACGAAGACGTTGATGCGTCATGGAATGTGAGAAAGCCTTGCGGAAAAGTGCGATCTCACGTCTGAGGCCGCCCCGACGTCTACTTAGGTGGAGGGTGAGTCGGAAACGGGAAGGCGACCGATGAGTTTTCGCGATCTTCATCACCAGGGCGTTCCGTTCGTGTTGCCCAACGCCTGGGATGTGCCGTCGGCGCTGGCCTACCTGGCGGACGGCTTCACGGCGATCGGCACCACCAGCTTCGGCGTTGCCGTGAGCGCAGGCCACCCCGATGGTGGACGCGCCGCCCGTGATGCCAACCTCGCGTTGGCCGCCGCGTTGGCCCCGCTGCCGTGTGACGTCAGCGTCGACATAGAGGACGGATACAGCGACGACCCCGAAGCCGTGGCAGACTACGTCGCGCAATTGCCGATCGCCGGGATCAACATCGAAGACAGCACCGATGGACAACTCATCGATCCGGCTCTGGCCGCCGCCAAAGTCGGCGCGATCAAACGACGCAATCCCGACGTGTTCATCAATGCCCGGGTCGACACCTATTGGCTGGGCCAAGAGGCCGACACTGCCACCACGATCGGGCGGGCCCTTCGTTATGTCGAGGCCGGCGCCGACGGCATCTTTGTGCCGTCGGCCAACGATCGCGCCGCTCTCGCCGAACTCACTTTCAACATCCCGCGCCCGCTCAACACTCTGCCGGTGCCTGGGCTGACCGTGACGGACTTGGGGGAGCTCGGGGTGGCCCGGATCTCGACCGGTTCGGCGCCCTACCGGGCGGGGTCGTACGCCGCCGCCCAGGCCGCTAGGGCAGTGCGTGACGGACAGCCACTACCGCCAACCACACCGTATGGCGAACTGCAAGAACGCCTCATCGATTACGAAAAGCTAATGAAAACAAGGTAATTGACCGAATGCTCACGTTTTGGCGCCCTTCGTCGTCTACCCAGAAAGGAGGTTGAACGATGAATACCCGACACACGGTTATCGACAGTCCACTCGGCGAGCTGACCCTCGTCGCCGCCGGCGACACCCTGACGGGTGTGTATTTCCGGCACCACTGGCATCCGCCGACGGCCGATGCTCTGGGGCGGTACGTCGAGCCGGCCGCTGACGACTTGTTCCGTCGCGTAACTGACCAGCTCGGCGAATACCTCGCGGGAAGGCGCACACAGTTCGATCTACCCACGGCCTTCGTCGGCGACCCGCGCCAGCGGCGGCTCTGGGAACTGTTGCCAGAAATCGCGTACGGTGAGACCACCACATACGGCGAACTCGCCGCCCAACTGGCCGACGGCACCACCGCATACGAAGTCGGCCAAGCTGTGGGCCGCAATCCGCTCAGCATCGTCGTCCCGTGTCATCGCGTCGTCGGAAAGAACGGCGCCTTAACGGGTTACGCGGGTGGCCTGAAGCGGAAACGCTTCCTGCTGGACCTCGAAGCGCCGGTACCGGCGGCGGCCGGCAGATTGTTCTGATGCCGTCAACATGGCATCGGCGTGTGGAGGCCGCCGACTGGGACGCGGTCACCGCCGACATGAATGATGTTGGCGGTGCACTGCTTCCACAGCTGATCACTCCCAAAGAGTGTGCGGCCGTGCGTGATCTCTACCCTGACGACAGGTTGTTTCGCGCCACCATCGACATGACCCGCCATCGGTACGGGCGGGGCGAATACCGCTACTTCAACCGGCCGTACCCTGGCCCGATCGAACAGCTGAAACAAGCGCTCTACCCTCGGTTGCTACCCATCGCGCGCGACTGGTGGACAAAGTTGCGCCGCGATGCACCCTGGCCCGACACCCTCGACGAATGGCTGGACATGTGCCATCGCGGCGGCCAGACCAAACCCACCGCCCTCATGCTGAAATACGGGCCGGGCGACTGGAACGCCCTACACCGAGATCTGTACGGGGACCTCGTCTTTCCGCTGCAGGTCGTCATCAACCTCAGCGAACCGGGCCTGGCGCACACCGGCGGCGAATTCCTCCTGGTCGAGCAGCGGCCCCGTTCGCAGTCGCGCGGCACCTCAACCACGCTGCCGCAGGGACACGGCTACATCTTCACCACCCGGGAACGGCCGGTCCGCTCGACTCGGGGATGGTCAGCCGCCCCGGTGCGCCACGGAGTGTCCGTCGTCCGCTCGGGTGAGCGCTACACCCTCGGCCTGATCTTTCACGATGCTGCCTGAAGCCGCCTGAACGCCGCTGTGACCGCATCCGGCACCATGGTGCTCATGGAGCTCTACGACGTCATGCGATCCACGCCCGCCGTGCGCGAATTCACCGACGACCCGCTTCTCGATGACGTCCTTGCCCGGATTCTCGACAACGCGCGCTTCGCACCGTCCGGCGGCAACCGGCAGGGCGTGCGCGTCATCGTGCTCCGCGATGAGGACACCCGGGCGGCCTTGGCGGACCTCGGGCTTCCCGCCGCGCGCCGGTACGCCGCGCAGCTGGCGAACGGTGAGTCGCCGTGGAATCCGTTGCAGCCACCCGGTGTGGACGCGTCGACGATTGCGGCGACGGAGGTGCCGGCGCAGATGTCGGCTTCCCTTCGCGAGGCGCCGGTGGTGCTGGTGATCTGCCTGGATCTCGGCGTCGTCGCCGCCACCGATCAGGACCTCGATCGGGTCGGGGTGGTCTCTGGGGCCTCGGTGTACCCGTTCGTGTGGAACGTGTTGCTGGCCGCGCGCAATGAAGGTTATGGCGGGGTGTTGACCACGATGGCGGTGGCCGAGGAGCCGCGCGTCAAAGGTCTTCTCGGCGTGCCCGACTCCTACGCGATCGCCGCGGTTGTGCCGCTGGGCAAACCGGTGCGCCAAGTGACGAAGTTGCGACGACGGCCGGTTCCCGAGTTCGTCACATGCGATCGCTTCGACGGAGCACCCTTCACCGGGTAGCGCATCAGAGACCGAGCGGGGCTGGTTTCAAGTCGGCAGTGTTCGTGGGAGCCCGAAACTGGGCAGCACACTGTTGTCGAACCTCGTCAGCGCGCTGATGTGGTCCCCTGCGAGGGTGAGCACCATGAGACCGTTGGCGTGCAGCACCAAAGCGTGCGGATCTTTGGTGTAGAGGCCGAAGGCGGGTTGACCGTTGGCCCGGGTTGGTATCAGCCGGTAAGTGCGGCCCTCGCGGAAGGTCACCGCTGTGTGGAACTGTGCCGCAAGTTCGCGGCCGCGATACTGGAATGGCCACGGCGGCATGGACACTCGGATGTCTTCGGTGAGCAGCGCGACGAGGCCTTGCACGTCTGCGGTGGAGTACGCGCGGGTGAATGCGGCAACAAGCTTTTGTTCGGCGGGTGAGTTCGGCGCTGGTGGCGGCAGGTGCTCGTCTGATTCGCCGAGCTCTTGCCGTAGCGTCGTCCGCGCGCGCTTTAGTGCACTCGCTACCGCTTGTTCGCTGGTATCGAGCATGTCGGCCACTTCGCGCGTTGAGTATCCGAGGACATCTCGCAGGATGAGGACGGCGCGCTGCCGCGCCGGCAGCAGCTGCACAGCTGTGATGAACGCGAGCGATATCGCTTCGCTGGCTTGGTACCGGGCCTCCGGGCCTGGGGCCTCGGCCGGGACGCCCTCCAGATGCAGGTCGGGGTACGGCTGCAGCCACACCACCTCACCGAGCCCCGAGGGCTCCGGCAGATTAAGCGCGCTCACCGGCGGGCCCGATCGGGGGCGGCGGCCTGCCGAGCGCAACGCGTTGAGGCAGCGACTGGTCGCGACCCGGTAGAGCCAGGTGCGCAGCGAGGCGCGCTCCTCGAATCCGCGGAGGCCCTGCCAGGCCGCCAACAGTGTTTCCTGCAGGGCATCCTCGGCATCTTGGGCCGAACCGAGCATCCGGTAGCAATGCACCTGCAGCTCGCGTTGAAACGGGTCGACCAGCTGCCCAAACGCGCGGCCGTCGCCCGCGCGGGCCCTCGCCAAAAGCTCCTCGTTCACCGCCCACCGCACCCTTCTTCCACGTCAAGGTTTCCACCGATATTGACCCCGCGAGGGCACCAAGTTGGGCGTTTTGCGCCCGGTGTGCCTGTGCCGCGGTGTCTGCCTAGGTGACGGGTTGGCTGCATCGGCAAGCCCGCCTGAACCACCACAACGAATCAGGAGACTCTGATGAGAAAGATCATTGAATACACCCTTGCCTCAATTGACGGCGTGTTCGCGGGACCCGAAACTCGCAGGTTCTTCGACTACCGCGACGACGCTTACTACCGCGACGGAGTGGGCCTCCTGGCGTCGAGCGATGCCATGCTGATGGGCCGGGTCACCTACGAGGAATTGGCCAAGATCTTTTCGGGACGGCAGGGGCATCCCTATGCCGATCCCCTCACGTCGATCACCAAATACGTGTTCTCTTCGACATTGGAGCGCGCCGACTGGGACAACTCGGTGATCGTGCGCGGTGATCTCGAGGCGGAGGTGACCAAGCTCAAGCAGCAAGACGGTGGGCCGCTATTGGTCTTCGGCCACGGGCTGTTCGCGCAGGCCCTGTTGAAAGCTCAGCTGCTTGACGTGCTCGACCTGTCGATCCATCCCTTCATCGCCGGGTCGGGTGGACTGTTGTTTCACCAAGACCAAACAGCAGCAATGAAACTCACCGCGACGAAGAGCTTCTCCAACATTGTGAAGCTGACGTACGAGCCACAGTACGACCGATCCTGACCACGAAACCGTGCGCGTGACCCGGCCGCATCCGGCTGGGGCATCGCGGAGAACGCGTCAGTCCCGGACATCGCACACACAACTCCCCGAAAGGAGAGCCATCGACATGACTCAGCCACTGCCCGACTTAGACATTTACACCGCCGCGACCGATCCGCCGGCGCAGCAGCGATACAACGACTTGCTGATTGCGCAATTCCGAACAAACGCGGGCAAGATAACCGGACAGTTTGCGGATCTTCCGATGCTGCTGCTCAAGACGGCAGGCGCCAAAACCGGCGGGATTCGCACCACACCGTTGGTCTACTTCAAGGATGGCGATCGCTACCTGATCATCGCCTCGAAGGCTGGCGCGTCGACAAATCCGGCTTGGTACCACAACCTGGTGGCCAACCCGACGGCGTCCGTGGAACTGCCCACCGAATTCTTTGACGTGCAAGCCAGGGTCGCGACAGGTGATGAACGGGATCGGCTGTTCCACAAAGTGGCGGAACACTTCCCAATTTACGCTGGCTACCAACAGAAGACGGGCCGCCGGATTCCCGTCGTCGTGCTAGAACGCATCGGTTGACGAGAAGCGTTGGCCTGTCGGGCTTGGCGCGCTACGCAACGACGGGCGGTCGGCCGTTAACGACGACCTGATCCCGGAGAGAGAAGCGCGTACGCCCAGGGTGTCGGTGATCAGTCGAGTGGCAGCGGCGTGTTCTTCCCGTCGAGGAACTCTACGGTGGAGAAAACCAATTCCGTGGGCCCGATGTTCTCAAGGTCGTGGAGCAGGTATTCGCCTGCGCCGAAGGCGAAGTGGCGGGTTTCCCCGGCAGTGTAGCCGACCTCGCGCGTGGTTCCGTCGGCGGTGCGCTGGCGGCTGCGGCCGGGCACAAGGGCAACCCAGAAGTAATCCAGGACGTGGCGGTGCGCGCCGAGACGTTCGCCGGATTGCAGCCGGATTTCCCACACCCGTGCCCGGTCGGACACACTGAGCAACCGGCTTCCCACGACGCCGTTGTAAGCGTTGCGTGCGAAGTCGTCGCGGATCGCCTCAGACCATCCGGCGAAATTCTGTCCCACCAGCGTTCCGGCGAGTGGCTGATCGGTCGCCGTTTGGGATTCATGGATGGACACTCGGTTTCCTTCCGTCCATTGGGTGTTGTTGAGCGGCACCTCCCGCACGGTGTGGGCGGGGCGGCGTGTTACGGGCTGCAGCTGCGGGCGGCTTACGATGTGCAGCTTAGGTTCGAGACTGCGTGCTCGGCAGCGCCGGCACAACGTGAAAGTTCTCGGTAGGGCCATAGGAACTTTGATATGGGCGTTTCGAGTTCAACTTCTTTTCGGCCGGACTACACCGTCAACGGTGGCAGCCACGTCACCGTCTAAGCCCGGGCGCCGGCCTCACAGCTCGATGATGTCGTCGCGATCGGGCGGATAATCGATGAGGCCGTGCGCTGGGTTGGACAGTTGCATGACGAAGCTGCGCACGATCGGCGGCATTGGCGTGCGCGAGTAGGCGGCCAGCCGCCGGATAAGTGGGCGGATCGCCGGCCGCACGGCGGCATCGATGTTGGCCGGAACCACATTCGAGGGCAGCAGGGCCGGACCCAGACCCGCGGCGGCCAGCCGGGCGGCTGACTCCACCTGGGAGGTGTGAACTCCGGCCCTGGGCCAGAACCCGAACGCCGAGCAGACCTTGCCCACCACGGCGGACAACCCATGTGCCGGGTCATAGAGCACCCAGTCCCGGTCGCGCAGATCCGACGGGTCAATCGCCGGATCGGATGCCTGCGGGTCATCAGCGGCCATCACGAACACGAACTCCTCCGCGCCGAGGTCGACGACCTCTCCCATCGGCATCCGCGGCAGGGGCCCGAAGCCGAAATCGCCCTCGCCGCCCAGCAGAGCCTCCTCCAAGCGGTCGGCGTGGGTGTGCTCATGCAGCCTCAGCGCCATTTGCGGGTGCGAGCGGCGCCACGTCCGGGCGACCGACGGGATGACCCCGGCGGCAAGCGATGTCACCGTAGCAATCTCGAGCTCGCCCAGCGCGCCTTCGGTCACCGCCTGCACCGACCGTTTCGCGCGGCCGACATCGGCCACTACGCGTTTCGCCTCGACGAGGAACACCCGCCCGGCCGGGGTCAGGCGAAGCCCACGGGGCAACCGCTCGAACAGTTGACCGCCGAGTTCCTTTTCCAGCGTGGTGATCTGGTAAGACAGCGACGGCTGCGCCAGGTAGAGATTAGCCGCGGCCTGGGTGATCGAGCCGGCCTCGGCGACCGCCAGGAAGTACTCGATCTGCCGTAGCCGCATCGTCGCCACCCATCTATAGGCTAAATCCTATAGCTCTATCGGAATTCCAATCATAGACATCTATGCCGAATGGCATGAAACTAGTACCACACGGGTGGTTTACGTCGCTGAATGAATCGTCCCTGCTGCGAAACATCGCCCATCCGAGAAACGAGGTACTCGATGATTACGCTCGGCTACGGACTGATCACCTGCCAGACCCACCCGAGCGACCCGCGGGACTGGGGCGAGCTCTACGGCGAAGCGCTCGAGCTGGCCAGAACCGCTGAAGCTGCTGGGGCGGAGTCGATCTGGGTCTCCGAACATCACTTCAACGACGACGGCTACTTGCCCGCGCTGCTGCCGCTGATGGCCGCCCTGGCGGCGGTGACCACCAGCGCGTCGATCGGTAGCGCGATGGTGCTGGCGCCGTTCTATCACCCGATCAGACTTGCCGAAGACGCCGCAGTGACCGACCTGATCTCCGGCGGCCGCCTCATTTTGGGTTTGGGCATGGGCTGGCGCCCCGAAGAATTCGCGGCGTTCGGCACCCCCACCACAAGGCGCGTACGACTGCTGGAGAACGCTGTCGCGGTTTGCCGAGCCGCGTGGCGGGGAGAACCCTCTGGAACATCTGAAGACGGAACCCCGATCGGCTACATCACGCCCCGCCCGGCCGCCGGGCGGATACCGATCTGGTTCGGCGCCGCCGCGCAACCCGCGCTGCTGCGGACCGGACGCCTGGCCGACGGTTTCATGGCAACCAACTGCACCCCAGACGAATTCGCCGACGCGGTTGCCACCGTGCGCGGAGAAGCTCAGCGGCGGGGACGCAACCCCGATGACATCGACATCGCACTACATCTACAAACCTTCGTCACCGATGATCCCGATCCGTGGGCCGCCGTCGGTGAGCACATCTTGTACCAGTCGTGGAAGTATGCGGAAACCGCAGGCAAATTCGGTTTCGACGGAAACCTGCAGCCGATGCCCGAACTGCATCCCGACTTCGAAGCGTTCGTGCGGGCCGTGAGCGTGGTGGGCACCGCCGAGCAAGTGGCCGAACGCATCCAGCAATACGCCGATCGTGTCGGGGGCAACCTGCACTATGTCGCGCGCTCCTACTATCCCGGCCTGGGCGCCAAGGGCCAACGCGAAAACGCCGCAGCACTGGCCGACGTCCGCCGCGCACTGGTGCGCTGACAGCTTTCAATGATTGGGTCACGGTATCTCCTGGTCTTCGTGTCCAAATTGCCCTGCGACGTTATTCGTTTCTCGACCGCCTCGACGCGTGGCCAACTCCACCGAGTCGTTCCCGATGGGTCGCGAACAAGATGAAATACCTTGTACCACAGGATGATAACGAACGTCCCGGGACCTGATGTATCACAAGCGATTACGTGGCGGCTAAGAATCGCCTTGTCAGCGGGACGGTGTCGGTCGTAGAACGCTTGCTTCTGAAAGAGACGGTTTTAGCCGTGCGACTAGTCTCGGTATGCCAGCGGGATGACCCACTCGACGATTGTTCCTCCGTCGTCGCCGGCGGTTCGTATCGTCCCGTGACCGCCGAACTGTTTGGCTCGGTATTGGATGTCTCGCCGTAAGTCGTCGCCCGGATCGACGGCACTGCTGCCAATGCCGTTGTCGCGCACGATAAGACGCAGCTGGCTATCAAGCGTGGCCACGTGTATCGTCGCGGCGCTGGCTTGGGCGTGGCGGCCGATGTTGGTCAGCGACTCATTCAACACCGCGAGAGTCTCGGTCCGCGCAGCCCCTAGGGGGGCGCGGTCGTCGATCGGCCCGCTGAACTCCAGATCCGGCGTGAAGCCGAGATCCGTCGCGCTATCTTCGACAACCTTGATGATCGCGTTGCACAAGCCAACCGCATCATCGGACGGATTGGCCGCGACGTTGAGATTGAACACGATCCTGCGCAGATCGGCGATGATTCTGTCGGTCTCGTGGACCAAGCGCGTGAGATCGGGGGAGCGACGTTGGGCCGCCGACGTGAGTTCAAGACCCAGACCGAAAACGCGCTGGATCGTGCGGTCGTGAAGGTCGGCGGCGATACGCGCCTGTTCATCTCGGCGTTCCGCGTCCAGCAGAAGTGTGGTGTTGGCCCGCAGATTGTCACGCATGGTTTCGGCCGCGTCTGCCAGCACCGCGACCTCACGCAGACCGGCGCTTCGAATCGCTCGATCGTAGTCACCCTCAGCGACCGCGGTTACGTCATGCAGCACGCTGTTGACCGGCCGCGTAAGAAATCGGTGCAACAGCCACACCGCGGTGATCACCACAGCCAGCAGCAGAAACGCCGCCGCACCCTGGACGATGTTCGCCATTCGCTGCGCGGCATGGACCCGCCGGAGCTGCTGGGCGATCAGCTCGCCTGCCCGGGCTCCCAGGGCGGACAGCTGCCCCCGCACCTCATCGAAAAGACGTTTGCCCGACAGCGTCATTGACTCGAGCTGATCCGGCGGTATGGATCCTGCCCGCCGGGCGGCGATCTGGGGTTCGGCGGCCTGGGTCATCCAATTCGTGCCGGCAACGACCACAGCATCCAGCCGTCGGTTGGCCTCGTCGTCACCAGCGAGGGTCGCGCGTATTTGGGCGACCAGCCGATCGGCCTGGGCCTTTCCCGCGTTGTACGGGGTGAGAAAAGCCTGATCGGCCGTCAGCATGAATCCACGCTGGCCCGTCTCCTGGTCGACATAGGCCGTGTTCAATGCGGCAACCTGCTCCTGGGCGGGCAGCACGCGGCGGCTGAGCCGCACCATTGCCTGTGTCACGTAGCCGCGCTCGAGCATGGAGAAGGCAGTCGAGATGATCAAGGCCATCGTGATCGCGCCCAGGCATATCCAGATCAGCTGTCGAAGCGACAGCCTGGGCGCTGCCTTTTCATCGCTAGTCATCGGCCCTCATTCTGGCGGCCCAAAGTGACATTTTTCGGGCAATTGGGGAGAGAGGTGGGAAAGGATGGCCGATTGTCGGTTACGTCGGCTGTCCGTGACGGGTGCGCCCACGGTTTCGCTAACACCCGAATCATTCATCAAGTGATTTGACCGTACGACAGCTGGACGTGTCTACGGCGGTACCACTGCTAGAACCCGTGGCGCTCACAGCCAAAGCAGTGCAGCTCGATTCGTATGGGGTCGACGTCCGAGCGTCAGGCAAGCTCGGCGACTGCCTCGGCGCCCGAAATGGCGACGTCGTGCTTGCTCATCGGCTCGGCACATGTCAGGCAGCCGAGTATGGGTTCGACTGGATGTCCACACGGCACATGCGTCAGGGTTGCGTCGGCGCGGCCACGTCCGAGCCATCGTCGCCCCCACGCCATGAGCGCAAGTGGCATGTGATAAAAATCGCGGCCTTGTTCGGTGAGTTGGTACTCGTGTCGCACGGGCCAGTCTTGATATTGGACTCGCACGAGAAAGCCTGCATCGACAAGCCGACGCATCCGATTCGACAGGATGTTGGGAGCGATGCTGAGACGCCGTCCGAAATCGTCGAATCGCTTTGTGCCGAAGAAGCATTCGCGGATGACGAGACCGGTCCAGCGGTCGCCGAATACCGTCAGTGCGCGGGCTATCGAGCATGGCCGCCCGCGCTTGATGACATGCGGCGCACGGTAGCGGGTGACGTTCTGGCCGGGTGGCGGATTGGGTGTTTCAAAGGGCGAGCGCACTGCGACAACCTCAACGGCGCGAAGTGACACGCCGCACTGGCCGCACAGGAGCCCGGCGCGTGCGTCGTGATCGTGGCCAACGTGAATGAGTCGTTGCGGTGGCGAATCGGGTGACCATAGCCAGCGATCGCCCCAGCGCATCGTGACGAGTAGGCAATCCAGGAAGTCACTCGCCATCTGCGTGGGGGCGTAGCCGGCGGTTTCTCGGCTCAGCAGTCTCGCGGCGGTCAGTGCTGTCAGGCGTGAATTCAGCGTGGAACGCGGAGCCCCGGTGCCGGTCAGCAAGTCACTGAATCGGCGCGCGTCGTAGAGCACCGCTTCCCGCAATACCAGCCACGACCAGGCATCGCCGATGAGTTCGGTGGCCCGAAAGAGTGCGTCGGAGTCGGCAGCACGGGACGCGATAGGTCTGTCTGTAGAAGTCACTTGTTTTATCGTACTTCGCGTTGCTAGTTTCGTACTGCAAGTTTGGGCCAACATCTTGAACGCATCGCGGAGGCGCCATGACGACAACGCCGTCATCATCAGGAAAACTGCTGATCACCAAGGACGGACCGGTAACGACGGTCACCTTGAATCGTCCCGAGGTCCACAACGCGCTCGACAAAGAACTCTCCAAGGAACTCAACCTCGCGATGAAGGAGATCGACACCGACCGGGAATGCAGGGTCGTCATCCTCAAGGGTGCCGGCGAGAGCTTCTGCGCCGGTGACGACATCAAGGGCTTCGCGTCCTTTGAGCCTGACGACGTGCTCTGGGAGATCCGGATGTATCAGCAGACGGTCAACCTCATCGACAACCTCGTGCCCGTGACGATCGCGGCGGTGGACGGTGTATGTGTAGGCGGCGGACTTGAGCTCACACTGGTGTGCGACTTCGTCGTCGCGACCGACCGGTCGCGGTGGGGCATGCCCGAAATCAACTGGGACATCACCCCGGGCTGGGGTGGCACGGGCCGACTGAGCAAGTTCGCCGGGCGACGGAAGACGAAGGAGTGGAACCTGATCGGCGCGCTCTTCGACGTGCACACCGCCGAACGCTACGACCTGGTCAACCGCGTCGTGGCCCCGCAGCGACTCGACGCCGAGGTCGGCGAACTCGTCGACGCGATACTGGCCAAGGATGCCAAGACGGTGACCACGACGAAGTACTTCATCGACAAGGCTGCCGACTTGGACATGTGGACCAGCATGTTCTTCGAAGGCGCGCCCCAGCGCGGGTCTGAGATCACAGGCATCCTTGCCTTCGCCGACCGCGACCTGCGGGCGGAGCGCCATCGGAGTCGCGACTTCTGGCAGGACCGCGAACCCGTTAGCTGACGCGGAAATCACTGCATGGGAAGGTGATTCGCACTGTGAGGTCCGACTCGCCTGGTGCAACCACGCGAACGCATTGCGTCACGATGACGAAATTGGTGCCGCTACGAGGTGAGCTGCGTCCACAACGGGGGGCGGGTCCTTGCTCTCAAGCCGCGGTTCGATGAATTTTGCGGTCGGCGCGGGTCTACCTCGAGACCGCACCAATTTGAAGGCCAATGTGACGGAGTAGAGCAAGAAGGCCAATGTGACGGAGTAGAGCAAGATGGCGAAACCCCAGCACGACCATCTGTGGGCATTGGCGCACGCCGAGCGAGCGGCGCTGGCGGAGGACCTCTCACGCCTCAACCCAGAGCAATGGCGGCACTACACATTGTGCGGGAAATGGGACGTTGAGGAGGTTGTCGCGCATCTGACCGCCGCGGCGAGCCTGAATCAGTGGAAGTGGCTGCGCAGCATGCTCGGTGCGCGTTTGCGCCCTGGCGTCCACAACCAGCGGCGGCTGGTCGAGCACCGTGGTAACACCTCCGCCGAGACGCTTGATCGGTTCCGTGCCGTCATCAAGAGCACCACCGCGCCCTCAGCCCATATCCCGGCCTACCTAGGTGAAGTCGTCGTGCATGCCCAAGACATTCGTCACCCGCTGGGGCTGCTGCGGACACCGAGCGTCGACGCGCTGACAGCTGTGGCTGAATTCTTCGCCCGACGCAACTTCACCGTTGCCAGTCGCACCCACGTTGCCGGCCTCCATTTGCGGGCAGACGACGGGCCGTTTGTCGCGGGTAGTGGTTCCCTGGTCACCGGATCAACCCTCGCCTTGGTAATGAGCATGGCTGGTCGCGCACCCTACGTCGACGAGCTCAACGGCCCAGGTGTGCAACTCCTTCGGTCACGAGTACAAGCCGCCACAGCCTGAATCGCCGTTGCCTGTCAGGGCAATCGATGCGGTAAGGCGGCGGGCTGTTGTTCGGCGCCTGCTCCGGTGGCGCCATTGCCGAATGTGACGAACTTCAACCGGCAAAAGTGACGTGCGTCATACCCTGACCAGGGTCAATTAGGTCATCCTTACCATTCGTTCGTGTATCTATCTAATGGCTGGGGAGCGCGATGGCCAACCTTGACTTTGCCTATGACCTGACCCTCGACGAGGCGCGTCGACGCAGCGCAGTCCTCGAAGCGATAGGTGACGACTGGGACCCCGTCGCAGTGCTCGCCGAGGAGGAGAAGGCTTACGACATGCTGTACTCGGACCTGGACGAGGAGCAGCAGCGCATCTACGACGAGCTGGTCCGCGCCGGCGTCCTGCCCTCACGGACGGCCGATCGTGTTACCGATTGATCCGACCGCCGACCGCAGCCGTCGCGCATGGCTGCCTTGCCCGTGCTGCGATCATGCCGCCAAATGTGGTGATTGCCGGGACAGGCGAAATTGCGATACGCACTGGCAGTACCTGCTGAGCAACCAGGGGACGCTGGTGCACCTGCAGTGCTCGGATTGCGGTTATCTCTGGTCGACCGATACGCATCGCCGCACACGTCGGCGCGCCGCCTGACGGCTTCCGGCTCGGGCGTAGCCGATCCAACTGTCAGTTGTCACGCTAATTGAGGCACCGTTGAGGGTCTGACCTGCGGTGCTTCAACTGGTAAATCGATTCGTTGAGTTAGTGATTTGCAGCGCCAACCACACAAGGATCGGGCCGGAGGCGATCGCACGCAGCGTTATCCAGCGTTGTCCCATCAGGTTTCGCCTTCTGCGCAGTTGCGAGGGGGCGCGTGGCAAGACAATGAGTGTGCGCGGAGGTCTTTACTTGCACCACTGGCAGCTTCCCCAGCGACAACCATTGGCTTGCCAGTCGTTGATCGGTCTAGGTTCATTGTCGGTTACGACGGTGATTGAGATGATCAGACTGCCGCAGCGCTAGTAGCCAAGAGTTGATCGACGGCGCGAGGCTGGCGGAACTGGCCGTCAGACACCGAGTAGGCGTCCAGACCGTCGACCCTCAACCGGTTGTACGAGGACGTCTTTGACGAACTGTGATCAGGCTGCAAGCCCGTGTCATCGGTTAGAACTTGTTGCTCGGCTAACCCGTTCCGGCCGACGTCTACTTCTGAGCAGAGCTTCCTGACGCGCATCTCACAACCGAATCAGATCGGCCGCCTTCTCGCCGATCAGGACCGAGGGTGCGTGGGTGTGCCCCCGGATGATCGTCGGCATTACCGACGCGTCTGCCACGCGTAGCCCGGCGACACCGCGAACCCGCAGCTGCGGGTCCACCACACTGGCGTCATCGCTGCCCATCCGGCACGTGCCAACCGGGTGATAAACGGTGCGCGAACAGGTGTTGAGTGAATCTTCGAGCGTGCTGTCGCTCAGGTCCCGTGCGCCGGGGGGCCAGGCGATCGTGCCGAGAACGTCCTTTAGCGCGGGCGACCTGGCGATGCTCGCGCACATCCGTAGGCCGGTCATCAGCGTGGCGCGGTCCACCCCGCCTTCGTCGGTGAGATAACCCGGGTCGATGATCGGCTTGTCCTTCGGGTTCGGTGACCGCAACGAGACACTGCCGCGGCTGAGCGGCTTCAACAGGATCGCTACCAGCGTCACCGCATGTCCCGACGGGTCGTCGAAGAACGGCGCCGGAGCGAAATACAACTCCAGATCGGGCAGCTCCAGATCCGCGCGGCTGCGGACGAACCCGTACGCCTCGGCGAAGGGCGACGTGAGCATTCCGCGTCGTCGAATCAAATAGTTGACCTGTTCCAACGGCTTGTCGGCCCCGAACAGGCTGTCATTCGGCACATTGAAGCCCAGCGGCGCCAGGAGGTGGTCGGTCAGGTTCTCGCCGACTTCGGGCGCGTGATGCACCACGTCGATCCCATGTTCGGCCAGCTGGGCACGATCACCGATACCCGAAAGCAGCAGCAGTTGCGGGCTGTTGACCGCGCCGCCGCACAACACCACCTCACGGCGGGCCCGCACGACCTCGCGCTGGCCGGCCCTGTCGAACTCGACCCCGACAGCCCGGGAGCCGTCGAACAGCACCCGTATGGCGGTCGCCTCGGTCAGCAGTGTCAGGTTCCGCCGACTCAGCGCCGGCTTCAGGTACGCATCCGCACAGCTCCACCGAGCACCCCGGCGCTGCGTCACGACCGTTTCGCAAAAGCCCTCCGGCGCGGGCTGATTGGGCCGCTCTATCCGATACCCGCACTGCTCGGCGGCCTTGAGCCAGGCGGCTGTCGAGCGGCGCGGGCTGCGCTGCCGGGAGAGAACCAGAGGACCGTGCTCGATGCGTTCGAAGTACTTGCCCACCTCGGCGAAGGACCACTGCCGCCCGGCCAGCTCGCCCCATTCGTCGTAGTCGGCCGCGAAGCCGCGCACCCACATCATGCGGTTCATCGACGACGAGCCGCCAAGCATCCTTCCTCTGGGCCAATAGATCTGGCGCCCGTTGAGTTCCTTTTGCGGCTCGGTCAGATAGTCCCAGTCCATCGCGCTGTGGAACAGTTTGGCGACTGCGTAGGGAATGTGGACGAACTTGTCCTTGTCTCGGGGTCCGGCCTCCAGTACCACAACCTGCGCGGTCCGGCCGGCGCTGAGCCGATTGGCGACAACGGCACCGGCGGAGCCGGTCCCAACAACGACGTAATCGGCGTCCATATCCACCTCGTAAAACCCCATTCCTAGACGCAGTCTACGAAACAGGCCGAACATTACTCGGTCAATTCGACGTGGTGGGCTCGTCGCAGCAGAATCTGCGCCACATCGGTGAACGTTCCAGAGCGGAGAAAGTGGCCGGTGTCGGGCAGGATGATCGCTTCGACATCACCCAACAGGCCTACTACCTGCTCCCGCACTACCGGACGCGACCAGTCCTGCTCGCTGTAGACCAGAGTCACCATCGGTACCCGGAGATATCGGTAGTAGGTCGCGTTGGTCATCGAGGGTTCGCGCGAACGGCCCGATCCAGCCAACCCGGTCAGCGCCGTATCTCATAAGACCCTGCGGCCCAAGGCAATTCGTCACAGTGACGTATTTCGCGCGGTACGGGGAAGAGGGAGAGAGTGGCCGATTGCCAACTGACGGCCCTTCCAACTTTCATACCTAGCAGTCGCACTGTTTCATTGCCTGATTTGGCCTGATTTGGCCTGATTTGGCGTGATTTGGCCTGATTTGGACCACCGGCAGCTCGCTTGACAGGGCGGGGCCAAAGTCCGCCGAGCCGCCAATCGCGCCTCACAGTTGCACCGATAATGCGATGTCCCTGGGGGTGCGAGCGCTTTCACCTGGTGCGACTCGCCACCCCTTTCTGCCGATAAGCGACATTATGTCAACTTAATCTCGCCGTGTTCATCCGATGAATTACGCTGCGCGCCACGCCGCGCGGGCAGATTTCAACCTCTCCGGTCTGATCGCGATGTCACCAAGATCATCGATGCTGAGCCCGCGTACGACTTGTGATCGCGCGGTTCAGCAAACAGATCACTGTGCCACCGCAACGTTGCGACCACGCTCGGATGATGACCACTTACGAGCGCTCGGTAGCGCTGCGGCACTACCCCACTGCTACTGGATCCACCGCGCCGGCGGCAAATGCGTTCGACTGCTCAAGCGCGCTGCGGTTCCGACGTATGAATTCGAGGTCGCCCTCCAGCAGTTCGACGAACGGCCGAGCGCCGTGGTCGCCGGCATCTACCGCGGCATGGAACGGGCGGACGGCCTCAGTGATTCGAGCGATGATGTCGTCGACGAATCCTTCGCGGTCCTGGAGTCCGTATGCGTCGAGGAACATCTGCAGGCGGCGCGCGACATAGGGTGCTTGGGACCAACCACGAGCACGCGCATGAGCGGG
>Ga0306923_10001475_pt1 | contig 20918 bp, 21 predicted proteins | sample sta12Can44000108_FD_203841 | JGI IMG/M metagenome (GOLD analysis project Ga0306923, IMG submission 203841) | Lab enrichment of tropical soil microbial communities from Luquillo Experimental Forest, Puerto Rico - statanox.12C.anox.44.000.108 (v2)... | ecosystem: Environmental > Terrestrial >... | reverse complement strand
TGTAATGGGAGGATTTCCATCGGAGCTCACTGCCACAACCGCCATCGTGGTCCACATGTCCGCGGGGCTCGAATTCAAGGGAAACTGAAAGCTCGCAGGCATAATTCCAGCAACGGAATACTTCTGGCCGTCCAAAAGAATGCTCTGGCCCAGAATTCCTGGGGCTCCGCCAAATCTGGTTTTCCAGATTGCGTGACTCAAAAGAACGACGCGAGTGCCAGACTTATCGTCCGTTGCTGCATAGCCACTTCCCAATTCGGGCGCCACGGGCAAAACCCAAAGCAGATTTGCGCTCACAATACCCACGTGCACGTGGTACGGCTCACCGCTGCCGGTCAGGGTGAACGTGCCATCATCGAATGCCGCAACGGCCTCGAGCGTATGGCTCTGGTTCCGCAAGTCCGCGTCCGGATAGCTGAACGCACGGTGCGTTTCGCCGGCGACGGAATCCGTACCCCAGATCGCCATCAGCCGCTGTAGTTCCGGGTAGGGCAGGGGCTGCAACAAGACTGCGTTAAGAATGCTGAAGATTGCCGTGTTAGCGCCGATGCCCATTGCTAGGGTCAAAACGGCAATGGCCGTAAAGCCGGGATATTTCCCCAGCATTCGCAAGCTGTAGCGCACGTCCTGCCACATCGTGTGCATTCACGCCTCCTCCATGAGAAACGAGCTTGCCCTGTCTTCTGTTCCGTTCACCAGCCGAATTCTTTGTCCAGACCAGCGTCCACGCTCTATTTCAAGCGGATGCGATCGTAGTTGTCCCACTGGGACATGTCGGAGAGGATCACCTTGTCCCCGACCTGCAGTCCTTGCAGAATCTCCACCGTATTTACGGAACTGCGCCCCAATTTCACGTTGGCGCGCACCGCCTCGGAACCATCGGCGGTCAATTTGAACAGACTGATGGTGCTCTGCGAGGACCCGTGCACGGGCCGTCCAACAAAAAGCACGTCGCTCAGGTTTTCAATTTCGACGGTTCCGTCCACGCTCAAGTCCGGCCGTGCGCCTTGCGGCAATGGCCCTTCAATCGCAACGTCCACCATAACCGTGCCGTTCTGTACCGAGGGATCGATGCGCGAAACGTGACCATTCACAACGCCATTACGGGTATCAATAGTCGCTTCCTGTCCAATGACGAGGTCCTTTGCCTGAGTTTCCGCAACCTTAATCTCGGCCTTGAGCTTTTTCGGATCCGCGACGCGAGCAAGATTCGTTCCCGGCGTTACATGCTGACCAACCTCTACCGGCACAAGCTGCAGAACGCCATTGATCCCTGCGCGAACATGCAACGCCTCAAGTTCGGCGCGGCGCAATTCATAAAGCGCCCGTTGTTGTTCAACGTGAGACGCCTGGGCTTGCAATCGTGCCTGGGAAGAATCCCCGGAGATTTTCGTGCGCTCGCCTTCCAATTGCAGCCGCACGCCAAGCTGATCCTCTTTTACTTTCGACAGCCGCGCCGTCACGACAGAACCAATTCCCTCTGCATATAGTTTTTCATCCACGTCGTGCTGAATCTTTGCCTGCTCATACTCGCTGCGCACAGCCGCTTCCGCGGCTTTTTGATTCAGCAACTCGCTATTTACCTGAACCTTGAGATTGGCGTAGTCCGCTTCCGCAGCCTTGAGCTGGAATTCGGCGTCCAGAACGTCGCGCTTCAACACTAAGTTGGTGAGCTCCAGAATGATCGAGTCCGGCTTCACCACGGCACCGGGGCGAACCACGATGTGCTCCACTTGCCCTTCCGTCTGCGCCGGAATCCACTGAATGTCTTCGGGAACCAGGACACCAAGCCCGCGCACTTCGCGGAGCATTGGCCCGCGCTTCACTTCGTCTGACCAGACAGTTGCACGATCAACTGAAGGAGCCGCAGGCCGCAAGCGCGTCAAACCGAATGACACACCCCCGATAAAAAGGACCGCCGTGGCGACAAGAACAATTCTGCGAATCATTTTTGCGCGAGCGTTGGAGGGGCGTTGAATATCCATGGTCAGACCTTTCACCATTACTGCACGCAAGAGTCGTTCCTCCATGCTAAGCATGGAAGGTGTGTTGTTTCAATGAGTTAGAAGGCGCATCGAGGGACGATGCTTTCGGAGACTGTCCGCTATTGGGATTTTCCTTCGCGTAAACGGCCAGTTCAACCTGTGACGGAAAGAAAGAAATCTCAGCGGAACAAATCGCGAACGGACCCCGTATCCATGAGTATCGGAAGGGGTTGTGGGTGTGCTTGGAGATTTTCGATTAGCGGCTTCGGGCGAAGCGATCCAAGGTAGATGCAACATCCAAGGTGGAGGCGCGAGGCGGAATCGAACCGCCGATAAAGGTTTTGCAGACCTTGCCTTACCACTTGGCGACCGCGCCTCAATTGTTGACGGCAAGCAGCTGGAATTTCGATCCTAGGCGCTCGCGCAGACTGCGACTGGCACCGGGGGCGTCGCATACAGATTGACAATGGGACCGCCCACCAGATTCCCCACATCCTGTCCACGAGCCGTCGTAATTACGAATATCCTCGTGGCCGAGAAGATACTTCAGCACAAACCAAGTGTGCGAACTGCGCTCCCCGATACGGCTGCAAGCGATGATCGCGTCATTGCCGGTGATGCCTTTGTATTCGTATAGCTTCTTCAGTTCCTCATATACGATTTGAAAGTGCCATCCTCATTCGCCGCTTTTACCCAAGGAATATTCTCGGCGCCCGGAATGTGCCCTGCCCGCTGAGCGGTTTCGGAATGCCCCGGAGTGGTGAATTCGTCCACGAGCGCATATCCAGTTGCCCACGTTCTTGGTTCTGCAAGATGGCCGAGACATCTTCTTGTCGAGCACGAATGGTTTCGTCTGGATTTGTGGCGCGGTACGTCGATTCCGTGACGCGCGGAAGTTCCATCGTGGTCAAAAGACCCTCGGCAAGCCACTTCTTCCTGCCGCCGTCGATCAGCCGTACGCCGTAATACTTCGATTGCCAGAAGGCGTAAGCAGCAAACCAGTTGTTGTTGTCTCCATAGAGAAGCACAGTCGCGTCATTGGAGATTCCAGACTCACGCAACAGCTTTTCCAGGGCTGACGTCGCGGCGAACGCTATCCTGGAGCAGGGTCTGCCAGTTCCACCCCACCGCACCCGGGATGTGTCCCTTATTGTATGCTGTGGTGTCCAAGTCCACTTTGACAAGACGCAGACCGGCTGTATTCAGGTTTTGCGCGACCCAATCCGTCGTAACAAGAACTCGGGGTGTTTGTAGCCGGACATTTGCATTTCTCCTTTTCAGCAAAATCACATCAGGCCAAACAAATGGAAAACCCACCAACCAGGCTTTCTGGCGGTGGGTCGGTAATTCCGTTTCGGCTGGAGTTTACGCTCTAGAGTCCCAGCCTCCCCTCACCAGAAGACACACGCGTGCTACATAACAGCAGCAACACATCTGCGAAATCTTCTGGAGGTCGTGCGATGTCGGGAGAATACGCCTTTGTTCCAATGTGGCGAACGCAGATTTTGCATTCATCGTATCGAATCTCAATACTTCGGAACGGACGGATCCACTTCGTCCGACCAAGCGAGAATTCCCCCTTTCAGATTCAAGATTTTACGGAACCCTGCCTTGCGTAGGAAATCGACAGCTTCTGCGGAGCGCTTGCCGCTACGGCAGTGGGCAACGATCTCGCGGGATGAATCGAGTTCATGAAGACGCCGAGGCAACTCCCCGAGTGGGATGAGATGTCCCTGCAGGTTGCAAATCTGATACTCGTGAGGCTCGCGGACATCCAAAATGAGCAGGTCGTCTCCGCGATCGAGGCGTGCTTTGAACTCACGTGCCGCTATCTCAGGGACTCTTAGATCCGGTGTGGGTGCTTCTTCCCCGCGCGCGCCGCAGAATTCGTTGTAGTCGATAAGTTTGTGAATCGTACGCTGGTTTCCGCAGATCGGGCAATCCGGATTCTTGCGGAGGTTGAACTCGCGAAATTTCATGGGTAGTGCGTCGAAAAGCAGCAGCCTGCCAGCAAGGCTTTCTCCGCTGCCCAAAAGTAGCTTGATGGTTTCCATCGCCTGAATGGATCCAACGATGCCCGGTAGAACGCCGAGCACTCCCCCTTCTGCGCACGACGGGACGAGGCCCGGCGGAGGCGGTTCGGGGTACAAGCAGCGATAGCAAGGGCCTCCTGGCGTGCCGAAGACCGTTACCTGGCCTTCAAAGCGAAAGATCGAGCCGTAAACGTTTGGTTTGCCTAGAAGAATGCATGCATCATTGACCAAGTACCGCGTGGGAAAGTTGTCGGTGCCATCCACGATGACGTCAAAATCAGCGAAGAGTTCGAGCGCATTCTCGGTGGTCAACCTCCTCTCAAACGCTTCCACGTTGATGTCCGGATTCAGATTGGACAAGCGCGCGCGGGCTGCTTCACTCTTGGGCTTACCCACATCGCTGGTTCCAAAGGTGACCTGGCGCTGCAGATTGGTGAAATCCACAACATCGAAATCCACCAACCCGAGCCTTCCCACACCCGCTGCGGCAAGATACAGGCCCAGGGGCGCCCCAAGGCCGCCCGTTCCGATCAGGAGCACTTTGGCGTTCTTCAACTTGAGCTGGCCGTCCATCCCTACCTCGGGCATGATCAGGTGCCGGCTGTAACGCAAAATCTCTTCGTTGGTGAGTGTTTGTACGGCTTTATCGGTCGCCGCCGTTTGTGCTTTGCTTGCCATGATGCCTGTCCCCTTCTACTAGTTTAGACATCTGATCCGCAACCGCTTCCGCCTGCGATGGACGGAATGATGCTGATCGTATCGCCGTCCTTGGTGGGCGTATTCTCTTTGGAAAGATAGCGGATGTCTTCGCCATTTACATATACATTGACGAAGCTCCGCAGATTCCCTTCTTCGGTGAAAAGGTGTTTGCGCAGGTCATCAAATTCCCGCGTCAGGCGCATCAGCGCTTCGCCAACGGTCTTAACCTGGAACTCGGCGGACTCTCGTTTACCTGCATAGGCTCGAAGCGGTGTCGGGATGATCACTCGAACAGACATATCTTTCCTCTCCGTTCTACTAGACTCGATCCATCTCCACAACTTGATTCAGGATCTCAACGGTTTCCCCATAAAACGCGGCGCGATCGTCCTGCAAACGCCACGAAGTCATACTCTGCGGCGTGCCCCGTTGAACGCTCACGATGACATAGCTATACCAGGGCCAAGCGTGCTGCCGGTCGAACTCGCTCGGCCGCGCGGGATGGTCGGGATGTGAGTGATACCACCCGATAAGATCGAGCCCTCTTGATTGAGCGGCTTGTTCCGCATGGCGCACGTCTTCGGCAGTCACAGAGTATCGGTTGCGGGGTGAGTCGTCGCGACGATTGATCAAAGGGAAGAGATCCACAACTTCGCGAGTCGTGCCAGGCAGAATTGTACCGTAAGCTTCATCGCGTCCAAGCAATGCTCCGCAGCATTCATAGGGGTAGGACTCACGACTATGCCGGCGGATTTTCTCCGTGAGCGACTCGCTAATTCGCAGAATGGCCATTTCATTCACCACTATGCTTCTTCCCAAAAACGATCGGTCAAGTATTTCGCTGCGGAATCCGCAAACACTGTAACAATGACGGCGTGTTGGCTTCGCGGAATGTTTCGGGCGATCCGGAAGCAGCCGAGCAGGGCCGCAGCCGAACTAGGACTGACCAGAAGGCCTTCTTCCCGCGCCAAGCGTTTCACCATCCGATACGATTCTTCCGTGCCGATCTCGAGGTTTTCATCTGCCAGCGTTTCGTCGTAAATCGCGGGGCGGACGGCGGTCAGCATGTGCTTCCAGCCTTCCAGTCCATGAAAAGAAGCATCGGGCTGCAGACTGATGCAGCGAATTGCCGGATTCAATTCTTTGAAACGCCGCGCCGAACCCACAAACGTGCCGCTGGTGCCCAACCCCGCCACAAAGTGTGTGAGCCGACCCGAGGTCTGGTCCCAAATTTCGTTCGCCGTGGTCCGGTAGTGTGCCTGCCAATTCGCGGGATTGCTGTATTGATCTGGATAGAAATAGGCTTCTGGATTGGAGGCCACGATTTCGCGGACGCGACGAATGGCGCCATCTGTTCCTTCATCGCCTGGAGTGGTTACCAATTCCGCGCCAAACGCAATCAAAATGCGCTTGCGCTCCGGGGAGGCACTCTCCGGAAGGCATAGCTTAACTGGATAGCGAAGAGCTGCCGCGATCATGGCATAGGCAATGCCGGTGTTGCCGCTGGTCGCATCAATAAGAGTCTTCCCCGGCCGCAGCGCGCCGCTCGAAAGACCCGCCCGAATCATACTCAGCGCAGGCCGATCCTTAACGGAACCGCCCGGATTAAACCACTCCGCTTTGGCGTAAAACTCGATATTGGAGAATTCGCTCCCAACCTGTGCGAGCCTCAACAGCGCCGTGTTTCCGATATGCTCGAGCAAAGAGCATCCTGCGGGATGCGCCTTCACCCCTTCTCGGCTCTCCGCGGCGGGAATTGCTACCGTCACCTCTTGCCTCCCTCGAAACTCCCTTTGCCAACCACCCAAACGCCGACTCCTTAATTAGATGCTTAATGCTTTGCGGCCGAGTATAGGTTTCAACATTCTCTGTCCACAAAAAGAAAAAAGCCGCTCTTTGGGAGCGGCCCTGGAATCCTTCGGTTTCGTTTTTCGATTAAACCCGAATAGCTTCCTTGCCGCTCATGGACGTGAACTGACACGAACAGCAGCAACAGAAAAGCTCGCAGGACACGAATGCCAGCGTGTTGGGGAACGCACGATCTTGGGTCATACCTGCCATACGTGTATAGTATACAGATTCGATCACGGAGCGCAATGATCATCGTAGAAGGCCCAGCAAGCCACCTGTTTTCATACTTGGTGGTGCGCCTAAGGCGCATGAGGTCTAGTCCCACAGGTGTGGAGTAGAAAGGCGGCTCAGTTGCACCATATCGGCGGGGCCGGAGGGTCACTGGGTCGTGAAAGTTGTGTCAGAACTGTTGCCGATTCCTGCCAAGTTCGTTCCGTAATTACCTGGCACATAGATGCGGTATTGCGTTGCTGCCGAGAGCGCAGCGGTTGGAGTCAAGGTCACCGTTTTGAAATCTGGGGAGAACGTGACCGTGCAAGGGATCACCTGTACTGTTGAGTTGGAGTGTCGCACCGGGATAGCTGCCCGAGCCGGACGCTGCCAAGCTCTGATTAAAGGTCAGCGGGTCCATCGCTTGGTCAAATTGGATGACAATGGTCGTGCTCGTTGGGACAAGAGTCTGCCGTTGGTCGGGGTAACCGAACGCCTTCGGCTGCGGCAAGCTGACACCAGGTCCGGTTACAAACGTCTGAGAGGTGAAGCTGGTCATGCTGTTGCCTCTTACGTCCTTCACGCCGCTCACCGCGATGGTGTAAGTAGTGACGGGGTTGAGGGGAACATTGGGCGTCAGTGTCGCAACCGTCTCATGCCTGGTGCCAGACAACGATGCGGGCACGGGCGTCGACCCTTGCAGCAACTGAAAGCCTGCCAGTGAGGTTGGCGAGATCTCCTTACTGAATTCGACCTGCACCTGAGCGTTCGTGGGGACGCCTCCCAGGTTGGCGGGTGGGCTGACTTCGGAAACGGCGGGTGCTGTCGTGTCAGCACCCGAGCCAACCGTGACGTAATTAATGGAGTTGCCCCCCGCATCGTTGCCTTTGAGATCCAGGGCAGCGGATTCGCCGAAGTCGATACGGTGGCCAGTAATCAGGCTGGCGTTGGGAATCATCGTGACGGTCATCAGGTCCGAACTGAGCGAGATAGAGGATCCGAGGTAAGGGTCGCGTCTCCAGCAAGCAGCGTAACCGACGTGTACGTCACGGTGGCGCCGTTGAGCGACTTGGAGAAGGTGAGGACCACCTTCGCGTTGGGCCCCAAATTGGTTGTGCCGTCGGGCGGAGAGACAGATGTGATCGTCGGAACCGTCGTGTCGGAGGCATTGCCGATGGTGAAGGTCGTGTTCAAGCAACTTGTTTCTGAGTCCGTGCAATAGGCACTGCGAGTACACGCTAATGATGTGGTTTGCGGCATAAGGCTGCGACGGCTTAAACATCGCGCAGGGACGAGTCGCTCTCGTTGTGCCACATTGCGTACCGTTGTTTATCACGTTCCAGCTGCCCGAATGCCGTAATAGCCATTGGATTGATCGCGAACCAGGACATTCGTCACAGAACCCGGATTGATCTCCTGGTTGAACGTCAGAACGATCAGGACATTTGTTGGCCTGGCTGCTCGCACCGTTAGACGGAGTGATGGTGGTCACTACGAGCGAGTTGGCGCCTATCGGCGTGCCGTTGGTGCCCGTGCTGAAGCTGCTCGCTCTCGTAAGCGCATTTCCGTTCTGGTCGGTGAAACCGCCGACCTGAATGTTGTAAGTCGTGGAAACAGTTAGATAGGAAGTAGGCACCCAGGTTAGGGTAACGAGGTCAGAGGCAAGGGTCACCGTGCCAGGCACGGCCGTGGTACTGCCGTTCGGCGTGACGGTTATGGAGTTGTTGGTGATCGTGTTTGGGTCGAGCAAAGCACTGGCAACGGCGACCACGTTGGTGTTCACGGGAGCACCTGTCGTGCCGTTTACTGGGCTGATCGTGACCGTCGGACCCGTTGTGACGGCGCCCGCGCCGGTGGTCAAGTACCAATAGGTTCCGCTGCCCAGATTCCCCGCCACATCGCTGAAGTTGGTAGCCGACTGGAAATAGTAGGCCGTGAACGGCTGCAGAGACACTCCGGGCGTATAACCAGGCTCGCACGGAGATTCAGTCCACGCTAAACAAAAGCGAAAAACCTCGCATTGCGCGCTGTCATTACTTGCTGGCTCGTTCCTATCGCATGAGTGGAAACGCGGGTGACGCCGAAGCGCAGATGAAGGAAGCCCGCCGTGCGTTGGATGAAATCCGCCAGGAAGCCGGCACCGACTCGGTCTTAGCTCGCGACGACCTCGGGCCGACCTCCTCAAAGTCCACCGCCCAGTGACAACGTTACGAGAGCAACTGAGCATTACTCGCGCGCCGGCCGCTTGCGCTTCCATTCATGTTCGCGGCGAAGTAAGGATTGGTGCCTCTTGATTTGCTCTTCGATGTCCCCAAAAGCCTTCTTACATCCCGCCAGCACATTTTTACCGTTCCCGGTCGCGTGCAAGGTGCCGCTCGGCAGCGAGAGCGTCAGGGAACAGGACTGCTCTTCCGTCTTGCGGCTTTTGGAAAAGACACCGTGCAACTGGACGAGATCGGGCTGATAGCTTTTCAGAAGTTTTGCGATTTTGTCCAGACGGCGGGACACTTCAATGGCCACTGCTTGTTGCGAGTCCACATGCTTGTAGCTGATTGAAACGTTCATAGTTGCACCTGTAGGCGATAGGCGGAATCTGGCAGGGGCGCGACGCAGTAATTTTTCTGCACCGCATGACAGGCTCAGCATAGCAGGCACTCCCGGGCGGCGCAATCCTCCGAATCGCGCCGTCTAGAATGTAACCCAGCCAAAAAACGTTTTGAGGAGGCTGGGTTGGGAAATAAAGGGCGATGGAAGCTTCTGCGAGCAATTTACGAGGGCTACCGGAAGGCAGGGAGAACGGAGAAGAAGGTGATCTTGAGCGAGATTTGCGCCAACGCTGGCTATAACCGGAAATATGCCATCCGATTGCTGAACGGACCACGGCCGGAAAGGTACAAGAGTCAAGTGCGACGTGGGCGAGGGGTGAGCTACAGCCAAGAAGTGGTGGCTTTGTTGACGGCGATATGGGAGGCGGCCGGCTATCCCTGGTCGGTGCGGCTGAAGGCGCTGCTGCCGTTGTGGATGCCGTGGATTCGTAAGCACTATCGGGTGCGGCCGGAGATCGAGAGGCAGCTTTTGCGGATGAGCACGCGGCAGATGGACCGGCGGCTCAGATCCAGAAGACCCAGCGACGTCGACGGATCTACGGGCGGACCAAACCGGGGTATTTGTTGAAGTACCACACTTCGGTGAAGACCGATCGCTGGGACGTGACGACACCGGGATTCACGGAAGTGGATCTGGTGTCGCACTCGGGCAATTCGGCATCGGGAGAGTTTGCGCATACCTTGAACGTCACGGACATTCATAGCACCTGGACAGAATCGCGGGCGGTGCTGGGACGCGGGGAAGAGACCGTGCAACGGGCTTTAAACGAGATCGCCGGGGTCCTGCCGTTTGCGCTGCTGGGGGTGGATTCGGACAACGGCAGTGAGTTTATCAACTGGCATCAGAAGAGCTGGTGCGAGCGGAAACAGATTCCGTTGACGCGGGGACGGCCGTACAAGAAGGACGACAACGCGCACATCGAACAGAAGAACTGGACGCACGTGCGCGCAAGCTGCTGGGCTGGGATCGTTACGACACCCCCGAGGCGGTGGAAGCCATAAACAATCTTTACTGCAACGAGCTGCGGTTGTGGCTGAACCTGTATCTTCCGTCGGTGAAGTTGTTGAAGAAGGTGCGGGTCGGCTCCAAAGTGCGACGCGTCTATGATGGGCCGCGCACACCGTTCGAACGGGTCAAGGCCTGTCCCCAGGCGGACCGGGAGAAGGTGGCCAGACTGGAGGAGTTGCGAAAAAGCCTGGATCCGTTTCAGCTGGGGAAGATCATCGAACGAAAGCTGGCACGCATCTCGAGGTTGGCGAATCGACGTCAGAGCCCCAGGGTGGAGCAGCAAGAGGAGGGAACAGTGTCACAACAAGTGCGGCGGCGAAAAGGCTGTGGAAAAGTCGCTCTGCGAGCTTGGGAATCGCTTCGCGACTCCCACTTTCCCACAGCCGCAACAACAACAAACTTTCGATTACATTTATAAATGTCTCGACAACCCCACGTAGAGTTACATTCTCAAAAGTCTTGACAGGTCCTCCCTCGCGTTTGACAGTACTCCCATGACTTCCTAGTCTAGTGTGACCGAGGCGAAGCCTGATTTTTTGCTGGTCGGTCACAAATTCATGAAAAGTCTCCCGAAAAAAACCGGTTCGAAACCCACTGGGCTGGCGCGCATCGGTCCGGCAGGCTGGTCTTATCCAGATTGGGCGGGCTACGTCTATCCCGTGCATCGAGCGAAGGGATTTCATGAAGCGTCCTACCTCGCCGATTTTTTTGACACCATTGAGATCAATACTTCGTTCTATCAGCCGCTGCGGCCCGACCACGCGGCCCTTTGGGTGGAGCGAGTCGTAGCTAACCCGGCATTTCTGTTCACCGCCAAAATCTGGCAGAAATTCACGCACGATACCTCGGCGACGAAAGAGGACGAGCGCGCCGTGCGAGCCGGCTTCGATGTTCTCCTCCGAGCGAAAAAACTGGGCGCGGTGCTGCTGCAGTTCCCTTTTTCCTTTCATTGCACGCAGGAGGCGGTCGCCTACCTTACAGCGGTGCTGAAGCGTTTCACGGAGTATCCCCTGGTCGTCGAGCTGCGCCACGCCTCCTGGCAAACAAAAGAAACTCTCGCTTTTCTCTATGAGCATAAGGTTGGATTCTGCAATATCGACCAGCCCATAATCGGCCGTTCTCTCGAACCTTCCGCGGTAACGACTTCGTCTATCGGTTATGTTCGGTTACACGGGCGCCATTACGACACATGGTTTAACGATGATCCCGCGACGCCCACCCACGAACGCTACAACTACCTATACTCAACCGGGGAACTCGAACCTTGGGCCGAGCGCATTCGCAGTGTGCAGGGGCACGCCAGCAACACCTTTGTAATAACGAATAATCACTACCAGGGCAAAGCCGTCGTGAACGCCCTTCAACTCATCAGCATTCTGAGAGGGAATAAGGTGAGAGTACCGGAACCGCTGCGGCAACATTACCCGGAATTAGAAAAGATTGCCAACGAGATGCCCGCGGAACCCACGCTATTTCCCTTGGGTATGACCACGGCCAAGAAAGCGAAACGGTCTACTTCTTGAAAAGATTCTCAAAGGCCTGGCGCGCGTCGAGCGGCCGGGAAGGCGCTTCGGCGGGAATCTGCGCGGGTTGCGCATACGTAGTCGGCGCGGTGTCCTTCTCGACCGTGGTCCGGAACTCGTAGAACGAGCAATCGTTCTTGGCATCCTTGGGGGAGATGCGCCCCGGAATCGGCTGCGTGCATTCAAACTGCGCGCCGCTGTCGAAAAAGCGGCACTGCTTGCAACAATGCAGTTCCGAATTGCATTTCGGACATTGTCCGTTCGGATCAAATCCCGTAACGAGGACCGCGCCACAATTCGAGCAACGCGCTCTTGTCACTGTTCCAACCATACGAGGCGTGCGAGGGCCCAGGTGATCCGTGGCGCCACGCGGACCGCCCTGGGGTGGTTTCCGGTCGTGCCTTTCCTTCTTTTCATGTTTCTCTTGCTTTTCCGCGTCACGATAGCCGCGGTGGCCGTACTTGCGATCCACAAACGCCTCCGTCCGTCAGTCTCAACGGACTGCAACTTCCGCTCTTTACACAACCAGGCTAAGAAAATTCTCTTGGTGACATGTATCCAATCGGATTACTACCTAGCCCAGCACACCAGTTTTCCACTTTGCAGTTATCCTGGAATGCCGCATGGCGTGGGCAGAAGACGGGACATCTATGTTTGTAATCCTCTGGGAGTTCGAAGTCAAGCCGGGATACGAAAAAAGCTTTCAAACAGTCTATGGCCCCGAAGGAGCCTGGGTCCAGCTCTTTCGCCGCGATTCGCATTACCACATGACCACCTCCTGCTGGTTTCACTCTGGACTTCTGGGATTGCGAAAGCGTTTATGAAAATTTCAAGACCACCAACCGCCAGGCCTACCAGGCCCTCGACCGGGAACCGAGGGCCTCACTTTGGCCGAACGGCACATCGGCTCCTTCCTGCAACACGAGTCAACCGCCTAGACGAATATTCGGACCAAGCCATCCGGCGGCAAATCAGGCTGGAGAAACGTTCTTGCAACGCCGGCAACGCGCAGTACGGCCTCGGCAGCTAGATAGCCGCTGCGAACCGCGCTCTCCATGGTGGCCGGCCAGCCTGTATCCGTCCAATCTCCCGCCAGAAACATTCTGCCTATGGCCGTCCGTTGTTTTGGCCGCCAGCGGTCAACTCCGGGTTCCGGGGAAAACGTTGCAGCGGCCTCTTTGATGACCGTGGCCTTGGCCAGCCTTGCTTCTCTCGCCGCCGGCAGGAATTGCCGCACTTCTGCAAGACAAAGATCGATGATTTCCTGTCGCGGTTTCTGCAACAGGTCATACGAAGCACTGATTACTAACTGCAGGTATTGCCCCTTCTCTTTGCTCGTTCCGTTTTTTGCGCCGTACAATGCCGTCTTGTTAAAAATCCATTGCGTGGTTGTACCCAGAAGCGTGAGAAACGGCTCGCGCGTCACTTCCCGGTCAAACCAGAAATGCACCCCCGTGATCGGGGCAACACGAATCTTGCCCAGGTTCGCTAGCTGTGGATCGATTCGTTTGCCGTCAGCGGGGAGCAAGCCATTTAGCGTCAGATGGGGCACAGCCAACACGTAGGCGTCTGCCGTTTCCGTGCGCCCCCCGTCGAACTCCAATTTTTCCAGTGCGCCTCCGGCCATACAAATCGTGCGAACGGGCATCCGCAGGTTTACTTCCCCGCCCCGTTTCTCGATCTCGGCTTTGCAACCGTCGTAGAGTTCGGCAAGCGGAACCGCCGGCACACCCATGCGGTAGCCGGTCCGATTCGAAAGAAAACCTTTCCAGAAAACATCTACTCCGAATTTCGCGTCCGTCCGGTCAAGTTCCTCATCCAATGCGCTGACCAACACGACACGCCAGAATTGCTCGATGGCGCCGGGAGTCTGCTTGCGGCGTTTCAGCCATTCCATCATGGAGATGCCGCCAGGCTCGTCCAGGTCCTTGGTGTGACCCTTGGCGCGCAGAATTTCCAGCATTGCTCGACCGATGGCATATTTGTCCGCCAGCGTCAGCGGCGCGAAAGACGCAAATGCCCCGATCATGTGAAATGGCGCGGGGAAAAGACCTGCTCGCATTTCTCCAGTACGGCCCTGTGGGTCCTGGAAGAGCAGCAGGTCGTAGAATTTGATCTTGTTCGCCGAGCCGACCCGGCGATAGAAATCCTCTAAATTCGTGCAACAGCCGAGCGTGACGTGCTGGCAATTGTCCACATGCTCGCCGTCAGGCAACACGTACGACGTCGCCCGCCCGCCGAGAAACGGCCGCTGCTCAAAGAGCCTTACGCGCCAACCTGCTTCAGCTAGCGCGACGCCCGCTGACAGCCCCGCCAACCCGCCGCCGATCACGATCACGTTTCCCAAGGATATTCTCTTCTGTATGGCGCCCAAAACGCGCCTTGGCAAGCAACATCATCCTTTCCGGCTTCGACAGCCGCACACGCCCGCCGAAAACTGCAAAATCCACGGTTTCAATTCTCGCCAGCAGCGAGCTATAGGTATTGACCAATAGCCACAGCGTGCCCCGGCTGTCTTCGTCAATCAGGCTGAGAAGATGCGCTCCCTCCTCATACCTGGCCCAGGCACGGTCGGCTTCGAATCGCAAGAGCTCGCGAACACCCAGCGTCGCTTCGCCGTGTCCCAGATCCTCTTTCACCACACCGTAACGCGCCAAGTCCTCGTCGGGCAGATATACACGCCCGAGCACATAGTCTTCCTTCACGTCGCGGATGATATTCGTAAGTTGAAACGCCAGGCCCAGTTTTTCCGCAAGGTCCACTGCCTTCGGGTCGCTAAATCCAAAAATATGTGTGCAGGTAAGCCCAACCGTTCCCGCAACGCGATAGCAGTATTCCTTTAGCCTCTCAAACGATGGATACGCTCGAATCGTTAAATCCATCTCTGCGCCGCTGATCAAATCGTGCAAGTAGCGGCTCGGCATCTTGTACCTCTGCATCGTGTCCACCAACGCGGGCAAGACTTCTTCCTCCCCGTACGGAGTTTCGGAAGCAAGTGGCTTGACCGCTGTTCCGTCGAACACTTGTGACTGGCCGGTAAGGGCTTCATCCAGAGCGGCTCGCCACTTAGCCAGCCCTCGCTGCTTCGTCGCCAGGTCTGTACCTTCGTCCGAAACGTCATCAATCAACCGCATGAAAGCATACAGCGCTACGATTCCGTCCCTTTTAGGCTTGGGCAACAGAAAAAACGCTGGATAAAAACTGCTATGGGCCGCCCGCGCGATGTAGTGGCATTGCTGGTACGAAGCAGTAACATTATCGGCTGGCCAAGCGCCCGATTGTTCTCTGGGAACATGCGCCGTAACAGCAGGAGCCGGTGTTGAATCCGCGCGCAGAATGTGCGTCACGATGGCGCGGCTCAATAGCTGGACCTGCCTGATTTTGCTGACTATAGGCCGATGGTGCAGCGTGTCATACCCAATTGCCTCAATGGCATCAAGCACGGCGACTCCTCCGCGACTGAACATGTCCAGGTCCACGCTGAGCTTGCCCGCCACCATTTGGGAAAGGGGCAATCCTTGATGGAACAAAGTCCGCGTACGTCCAATCAACTCCTTCATGAGAAGCACATAGCGCTCATCGAACTTCTTTTCGAGGATTTCGTTCTCACTAAGCCCATAAGCCTCGGCGCGATCCAAAGGAATGTAAATGCGCCCTTTTTCGAGGTCACGAGAAACGTCTTGCCAGAAATTTGCAAGTTGCAGAGCCGTGCAGGTCGCGTCCGACAGGCGCTGGCGCTCTTCATCGCGATACCCGCAAAGATACAACACCAGTCGGCCAACGGGATTCGCAGAATAATTGCAATAGTCGAGCACTGCGTTCCAAGTCGGATAACGCTTGACAACCTGATCCTGGCGAAACGCCTTCAATAAATCGGCGAAGGGCTGTTTGGGGACCTCCTTCGCTTCAATCGTTTCGCGCAGCGCAACAAACACGGGATGAGAAGGCCGGCCTTCGTAGCAACTTTCCAGCTCGCGATCCCACCAGTCCAGCAGCTCCAGGGCGCGCTCCCTTTGCGGGATTTCGTCGCCAAGATCATCCGCCCAGCGGCAATAGGCATACAAATTGTAAAAGTGTTGATGCAGATCTCGCGGCAGTAGCCACGAAGCAACGTTGAAATTCTCGTAGTGGTTCGTCGCCAACCAGCGGGTGTATTGCTGAGCCAACTGCGGCGTACAACTATCGGCAGGCAGCTTTTCAGCAATCTCAAGTTCGTCGGGACGCAGCATCAGACAGGGAAAGCCTCGTCAGATTAATAAAAGTGGGCCGAATCCATCGAAGACCGGGTTCACAATTCGTCGATACGGATCACGGTCTTACAGCCAGTTTGATCTCTCCGCTGCGCGATTTCATTTTCTCGAATGCAAGCGGCAGATCCTCCAGACGAATCTCTTCGGTTACAAAATCCTGGGCATAGATATCTCCCCGGCGGACGGCTTCCAGCGCTTCGCGTATAAACCGCGGCGTGTGATGGAAAGGGGAAATAATCTTGATCTCCGAATAGTGAATTGCGGCCGGCTCGATTTCGACTCGCGTGCCCGTGGGCAGCCCGCTGAAAAAGTTTACGACTCCGCCGCGTCGCACCATGGACAGCGCTTGTTCCCACGTGGCGGGATTTCCCGCAGCTTCGACAACCGAGTCCGGCCCGCAGCGCTCGTCGGTAAGCTCACGCACCGCTGCGACTACATCCGGCACTTCCGTCACGTTGATAACCGAGGCCGTCCCGAGTTTCCGGGCGATCTTCAAAGGTGCTTCGCGTCGGGCCAGGGCAATTACGCGAACACCGCGACGAGAGAGCATGCGCACGAACATCAAACCGATAGGCCCGCAGCCGATAACCGCGGTGGTATCCCCAGTGCGGACTTCCATTTCATGAATGCCACGCATCACGCAAGCCAGCGGCTCCGTCAGCGCCGCGCTGTGATCGTCAACCGAGTACGGCACTTCCAGCATATTCTCTCGCACGATGCGCCCCGGAATGCGCATGTACTCCGCATAAGCGCCGTTATTGAAGAGAAGATCGTCGCAAAGGTTTTCTTGGCCTCGGCGGCAATGGTAACAGCGGAAGCAGGGCGCCGAATTCGCAGCAATCACCCGCACACCCAGGCGCCATTTCGCGTCCACACGCTTGCCCACGGCAACCACCTCGCCTACGACCTCGTGGCCGAACACAGCCGGTGGTTGAATCATCTTGGCGTGATAGCCGCGTTTCCAGACCTTCAGGTCCGTGCCATCCGTAAGCGCCAGGCGCACCCGTAACAAGACTTCGTCCGCTGCCAGGGCAGGCACATCAATCTTTTCGATGCGCAGATCCTCGCTCCCATACAGCACCGCCGCCGTCATCTTAGTCGGTACAAGAATCTTCGCCGGGGCCAGAACCTCTTCCAGCCCTATCTCCGTCTTCTTTGTGGACGCCGCTCTCATTCGTGTGTAATCAGAATTTTCAGCGATTCTTCCGTGGGCCTGACCGCCAGATCCAGTCCTTCCTGAATGCTAGCCAGAGGGAACCGGTGTGTTACAATTTCCATTACCGGCAGTTTCTTTCCCAGCACCAGTGCAGCCGCACTCTCTTGGATGTCCACGGCTGCACTATAGCTGCCTAATATTTCCTTTTCGTCAATCCCCACCGCCGCGGCTGGAAACTCTATCTTTGTTACAGGATCGTTTGCGGCAAACAGAAGTATCCTGCCACCGGGCCTCGCCGCCGCCAGCGCATCCACCACCACTCCTGGGTGTGCAACGGCGACCAGAACCGCGTCTGCCCCCCGACCCTCCGTACGCGTCCCCACTTCTGCAACAAGCTTACCACTTATAGGGTCAAAAGAGTCCACCGCTCCCAGGTTGAGACTCTTCGCCCGCCGGGGAGCCATCGGATCACTCGTAAAGATGCGCGCACCATACGTCTTGGTAACCATCAAAAGCTGCAGCCCAATAGGGCCGCATCCGAGGATCAATACTGTTTCGCCCGCGGTTATCCGAGCCTTTTGGACCGCTTTGACAATGGTATTGATGGGCTCAATGAATGTGGCTTCCTCGAAGCTGACGTCATCCGGCAGCGCCACAATGCCGCGCTCGGCGACCCAAGGCATGGCTTTCACATATTGCCCAAAGCCGCCGCCGTTGGGTTTGAAGCCGCCTGTCAGGCCGGTGGTCTTGTATTGTTTGCATTGCGAAAACAACCGGTTCGTACAGTAAAAGCATTTGCCGCAGGGTATATGGTGAAAACTCATCACGCGGTCGCCGGGCTTCCATCTTGTAACGCCCCGGCCAGTCGCGACCACTGTTCCGGTTAATTCATGTCCCAGAATCTGCGGCGGCTCGACGTAGCGCTGGTAAATTTTCTTGATGTCCGTACCGCAAATCCCGCACGCCGCGACCTTGATCAGCACCTCCCCGTCGCCCACCTCGGGCACTGGCACTTCCTCAACCCGCACGATTCCCTTCTCGCGATACACCCCCGCCCGCATCGTCTTCGGGATTGGCCCCAGCGTCCTCACATGCTCCACCACTGTTCCCACCCCGCTCATGGCACCGCCTCTTTCGCTAGACCCGCCATGGTTTGAGCGAGGCTCTGTACATACCGGTCGAGGAATCCGCACAATTTTTCCGCTGCCATCCGGCTCTGCTGCCCGAATCGAATCAAGGGAGGTACAGCTGCAGGATTCATGGCGGCTTGTCCCAAAACCCGCGCCAGACTTACTTCACCAGATGCCGTTGTCACTGTGTTGAAATCTAGGGGAAGGTCCTCCCGCACGGAATCGCTGATTCCGCGGACAGCAATCACCTTCGCACCAAATGCGGCTGCTTCATACAGTACTGCGCCGCTTTCCATCTCCACGGCATCGGCTGTCTTTCCAAGCACCCGCTTTTCTGAGGCAGAGATCACAACTTTGTCCGCTGAATAAAATGATCCAACCTCTTGAGCGCCATTCTCAACTGCCGAACGAAGCAAGCCTAAGTCGCAATTGATCTTCTTCGTCCAACCTGCTGCCTGCACAGTCTTCGGAACAAGGACATCGCCGGGCTGGTATTCTTCACGCAAAGCCCCAGCAAGCCCGCTTGAAATACACACGTCCACATCCGCGTTCCAAATTCTCTTGGTCGTTTCGAGCCAAGCGCTTCTGCCACCGATTCCAGTCAACAGTACGTCAATTTCATTTTGGCCGAATTCAGCCGTCCAGATCTTGCAGAGACCGCTGTCTTTCTCTGTAAATTCGCGCAGCTTGCGCCACGGCGCAAACTCCGCTTCCACCGCAAATGTAATTAGAATCCTCATTCACAAGACCCTACGCTGCCGCCGCCAACTTCATCTTCTTCGCACGGCCCGCCTTCACATACCCATTCGCTTGGTACCACCGCACCGCGCGTTCCAGCGCCGCCGCCACTGATCCCGCCTGGAATCCCAACTCCTTCACTGCGCGAGAAGAATCCACAAACATCATATGCCGCGCGATCCTGACCCCTTCCACGGGAATCTGCGGTTCCTTACCAACCAATCTCGAAAATGCGCTCTCCACGTAGGCTACACCCAATGCCAGCCCGTGCGGAATTTTCATGGAGGGGGCACGCAAACTCGTTATGCTTGAAAGGAGATCCAGCAAACCCTTCAACGTCAGATTCTCCGCCCCCAGCAGATAGCGTTCGCCAACCTTTCCCCTTTCGGCGACCAACAGATGTCCCGCCGCGCACTCTTCCACCCCAACAAAATTCAAACCTGTTTCCACGTATCCAGGCATTTTGCCGTTCAAGAAATCGAGAATAATTTTCCCCGTCGGTGTCGGCTTCCAGTCCCACGGACCGACCGGCGTCGTCGGCATGGCCACAATCACCGGCAGCCCCTCCTTCGCGGCCTTCAGCGCTTGCTGCTCGGCCATCCATTTCGAACGCTTGTAGTGACCGACCATTTCGTCCATCCTTGCCTCTGTAAACTCATTCGGAAGTTCTGACCGGTCTACGGCGATCGTCGCTACCGTGCTCGTATAAATCAACTGCTCTACGCCCGCTCGCTTGGCTGCCTCCAACAAATTCTTCGTGCCGCCCACATTCGAATCGTAAATATCCTGCGTCTTCTTTGCCCACAACCGGTAATCCGCCGCCACGTGGAACACCCGCCGCACCCCACTCATCGCCCGTTCAAGCGAGGCCGCATCTCTCAAATCACCGGTGACATATTCCAGCGGCAGATCACTGATCGCACGGTTACTGCTCGAAGCCCGCACCAGGACGCGCACATCCTCTCCTCGCGCCACCAGTTGCCGCGCTACGTGGCTGCCCAAGAACCCCGCCGCCCCCGTCACCAGCGTCGTCATGACTTTCCCGCCTTCTCGCGCTTCTCGCCCAAGCTCCCCCGCAGTTGCCAGGCCAGCATTTTCCAGACGTCACCGGCCTTGCGATTCACCCCAACCACCGCTGCCGTTTCAAAGCCCGCATGGCCCGAACACGTCTCGCATCTCGGATTCATACCCCGGCCAAAATTCTCCCACACCGTATTTTCGACCAACGCTTTATAGCTCTTCTCATAACCATAGTTCAGCTGGGAACAAGGCCTCGACCAACCGTTCGGCCCATACGTCGGACTGCCCCAAGCGCAGCATTCTAACTCCCGTTCTCCGCGCAAATATTCCAGATAAATAGGCGAGATCATCAGGTTATAGCCACCGAGCATCTCACTCAACTCGGCAAATCTCTGATGCATCGCCGCATGAAATTTCGCGCTACCATCGCGGCAAACCTTCCCGGACAAATACACCGGGGAAAACATGTATCCATCCACCTGCATAGTGTGCAGCTTGTCGAATAAAGCCGCCACATCGAGCGCATCCGTATCAGGATAAATCGTCGTTGTCGCCACCACGAAAAACCCGGCGTTCTTGGCTGCCTTGATTCCATCCAGCGCTTCGGCGAACTGCCCAGGCTTGCCCGTCCGCGCATCATGCACAGTTTCCGTTCCATCCATTTTCACATTCCAGAAAAAATTCGTCTCGGGAGGAATGATGTGCAGC